>OLSC01000196.1_pt1 | contig 78343 bp, 69 predicted proteins | sample 1672881 | NCBI WGS metagenome assembly OLSC01 (sample SAMEA3136733, study PRJEB25190) | human gut metagenome | biome: human gut; feature: human-associated habitat; material: faeces | place: Austria | collected 2013 | reverse complement strand
ATATACCGCAAAGTGGGGCGTGCAGATTGCAGGAATGATTTTTCAAACACGCTCTGGTACGCCGAAGCTTTTAGACCTGTGCAATCGGATTCACAGACAAGTAAGTGGTATATTTATTTCGAAAACAATGTAACAGATACAAAAAAAGCCTGCAGAAATATCTGCAGGGTGGAATTGATCGGTTACATCTGATCGATAAATGAATGTCTGATTTCCTATATAAAAAGCTCTGAAATGGATTACCATCTCAGAGCTCTGATACTACATTCATTCATACAAAAATCAACTGTACTATCATCTTCTTCCATCCAGACTATACTGTCGGCCCCGGAATCTCACCGGATCACGCCTTTCGGCTCGCGGGCTCTACCGCCGGTAGGGAATCACACCCTGCCCTGAAGATATCTTTTTGTTTATTTTAATACTTTATCTGTAATTTGTAAAGCGGAATTTTTATTTCACTCATTCCATGCGGAATATTAGTTACTGGCAGGCAATCGTCGTATTGCTATTCTCAGGCTTTGGTTGACAAACAGACACGCAAGCAATGACCGATAGCCAGCACACAGAGCCTGTGCCTTGGAAGATGAATTTTTTTATCTGCAGTTTACTATTGCTTTTTGGGCAGCAGCAAAATCTTTTTCTAGTACATAAATACATGTTGTTTCATTCTTATGATCAATTCCCGATGCAAAAGTATGATAAAAAATCAAGAAAAAAAGATTATTGATAAATGTTCTTTTTTTCAATCTCGTTTCGTAAAGAATATTATTTTCATTCAACGCTTGTGTTAACCGCACGAGATGATCCATATTATCAGTTTCACATAATTTAATTTTTCCATTATCCTGGGTATATTTCATAAAAATCTCCATTCCGCCGCCTTTGGCTGGCGGCACAAATAGTGAGGAATTATAAGCGGAAACAGGCGCAGGCCGTGACATTTAGGCGTTTTGAAAGTATCGATTATCTCTGTCAATGCATGAGCATACTTATTTTGATGTGGCTGGAAGAACCAGAGAATATATTGACAGAGTGTCCAAGATATTTGGATAAAGAAAACCGATGGCTTTGACTGTTATCAATCTACACCATCGGCTTTCAAGGTTTTTAAATACTTAAATTCAGACTTATTAAAATAATATAATGAAAACTTAAGTTAATGGATTATTTACCCATCTGTTTTGCAACTTCCTCAGCGAAGTTCTCTTCTTTTTTCTCAAGACCATCGCCTGTCTCGTAGCGAACGAAGCCTTTGATCTGGATCTTAGCGCCGTTCTCTTTTGCTACCTGCTCTACGTATTTGGCAACGGACTGTTTTCCGTCCTCTGCTTTTACGTATGTCTGGTCAAGAAGACAGATCTCTTTAAGCTCTTTCTTGATACGTCCTGTGATCATTCCCTCGATAACCTTAGCCGGTTTCTGGGACTCCTTCGGATCGTTCTGGATCTGAGCCATAAGGATCTCTTTCTCATGCTCGATGTAGTCAGCGCTTACTTCCTTGTCGCTTGTGTACTGCGGTTTCAGAGCTGCGATCTGCATAGCTACATTCTTAGCCATCTCTTTAACAGCATCGTTAACAACATCTGTCTCAACGTCTACAAGAACGCCGATCTTTCCACCCATATGAGTGTAGGAAGCGATGAATCCGTTCTGCTCCTCAACCTGAGCAAATCTACGGATGTTCATGTTCTCGCCGATTACTGCGATCTGAGCTGCAAGAGCCTCTTTTACAGTCTTAGTTGTATCAAGTGCCCATGCCTCAGCAAGGAAAGCATCGATATCAGCTGCTGTTGTGTTAAGTGCCTGTGCTGCAACATCTGCAACATAGCCCTGGAACTTCTCGTTCTTTGCAACGAAGTCTGTCTCAGCATTAACCTCAACAACGACTGCTTTCTTTCCATCCTCTGTTACCAGAGTTTTGCAAAGACCCTCTGCTGCGATACGGCTTGCTTTCTTCTGTGCTGTAGCAAGACCCTTCTCACGCAGGAACTCAACTGCTTTATCCATATCACCATCTGTAGATGTAAGAGCTTTCTTACAATCCATCATTCCGGCGCCGGTCATCTCTCTTAACTCTTTTACCTGTGCTGCTGTAATAGCCATTGTTCGTTTCCTCCTGAAATATTCTGTTTATACGAATTATTCCTCTGTAGCTGCAAACTCCTCAGACTCAGCCTCGATCTCGCCATCTGCCTCAGCAGTTCCCTGCTTAGCCTCGATAACAGCGTCAGCCATCTTGGAAACGATGAGTTTTACTGCACGGATAGCATCGTCATTTCCCGGGATCACATAGTCAAGCTCTTCCGGATCACAGTTAGTATCGCAGATACCGATAAGCGGGATTCCAAGTGTATGAGCCTCCTGTACGCAGATTCTCTCTTTCTTAGGATCTACGATAAAGATAGCATCCGGGATTCTCTTCATCTCTTTGATTCCGCCAAGGTTCTTCTGAAGCTTAACAAGCTCTTTGCGAAGCTCGATAACTTCTTTCTTAGGAAGTACGTCGAATGTTCCGTCAGCTTCCATTGTCTCGATTTCTTTCAGTCTTGCGATACGGCTCTGGATTGTCTTGAAGTTTGTAAGCATACCACCAAGCCATCTCTCATTTACGAAGAACTCTCCACAACGCTCTGCCTCTGTACGGATAGCATCCTGAGCCTGTTTCTTAGTTCCTACGAAAAGGATGTGTCCACCGTTGGCAACGATATCTGCTACTGCATTGTAAGCATCGTCAACCATTCCTACAGACTGCTGAAGATCGATGATATAGATACCATTTCTCTCTGTGTAGATGTACGGAGCCATTTTAGGGTTCCATCTTCTTGTCTGATGTCCGAAATGAACACCTGCTTCCAAAAGCTGTTTCATTGAAATAACGCTCATGATTTGTTCTCCTTTTTGGTTAAATTCTTCCGTACAGATCATTTTCTATCCGGACCCAACCTCACACCGTAAGGGCACCATCCATCGGAATCTCTGTACGTGACTTTTTATTTGTGCGGTTTTGCGCACATTGCAACTTCTAGAGTATAGCATAAGAAAACCCTCTATGTAAAGAGGGTTTTCGCAGTTTTTTCTGTATTTTTTTATGTTTACGCCTGATACAAAGTCACAGATTGCCTTGCCGACCAGAGCAACGGTCTGACAAACTAATCGCTAACTTCGACCATACATTCTTTCAGGATAACCTTCAAGAATGGGTCTCCGTAACCGCTGGATTTCGTCAGTACCTAAAATCGCTCTGTAAGTGTCGTCTATGGCAACACTGTGACTGCATCAGGCTGATATTATCATAATACAGCCAGAAAAAGCTTCCTGTACAGAGATCATAAAATACTCGCGAGGCTTTCGTTATGAAGTGCAGGCAAGCTGCCGTCACCAAGCGCTCTGTCTGAGGCGAAGCCGAGTTTGCGCGACTGACGGCAAATGGGCGCATGCACTGAATAGAAAACGCAGTGGTATTTATGAGCCTGTACAGGAATACTTGTCTGGCGTATCGCAAACAGCTATCTGTCCGATGCGTCCATATATCACATATCTAGCGTTTCAAACTTCTTGCCTCTTCGTCTGTAAGAAGGCGGCACTCTCCCTTCTTTAAATCGTCGGGCAGGGTGAGGGGACCCATGGCGATTCTTTTGAGGTAGATGACGGGGGTTCCGACCGCTTCCATCATGCGTTTCACCTGATGGAATTTTCCTTCGTGGATCGTCAGATGCAGTTCTGTATAGACTTCCGGGAGATTTTCTCTGCGGACGCGCCCTGGTTCTGGTTCACCTGCACCTTCCCAGCTTCCGCCAACAATTTCTACCTTAGCCGGCATCGTCAGTTTTTTTTCGCCGATATCCACACCATTTTCCAGTTTCTCGATCTTTTCCACTGTAAGCTTTCCTTCCACGCGGACAAAATAGGTTTTGTCCACATGTTTCCCCGGGGCAAGAAGTTCATGTGCCAGCATACCGTCATCTGTAATAAGAAGTAATCCTTCTGTATCTTTGTCAAGTCTTCCTACCGGAAAAATTCCTTTGCGATCGGAAGGTACATATTCCATGACTGTTCTGTCATTGCGGTCTTCTGTTGCACTGACGCAGCCGGCTGGTTTATTCAGAAGATAATAAACAAATTCCGGTGCCACACCGACTGTTTCACCTGAAAGTATAACGGTATCCTTCTCCGGATCAACCTTCAGTTCCGGTTTCTTCGCCGGAGCTCCGTTGACCTGAACCTGCCCTTTCTGTATGAATTTTTTCACTTCACTTCTGGTTCCTTTTCCTGCGTCAGCAAGAAATTTGTCCAGCCTTACTGCCTTTGCCATATCTACTCCTTATTCTGTCTCAGATGAACCTGAATCGCCGCTGCTTTCCAGATAGATTGAAGTTGGTTCATCTGCTCCACCTATGATCTCCTGTGATACCATATCTTCGCTGTCATCCGTATACACCGTTTCTTCTTTCATTACCGGTGCATCCACCTGTATACTACTCTGTTTTATCCCAAGAGCTGTAATCTTTTCTTTTACGAAATCAGGCAGCTTTTCTGTCTTCAGTCCATATGTATTCACAGCCTCGCCTTTATCTGTAAACACAGATGCATAAATATTCTGATATATCTCTGAATCTTTGTCGACGTATCCATTGTATCTTACAGTCAATGCCTCTTTCAGAGCTTTTATTTCTTCTGGATTCTCATAGGTTACATCTTCCTGCTGTCCATTCTCATCATTAAAATAGTTCAGCACAATCTTTTCAATATCCAGTTCCTCTACCGTCAGAGGATAACCTGTTTCCTTAAGAATTGCAAGAGTATTTTTAAATGAAGGATATATACCGACTATCCATTCTGCATACTGTACATCTGCATTCGTATTTCCTGGTATCATATTATTCACATCCTGTTTACGAGGAAGCTGATAAGCAAAATCAATTTTAACCTCGGGTACTTGCATAAAGTCTTCTGCTGTTGCAGCATCGACATCCTGCTTCATCGCTTCAAGGAGCTGTTTCATTTTATCCGAATCATTCTGGAAGATGCTGTATCCATTTCCGCCTGCATCATTCAGTCCAATATTTTTCAGATATTTCTGATCAAGATTAAGAAAACCAAATTTCTGTTCTTTCAAATTTTCTTCTTCATATAATCCTTTTACAAGAGCACTTAAATTCTCCGTCCCTATCCAGTATTTTCGGTAGATCTCTTTTCCAGATTTAAGTGTATATTTTATACTTGAATAAGAATAATATGTATAATCTCCATCGATTTCCTCACTTTTGGGATTGCCGGCAACGATATCCTGAAGAGCTTTATAAGTCTGGTCACCTATACCATTTTTACCGGTAAATGCCATTGCAGGTTCTGCCCAGTTATTTGCATCTGTTATTTCATAGTCTCCATCTTTGGTCTTTTGAACATTCTCATAGTAGTCCTGATCAAAAGACATCATGTTGAGATTCACGGATGCAATATCTTCCTGTTTTGGAATATAGCTGTCAAAATGCAGCAGGTCTTTCTGAAAAATAAGCGCACAAGCCGCTACAAGTAGTCCTGCAATTAGCAACTGTGATTTTTTCGCGAAAAATCCCTGGAAGCTCATCTGATATATTGTTTCTAACAGTCCGTGTATTATGACTGTTCCAAGTATCATTCCGAAAATCCACCAGAGGATTCTGGCTTTTCCGGTAGTGAGCGGATAGAATATCCAACCGACTGCAAGACCTCCCGGAATCACGACCATGAATCTCACTACGATTGAAATCCACGGATAAACCATTGATTTTCCAGCCGATTCTGATGGTCTTTTCTTATATGCAATCCATGCCAGGACTCCAAATACAACACCAAGAACAATAACTGCTGCAAGTAATTTTCCTGCCTTTCCTTCCGCATAAGCACTGACCATATCAAGAATCAACGTTCCCGGAGATGCAGAGTGCAGAAGCGTATGAAATCCACCATACTGATATTCTGAGAAGAAGGTATGCCAAAATGACTGTCCATAGGCTACAAGGATCAGACTGAGTACAATACCATACAGGTACATTCCACCCAGACACAGAATACCCATCAGCATATTTCCCGTCACACTGATTATAAGCACAATGCTGAAATAGATCACCAGGTAGATGATAAGATGCAGGAAAAGCATCCTGACTGCCATCCCCATAATATTCAGGCTGAAAAATCCTCGCGCTGCTCCAATGCAGATCATCAGAAATTCTGTAACGATATATGGTATCAGATAATATACCAATCCTGAAAATATTCTTTCCAGAAACATTTCTGATCTTTTCATCGGAAGTCCATGATAATAATCTGTTTTTTTGCCAGAATACAGGTAAATAAATCCATTCACACTGTTTATGAAAGCTGCTATTGATACAATGATCAGGCCTGACAGTACAAAACCATCCTTCCACAAATTGTTATACAAAATCTGACTTTGCAAAGCTGAATATTTCAGATCACTCCAGGAACTCAGCTTCACCATACCAGTCACCGGAAATGCCAGAAGAAATCCGAGTGCTATAAATGCCGGTATCCATATCTGACCTTTAGAAATCGTCTTTATATATTTAGAAGAAAATATTCTGGATTTCATAACCAGCCACCTCCGTTTCACTGATAAATATTTCTTCCAGAGTCAGCGGAAGCACTTCACTGAACAATGGATTCTTCTCCTGTATCTTTGCCATGATTTCTGACCGCGTACCTCTTGCTGTAAACAATACAAGTGATCCCTGATGATCGATCTTTAATATGTCAAGTTCTTTTTTCAATTCCTCTTCCTGTTTCCTGTCTGTCAAAACACACTGTACTTTATGAATATAGAATTTCATATCTTCCAGGTCTTTACTCAAAAGCATGCCTCCTTTATGCAAAAGTCCCACATGGTCACAGATGTCTTCCAGTTCTCTCAAATTGTGTGAAGCCAGAACCGGAGTAAAATCTCTGCTCATGATTTCTGCTGCAAGCAGACTCTTAACCCCCTGACGTACTACCGGATCTAATCCGTCAAATGTTTCATCACAGAGAAGATATTTTGTCCCTGCACTGATTCCAAGAAGTACCATCAACTGTTTTTTCATACCCTTAGAAAAGCTGCCGACTTTTCTTCTTTCATCAAGCTGGAACTGATTCATCAGTTTTGCAAATCTCTGCTTCTCAAATTTCGGATAATGCAGCTGGTAGAACGCAGCCATATCCAACGCTGTATAGTTTGTCGGAAAATAGCAATCATCAGATATGTAGAAAACCTGTTCTTTTGCCTTTTCATTATCAAATACTGCCATATCATCAATCTTTATTTCACCCTCATCAGGTTTCAGAATTCCTGCAATCATACGAAGAAGTGTACTCTTCCCTGCACCGTTGCTTCCAACCAGACCGAAGACCTCTCTTTCCCCGATTTCCAGCGAAACCTTACTGACTGCCATAAGCGTCCCAAATGCTTTGCTGCATCCCCTTATCTCTATCATCTCTGTTCCTCCTCATACCCTTTCTGAACCAATGTCGTCAGTTCTTCTTCTGTCATACCTGTGTTGATTCCACGTCTGACAAGTTCCAGAAATTCTTTTCGAAAATCTTCTTTGCTTTTTTCCTGAATCTGCTGCGTCTCTGCAACAAAATTCCCTTTGCCTTTTACCGGATAGATCAGTCCCTCCTGCTCCAGTGTCATATAAGCTCTCTGAATCGTATTCGGGTTGATAGATAATTCCATTGCCAGCTGCCGGACAGAAGGAAGTCTGGAACCGGCCGGCAATGCTCCCTGATAGATCAGCGTCCTGAACTTTTCAGTTATCTGTTCATATATCGGACGTCTGTCCTGATAATCTAGTATTATCATTGTCCCTCCTTTCTGCTGTAAATCATTTTTTCGCATGTGTATTTAGTGTATTAATTGTTTTAATACACTTATGATATCATATATTCCCCTTAAGAGCAATCTTTCTAATTATAAAATCTTTCTAAACCCCGAAATCTAATTACCATTATTTCTTTATATAAAAAAGCTCCCAGATTTTATTTCATCTGAAAGCTTTTCATTTGTATCATAATTTTTACTTTTCTCTGCTATATAACTCGTTTTGATCTTCCCTGTACTCTTTTTGTAAAATAAAAACAGCCCAAAATCATTACCATCAGTAAGATCAGGAATAATATCATGGTTGCAGCCGGATTCCTGGCAATGATCCATGTATACAAATCCGGCGATATCAGTGACCAGATATTAGCCCCCATATGCAATAGCACACTGCTCCACAGACATCCACTGATATCCAGAATATATGCAAACACTATTCCAAGAAGGCTCGCATAAACAGCCTGTACCAGATTTCCATGATAGATTCCAAAAATCAGGCCAGAAATTACAGCAGCTGCTCCCATTCGCATATAATCCCGAAGTCTCAGATAGATCAGCCAGCGAAAAACAATTTCCTCTGCAAGCGGTGCTATGATTCCCATAGATAAGATCAGGAACCACATTTGTTTTCCTTCCATCAGCTGGTCCATAGATTCCTGATATTCCTGATAATTCAAAACCGACTGCAGTATTCCCACAAGCATATTGGCAAACTGAGAAAATGCCGCTCCCATTCCAAGCAACAGTAACATTTCCGGAATTTTCAACTGCCATGGTTTTTGCGAAGTTACAAGTCCGCCAATTTTTCTCGCTGCACGGTCTCTGCTGTAAAACCACAGACAGGGAATCATAGCAAGTAATCCAGTCAGCCCTGTAAAAAGAATTGCATTTTGATAATAAGCATCCATTCCCCCGCCAGATTTCATGATCAGCCACAGACCTGCGTAGCCAATGACCTGTGAAATCAAAAAATGGATCCCACAGGGATATGCTACCCGCCAGATCTGTCTGACATGGCTTTGTCTGCGTCGGGGGCTCAGGCGAAAAAATCCAGTATCTCTTCAGCTGATGCCACAATCTGCAATGGCTGGGAGGCCGCAAGTTCTTCTTCTGTCCCATAACCATAAGAAACAGCCACACAATCAAGTCCTGCCTTTCTGGCGCCAAGAACATCGTGCTCCTTATCCCCTACCATGATCACCTGCTCGCGGTGATGATCCAATCCAAGGCGTTTCAAGGTTTCTTCAATCACCTCTGTCTTATTTGTTCTGGCTCCATTCATTTCACTGCCCACAATTTCGTCAAAATATTCCTTCAAATTAAAATAATCTAAAATCTGTTTCACATAATATTCTGGTTTGGAAGATGCAACTGCCAGAAGGTATTTCTTTCTCCTTAATTCCTGAAGCATCTTTTCCACACCCGGGTATGGACGATTCTCAAATATTCCAGTCGTAGAATAACGCTCTCTGTAGTATTCCACTGCTTTGCGCGCAGTTGCTTCATCCAGATCTGCATACTTCATAAACTGCTCCATCAGCGGTGGTCCGATAAACACTTTCAGTTTTTCAAGATCCGACTCTGGTCTGCCAAGCTTTTCAAGCGCATACTGCACGCATTTTGTGATTCCCTCACCTGACTCTGTCAGCGTTCCATCCAGATCAAATAAGATTGCTTTATACATAATTCCTCCGATTTTTTACAGATAATTTTTCTTTTGTATCAAAAAATTCGTCTAAAAAACATTATAGGTCAGTATAACATTCTTTTTCTCTCCCGTCCACGTAAAATCTGCCGGTATCATAGCTGCAATCTCCAGCAGATTTATCTCATTGACAAGGTCATGTACTCTGACTATTTCTCCCTCTGTATCCCAGTCTTTTTCCTGTCCGTTTACACGTACACTTACAATTTCCACCACTGTATTCTTCTTGATTCGAATTTCTGCATATTCTCCCTTTCCCAATTCCTGTCTCAAACATAAGAGTTTCATTTTTCGCAGACATTCTGCAGGCGGCAGACGGTACTCTTCCTTGTACTCTGTTACTGTTTCCACCTCTTCTTTCGGGACTTCTGTAAATACCGGTATTGAAGTTGCTGTTGGCGCAGGAACCGGAGTTGGAGTTGGAGTCACGGTCGGTATCCATGTCGGACTCGTTTCTGCGGGAATCGATACTACCGTGTTCTCAGACTTGATGATTCTGTCTTCATCCATGATCGAACTACTTTTATTTTCGTTCTCTCCTCTATACCTTTCCGTATATTCTGTTACAGAAGAACGGTTTTTTTCAGTTGTTGTGGAACTTTCCCGTGCATTCCAATTCTGTACAGGCACTTGTTCATACTCCTCATTATATGAGGATACCGTTCCTGAAGTATTTTGTTCTGATTCCTGTCCATCATTTCGTGCTTCATCTACATAAGTATTACTGTCATTCTGTTCTGGTGTATTGCATACCGGCTCATCCTCCCATTCTTCTCCGGTTCCTTCATATTCACCGATCCCTGTTGAAACCTCAAACCCACCAAACTCAGCTGCATATGCAGCTGAACAACTTCCATACACTGCCATTATCAGTAAACTAAAAAGCACCTTCCAAAAAAGATTGTTTCGTCCTTCCAAGAATAATTCCTGCCTCCTTCTTCCATTCCTGCCATTCTTCAGCAAATGCATCTGCTATCTGCATTCTTTTTTCTTCTGCCCTGTTTTTCCACTGTCTGTATACTGCTCTGCTTTCCTGATACCTGCCCTGTCTGCACAAAAATAATCCATATTCCAGATAGCCCTTACTATACTCCGGCTCATATGTTAGCAATTGCCGATAGTAGATTTCTGCATGATCTGCTTTGTCTGCCAGCTGTCCGTTCCACGCAAGCAGTTCCAGAATTCGGATCTGATCCTGTGTCTTCTGATAAACTTTTTGCAAATTCTGCAGCTCTTTTTCTATGTGAACATGTATTTTCTCTTTCCATATTGCAGAACCAGTCTGATATTCCATGGTAAAATACTGCGCGGTCACCGGTGTCAGCATCTGCGACAGCTCTGGCAGTTTTTCTCTGTCTAATCCTGAACCCAGAACAGCCACAAACACCCCCAAAGCTACCGCCAGCGGGAAAAGTACAGCTTTCAACTGCAAATTCAGCGGATGAATTTTACATAATTCATTTCTTGCCTCCGCGGTACCCTGCCAGCGCTTCTCCGGCTCTGTACGGCAACATCTGAAAATAAATTTCCCCAAAGCAGGACATTTCAAAAAATACCGGAATTTCTTTTTGCCACAAAGCACTTCCATTGTTTTTCCAAGTGCATAAAAATCGCTGGCTGCACTTATTTTTCCATGCAACTGTTCAGGGGCAGCATATCCTCTTGTTCCCTTTGTTTCTTTATAAGAAGCACTATATGAAAAAACCGCACTTCCAAAATCTACCAGATAAAGGCGTTTCTGATCTGTCATCATTATATTTGCCGGCTTCAGATCCCCATAAAAAACTGCCGGTTTCCTGGAATGAAAATATTCCAGTACCTGCAAGGTCACATCGCCTATGCACAGTATCTCCTCTATGGAAAAAACATATCCTTCCTGCATATACTCTTCCAGAGATCTGCCATGTATATATTCCATGATGATGTAACAAAAGTTACCCCTCTCTGTGTAATCAATCATCTTTGGCAGATAGGGATGTTCAAGAAGTCTGAGCAGTCCAGCCTCTCTTCTGCTGCTGGCAGGCAGCTCTTTTACCGCACGAAAAATGCCAAGTTCCAGATCACGTGCCAGATACATGGAACCTTCACCGCCTCTGCCAATCTGCTCGACAATACAATAGCGGCCTTTCAGTATGATTCCTGTTAGATCGATATCGATCGCTCCTTTCGCTGATTTTTATAAATATCTGTATGGAAAAATGTTGGGAATTCCAACTTATAGAATTTTGAGATGAAATAAGTATATCATAAAAAGGAATGGAAAATAATAAATTTTTTCTAAAAAAATCTCACCTTCCAGATGGGAGGTGAGACTTTAATTCAATTACATACGATCCGGTGCTGAGAACCCAAGAAGGTCGATGCTTGTTTCAAGTATATCTTTTGTAAGACCGAGAAGTTTCAGGAAGGATTCTTTCTGTGCCTGGTTTTCTTCGCTGAGAATCTTAGTCTCATGGTAAAAACTGTTGAATGCATTGGATACTTCATAAATGTATGCACAGATCTTATGCGGTGCTTTTTCTTCGAAAGCATTCTCAATGGTACTTCCGAATTTTGTCAGCTCCAGCATAAGGTTCTTCTGGCTTGCATTGACAGCCGGAAGGATTTCTCCTGCTTCAAGGTTTCCACCTTCTTCTTTATAACGATTGAGAATGGATTTGATACGAACGATCGTATACAGGATATACGGACCTGTATTTCCTTCGAAGGAAGTGAAACGATCAATATCAAACACATAATCTTTGGTTGCCTGATTGGACAGGTCACCATATTTGATTGCAGAAAGTCCTACAATCTCCGCTGTTTCTTTTGCATCCTGATCTTTGACACTTCTGTTCTCGACAATCTTATGGAACATCTCTTCGTCAATATCTGCGATGAGATTTTCCAGACGCATAACACCGCCCTCTCTTGTTTTGAACGGTTTTCCGTCTTTTCCATTCATGGTACCAAATCCAAGGAAAGAAAGTTTCGTCTCCGGTTTTACAAGTCCGGTCTTTCTTGCACAGCGGAATACCTGAATGAAATGAAGTTCCTGACGCTTGTCTACTACATAAAGAATTTCATCCGGATCAAAGAGTTTGACACGCTCTACGATCGTTGCAAGATCTGTTGTGGTATACAGAGAAGCTCCGTCTGATTTCAACAACATACATGGCGGAATTTCTTTGGTATCAGATTCTTCTTTGACATCTACTACCAGTGCTCCCTGATCTTCATATGCAAATCCCTGCTCTTTCATTTTCTGAACCATATCCGGAATATACGGCTGTGCATCAGATTCCTTTTTCCACAGATCAAAGGAAACATTCAGGTTTGCATAGTTTCTCTTGAGGTCTGTAACAGAAACCTGCATGATGTGATTCCAGAGAGCCATATATCCAGGTTTACCCTGCTGAAGCTGATGTGTTGCTTCAAGAGCTTCATTACGGTATTCTTCGTCTTCTTTGGATTTACCACTTGCACATGGATAGATTTCCTCCAGTTCGCTGATGGTAAACGGTGCTTCCTTCGGATATTCTCCTTCGTAAGTATCGTCAAAATAAACCAGTTCCGGCTTGCGGTGTTTCAGTTCTGTAATGATCAGCCCCATCTGCAGTCCCCAGTCTCCAAGATGTACATCACCGATCACTTTGTGTCCGACAAAACGTCCGATACGTTTGATACTCTCCCCAATGATCGCAGAACGAAGATGACCTACATGAAGTGGTTTTGCAACATTCGGTCCGCCGTAGTCGATAATGATCGTCTTCGGTTTCTCAGCTGTTTTTACAGAATATTTCTCATCTGCTGCCATTTTCTTCAGGTAATCAGCAAGAAATTCTTCTTTAACCTGCAGATTGATAAATCCCGGCTTCACAACTTCTGCCATTGCAAAGATCTGACTGTCTTTCAGATGTTCAACTACATCATCTGCGATCATAAATGGTGCTTTCTTATATGCTTTGGCTCCTGCCATGGCTCCATTGCACTGAAATTCACATAAATCCGGTCTGTTGGAAACGGTAACTTTACCGTATTCCGGATTGTATCCGGCTTTTTCAAAAGCAGAAGCAAGTTCTTCTGCCATTAATTCCATAAGTTTTTTCATTTTTCTGACTCCTTATTTTATACAGTTACTTTCTTTGCGCATGCAACAGCAAGTGCTCCATGTCCGATATGGCATGCAACGCTTAAAGAAAGTGGATCCATATGGATATCTATTCCAGGAAATGCTGCCTGAACTTCTTTTTTGAATTCCTCGGCCTCTTCTTTGTTTCCTGCATAGGCCATCTGCAGACACATCTCACCGGATTCTACATATTTCTTAAAACGTGTATCCCAGTCTTCCTGCATTGCTTTCATCATAACTCTCTTTGCCTGCTTCTTACCTCGCACTTTTGCATATGCATCAAGCTTCTCTCCCTGGATCTGAAGAACAGGTTTCAGATTCAGAACCGTTCCGATCGCAGCTGCAGCCGGAGTGATTCTTCCACCTTTTTTCAGATATTTCAAAGTTTCCAGAGTAATATAGATACTTGACTCCATCTTCTCTTCTTCCAGTTTTTCTTTAATCTCTGCCGCACTCTTTCCGGCATCTCTTAATGTCATTGCATCAAGTACTGACTGACGCTGCGTAACTGAGATTCTCTGGTTATTAACGACCTGTACTCTGCCATCGTAGTCTCTGGCAAGCATGGTAGCTGTATCACAGGACGCACTCAATCCACTGGACATCGGAATATGTACAATTTCATCATACTCTTCCAGCAGATTATCCCACAAACCACATACTTCAGCCGGACTCGGCTGTGAAGTAGATATGGATTCGTCATTTTTCAGACGTTCATAAAAATCCTCCTGTGAAAGAGTGATTCCTTCCAGATACATCACATCGTTAATATAAAAAGGCATAGGCAGAACAGCGATTCCCAGTTTTCTTCCTTCATCCTGCGTAATACCACTGTTACTGTCTGTTACAATTGCAATTTTTCTCATACTGCATCTCCTCATGTATTTTACTTCATATCTGAATCATTGCATATTGATTATAGTCTAACACATTTTTTTCTCCATCTCAATTAAAATATCAAAAATGCCCCTCATAACAGAAAAAGAGATTGGAGTCTGTCTCTGATCAACAAACTCCAACCTCTGTCATTCACTTCTAAGTGCATCAATCGGATTTAAATCGGCAGCCTTGACTGACGGAAGTAATCCAAAGATCACGCCAATCAATGTGGAAAAAAGAACGGAACCAATGATCGCCGGTATACTGATAGCTGTCGGAGCCCCCGACAGTTCCGATACCACTTTGGAAAGTGCAATTCCAACAATAACTCCGATCACTCCTCCAATGCTTGTCAGCATGGAGGCTTCTGTCAAAAACTGAAACAGAATCACTTTCTTTCGTGCACCGATTGCTTTTTTCAGACCAATTTCACTGGTTCGTTCAGTGACGGATACCAACATGATATTCATAACGCCGATACCTCCGACCAACAATGAAATACTTGCAATCCAGATCAGCTGTGTATTAGTGCTCTCACTGAGTTTCTGCAAGTTCTTGACCTGCTGCATTACATCATCCGCTTTATATTTGTACTTGGATGTATTGGTGTTGATTCCCTGATTCATAATATCCGCTGCTGCATTTCCGGCGGAACTCATATTATCCGTTGAATCTGCTCGGATCACGGCATTCTCAGGTTCATCAAACTTAAATGCCATGGGCCAGCATTTATTCGGAATCATGACTGTTCCCATGATCATCTGATAATATTGATTGTACTCATCAATGGTTTTGATATTTGGCTGATAATCATCATTCTGTTCTACCACACCAATAACGGTAAACGGTTCGGATCCAATCTCTATTGTTTTTCCAACAGGATCTTTTCCTGCAAAGAGATTATCTGCCGCATTGCTGTCTACCAGTACAACCTTTCGCATCTCATCATAATCCTTCTGTATAAAACCACGGCCGGATCTTACCATATATCCACAGGTATCCAGATAATTCATATCAATTCCATAAATACTTCCACCCTGAAAACTGGTATTTTCATAATATACGCTGCTGGTATATGTACGGCTGTAAAAGAATGTCGCATTCTCCACATGATCCAGATTCATAACATCTTCTTTCTGCTGATCTGAGAGAAGCGGCGGTTCCGTACCATCGGTCATTCCATACTCCGGATCATAATCACTGTCACCATAATTCAGACTCACAGAAACTGTATTATTTCCCGCACCGATCAGGTCTTCCTTGATCTGTTCACTTGTTCCCTTGATCGTAGACACGATCGCAATGATCGATGCAATACCAATAATGATACCCAGCATAGTCAGAAAAGATCGCATTTTATGAGACCAGATTCCCTGAATGGATATCCTCATATTTTCAAGCATAAAATACCACCTTTCTAATATCCATAGATCTCACTGGAAGAAACTTCCTTGGTCTTTGCACCTTCTTTTACCGTGTCACCATACGGAAAAGCAATCTTATCATCTCTGGTGATTCCACCGGTTATTAGTACACTGTAGCCGCCATTTACATTACCACCTACGGTAAGCACCTGTTTCTTCAGCACTCCGTTGTCATCCTTGTATACATAACTGGCTCCATTTTCTGACCGTACAAATGCCCTGTCCAGAACAATTCCTTTGCTCTGTGTATTATTTGTCAGAGAAATCGTCAGCCAGTCTTCGTCCGATACTTTGACGGTTTTGTCCGGAATCGTTGCAATATATGTATAATAAGATACATTTGGATTTCCATTGCCGGAATAATTATCACCTGAAACCGGATACTCAGATACATCGATCACCTCTGCTTCAAAATCACCATTCTGACTTGAACAGTTCAGTATCGTACCTTCCTTAACCTGATCCAGCATCAGTTCACTGACTGTACCTTTTACGTAGTAACCTTCTTTGCTTTTGATCGTCATAAAAGAATTTCCATCAGATGCGCCAGTCACCGGATCGCCTACTTTTGCAACCGTTCCGTCCAGCTTGCTGTATATTACCTCTTTTTTTACTTTTTTCTCGAGTTTCTCAATATTCAGTTTACTTTCTCTGATGTCCAGTTTCAGGCTGTCAATCTTAGTCTGCTGAATCTTGATCGCCTCATCACGTGAGATAGATGCCGAACCACCATCATCTCCACCGCCGCCTCCGTCTCCGCCTCCATCAGCCGGTGGCTTCTCATAATGAGATGCCCCGTCCAGCGAAAACTCGACTTCAGAGTTATCGGTTACCATTTTTTCCAGCAGGCCTCCATCTACAAGATAATAGCCTGTGCAGGATTCTTTACGGTCCAGCAGATTTGTTATCGTATCATTTTGATGAAACTCCAGCTGATACCAGTATCCTTCTCTGCCAGGTTCCTTCGTACCATCAGCCTGAAAAGCAGCCATTTTATTCAAAAAGGATCCCTTCGCAACTACATAGCCTTTTGCAGAACTGCAGAGGAATACATATGGATCATCCTCTGTACCTGTTCCGGTATAGGGTTCTGTATTTTCATCCAGAACCTGATAAAACATCGGACTTCCATCCGTCAGATCATCTGTTCCAGTATCCGGTTCTGTGTCAACGATCTCGATTTCGTCTGTGAAATCTCCATCGGCATTATCATCCGGTATATTCGTCGGCTCCGGACTGATCGTTACTGTGGTATCATTTCCTGTCGTATCCGGCTCTTCAAACTCAACCTTCACATCTGTACTACTGTTGTCTGATGAATCTACATTTCCATCTGAACTGTTCTCAGCGCCGCTCTCTGTTCCCTGTGTTTGTGCAGCTGCACTTTCGGAATCCTCAACAGCAGTCTCTTCTGTATTTGCAGATTCTATATCTGTCTTCTCCACAGCAGCCGCCAGAACCGGCTGGATAATTGCAGCCAGATAATTGCCCTTCACACTTCCACCCGTCGAAGCAGTTTCATTACTGTCATCCATCGCACTGCTTGTATCTGTATCATCCGATGTGCTGCCGGAAGTATCCAGTGTCTCCCCATCACTTTCTTCTATCTTACCACCGTTTTTCAGGCTGCTCAGCCTGTTAATCGCTTTATTCAGATCCTGTTCCTGCTGTTTTTGTTTCAGCTTGGCTATATTCAGTTCCATCTGAACAAGTGTCATATCAAAAGACATCAACTGATCCCCTTTTTTAACGGAATCCCCCTTTGATACATAGACCTCCTTAATGATCATATCTTTGTCTATGTTAACACTCTGCGTCGCACTGGTAACAATATTTCCATCAAGATTTGTATCATCCATGTAATACTGACCGGCCAGACTGTCAACGCTTACAACAGACACCGTTTTCTGATGAGACTTTTTATAATAGACTGCTCCGCCGGCAGATCCTCCTGCGACCAGAGCTGCGATCAGGATACCTATGATGATTTTTTTCTTCATGAACTACTTCACCTCTTTTTCCTTCAGCTCTCCATCGCGAATCATCACAACCCGCTTTGCATGTGCAGCAATGTCCGGATCATGAGTGATCATAAGGACTGTAACCCCCTCATCATTCAGCTTCTGGAAAAGCTCCATGACCTGAGCACCTGATTTACTGTCAAGTGCTCCTGTTGGTTCATCTGCCAGAAGGAGTTTGGGGTTATTTACGATTGCCCTGGCAATCGCAACTCGCTGCATCTGTCCACCGGAAAGCTGGTTCGGCTGAAAGTCTACACGATCAGCAAGTCCTACTCTTTCCAGTGCCTTCATTGCCCGCTCCCGTCTTTCTTTCTTCGGGACTTTGGCATAATTCAATGGAAGTTCTACGTTAGCAAGCGCAGACTGTCTTGGAAGAAGGTGGAAACTCTGAAATACAAATCCGATCTTATTAAGTCGGATATCTGACATATCATTTTCTGAACAGTTGAGAATGTCCTGTCCATCCAGAAAAAATTTCCCTTCTGTCGGCTTATCCAGGCATCCTATAATATTCATGAGTGTTGTTTTTCCTGATCCGGATGGTCCCATGATTGCCACATATTCTCCCTCTTCCATGGAAAAATTAACGTCCTTCAGAACCGGCACACTCATCTTTCCCTGCTGATAGTTCTTAAAGATTCCCTTTAATTCCAAAATCATTGTGCTTCCTCCGTATCCTCCTCTACCGGCATAAGATTATCATCCAGTATCTCACCTGAATCGGAACTTCCGTCTGTCATATCCATTGATTCATCCGATGAACTGTCATCCACAATGCTGTCATCAACTGCTTCCGGATCATCAACAACGGTTCCGTCATCGCTCATTTCATATTCACTGACACCCTCTGTATCAGCCGTATCCGGAAGAGGATCTTCACTGAAGCTGCTATCATCCAGCGGCTGCATATCTATGTTGCCTGTATCCATTGCATCTTCTATATTGGTCGTCGTAGACATTCCCTCCTCAAGTATATCAGACGGATATGCTATACAGGCATCCTTGGAAAGACCATCTGCAATCTCATATTCTCCAAGTTCTTCATCATGCTGTCCCAGAATCACACTACGTTTCTCCAGTTTGCCCTTCTTATCTGCTGCCCACACATACGGACTGTCTGTATCTGCATCAACAATATAAACCTCACTTAACCAGATTCCTGTCTTTTGACTTTCCTGTCCTTCATCCATCTCAATATAAACATGCTGGCCAAGCATCAGCCCGTCTGATGAATCGAGATTTACATAAAACGGATAAGTACTGGTACTCGTCTGAGAATCACTGCTGTCCGTCATTCCGTAAAAAGAATTGTTATTATTGCCGGAAGATGCACTGTCCTTATCAACCGTTCCCATGGTCCCCTTCCAGGTCTGACTGTCATCCACACGAGATCGAATGATTACCGGTTCGCCCTCAACAATGCTGTTTACATTTAATTCATTGACTGTACCTTTTATACGGTAAGCACCTGTACTCAGGATTGTAATAAATGCATTGCTGCCCCCGCTGCTGCTATCATCAGACTGAGAAAAATCTCCTGAATCTGTATCATCCACGCTGCTGTTATCCTCTGTTGTCAGCTTCGATGTATCGATTTTCTGGATAACACCATCAATTGAACTCCGGACTTCTGTATTGCCGGTCGCACTTTGGAGTTTGTCAATCTCAGCCTGCTTGCTTTTCTGACTGTATTCATTTTTCTTGAGATTCATTTTGTTTGTCTCAATCTCAATCGTATAAGAAAGCTGATTATCCTGACTTGCTTTTTTCTTTTCTTTTTCAAGCGTGGCAATCTGCTCATTCAGACTGCTTGCCTCATTTTTCAGGCGGTCAAGGTCAAGCTGTGCTTCTTCCAGGCTCTCCTGAATGCTGCTCAGATCATATTCAAACAAAAGCTGACCTTTCTTGACCTGATCACCGGTCTTAACCTGGACTTCTTTTACTGTCCGTCCACTCTCCAGTTCTACAGAAACAGTCTCCTGAGGCTCAACTACTCCTGCATAGCGGTTGGAAACTCCTGATGTCTGTCCGGTAAGGTCGCTTATTTTGGTTACATATACAGAATCTCCACTTGTCTCCTGCTGACCAAATACGCCCATTTTCCAACATACTCCTGCAGCAGCGCCGCCACCAATTATCAATATCCCAAGAAGGATTAAAATACGTTTTTTCATAAATCTGTGTTTCCTCCTATCAGTCCAGACATTACTGACTTAATGGTACACTATTCATGTGTTTACTTTGTAAAAATCACTTTTTAACTTATATATCATATCAGATTACACCTGAAAATGAAAGAGCTGTACAAAATCATCCCGGTTTTCACAATATTTTCATAAATGTCTTCCAAAACAGCATAAAATTACCATTTTTGACTTTTCCATGCTTATCTGATAAAATATAAAGGATTATTTTTGAAAGGAAAGATACCTATGAAGATCGCAAAAGGTCTGATGCCATTTCTGCTGATTATCCTGGCTGTCATATGTTTGACCGGCTGTTCCCACGTGGATAAGACAGATGTACAGGCAGTTATCACAAATGAACTGGATCTACTGAAAAATCTGGACTCTGATACGACCCAGAAATATGTATCCTACAAAGAACTTTTTCCCGACGCTACCAAAGAGATCAAACTCTCAAATGAAGTAAAAGAAGTCTTTTCTCTCTTCTTCCAGAATTTTGATTACGAAATTCTGAGTGTAAACGTCGACAACGATAAAAAAGAAGCCACAGCTTCCCTGCGCTTATCCACAATCGATGCAGCCTCTCTTGCCAAAGATTACGGCGAAGCTTCTCTGAAAAATGCAATTCTCAAAGCGGCTGACAGCGAAGAACAGGCTACAGAAAAAACCACAGATTCCATGGAAGAACGTTATCTCCTGCTGGATCAACTCCTCAGCAATAACAATTATGCTACCGTAGAACGAGAATGTACTGTGGAACTTTGTAATAAGGGAAGTAATGATGACAAAGACGAATGGGAGATCATACGTTCACACTCCCTGGAGAACAATCTTGTCGGCGGTCTGATGACTTATCTGTCTGATAACAACCTCCTCTCACCTGAGGAAACCCTGACCGTCTATCTGAATACCCTTAAAACAATGAATACAGAACAAATGGGCAATTATCTTGGAATCGAAAGCCTGTTCAATACTTCCGATACAGACAAGAATTCTATTGCTGCCGCACTGGTGGAGCTTTTTCACTCTACTTTTGATTTCAATATTTCCAGCTGTGACGAAGAAAGCTACAATGCTGTCATTCAGACTAAGATCACTACCTTTGACAGCAATGCGATCCTTACTGCCTATCAGAATGAACTGGATACTTATCTGAGTTCTGCCGATGCTGTAATTGATGGTTCTGTCAAACGTTATGAAAAATCCATGCAGCTGCTTCTGTCAAAAATCAAATCAAATACAGCGACTGTACAGACTGCTGCTGTTTTCCATCTTACCAATGATGGTGTTTCCTGGAAACTCCAGGACAGCAATGCTGCAATCGGAAATGCCATTTTCGGAACGCTCAGCAGTACTCCGGTATCCGAAGAAGCAAACGATACCGCTGATTCCTCTGAACAAAACTAATTTTTATACTTCAAAACGGCCGTCCCACATCCGGGACAGCCGTTTTCTTTTATATCTGCAGCCTATTTGCTGCTCTTATTCTTCTGTTGTTTCTTCTTTAGCTGTTTCAAGCCCAAGTTCCTCAAGCTGCTGTTCGCTTACCACACTCGGTGATTCTGTCATCAGACAGGAGGCATCTTTTACTTTCGGGAATGCAATGACATCACGAATACTGTCAACTTTTGCCATCAGCATAACCAGACGGTCAAGTCCATATGCCAGTCCAGCGTGAGGCGGAACTCCATATTTGAATGCATTCAGAAGGAAACCAAACTGTTTGTAAGCTGCATCTTTCGTAAATCCAAGCATCTCAAACATTTTTTCCTGAATATCATTCTGATGGATTCGAACACTACCTCCACCGATCTCATTACCATTCAATACGATATCATAAGCTTTTGCACGGATTTTTCCAAGATCTCCACTCTCGATCAGTGGGATATCCTCTTCCATCAACATCGTAAATGGATGATGCATTGCTGTATAGCGGTTTTCTTCTTCACTCCACTCAAGAAGCGGGAACTCTGTTACCCATACGAAACGATATTCGTTTTTGTCAAGAAGATCCATCTGTTTTGCAAGTTCTACACGAAGAGCACCAAGAACATCATATACGACTTTATTCTTGTCTGCTGCAAAGAGAAGCAGATCTCCCGGTTTACCTTCCATCGCCCGAACCAGAGCATCCATCTCTTCATCTGTCATGAATTTAGCAAAGGAAGATTTGCGTGTACCATCTTCTGCAATAGCGATGTAAGCAAGACCTTTTGCACCATAAGTCTTGGCGAAATCAACAAGCTTGTCAATCTTCTTACGAGGCATGCTTCCCTGGCCTTCTGCATTGATACCACGGACACTTCCACCAGCCTCCAGTGCATTCTTGAATACTACGAATCCGCAATCTTTCACTACTTCACTTACATCATGTAGTTCCATACCAAAACGCATATCCGGTTTGTCAGAACCGAAACGGTCCATAGCTTCCTGCCATGTAATTCTCTGAATTGGAAGCTTGACATCCACATCCAGAACTTCTTTAAACAGATAAGCAAGGAATCGCTCATTTACATCGATAACATCGTCTACGTCTACAAAGGAAAGCTCCATATCGATCTGTGTAAATTCCGGCTGACGATCTGCACGAAGGTCCTCATCACGGAAACAACGTGCGATCTGAATGTAACGGTCATATCCGGAGCACATCAGAAGCTGTTTGTACAGCTGCGGAGACTGTGGAAGGCCGTAGAAAGAACCTGGGTGAATTCTGGACGGAACAAGATAATCTCTCGCACCTTCCGGTGTACTCTTACCAAGCATTGGTGTCTCAACTTCCAGGAATCCTTCATCTGTGAAGAATTTACGGGTAAGCATCATTACTTTGCTCTTCATCATCAAATTTCTCTGAAGGTCCGGTCTTCTCAGGTCAAGGTAACGGTATTTCAGACGAATTTCATCTTTTGTCTTGCTGTTCTCTTCGATCGGGAAAGGCGGAACCTCAGACTCTGCGAGAATTCTTAAAGATTCTGCACGGAGTTCCAGTGCACCTGTAGCAAGATTTTCATTTACAGCACCACCGCGATTCTCAACTGTACCGGTAACTGCGATTACAAACTCACTTCTCAGTTTGCCTGCTTTTTCAAAACCTTCCTGGTCAATGCTGCCATTTTCAAAGATCACCTGCATGATACCGGAACGGTCACGAAGATCAACAAAGACAAGACCTCCTTTGTTACGTGCCTTCTGCACCCATCCCATCAGGGTTACTTTGCTGCCGACCATATCCTTTGTTACTTCTGCACATCGGCATGTCCTGTGCAGACCTTTCATACTTTCAGCCATGATTTTTCTCCTTTTTGAAGCACTTATTTATTAAAGAATTCTACAAATTCTGTATATCCTTCCGCTGTCATCTGTTCCTTCTGGAATTTCTTATTTTTCTTCATGATAGAAATGTTGACCTGAACACCATTCTTACGTTCTTCTTCTGCCTGTTTCAGAATCGGAAGAAGTTTATCAGCCGGCATGTTCTTCTCGATCAAATATGCTTTCTTAGCTGCATTTGTCGGTATTTCATACCCTCTCTCCAGAAGCAGCATAACGATTCTCTCAAATCCAATGGAAAATCCGCATGCAGATGTATTCTGTCCGGTGAATTTACCAATCATCTCATCATAACGTCCGCCGCCACCAACAGAACCGCCAAACTCATCCATTGCGATCTCAAAGATCGGACCTGTGTAGTAAGACATTCCACGAACCAGAGTCGGATCAAAGGAAATCTTAAAGTCTGCATTTTTCACAGAATCAACTGCTGTGATGATGGTCTCAAGATCTTCTGCTACTTTCGGATTCAGAACATCACTCAGTTTTTCTTTGCAGTAACGTACGCCTTCAATATCAGTTGTAATTTCTTTGAACATACCAAGATAGGTATCAATACTGTCTTTGCTGAAACCTTCTTTTTCCAGTTCTTCAGCTACACCTTCCAGACCAATCTTGTCCATCTTGTCCAGAATGATGAAAACTGTATCAAAGCTATCTTCCGGAAATCCACTGTACTGTGCCATAGCTTTCAGGATTTTTCGGTCATTGATACGGATCGTGAAATTATGGAAATCCAGTTTGCCAAGCAATGTCGTTGTTGCCATGACAAGTTCAATTTCTGCAAGATAAGTAGGCTCACCAAGAATATCAATATCACACTGCATAAACTGGCGGAAACGGCCTCTCTGCGGACGGTCCGCTCTCCAGACATTGCCCATCTGAAGTGCCTTAAACGGAGTCGGAAGCTGTCCTGCATTGTTGGAATAATATCTGGAAAGCGGTACAGTCAGATCATAACGAAGGCCTGAATCAACCAGATCAGCCTCACACTCTGCTGTATCCAGTTTCAGTTTTTCTCCTCGTTTCAGAATCTTGAAGATCAGTTTCTCATTCTCTCCACCCTGTTTGCTGCTGAGATTTTCGATATGCTCCACACATGGTGTCTCAATTGCAGAAAATCCAAATTTTCCATATGTTTCACGAATCATGTTCATCACATAATTACGAATTTCCATCTCTTTTGGTAAAATGTCTTTCATACCGGTAACCGGTTTCTTCTTTAACGCCATACTGTCCTCCTGTTATTTGTTATTGTGTACAACTCTCTGAAATGCAAGAAAAACTTCCATATCAAAATTTTTGATCTCATCGATCATAAGCTCTATCACTGTACTGACATCAAACGCTCTTCTGTAAGGCCTGTCTGAGCTCAGTGCCGCATAAACATCGCAGACACGCAAAATTCTGGCCCCAAGCGGAATGCTGTCCCCTCTGAGATTCGACGGATAGCCGCTGCCATCATAATTTTCATGATGATACAAAACACTCTGAAGTACCAGCTCTGAATACCCCTGATCCTTCAGTTCTTCATATCCCAGCGAAGAATGCATACGGACATACTTCAGTTCTTCTATCAGAAGGGGATCATTTTCCTGTCCGTTGATATAGCCGGTAAGCTTCAGCTTCCCAATATCATGGAGCATTCCGGCAATCGCCATCTGATAACAGAACTCCTCGTCCTGCCCCAGTTCGGCAGCTACAGCATACGCAAGATTACTGACAGCAATTCCATGATTCAGTTCCTCAGAAAGATCAAAATCCAGCAATCTGTCACCAGACTTGGATATTTCCGCCTGTCCCGGCTCTTTCTCTGCTGTCTGCAATACGTCCACCTCCTGCTGTCATAACCAGGTATTGATTCCTTTGCGTTTTCGTTCTATCATTTCATCAATACGGTCAATGTAATTTGTAACATCTTTGACATTTTCCACACGTTCAATACGTTTGCCCTGATCAAAGACAAGCTTGGAAGAACCGCCGGCCCCCAAAGCGATGATCGGCTGTTTTTCCTCCATAATTAGTATATTGTAAATCCCGGCTTTGTCAACCTTTGCATAGCCAACATTTTCAAAATTTCCCTTCATATTCTTCTGTCTGTACAGATAATAAGGACCCATTTCCATTTCGTAGGCTGTTTTCATGGTCATATCCATGATTTCCTGGTTGTTCTCAAAAGTCATTTCCTGATATTTATCTTTAAAAATATTCAGTCGTGCCGCCCTCTTAACAGCAAGGGAATGTACGGTTATGCTGTCTGGTGCAAGTGCTTTCACTTCATTCAATGTGTTTTCTACCATTATCTTATCTTCTCCAGGCAGACCAACGATCAGATCCATATTGATGTTGTCAAAACCACACTCTCTTGCAAGCATAAATGCCTGCTTTGTTTCCTCTACTGTATGACGTCTTCCAATAATATCCAGCGTTTCCTGATTCATCGTCTGTGGATTTACAGAAATCCTTGTAATCGGATAATTGCGGATCATCATCAGCTTTTCTCTGGTAATACTGTCCGGTCTTCCTGCTTCAATCGTAAATTCTGCAAGATTCTCGCAGCAAAAATTCTCCACCAGTGCATCCAGAAGGACTTTCAACTGCTCCGGTTCCAGCGTTGTCGGTGTACCTCCTCCAATATAAACCGTATCCAGTTTTCTGCCTTTTGCTTTCATGATTGCAGCAACTTCTTTTATCTCTTTGCAAAGTGCTTCCAGATACTGGTTCACACGGTTCTTCCACTGTTTCAATGGATAGGAACTGAAAGAACAGTAAAGACATATACTCGGGCAGAACGGGATTCCCACATACAGACTGTAACCATTTTCATAATCAATATCTTTGAGAATCTCTCTTTCTCTGTTCGCTATTGTGATCGCAAGTGCTGTTTTCTGCGGACTCACCATATAGCGCTCTCTCATTTCCTGTGCCGCTTCCGTATTCTTCATACCAGATTCAATCAGTCCCATTGCAAGTTTCGCCGGCCGGATACCTGTCAGGTTTCCCCACGGAAGTGTTTTCCCCGTCAGCTTTACTAATAACTTGTACAGTGCAATCTTAACAATATCCTTACGCTCCTTACGAATCGCATGTGCACGTTCTTTTGCCTCACTGTCATCAGCATCCACACAAGAAATAAGGGCATCCGAAGACTGCCCTTCTATAAACTCTGCACTTGTCACGCCTTTATTCTCATGGTCCTCATACCGGATCACACAGGAATCACCCTGCTTTTCAATCCGAAAATAAAGATCGCAGCCCGCTTCCTCTTCTTCATAGAAAGAACAGATCTCACTTCCCGGATAAAACGCACGGATCAGCTCATATATATCGTGTTCAAACTCTCTGTCCTGAAACAGAATACCAATCTTATACAAATGGATTATACCTCTTTTCATAACCAATCGTTGTTGACGTATCATGTCCCGGATAAACTTCCGTATCATCCGGAAGTGCTTCCAGCAGTCTGTGCAGACTGTTTACAATTGCCGCGGTGCTTCCCTCCGGAAAATCAGTTCTTCCCACCGACCCACAGAAAACAGTATCTCCGCTGAACAAAACTCCTTCATCTTTCAAATAATAGCAACAGCTTCCTAACGTATGTCCGGGAGTCTCGATCATCTGAACCGAAAAACCTGCCAGTTCCACAACCTGAAGATCCGTAAGATAGACATCCGCCTTCAATGTATAGCTGCTCATGTGAAATGCTGTCAGATTGATTCTTGGATCCTGCAGCGTCTTTTCTTCTTTGGCACATGCATAAATTGGAATATTATATTTCTTTTTGATTTCTTCTGCTGCAAGAATATGGTCAAAATGACCATGTGTCAGAAGAATTGCAACCGGTCTGCCCTGCATTTCAAGAACCTTCTGTTCGATTCTGTCGGCATTATCGCCCGGATCAACGATCAACATTTCTTCTGTTTCTTTATTTTTCAGGAAGTAACAGTTCGTAAACACACTTCCAACAATACATTTCTGTAAATCCAGTCTTTTCATACTATTATCCTCATCTAAATCAACCGGTGGTACGTTCTACGTCGATCACACTTTCTACCTGACGTATCTTGGCAACAAGTGATGAAAGCTCTTCTTTGCTTCCAATCTCAAAGCTGATTGAAATCGTCGCCTTTTCCTGCTTGCTTGTACGGCTGTTAATGCTTCTCATATCAATCTTTCTCTCTGTAAAGATTTTGGAAAGATCCACCAGAAGACCAGTACGGTTATTTGCATAGACCTGAATCTCAGCCATATATTTCTCAGAACCTTTATTGTCCGTTGGCTGCCATTCAGCTTCGATCAGACGGGATCGATCCATTTCCGACATATTCAGCACATTCACACAATCTGTACGATGAATGGTAATTCCCCGTCCCCTTGTAACAAATCCAACGATTTCGTCTCCAGGGATCGGACTGCAGCACTTTGAAAAACGAACTGCAACATCATGGATACCTTTTACAACGATACCACCTTTGTTTTTGGTAACATGCAGTTTCTCCTGTGCTTCCCCAGTAGCCTCCAATACCTGCTCGTCTGTAAGATTCTTCTGATTTTCTTTATCATAAGCTTCCATCAGCTTATTGAAGACCTGTCCTTCTTTCAGACCACCATGGCCGATTGCAGCCAGTACAGAATCCCAGTCACGGAATCCATATTTACGCATAACGGATTCCAGGAACTGCGGTTTTGTATAGATTCCAAGTTTATATCCTTTGGACTTGGCATACTGTGTCAGCATGTCTTTGCCTTTCAGGATGTTATCTTCTTTCAGTTCTTTCTTGAACCACTGATTGATCTTATTCTTTGCCTGTGTGCTCTTGACAAGATTCAGCCAGTCACGGCTCGGTCCCTGTGAATTCTGTGAAGTAATGATCTCAATACGGTCCCCATTTTTGATCTGATACTCAATTGGAACCAGTTTACCATTGACACGTGCCCCAACCATACGGTTACCAACAGCACTGTGTACACTGTAGGCAAAATCAATCGGTGTAGATCCATTTGGCAGGTTCTTGACATCTCCCTGCGGTGTGAAACAATAAACACTGTCTGCAAAAAGATCTAAGTCATTCTTAAGAAGACTCATAAATTCTCTGTTGTCAGACATATCTTTCTGCCATTCCAGAATCTGACGCAGCCAGTTCAGTTTCTCTTCTTCTCTCTTATCAACAGGTACTTTACCATCGGATGATTCTTTGTATTTCCAGTGTGCAGCAATACCATATTCCGCAGTCTTGTGCATCTCAAATGTGCGGATCTGAATTTCAAATGGCTGTCCGTTCGGGCCGATCAGCGTCGTATGCAGAGACTGATACATATTTGGCTTCGGCATGGCAATATAGTCCTTGAACCTGCCCGGAATCGGTTTATACATCTCATGGATGACGCCAAGTGCCGCATAGCAGTCTTTGACAGTATCTACCAGGATACGTACTGCAAACAGATCATAAATCTGATCGATCGTCTTGTCCTGGTTGACCATCTTTTTATAGATACTGAAGAAATGTTTGATTCTTCCATCAACCTGCGCTTTAATGGATGCCTCATCCATATGCTGCTTGACCTGTTTGACGATATTGTTTACAAACTCCTGTCGTTCACTTTTACGAAGAGCAACTTTATCCACCAGATCATAGTATACATCTGGTTTCAGATATTTCAGCGAAAGGTCATCCAGCTCTACTTTGATTTTGGAGATACCAAGTCTCATAGCGATCGGTGCATAAATATCCATCGTTTCACGGGCTTTTTCCTGCTGTTTCTCCGGTCTCATATACTGCAGGGTGCGCATATTATGCAGGCGGTCTGCAAGCTTGATCAGAATAACACGGATATCCTTTGCCATGGCAAGAAACATCTTTCGAAGGTTTTCTGCCTGAAGTTCTACTTTATCAGCTGAATAGCTTAACTGTCCCAGTTTGGTAACGCCATCCACCAGAAGTGCAACTTCTGCACTGAACTCCTTCTCTACTTCTTCTATTGTCATCCAGGTATCTTCAACTGCATCATGAAGAAGACCTGCAACGATCGTTTCTTTGTCCAGCTCAAGATCTGCAAGTATGATTGCCACACAAAGAGGATGTATGATATACGGCTCTCCTGATTTTCGCTTCTGATCTTTGTGGGCTTCCCTGGCCACTTCGTAGGCTTTCTGTATCATGGAAATATCCGTAGAAGGGTGATATTTCTTCACGCTGGCTATCAGCTCCTCATACAAAACCTCCGGGCTGGTAAAATCCTGCATGGTTTTGACCGCTGCATCTGCTTTTTTTACGGATTCAAGCTTTTCCTGTTCTGCCTTGTCCATTGTTTTTTCAAGCTGTACATTCTCTTTCTTATCTGCCATTATCTCCCACCTGCCTGCCGTTATTTATTACTGTTCACGCTGTTGCCGCCGCAGAATCATTTACCTTCGTATCTGATCACAGAAGCCACATCATAACCAGCGAGTCTTTCGCGTCCTTTTAATCCTGCAAGCTCCATAAGGAAAACAACTTTGACTACTTCACCGCCAAGTTCTTCTACCAGCTTAATTGCAGCTTCCACCGTACCACCGGTAGCGATCAGGTCATCAATGATTGCTACTTTCTGTCCTGGTTTGATAGAGTCTTTGTGCATCTCTATAGTTGCACTTCCATATTCCAGATCATAGCTTCTGGAAACAGTCTCACATGGAAGTTTGCCTTTTTTGCGAACCGGTACAAATGGTTTATGAAGATTATATGCAATCGGCACACCAAAGATAAAGCCTCTGGATTCAGTTCCTACGATTACATCTACATCCGTATCCTTGAGACAATCCTGCATGGAATCAATTGCAAGCTGAAGTCCATCTGCATCCTGCAGAACACTTGTAATGTCTCTGAAAATAATACCCGGTTCCGGAAAATCCGGGATACTTCTTACGTAATCTTCTATTTTTTTCATTTTTGCGTACCTCGCTTTTCTTTACATATAAATCTGGTTTATAATTATATCACTTTTTTATGGCAGAATCAATGACTAACCCATTTTGTCGACTGTTCAGACCATTCTGTGTAAATTATGAAGTAATTTTCTGCAACATAAAAAAGCCACCTGCTCACAGGCAGGCAGCCTTTCTAATTCTTAATTGTTTTTTTATTAGTTCCAGATTGAAGAGTAAGCTTTCAGTATTGCATCTGCTCTGGCAGTTGTTACTGTATTCAATGCTGACTGGATCGCCTTATATGTATTCGGGCGCTGGCTGCTCAGTGCAGCTCCATTCAGCATATAATCCTTCACAGATTCAGCAAAATATTCCGCAGCATTCTGTGTTGCATATGCTTTGTTATATCCAGTGAATTTTGCTTTTTCACTGTTATATACAGATGCGAATGCACTGCTCTGATCTACGTTGCCTGCAATAAATGCAAGGAAATGTCCAAGCTCATGATAAATTGTCTCATCTGCTTCCTGGATCGTGATGCTTCGTGATCTTGCATCAAAATGTCCTGCATAAGCGGCATTCGGATCAACCGTTACCGTAAATCCCATTCTTGCATACGCATTCAGTACTCTGCTGTCCATCTTCGGTGCAATAGAAGCAACATTACTGATCGTATGCTTGGATGCCTTCTGACTGGAGGTCTTTGCTGAACCGGAGTTCTGAGTTCCGGAACTCTGGAATGAAACTTCCTGCGTCTGCGCATTCTGCTGTGAAGCTGCAACTGTTGTTGTAGTCTTGACTGTTGTTACTATTTTCTGTGTGACAACTTTCTGTTTGGATTTCTTTGTGTACTTCTCAGTCGTTGCTGTCTGTACAGTTGTCTGTGTCTTCACAGTCTTCTTACCACTCTTCCTGGTTTTGGTAGTTGTTTTTTTCTTTTTTGGAAGTTTTTTGGTGTATGATTTCTTTGATGCTTTTTTCAGTTTTACTTTCTTTCTCGTTGTCTTCGTCTTTCTTTTTGTCTTCGTTGTTACCTTTGGCTTGGATGCCAGCGGCGTATCATCACCGGTAATTGTCGTTTCGATCACCGGATCCGTATAACTGGAAAGCTCTGGTATGTCAGAAGACTGCATCACCATCGAAAAACTTCCTGCGGCAATCACCGCGGCTGCTGCAACACATCCTGCTGCAACTTTTTTCCTCGTAAGGAATTCTTTGATTTTCATTTTTCTTTTCATATTATCACACCTTTCAGATATCGACGTATGAAATACAATATTGTTCACAGCAATCCAGTCGCCGGAACATCAGAGTTATTTATATTTTAACACAAAAAAAAACCGTTTAATTAAATTAAACGGCCGCATATGTTAATTCGGCTTCTCTCTTCTGTAGTCCATAATACGTCACTAAATCGGATTTTAATGCGGCAACCGGCTGCCTTAGTCTCACGACCTTAGACCCGTGGCTTTGCGTCCCTGCCTTTCAGCAGGTTTGCCTTTATGCTGTAAGTATAGTTTTTTTTTCAGTGAATGTCAACATTTTTTTCCTGTATATTTCACATTTCTGTAATAATTCAAAAAATCAAAAACCTCTTAAGGAATATTGCCTGTAAACATCTACTCTGCTATACTTAATTCAAAACAAACACAAGTAAATATTTCATATTATCAAGGAGCAGTCACATGAACCGATTCATTCGCTTACGACTCCTTGCCATGCTATTGTGTCTGCCTTTTCTGTTAATATTTATTTCAGGCTGCGGATCTTCTTCGCAAAAAAAAGATGAACCCCCTGTCTATTCCCCGCTCCAGGTTCTTGTTCCTGAAGCCACCGGAAAAGAAACTATTGGCTCATCGCCTATGATACTGGATGTATCCAATATCAGCCAGGGCTACTTTATTGCCCAGTCCGATTCTTCTGACCTGACATGCAGTTTGCAGATCATTTCTCCTTCTGGTGCACTTTATTCTTATTTTATTGCACCCGGAGAATCCGCAACCGTCACTTTTACAGAAGGCAGCGGTGATTACACAATTACCGGTTACCAACAGGTACAGGGTGACCAGTATGCAGCTCTTTACAGCGAAACAGTTACCGTACAGCTTGAAAATGATTTTCTGCCTTTTCTCTATCCAAATCAATATGTAAACTTTACACCGGACAGCAAAGCCAGCCAGCTTGCGCTCTCCCTGATCGATGAGGACACCGTTGATGTAGATGCATTGCAGCAGATTTACGATTATGTTGTGTCAAATCTGACTTATGATTATGAAAAAGCAGATACTGTGACCACCGGATATCTTCCCGATGTCGATGAAACCCTGAAAACAGGCACCGGCATCTGTTTTGATTATGCCGCGCTCACCACGGCCATGCTCCGAAGCTGTGATATTCCATGCAAACTTCAGATTGGTTATGCCGGAGATATCAAGCATGCCTGGATCGATGTATATATACGCTCCAAAGGCTGGGTCAATCAGGCAGTATCCTTTAAAGGAGATACCTGGACACTTATGGATCCTACCTTTGATTCCAACAGCGATGACAAAGAAGCTATTCAGGATTACATTGGAGATGAAAGCAATTACACTGTACAATTCACACGTTAATGGCAAAGGAGATTTTTTATGAAATACACATTAACAGCCCGGGAGCTCAGTAACTTTTTCGGACAGCTTGGAATGCTGATTCATTCAGGCATTTCTTTAACAGAAGGCTTGGCAATTCTTCACGATGAAAGTCAGACGGATACAGACCGTGAAATCATCACCGCGCTGCTCACTTCCATGGAAGAAACCGGAAGTCTTACACAGGCAATGGAAACTTCCGGAAGATTCCCCCATTCTTCTGTTTCTTATATAAAGACTGGTGAAGAAACAGGATGTCTGGATGAAATTCTGAACAGCCTGGCTCAGCACTATGAACAGGAGCAGGAAGTTTCCGAACAGATTCGAAGTGCAGTTACCTATCCCCTGATCATGCTTGGAATGATGGGAATCGTTATCGTCGTTCTTCTTGTAAAAGTACTTCCTGTATTTCAGCAGGTCTTTCAGCAGATGGGGATGGAAATGAACACACTTTCTCTTGGATTACTGAAAGCCGGAAGTATTCTCAGCAATTATTCCGGTATTTTCCTGATATTGGTAGTTCTCTTGGTTAGTCTGATTCTTTTTCTCAGTCTGAGCGAAAAAGGACACATTTATCTGAGAAACGCAGCTTACCACTTACCAGTCTTTCGCGATATCCCACTGGCTGCCGATTACGGGCGTCTTGCACAGGGACTTTCTCTCGGGCTGAAAAGCGGTCTCACTCCAGATACAAGTCTTGAGCTGTCTGCTGAAATGGTTTCACATCCTCTGATTTTGAAGCGACTGGAAGAAACAGGTCATTTACTGGAAGAAGGCACTCCGTTTTATCAGGCACTGACAGATTCCAAACTTTTTACCGGTATGGAGGGAAGACTGATTTCTGTTGGTTTTCAATCTGGTTCGGCAGATGAGGCACTTAATCAGCTTTCCGTAAAATATCGTGAAAAAGCAGTTGATCTGATTTCGGAAGCAATCTCCATCGTTGAGCCAACGATTGTCATCATCCTGTCCCTGCTTGTCGGTCTCGTTCTGCTTTCTGTAATGATGCCGCTTCTGGGTATTCTCTCTGATATTGCATTGTGAGGTGAGCTATAAATGGAACTCTTTGACAGCCACAGAAAAAAATTTTTACGTAGATTCAGTCTGTTACTACCTTTATGCTTTCTCATTCTGATCAGCAGCATTTTTTTCATCAGTGTCAGCTTTGCATCCGATGAAACCCTTCACAAAGAACAACAGGCACTGGAACAGGCACTTGAAAATGGTGCTATCCGGTCATATGCCATGAATGGTCAATATCCAGAAAGTCTGGACCAGATTCTGAATGATTACCACATAACTTATGACCGCTCTCGTTTTGTTGTCGAATATACCCCAAACGGTTCCAACTTGCTTCCTTATATAAGTGTAATTCTGCTGTCCGATACTGCCGGACATGGAAAGGGGGCTGCCAAATGAAAAAAAGGCTTATCGCCAGACATCCAGTTGCTGAACTGGCTTCTCTTCTGCTTTTTGGCATTTTTGTTCTTTTTCTTCTGCTCATGCTGCTTTTTTCAGCACGCATTTATCAGCAGACTGTAAAAAATACAAATGCAGAAAATACTCTCGGTACTGCTGTTTCCTATCTTACAACCAAGTTCAGACAGCATGACACAGTAAATGGAATTTTCACCGGCAAACTGGATAATCTTTCTGCCCTTTGTTTTCGTGATACACTGAATGATCAGGATTACATCACTTATATTTATCTTGATCAGGGTAATCTGAAAGAACTCTTTACTTCAGACAGTTCTTCTGCCAATGCATCTGCCGGAACAACGATTGCTCAACTTTCTGACTTTCAGATCTCTGAAAGCAGACCTGGTTTTTATTCTTTTGAATTAAAAGATTCTGAAGGAAACAAAGAAACTTTTTATCTCCATCAGAATTCTGTTTCCAAGGAGACATCATGAAAAAAATATCCGCACATTCAAAAACAAGTCTCTTTTTAATGGAAATGATCTTTGTTCTGCTTTTTCTGGCACTTTCCAGTGCTGCCTGTATCCGTATCTTTGCTGCTGCAAAAAACAATCATATACAGGCTCAGGAATGGCGTCATATACAAACGCTCACAACTTCCGTCGGTGAAATTCTGGAAGACAGTGACGGAACCGCAAAAAGCTTTGTCTCACTGTTTCCTGATGGACAGATTCAGGACAATCTCATCGAATGGTACTATGACAGTTCCTGGCAACTCTGTTCCGATTCACAGGCTTTCTATAAAATGGAACTTACATTACACGAAACAGCGAACCCCAGACAGGGAACCCTTACTTTCTATCACGCCACAAATGATATACAGATTTACACGATTGATCTGGTTTTTCCTATTATTGAAAATTCAGACAAGGAGGCCAGCTCATGAAAGACCATAACAGCTTTTTTACTGCCACGGGAATTCCCTCTCTGTTTCTGATCTTTTCCGTGCTTTGTCTTGCAGTGCTTTCTTTGCTGACACTCGGAAATTCCCGTTCAGAATTAAGCACCGCCCGTAATTCCATGCAACAGACAGAAGATTATTATAATGCCTGCAGTCAGGCTTCCACTGTTATCAATGAGATTCAGACAGAACTCACAGATGCCTACCGGCAGGCCACCGATCAGAAGAATTATCTTGCCCTTGTCGGACAATTCTGCAAGGATCATTCTGAGCTTACTTTTGACGAGGAAAAGCAGACATTGCTTTTCGCCGAATCACTCTCTGACACTCAGCAGCTCACTGTCTGCCTGAAGGTTTTATACCCGGAGAAATCCGGGGATTCTCTGATACAAATATTACAATGGAAAACAGACACCACGGCTTCCTGGACTCCGGACACCAGTCAGTCTGTTTATAAAGGAGGCACTCATGAATAAAGAACAAACTCTGGAATTTCTCTCTAAGGCAGCAGATCTGCACGCTTCAGATATTTTTATTATTGCAGGACGTCCACTTTCTATAAAAACCGATGGACGTCTTTCCACCTATGGTGACCGTCTGATGCCGGAACAGACCAGTGAAATTCTCGAAGCAATTTATCAGATGGCGAATAACCGTGATATCTCACGACTGCACAATACCGGTGACGATGACTTTTCCTTTTCTATTCCAGGTCTGTCACGTTTTCGTATCAATGCTTACAAACAGCGTGGTTCTCTGGCAGCAGTCATACGTGTTATCGCTTTCCAGCTGCCGGATCCCGCCGAGCTTTCTATTCCCGAGGATGTCATGAGTATTGCTGATCTGACAAAAGGCATGGTTCTTGTAACCGGATCTGCCGGAAGCGGAAAATCCACAACCATGGCCTGCCTTATAGATCGAATCAACCATTCTCGCGAAGGGCATATCATTACGCTGGAAGATCCTCTGGAATACCTGCATCGACACGATCGTTGTATCGTAAGCCAGCGTGAGATATGCACTGATACGGAAAATTATATTACTTCCCTGCGTGCTACCCTTCGCCAGAGCCCGGATGTCATTCTTCTTGGCGAAATGCGTGATCACGAGACCATTCAGACTGCCATGACAGCTGCCGAAACCGGTCATCTCATCCTTTCCAGTCTGCACACACTCGGAGCCGCAAATTCGCTCAACCGTATCATAGATGTTTTTGAACCATCCCAGCAGCATCAAATCATCATGCAGCTTTCCATGGTACTTCAGGCTGTCATTTCTCAACAACTGGTTCCGGATGTCAACGGCAAAAATATTCCTGTTTTTGAGATTATGCGTCTTACTCCCGCTATCCGGAATATGATCCGTGATAATAAAATTCATCAGATCGACGGTGTCATTTCTTCCAGTCCCGGACAGATGCGCTCCATGGATCAAAGCCTTTTTGAATTGTACAAAAATGGACGCATCACAAAAGAAACTGCCATCAACTACGCAATGAATCCGGAAATGCTCCGTAGAAGACTTGGATGATTTTTTCTTTTGGAATCTTCCTCACAGAACAAAGCGGACAAGTCCGCTTCAAACTCCCTGAATCCCTCAATCTTTGAGGGACTTGTTACGCTTTGCGCGCCAGATGCAGTCTGCTTCAGCAGACATATTCCTCATGCATCTGGTCGCATCCTCGCGGAGCGTTTTTATGTAATAGGAACATTACGGAGTAATTTCCTATTACATAAAAAATCCGTCTCAGGCTTATCACCTGAAACGGATTTTTTTATTGCTTATTTTTGTTTCTGATCAAATATCAGTTCTTTTTGCTTCCGAAACGTTTTTTTACAAAAACTACAATTGCTACGATTGCTGCCAGAAGAATAATCACGAATGGAAGAATCGGTGTATTATCTCCTGTCTTAACTGCAGTCTTAGCTGTAGAATTTGACGAACCAGATGTTTAATTTTATGCTAAAATATCATATTTGTCGAAATTATGTGCAATTTTGTGTGCAATTTACATTATCATACAGTGTATTTACGAAAACTTTACGAAACTCCATACTTTTCCCTTATTTCAGTGCCAAAATCAACAATAATTCTTTATGACCACCTGCAGGTTTTCTCTTCCCTGAAAAACATTAATTTCAGGATAATATGTAACAGATATGGTATCATGCGCCTGTACAAAATCCACGAATTCCTGTGCTTCTCCAAAATATACTGCATCCATCTTTATTCCATTTTCATCTATAAGAAGCATCTTTGCCACATTCCTGTTTCTGCCCAAAACACGAATCCCCACTGCCCGAAGATTTTTCTGTGCAAACAAAGGTTTCGAGTTCCCTTTACCAAATGGTTCCAGCACCTTTAACTGTTCTGTCAGTTTTTTGGAAAGATAGGAAATCGGCATTGGCACATCGATCATAATTTTGGGAATCAGATCCTGTTCTGTAAGGGTACAGTTATCATTCAGACGTCTGCGGAAAAGTTCTACATTTTTTTCCTCCATTGAAAGTCCGGCTGCCATCGGATGACCGCCAAACTGCGTGAGCAGATCACTGCATTTCACCAGTTCCTCATACATAGAATATGCCTCGATCGACCGCCCGCTTCCCTTTACTCCGTCAGCTCCTTTCGTCAGTACGAACACCGGCTTATTATATGCTTCACGGATCCGTCCTGCAATAATACCAGCAAGGCTCTCATGACAGTCTGGAAGATACACTACCAACACTCGGTCCTTACCGAGATTATTTTCCTCAATGCTCTGGATCGCCTGTTCTTTTCCTTGCTCTGTCATGGCTTTTCTGCTCTGATTCAGATCATACAGATCATCCGCAAGCTTCATTGCATCTTCCATATTATCCGCAAGAAGCAGTTCCAGAGATCTTGCTGCTGTATCAAGCCGTCCGCTTGCATTGATACATGGGCCAATAACAAACCCTACATGATATGCCGTAATCTCTGCACCTTCAAGATTATTCACACAAATCAGTGCTTTCAGCCCTTCAAAAGAAGTAGAAGAAAGTTTTTTCAGTCCTTCCTTTACAATGATCCTGTTCTCTCCCTGCAGATCCATGACATCACCTACTGTTGCAATTGCTGCCAATTCAAGAAAATCCCATATCTCATCACTGTCAATCCCCAATCTTTCATATAACGCCCAGATCAGTTTCCACGCAACCACCGCCCCGCAGATATTTTTATTCGGATACAGACAGTCATTCTGTTTCGGATTCACCACTGCATCTGCTTTCGGAATGATCCAGATTCTTCCATCCTCTGTATCGCGGAAAGGAATATCATGATGATCCGTAACGATCACAGTGAGTCCTTCTTTTTTTGCGTATTCTATTTCAGCCGCAGCTGCAATCCCATTATCGCAGGTCAGTATCGTATCAATTCCATCTTCCAGTGCTTTATCGATCAGCTGCTCATGCATTCCATATCCGTCTTTTACTCTGTCCGGAATGTAAGTATCCACATTTGCATTAAGTCGTTTCAGACCTTTCAACAAAATGCAGGTAGCTGTCACGCCATCTATATCATAATCTCCGATGATTCGGATCTTTTTTTTCTGCGTAATTTTTTTCTGAAGGATCTGCACTGCACGTTCCATATCCTTCATCTTCCATGGGGATGGAATTTCCGCAAGTGTTCCATATAAATAGGAACGAATCTCTTTCATATCCTGTATATCACGGTTTCGTATCAATCTCGCTATCACAGGATCAATTCCAAATTCACTGCCTATTTTTTGAAAATCTGCTTTCTTATTATATACCATCCACTTTTCCATAATGATCCTCTCTGTTTATCAACCTATCCATTATTAAAACACAAATCCCGGGGCAGCAGTCTGTCCCGGGATCTGAGATGTGTTACTGTTCACTCCGTTCACAGCAACTTAATTGTTACTTTTTATGTTTCGGATTATGCATCCTTATTTTCATCTTTGGAAGCATTTTCTTTTGCCGCTGCTTCCTGTGCCGCCAGACGTTCTGCTACTCTCTTGCGGTTTTTCTTTTTCGGCTGATCTGAATTTTTCTTTCCAGATTTTGTATCCTGGCTGTTATTATTCTGTTTTGCAGGAGCTGCAGTATTCTTTGCTGCTACAGCCTGTGCAACAGGTTTCTTATAATAGCGTTTCATTACCAGCCACAGAGCACCTGTGATGCATACAGAAGAGTAAGCTCCACAGATAACACCTACCATCAGAGGAGCTGCGAACTCACGTATAGAAGATACACCCATGATGTACAAAACAGCTACCATTACGAAAGTTGTGAAAGAAGTGTACATACTTCTTGTAAGTGTCTGTGTGATACTTTCATTAACGATCTCTTCAAGGTTTGATCTGCTTCCCTTCGTATTCTCACGAATACGGTCGAAGATAACGATCGTTGCGTTGATAGAATAACCTACGATGGTAAGCATGCAGGCAATGAAGGTATTACCTACGGAAATTCTGGAAATTCCATAGAATGCAAATACAACCAGTACGTCATGCAGCAGGGCAAGTACTGCACTGCTTGCGAAACGGATATCTTTGAAACGGAACCAGATGTAAGCAAGCATGCAGAGTGTAGCCACAATCACGGCAACAACTGCATCTCTTCTCATCTCGGAACTTACTGTAGAAGAAATACTTTCTGTTGTGATCAGAGAATCATCTACATTAAATTTCTCAACAAGTGCATTATCCAGTTTCTCACGTTCTTCCTGAGAAAGCGTACGCGTCTTGATAACTACCTGATTTGTTCCTACAACTTTAGTCGGCTGTACATTCTTATCACCTGTAACTTCTTCAACGACAGGAGTTACTTCAGAGTCAATCTGCTTGATATCCATGTCTTCGTTGAATGTTACAGTTGTTGCAGTACCACCTGAGAAGTCAAGTGCATAGTTCAGAGCTGTTCCATCTACGTTGTGATGGATTGCCATTGCAACCGGACCACTTAAGATCAGAATGATGGAAATAATGAAAAATACTTTTCGTTTTCCAACAACATTGAATACTTTACGCTGTTTTGCACGACCGTAGAATTTCTCATCATGGAATCCTACTGCATAAAGAGCATTCATAACAAAACGTGATACAACCAGAGCTGTAAACATGGAAACTACGATACCAAGAGCCAGTGTATAAGCAAAGCCCTTAACAGTACCGGAACCAAGCCACATCAGCACGAGAGATGCGATCAGGGTTGTGATGTTTCCATCGAAGATTGCGCTGAACGCTTTTGAGAAACCGGATTTAATAGAAGCTCTTACAGAGTTTCCGGCTGCGATTTCTTCCTGAATACGTGCGTAAATGATAACGTTCGCATCAACCGCCATACCAATACCAAGAATGATACCTGCGATACCCGGAAGAGTCAGTGTGATGTCAAATGCATTCAATGTAATGAGTACGATCGCTGTATACAGGATCAGTGCCACACCGGCAACAACACCCGGCAGACGATACATAATAATCATGAAGATGATTACAATAACAAGACCGATCAGACCAGCCATAACACTGGTGGAGATTGCTTCTTCACCAAGCTGTGCAGCAACTACGCTGGAACGAAGTTCTTCCAGTTCGATGCTCAGAGAACCGATACGGATATAGGAAGCAAGATTCTGTGCTTCTTCCACACTGGACATACCAGTAATCTGTGCCTGTCCACCTGTGATTGCTTCGTTTACCTTCGGTGCGCTTAAGATCTGATTGTCATAAACGATCGCAATCTGTTTTCCTACGTTTGCTTCTGTAGCATCTGCAAATTTTGTCTTACCTTCATCTGTAAGTGTCAGGCTGACTGCATACTCTCTGGAGCTGTTTTTGTCAGACTGGAATGCACCACCCTGGGCATCTTTTACATCTGTACCTTCCAGAACGACGGATCCGGATTCACGAATCTCGTCCAGACTTCTTGCCAGTACATAACCGCTTCCTGTACTGGAGAAGTTTGCATTACCGTCATCATCTGTCATTGTGATAAAACACAGAGAACCCGGTTTTCCAAGGTCATTCAGAATCGCATCTGCATCTGTAACACCAGGAATCTCTACAGCGATACGGTCGCTTCCTTCTTTGTACACCTGTGCTTCTGTACTGTACTGTTCAACACGCTTCTGGAGTTTATAAACAGTATCTGACATGTCCTCTGCACTTGGGTTGCTGTCTTTTGCCTGATAGGTGATACTTACACCACCAGACAGGTCCAGGCCGGTCTTAATGTTTTTTGCAGAACCGGTACCTGTTGGTCCGAGGCCAATCCCGGCCGTGTAACACAGAAAGACTGTGATAATGGCGGTCAGAAGCAGCACAACAATTCCTTTGCTTTTCTTCATTGTTCTTTCCCTTCTTGCATTATTTTATTCCGCTAATGCGGCCTTTATCATGATTGCGCACTCCACTCTCTTACGCTGAAGTTCGCATCCGATACCATAATTGCCATTTATATCTTTCTGAAAATGATAAGCATTGGCAGCACAGCCACCACTGCAGTAAAATCTTGCGAAGCAGTCTTTACAAGCTTCTTTTGTGTAAACATTACATTTACCAAACTTATCACGGATCTCCGGATGTGTGATTCCCTCATCCACATTTCCCATAAGGAACTGCTCTTCACCAACAAACTGATGACACGGATAAAAATCACCCCAAGGAGTTACTGCAAGATACTCGGTTCCTGAACCACATCCTGAGAGACGTTTGTAGACACAAGGTCCACCGGTCAGGTCAATCATAAAGTGGAAGAAGTTGAAACCTTTTCCGGCTTTTTCTCTGGCGATCATTTCTTTTGCCAGTGCATCGTATTCTTCCATGATCTGAGGAATATCCTCTTCTCTGATTGCATATTCCTCTGTATCAGCTGCAACTACCGGTTCAACAGAAATCTGTTTGAAACCAAGATCTGCAAGGTGCAGAACATCTTTTGAAAAATCGAGATTATGATGTGTAAATGTACCACGCACATAATACTTGTCCTGATTTCTGGATTCCGCAAATTTCTGGAATTTCGGAATGATCAGATCATAACTTCCAGCTCCTTTGCGGAAAGGTCTCATATAATCATGAACTTCTTTACGTCCGTCCACACTGAGAACAACATTTCCCATTTCTTTATTGCAGAACTCCATAACTTCATCATTGAGAAGAACACCGTTCGTTGTCAGTGTAAAACGGAATTTTTTATTATGGAGTTTCTCCTGCTCTCTTCCGTATGCTACCAGGTCTTTGACAACCTGCCAGTTCATCAGAGGCTCTCCTCCGAAGAAATCCACTTCCAGGTTCTTTCTGGATCCGGAATTGGCGATCAGGAAATCAAGAGCTTTCTTACCCACTTCAAAAGACATCAGTGCTCTTCTTCCATGATATTCTCCCTCTTCGGCAAAACAGTATCGACAGGCCAGATTACAATCATGGGCAATGTGCAGGCACAAAGCCTTTACTACTGTCTGTCGATTCTCTGTAAATTCATCAATAATGTTTTCGTATATATCTCTGGTAAACAGCATACCCTGTTCTTTCAGTTTCTCACACTCGGAAACAGAAGTACGGATATCAGCCTCAGGATACTGATCTTTTAATTTGTCAACAATCTCCTGCTCTGAAAGTCCCTCTTCCATAAAAGGAAGAACTTCGTATGTTACAAGGTCTACCAGATGAATACATCCACTGTTAATATCCAGAACAATGTTATAGCCATTGCTCTGATATCTATGAATCAGACTCATCTTTCTGAAAATCCTTTCCTGTAACTTTTTGTTCATAAGAATAAGCAGCGGATTTCACTCCGCTGCTTACTGAATGTTCTGAACCTGCTTATTTGTTCTCGCAGCTCTGATTTCCTACAGTACAGGAAGTTTTGCATGCTGACTGGCAAGATGTCTGACATTCACCGCATCCACCTTTTTTCACTGTGTTCTGCAGGTTCTTTGTATTTAATGTTTTGATATGTTCCATTATATATCCCTCCTTATGTATAATTATCTGGGCATAGTATAGCATAAAATCAGCCTAATTAAAAGCATTTTTTTATCAGGAAAGCATCCCTCCAAGGGTTCCTCCTCCAAGACACATAAAAAATGTAGTCACCAGATGTTGGAAGCTCATATCCCACTTTCTCTGTACTGCAAAAGAAACAGCTGCAAGTAACACAAAATAACATAAGCCTACCAGAAATCCCCACCGATATTTATCCTGACGAAGTATCTTTCCTGCCAAAAATCCTCCTGCCAGGCAGGACAGCACATAAATCACTAAAATTCCTACCGTAACCGGCCCTTTCCCTATGTCAAGTTTGAATACCAGTAATGCCAGCAGGAGCAGGCAGACACCCGACAGAAGATATGCCAGAAACAATGATCTCAAAATTGCCTTTACCTTCATAAAAAAGCCCTCCCATATTGAAATATATGGAAGAGCTTTGCTTCATATGTGCAAAATGCTATGCAAAATATTATTTTTTCTTCTTAAGATAAACGAGTACTGCTACAATTACCGCAGCTGCGATGCCAATGATCACAAACGGAAGGATCGGAGTATTATCTCCAGTCTCAACAGCTCCTACAGAATTCCCCTTACTGTCTGCTTCACTCTGATCAGCAGAGTCAGAAGTACTGTTCTGATTTTCAGATGTGGATGCCTGAACAGATGTATTATTCGCTGAACCGGATACTGTATTACTTGCATTATTTGCGGTACCGCCAGATGTACTGCCGGTATTTGTGGAAGCTGCTGCTGTCGCCTGCGGAGTCGTTGTCGCGGTAGAAGTTGTACCGGAAGAATAGCTTCCATCTTCAATTTCTTCTCCTACAAGTGCCTTGCTTCCTGCAATTCCAAACGGGCTGAAAGAGTGTGTACTGAATACCATTGTACTGCCCTCAACACTTGGCACGATTGTTTCCATAGCACCACTGTCCAGAAGATGCTCAATTGTATAATCATATCCGGCCTTAACAGGAACTGTCACACTCAGATATTCACCATCTGGGATCTCATACTCTGTATTGTTTTTCAGATCCCATAATTCAAAATCATAAGATTTGAATACATTTGCTTCTGCTTCATTGGTAAATTCATAATTCTCACCACTTGCAGCCCTGAACTGTACGTACCATGGAAGATTGATCCCTGATACAGAAATGCCATTGCATGTGTGATTTTTTTCTGCTATCTGTGCTTTTTCTTCATCAGACGGCTCTGTGTCCTCCTCAACCGACTGAGCTCGGTCATCTGCTGTGATATCTTTCTCTGTTCCATCAAAAATATTGTCTTTATCAGCCTCCGGAGTCACTGTAGGTTCCGGTGTATCTGTCACTGACGGTGTATCTGTCACTGACGGTGCCTCAGTAACTTCTGCGATATCTGCAGGTCCCGGTGTCTCAACGGCCTCTGGTGTATCTCTATTTTCTGACGGAGTTACTGTTACAGCCGGTGCTTCCGTATTCTCAGTAATAACATTATCCGGTGTTTCCGTCACTTCTGTGCTGTCTGTATCTGCGTTACTCTTATCCTCTGTGGACTCAGAGTCTGCTGTGTTCTCTGTATTTTCCGGGTTTTCCGTTACTTCCGGAGTTACTTCCGGAACAGTAGTTTCCGTATTTTCTTCAGTATTATCTGTCGTGCCGGCCTCTGTGTTTTCTTCTGTGTTTTGTGTCGTATTCTCAGTATCTGCAGCTTCCTGCTCTGTCTGATCCCCCTCATAATCTGAATCCTTACTGATACTGCTTACAACAACTGTCACACTGCTGTAAATTGCCTCTGACTGCCCATCCCAACCAGAAATCTTCGCCAGATCAGCAGCATTATACGGACGAAATACAACATCATAAGTCTGCACTCTCGCTGACGGTACACAAGACCCATCTGCCCAGGAAAGTGTTCCATAATCACTCTTCGGAAGTGAAATATCTGAAAGAGGAACTGGCTGATCAATCGTAACATTATTCGGGATCAGACTGCTGACCTGTACTGTCGCTGTATCGTCTCCCATTACTGTTGCAAATGAAAACTGACTTGTTACAAGTGCTGCGGTAAGTGCTGCAGCAGCAATAAACTGCACGTTCTTCCTCTTTTTCATCATAATCCTCACACCTCAATCTATATTCATTACTGCCAGACAAAGCCATTATATGCCGGCAGCTTCATATTATTTATGTAATCTTTAAACCAAAAATGTAACTTGTTTCTATATCATATATAATTCGAATTTAAGTACTGTAATATAAAAATATCTATTTTGTCGTATATGAAACTTTTATCTTTTCGTAACTAATTTGTAACACAATATTTTATTTTACGACACAAGCATTATATCACAGTTCTACTTTTTTCGACACCCCCAAATTATTTTTTTTATATTTAACAAGATTACATCATTAGTGAGAATTGAGTGACTATTCTGTTTACTTCTGCAAGAACTTCTTTTATTCCTCTCTCAGACTCTATCCAATTATCTCTGGTAATGCCATCAACACAACATGGGCATACCCGAAACTCAGTGTCCGGATATGCCCTCTGATAATACATTAAAGCTCTTCTGGCATGATAATTTTTGCAACAAATAATTGCCTTCCTTATATTAATACCTGCCTGATCTGTAACTTTTCTGGAAAACTTTGCATTTTCCCAGGTAAATGTCGCCTGATTTTCCTTCAGAACAGCATCCGCCGGCACACCATTCTTCATCAGTACATCCTTTAAAAATTCCCATTCCGTCTGATACTCTCCATTGTACCGTTTCTGACCAGTCAGTACTCCGCCAAATCTGCCTGCAGAAATACTGTATTTTCCACTTGGCAGTACAAATGGAGCATATTTTTTCGCATACAGCTGTGCCGCTCTCTCTGCCATCTGTGAATAACCATTGCCGGGTACAAAAATAATATCCGCTTTCTCTGGCTTATTTTCTGCAAAAATGAACTTACTTGTTTCTTTTATGAACTCTTCGTACATATTCGATACCTTCTCTTTTGGTTTATTTTGTTACAATGACCGTACTATATCCTGCATCTCTGAGGCGTTGTTCCATATTTATTGCATTTCCGATCTGCTGAAATGCACCAACCTGTACTTTATATAAATCATTTTCATTCAACAGAAATGCCGGATATCCCTGATCTGTCAATTGATAAAGCATACGGTCTGCATTCTCTCTGTTCCGAAATGCGCCGGTCTGTACCCGATAATACAAAGGAGCTTCTATCGTTTCTTCCGATAACGTTCCTAGAATTGCGCCTGCAATCGCCTGTGCTATTTCATCTTTTTTCTCATCATATAATGCATTATCCGCATCTGAGTTTATAAATCCGGTTTCAATGAGAAGAGCAGGCATTCTGGTTCTTCGCAGAACGACCAGTCCCGGACGTTCTTTTACTCCTATTTCTCTGAATCCAAGTTCCCCCAGTGCTCCAACAATATTTTGTGCCATCTGATACTTAATTCCACTTTTGTCATATACCAGAACTTCTACGCCCTGATATTGATTATCTTCAGGGCTGCTATTCCGATGAAAAGAGATAAAATAATCTGCACCTGACTGATTTGCGATTCTTGCCTTCTCAAATGGCGTCTGGTAAATATCTTCTGTTCTAGTATATACCACATCCACACCATTGTCTTCAAGGATTTTTCCTACCGCTTGTGCAAGTGCAAGATTATCATCTTTTTCATTTCTTCCATTATATACAGCACCGGGATCCGTTCCGCCATGTCCCGCATCCAAAACAATTTTATAAGCCAATTTTGTATCTCCTGACTGCTTTTTAATTAGTATATGCACACACTGATAAAAAGCATACGGGATAATCAGATTGCTTCAATAATAGCTGAACTGACCAGTTTCCGCATTGTAATGGTACACATAATAGGTAAGAAAATCTTCTTCCGGTGTCGTTTCCTCTACAGTCTCTGCCAGAACCTCTTTTAGCTTTCTTGGATCTGCACTATCTTCGCTGTGTATCATTACTTCATGAATACTTGTAAACACCATATAAAAACTGCCACCAATAAGTTTCCCCAATCGCTGCGCAACTCCGGGTAAAAAAACAGCCACTGCTCCATTGGTCCGGACAGATGTACTCAGACAATTTCCTATTGCATCTTTCTTCAAAGACATATCAAACAGCAGATTCATAAAATTCTCGCCTTCATAATCCAAATTATATAGAAGTTTCTCCCAGCAATAAATTCTTGGTGGCGAAATAAAATACGTATTCAAAAGTGCCTCATTAAACACTGACTGTTCATCCTGCTCCCATTTCTGTAACATATGTTTTTTTATTTTAATGCTGGTACTGCATCCATCCAGTTCTCCCATCCGGGCATATAATACCAGTGCAATATCCCCAACGGTTCGAAAAATTGCATTCTTCAGTTCATCTCGATATTTAACCACATTCATCAGGCGGATAAACAGATCTCCCTTTACCTTTTCGTAACTGTCCAGATTTTTACTTTTCTCAAAACACTCGGAACGAGCAAGCGTATCTAATCTTTTCATAATTTCCTGTATGATATTCTCCATGCTCCATCCATTTTGAAATTCATCATACAGATCTCGCACATAAAGTGCACAGACTTCATAAACGCCTTCCTTCTGTCTATTTTTCAAAAGCAGTCTGTCACCCGAAGTCGGAGGATATTCCTCAGCCTTCTTATAACAGATCATTTCTTCTTCATAAGAAGTTTCCTTAAGAAGACTCTGTCTCAAAGTGTCCACGAAGTTTTCGTAACCGTTTTCCATATTCAATTCCTCATCTTTCCTGAATTATTCGGGCGATCTGCCCATGACTTAAATAGATTTGAAGAAAGAAGGAAGCAGATGCTCCCTTCAAGAGTTGCTGTATCTAGAGGATACCGCATAATATTGTTTATGTAAAGAAAATTCGTTCGACAAAATTCGTGGATATCGACAATTGTTTTTATAACATTTCTTATTATAAAATACTTTAGAATAAAATTCAGATCAGGTCAGTTTAATTCATAATAATCTGCCCTTTGCCTTCCAGATATGTCAGAAAGCCCTCGCATCCCCTGACTACGTCGCGATATGTAATGTCAAAATTTCCTGTGTACCATGGATCTGCGATATCCCCGTGTTCGTCCGCATAATCCAGCAGAAGGCTCACTTTCTTTTCCGGATCTTTGCCTAGAATTCGAAGCATATTTTTTCTGTTTCGCTCTTCCATTCCAATCAGATAATCATATTTATTATAATCTGATTTTTTAAGCTGTACTGCCCTTTTCCCTTCACATGTAATCCCATGTTTCGCCAGTTCACGCTTCGCCGGTGGATATACCGGGTTACCGATTCCATTCCAGATTTCCTCTGTACTCGTCGCTGCAGAGGCGATGTAGAACTGGTCACTAACCCCACGGTTATTGACCATGTCCTTAAATATAAATTCTGCCATTGGAGAACGACAGATATTGCCGTGGCAGATGAATAATACTTTTATCTTACTCATTTTATCTCCTCATATCTTCTCAAAGCCTTGTAAATACTGGCTTTCCAGCCTTTATACACTTTTTTCTAAAACGGCTTTTTTTCTCGTAAATTCTTGCATTTTCTCATGTTTTTTCGGGCATTTTGGTTATAAATGGGTTATTTTTCTTGTCCGGAAAGCCTTACGAAATAAGGCTTTCATGAGTTATTTGTGTATGTTTTTGGGTTACAAACCGGTTTTTATCCAGTTCTTTCTTTGCTTCTTTTAACCTGGCAAGTTCTTTCTTCGCATCATCATAGCCGGTATGCGTATAAATATTAAGTGTCACAGATACATCTGAGTGTCCCATCAGATATTGCAGAGTCTTTGGATTCATTCCGGAATTTGCCATATTTGTACAATATGAATGCCTGCAGATATGCGGAGTAATCAAGGGTAATTGTAATAAATGTTCTTTGTTGTACTTCTCTCTTGCATGCTGCATGTACTTTTCCCAGTGAAGTGCAACCATTGGATTCCCATTTTTATCCAGGAACAAAAATCCCCCATATCCATCCACCGTTGGCTCTTTCTTCGTCTTTTTGCGATTCTTCAGAATACGAAGGAATGCATCTTTCACATCTTCTTCCATAGGCAGCAATCTGGTTCCACTTGTCGTTTTCGTGGATACAATCTCGTACTTCATATCTCTGGTTCTCTGCAATTGATGATCAATTCGTATCACTTCATTCTTGAAATCCAAATCTCGCACAGTAAGTCCACAAAACTCTGAAATTCTAAGTCCCGTTTTAAATAAGATGTAAAATGCATCATAGTAACGGTTATAATGTGGATCATTTTTTACAAATTCCAGGAATCTTGTCTCGTCCTCTAAGGAAACCGCTTCTCTCTTCTGACTGTCATTGACCAGTATCGTACCAAGTTCAAATCCAAATGGATTCTTAAGGATCAGATTATCATCTACAGCCATCTGAAATGCCGGCCTTAATACGCCTCTGATTGAGTGGATTGAACTATATCCTCGTCCATCTCTTTGAAGCTTAATCAGAAAAATATTCGCATCAGACAACTTAACTTCGTCCACCTTCTTATGGGAAAATTCTTCTTTTTTCAATACATTTACAACAAAATTATAGTTTGCTAATGTATTGTGCTTTACTCCTGTTTTTAATGAAAGATATCTTTCCACCAGTTCAATCACCGTCAACTTGCTTCCAGTAATTCCCTACATCTGTAAGGACTGTACTTTGCGTTCTTTCTCTCTCAGTGAAGAATCCACTCTTTTACCTTCCGGCATCTTATCCGATTCTGTTAATCTCCAACTATATAATATTTTTCGCTTTCCAAGTGAATCTGTATATTTGTAACGATATCTTCCACTTGGTTCCTGTCATTCTCCCTGCTGGAGAACTCTTCCTTTATCATCACGTCTCTTTGAAATCATATTCTACCTCCAAGGGGACGCAACATGATATTGTTAGTATATCATGTAACCTCCACCTCAAACACCTCCTTCTTTTTTTTCTTTGTTTTTTATATTGCACTAAGTGTATCTACAAATCGTTCTCTCTTGATTTGCACGCGGTTTCCATTCCATAACAAATATTCTGCATTGGGATTTTCGCTCACCAATTTACGGAGTTTTCCTCCCCCAATACGGAAATATGCTACCGCTTCTTCAATAGATAATGTATATTTCTTCCAGTATAGTATTTCATAATTACTCATCTGCTCATCTCCTCTCGCATCATTGTTTCTTCTATGTAAGTTCCTCTGACATTGGCGGCAGGCAAGTGGCTCTATACGCGTTGCCACTGCCAATGCCTTTTCTGCCATGTAACTGCTTAGGAATCCTTTTTCAGTGAAATTGTCTTTCTGCTTTGATACCAGCCATAGATTAACTGATCCTCTAAATCTTTTCTCGCATCTCTTCCCGTTCTTGCCGAAATTTCATATGCCTGCAGCTCTGCTTCCAATTCTTCCAGGCACATCATTTTCCGTTTTCCCAGCAATTCAAGAATAAGCTTTTTGGCTTTTTCCAGTTTCGTCTCTTTCTTTGTTCCGGTATTTCCGGCAAGCAGATCATCAATGGAAATGTCATATTCTCCCATCCAGACAAGCCCGTCATCTCTCAGAGAAAAGGCTACCGGATTTTCCTTTTTCTCCAGAGAATCCTTTTGCTGATAGACCACGCGGATATCCTGGTTTTTCTCTTTTTCAACTTTTTCTACAAATAAGATACTTCTGACCGCTGCTGCGATATCCACAGACCCCAGTGTACGATAATCGCTCTGCACTCCTGGTGCTTTGTTCAAATGACCAATCAACACAATGGCACATCCTGTACGTTCTGCTATATTACTGAGATTGCGAAACAGTGGGCGGATCTCATTGGCTCTGTTCATATCCACATTAGCTCCCAGATAGGCCTGTATTGGATCCATGATCATCAGCCTTACATCGTTTTCTACCTGATTGCCTTTTCAATCCTTTCATCTGTCATGGAAAGCTGCTTTTCTTCCTCATTGATAAAACGAACTCTCGTCATATCTGCCCCACATTTTGCAAGTCTTGGCTTAATCGTATGTACTTTTGCCCTCATTGTGAACATTTGAAGTTTGTTCCTTTTCGTTGCCACAGCCGTTTCTGTCCTACTTTCGGCAATAAGTATTCTATGGAACGCACTACTTCCATGTCCTTTAAGCTAGTAAATGTTACACACCGTCATTGTGTTTTTACGATTGACCAAAATCTCCGCCACTTTTTCCTTGAAGACCGTTCTCTTCTGGATTGCCTTTTTCATGCCGTTACCAGTGTTGTTTCCCGCATGTTTTTCAAACTCAATAAATCTAAGAACTTCACTCCTGGATTTATTATGGTCTTACATACCTTCGGTCGCGATTTAAAATGGAATCCTCATATCCATTGTCTCATCTCCGAAGGCGGATACAGTGATGATGGCTTTTGGCGGAATATCTCTCACTTTAATTACACTTATCTCCGCAATGCTTTTCGCACTGCTCTGTTAAATGAAATGGAACACAAAATCGGTTCTTCTTTCAAAAGAGTAAAAGCCGCTTGCTATAAGGATCACAAAGAAGGTTTTTACGTCTATGCAAAACCAAACAAATGCAATCCGAATTCTGTGATTAAATATATTGGCCGCTACCTTGGTCGCCCTGTTATCGCCACTTCCAGAATTGATAGCTATGATGGCGACAATGTTACTTTTCACTATAATCGGCATGAAGATGATAAATATGTGGTCGAAACAATTCCCGCAATTGATTTCATAAAACGCTTGATCCGACACATTCCTGAAAAACATTTCAAAATGATTCGATATGGTGGCATCTATGCTCGCCATCGCAAAATAGATAAACACTTGCACCGGTCAATTTCAAAAGAAAAACATCCTTTTTTTCGTAGTTACCACCAATGACGTCTATCCATTCTTTCTTCTTTGGGATATGCTCCTCTTGAGTGTCCTTATTGTAAACACAAAATGGAAGTCCTTGAACTTTACCATGACCACCAGCGTGTCTCCCTCGAAGAAATGTACGAGAAAGCAATGTCCAAATCTCGTGGAAAGCGTTCTTCTGCATGAGCTGTCATCTTTATGATATAATCCTCTAAAAAGAGGAGGATCAAACAATGAGCACTGATATCGAGACACTGCGCAAAAAATATATGGAGAATCCCCCAGAAGGAATGACATCTCAGGACATTCGCTCTATGAGCGAAGATGATCTTCTGGATATGGATTACTTCTTAAATGACGCTGAACTTGATGATGATTTCGGCGAAGAAGGTTTTTATCTCTTCTAATTCCAGAATCATCTGTTTGCCACGCCCGCTTCCACGCGGGCGTTTCTTAAATCTTAATTCAAGAGAGCGCCGTAAGCGGTCTTTCCTATTAAAAAATAAAGCAGGGAGTCGGCGCTTGGTCCGCTCCCTGTCAAAATTAATTGGATTCTTCATTTTATGCAAAACTTCTTAGCTCATCATCATTCAATAACAAACCATATACTATTTTTTGCTGATCCCTTGTTTCTACACCCATGTCAAAAAGATTTTTCAAATTCTCTGAAAGCAACTCATCTTTATGAGATATAAAATAATCTTTATATAATGGGGAGTAAATAAGATTTTGCCACATATAATTGCTAGTATCTATGTGTGAATAATCATAATCATTAGGATTTAGCATAAACTGTAAATACTCCGAATAATGTTCATACGGTTTCAATAAAGTCAAATCAACATTAAAACCAATTAGTTTTAAAATAATACATTCTTCAATAGACATCGTAAGCCAATCAGGATAAGTACGCATTCCCGGCTTTTCTTTACGCCTTTTATCCTCATTTTTTATAGTATCAATAAATCTATTGATTACTGTATCACTATAAGGAAGTATTTTTTCTATAAGCAAATCAAAGAGAAATTCAGTACGAATTAACTCAAGATTGCTATTTAAAAAACCTTTATATTTCTCTATCGGTAAAATATGTCGAAATAAAACAATTCTTCTTATTTTTTTGCTTTTATCTTCTATTAATTCAATATTTGTAATAAGACGATTTTTTGTTTCATCTTTAGCATATAAAGAAAGATTCTTTATCACTCTTGAAAGCATCATGCTATGTCTTTCTTCGATTACCGGATAAACCTCTTCCAAAAGTATAGTATCAAGTAAATTCCCTTTTATCTCATTTGCATATTCAACCTTCATAGTATTCACAAGATAATTTAAGCCTTCAAACAAATCTGAGGCTATTCCTGGACTGTCCTTTACTACTTCTGTGAACATATTTGTAAATATATTCATAAGCACTTTCTTACTATTGTTATCCAGTTCTACCAAACATACAATAATATGAAAATTATACAGATACTCTATCCATTTTCTATGTTTAAATCTTACAAAACTGGCACACAAATTTTTATACTTTTGAATAATATCATTTTCATTTTCAATTTCTAAAAACTGGACTGAATACTTCTCTAGTAGTGCTTTTAATGATTTTGGTGTTATATATTTTATGAACATATCAAAATCAATTTCGTTAATCGGATAATGCCTACGGTCTGTTGGAATAAACACAGTATCTGGTTCAACAGCAGCAATTGGAGAATATGAACACATTATTGCTTTTAAATAATAAATTAAATAATTTTTAGGTTCTGCAAAATAGTCGAATGGCAAGAAATTCTTTTTAAAGAAAAAATAATAATCGTAAGCATATGCCTGGATATCCCATATATATGTATAACTATGTCCAGAATACCAAGTATTACTGTTATACTTATATCTTTCTTCTTGTTTTTCGACTAATTCACTCATTTTTAACATATTTTTTGCAGATGACTCAAAAAGCTTTTTTAGATAATTTATTGCACTATGGTATTTTATAGGAACAGTATTAAATAGTTGTTCCAATTCCTTAGTTTTGGAATCTTGTCTATTAAATAGTGTTATTGTGGCCACACGAACACGCATTTTATGAAGGAGGATTGCAATATAATCATCTGATGCAATGGTAGAAGCCTCCATCTCAATGATTTTTTCAAGTTCAGCATCACAATTGCCCACCAAATGATAATAGTATATTTTTTCATCTGTGTCTGAACATGCTTGTACTTGTTTTAATAGTTCTACGTAATCATTATTAAGATATAACTGAAAATTGGTATCCTCTTCTGTTATTAAAGGAATACTTTGGCTTAAGTCATCTTCAAACAAGTGGATTGCAGTTAATCCAGCTCTTTGGAACGTATCTATTATTCCCTGTACATTATTAACAATAAGCGCAGCAATTTGCTCATACCATTCCTTATCATAAAATACTAGTTCCGTACTCATAAAAGTAGTATGACCTAAAGGTTGAACTTGAATTAAATCTTCAAAAGAAACCTTTCTATATGATTCTAGCACATGGTACTTTTCAATCAATATCTCAGATAGTGGGATATATTGTTGAAATATTTTCGAATCCGTTATACATCTTAGAAATGAAAAGAGCTTTTGGCCTGTTGGCTTTGTAAGTGATACAGGTATAGACACTTTTTCCATTAAATTATCTGGCAATGAAGACAAATCAACCACAAAAATACTTTTATCTTCAAGTCGCACTCTCTCATATTCAGATGGTGCTTCTGAACTTACCAAGAAATTAGAAGGTCTTTCAGCCACACCATAAAATTTTCTAAAATAATTAATCCAACCAATAATTAAATTCAAATTATAATCGTTTAAAGAATACCCTAAAAACACAAATGTATGATTAACAAGAAGCGAACGTATAAAAGTACTGATCAATGTGTGTTTCTGCTCATAGTCAAGGTAATCGCTTTCTTTCAAAACTATTGAGTTTGGTACCTTTAAATCTCCATGCATTTTTATAATATAACGCTCATTTGATTTTGACAACAAATCGCTATCCTGAGATACAACTGTATAAAGCTGTGCATTCAAATTCGCAGAATCTTCTAAAAGTGAATCATAATTTGTTGTTATAATATGATGAGGTAAAAGATTAAAAATTTCATCATCTATTGAGTTTGACATCTTGCCAGAGCTCAGCGTATTTTGAATCAAATTATAATACTCGGTATTATTATCTGATGTATCTTTCTGATAATAATATTCCGGAATCCGAAGGAACTCATCCTGCGTAAATGCATAACGTTCTTCACAATCCGTTTCTGGACAAATTTCTTTTCTTTTTTTGCAAAAATCACATCTATCATAACCAATTTTGTCTGCAATTATTTTTATCAATTCCCACCAAGTGGGAACATTTGAATTTTTAGAAACTCCTGCTCCCACAAAAACAATTAGCTGATTGTTTTCTTGTGCCTTCTTTATTGTTTTAATTGATTCTATCCAATCCATTATCTGTTTCTCCAAAACTATATCTTACCTACATATGAATTTCTGTTTCAAGTATATCATTTTTCTGCTTATGTTATCAAACAATCACTCTCCTTTTTTTCCTTCTTCCAGTTGTATTCTTCCTATTAGGAATAAAACCCTAATATATTGAGATCTACAAGACTTTAACCACTTACTTTCTATGACTCATTGTATTTCTAATCATCAATTATTTCCCAATGTCCATTGGAACCACGACCAATAAATCGTATAATACCTATATCTTTGATGTGACGTTTTACAGTCTTGGAACTTATTCCTAACGTCATTGCCATTTTTTCTGTACTGATTTTATTATCCTTTTTTATCATATTCAATATTTGAATTTCCAACGGATTACTCTCTTTTTTCTGAGGGACATTGTAATTCAAATTTGGCATCACAACTGTAAACTGGTACCGATCTGATCTAAAAGCGGCTTTTTACTTTCATCATAGTTGATCTGAAATTCATAGCCGCCGATGATTTTTCCAAATCCACTACCTTTACGTTCCATATATCCCAGCCGATTAAATATATCTGCCAAAACTGGGTTTCTTCTCGTTGATGGAACTGTAAGTGGATCTCTGTCCTGAATAATGGAACCGTCTGGCATGCCTCCCGGCGAATAAATTTCCATACGATCATCGTAAATATCAATATGCACTTCACTACCATTCACAAGATAATCTCTATGAGCCTTTCATTATCATCCTTTTGTAATCGTCAAAGTTGCAGTAATGCTCCATTCAAAAAGGCAGACAACATCAATTGCTGCCTGCCCCTGTAATCATAAAGAAAAATTATTTGTTTCCTTTTGCAGCATTAAATAAAGTTTTTCGCATTCCTTCTCGCCATTCCTCATTAGCTATACACATACCCATGTAACAGTGTTCATTAAACATACAGACTTCACATATCATTTGTTCTACAGCCTGCATAAGCATATCATCATCACTAGGCAACTCATAAGATTCAATCTTTTTAATATCATACGGTTCCCTTATTCCAAATGATATCTGCTTACCATTTTTTGTTTTCAAATAACGATATATCTCGCCCCCAAAGGATAAGCAATCTCCCACTTGATATTCTTCAAAAGGCTCCATATCCATCCAGACATGGTCTTCCTTACCTTCGTAGCAATCACCATCCATAAGTCCGCCAGATACATAGATGCAATTGAATATGACCTTGCCTTTCTTTTTATCAAATCTGCTAATCCGACCTTTGAAGTCACACCAAGCATTGCTGTAATAGCAATACTCAAAGCAATGCCTTATGATGTTTCTGGAATTAAAAAGTACCTGTAGGTATTCCTCATACGATAAGTTTTCTCCACCCGCTACATCTTTCATCGCATCATCTGTGGTGTCAATAGTACCAAACTCTGACTGGACAAGATATCCGCTATGACTGTATTTCTCCACAAATTCTTTCCATCGTTCTTTGTCTGATGGTTGATGAATTGATTCAGGCTTTTTGCCTTCCACCTCTTCCCACATTGCATTAATGCCTTCTTCGTAATGATTCATAATCATCTACCTCCTTTAAAAAGTGCTACCCTTGGTAGCCTGACATTTTAATATTGGTAACCGAATCTGCATACATATTAATCATATCAGAAAGAGCCGGTTTTTTCCACAAAAAATCGCCCCAGCCTAAGCCGGAGCGTCATCTCTTTTCCATATTAAACTACCTTAAACATCTTCTGCGACATAGGTTTCTCTTTCTTCTGTTCAACCTCCGCCTGCGCTTTCCTAAACTCTTCCATTCGTTTCAGTTCTTCCTCTGCATCATCGAATCCGATATGCGTGTACACATTCATTGTGACCGATACAGTCACAGTGTCACCAGATTTATAATGAATACCCCCTGTACTGAGTTTTGTTTCCAAATGATGTGGCGCATCATAATCAACAGGATATCCCTCTATAAGAGCTTCTCGGTAAGTGTATTTGAATACTGGCTGACCAGAAATTTCTGTTATATGTAATGCCGGAGTTGCAGTAAGGGCAATTTTCACAAATACCGTTTTTTCTCTTTAAAAATCGATGAATCTTGCAAAACAAGTGGTTCTCCGTGTATAAGCAATGCTTCCACCAATCGCACTCTCAAAGCAACCTCAATCTTAGAAATCATTGAAAAAACCAAAGCAGATAATTCCCGATCAAATTGATACAATTTTATAATATCTTCAAACTTTGTTCCCGGAACATACTTCTTTGCAGCATTATCATATAATTGAAACGAATAACCTCTCAAACGATAAAATCCAATTGACTTCAATGCCTTCTCTACATCTTCTTGAGATGTAATCTTCATTCCTGCATCCACATAAGATTGCACCTGCTGTTCTATTGTTAATATTTGTTTTGGATATTGATACATAAAACACCCCATAAATAAGAAAGTCCCACCGGGTTGCGCATGAAAAATCAGAGGCGTGGTGGGTTCTGTTAATGTTATTATACAGCTTTCAATGCCACTGTCAAGATTGTTTTTGTAAAAAGTTGCCTCGCCTCGACTAATCCCTGGTCTCCATCAGAATCACTTTTCCACATACAAAAGAAATCTTCACTTCATCTTCTGCAAATTCATTACTCACACACAGACTGTCCCCTGCAGAAAGCAGATGATTCTGCAGCGGGTATTTTGCTCCGCTGATACTGAAATCTTCTACAGGAAGTTCCAGTGGAAATACGGAAAAATATTTTCCAAAAGCTTCCGCTCTCGTCAGCGTGATCCCATGCTCTAAAATCCGGATCCGGTTATGACTGTCCAGGATCATTGCCTCTGAACCTGCTGCCAGTGCAATATTCAGGCACTGGATATTCGCCCAGAGATGATCGATCCGGTTTCCTGTTCCTCCAAGGATATAAATTTCCTTTCTTCTAAGTCCCAGGCATAACCGGAGTGCGATTTCTGTATCAGAAGCATCTTTTACAGGATTAAACTCCCGAATTGGTACATTTTCCTCTGTCCGGTAATATTCCACGATCTCTCTTGGGACGCTGTCGAAATCTCCGACAATATAATCCGGTTTGATCCCATTTTCGTATAAAAACTGAAGTCCTTTATCTACCCCGATAATAAACTCGGTCTCCTCTGACTGAAGAATCGGAAGTACAAATTCTTTTTCCAGGATTCCTCCGCTCACGATCACAGTTCTCTTACTCATGACTCTTTAATATCTCCATAAATTCTTCTGTATTTTTTCTGATGTCTCCCTTAAATATGCCTGAACCGGAAACCATAATATTTGCTCCTGCATCCAATACTTCCGCAACATTTGCATGGTAGATACCGCCATCCACTTCAATATCTGTCTTCAATCCCTTTTCATCCAGCATTTTTCTCAGTTCCCTGATACGATCCAGTGATTCCGGAATAAACGCCTGGCCTCCAAAGCCCGGCTCTACTGACATGACCAGGAACATATCAGCCTGATCCAGATACGGAACAAATGCCTCCACCGGAGTTTTTGGCTTAATCGAAATCCCCGCCTTCACACCTGCTGCATGGATCTTGTCGATCGTCGCCTGCAGATCTTCACATGCCTCTAAATGAACCGTGATGATATCCGCTCCTGCTTTTGCAAATTCTTCCACATAGCGGATCGGTTCTGTGATCATCAGATGTGCATCCAGTATCTGCGAAGTATATCCTTTGATACAGGAAAGTACCGGCATTCCAAAAGAAATACTTGGTACAAAAATCCCATCCATTACATCAAAATGAATATATTCTGCTCCTGCTGCCTCTGTCACTTTAAGCTGCTCTCCGAGGACTTTAAAATCCGCAGAAAGGATCGATGGTGCTAACACATTCTTCATTTCTAATACCTCTTCTTTTCTTTTAATTCACGATACATCTCTGTATAATCTTCATAGCGTATCTTATGGATTGCTCCGCTCTCTACTGCTTCTTTCACTGCACATCCCGGTTCATGAATGTGGTCGCAGCCGTTAAACCTGCATTTTCCTTCATACGGAGAAAATTCCGGAAAATAATATTTCAGTTCTTCTTTTTCAAAATCATTCACATAAAGGGAACTGAATCCCGGTGTATCCATAATATAGGAATCCGGACTGATCATGATCAGTTCGGAATGCCTCGTGGTATGCTTTCCTCTTGCAATTTTTCTGCTGATACTTCCGGTTTCCATCTGTACGCCTGACTGGAGCAGATTGATCAGAGAGGACTTTCCTACTCCTGACGGACCTGCGATGGAAGTCGTCTTTCCTTTCAGCATCTGCTTTAATTTTTCTATATTTTCTTCTTTCTTTGCACTGGTAAACAGCACCGGATAGCCACAGGACGCATAAACTTCCTCCAATTCTGCAATCTCAGGATGTTCTGCAAGATCGGTCTTATTAAAACACAAAATGACCGGAATCTCTTTCCGCTCCATCATAACCAGAAATCGATCCAGCAGATTGTAGTGCGGCTTTGGTTCCGTTACCGCAAATACGACCAGTGCCTGATCTATATTGGCCACTGCCGGACGGATCAGTTCATTTTTCCTCGGCAGGATTTTCGTTACATTTCCGATTTTTTCTTCTTCATCCAGGACTTCCAGCTCCACTTCATCTCCAACCAGTGGTTTAATGCCATTCTTCCTGAATGACCCCTTTGCTTTACATTCATAAAGACCGGATTCTACTACATTCACGTAGTAGAATCCGGCAATTCCTTTTATAATCTTTCCCTGCATATATTACTGCTCTCTGCTTTACTCGGTACCGTCTTCACCGGATGGATCCGATGGCTGTGGTCCTTTACTTACCATATACTGAATGGAAGTTCCCTCTTCCACCTGGGTTCCTGCACTGACAGACTGGTAAAATACCTGTCCTTTCGGATAATTATCACTGTAGTCTTCTCCAAGATATTCGGCTGTAAGACCTGCCTGCTGGAGCAACTTCTCTGCCGTCGTCTTATTAGAAGAAAGGATATTCGGTACTGTAGTCACTTTCAGCTTTGGTCCTTTACTTACCACATAGCTGACCGTTGCTCCTTTTGATACCTGCTTTCCGGATGCCGTTCCCTGTGAAATGACTATTCCCGCTGCTACAGAATCACTATATTCTTCACTGGCACTTCCCTGAAGTCCTGCCGCTGCAAGTGCTGACTCAGCTTCTGACTGGCTCTTTCCTTCAATGGACGGAACAGTTGCCGGCTGTGAACCAAGACTGACAACGATCGTAACTTCTGATCCTTCATCCACTTCTGTACCCTCACCCGGTTCTACTGAAATAACTTTTCCTTCTTCCACTGAATCACTGTACTGCGGATCTCCTTTTACAACAACAAGATTCGCTGCTTTGATGGCGGCCTCTGCATCCGATTCATCTTGTCCGATGACAAACGGAACTTTGGTACTCTTTGCCTCCTCACCGGTACTGAGAACAACTTCCACGGTACTATGCCGCTTCACCTTCTCCCCTTTCCCCGGTGACTGACTCATGATCTGATTCTTTTTATATTCATTCGATGGCTTTTTATCTACTACATCGATTCCAAGATCATACTTTTTCAGCTCTTTTGTAGCTTCTTCTACTGTCATGCCACGGACATCAGGCACTTTGACCTTCTCCGACTGAGTGACGGTCGCATTCCCCGAACCTTTAAAGATTCCGACTGCATTTCCGACAAGGAACAGGATCAGCAGTGCGATCACTACACCTGCCACAATCATCAGAATCCGCATGATCTTCTTTGTATCAGGATTTACATCCTTCTTTTTTCCTCTTCCTGAAGAACGGCGGTCACGTTCATCCTCGTCATCTTCATCGTCATAGTCATCATCATACTCGTCGTCTTCATCGTCGTAGTCATCATCATACTCGTCGTCTTCATCATCATAGTCTTCATCATACTCATCGTCCTCGTCATAACCACGCTCCCGCTGAAGACGTTCTACTTCTTCCGGTGACATAACAACAGTCCGGTCACTTCTCCGTCTGCCCCCAAGGACAACAAAATCGCCTTCCGGGTCAACCAGCGAGTGCTTCAGATCCTGTAACAGCTCATCGCAGCTCTGATATCGCATCGCCGGATTTTTCTGCGTACATTTCATAATGATACATTCCAGACTGTACGGGATATCCGGTACTTCTTCCGCCGGAGACTTGATTTCCTCCTGCAGGTGCTTCAACGCCACTGTCACAGTAGAATCCCCATCAAACGGAACATGACCGGTGATCATCTCATACATGGTAATGCCGGCAGAATAAAGATCACTCTTCTCATCGACAATTCCGCCTCTTGCCTGCTCCGGTGATGTATAGTGAACGGATCCCATTACACTGGTGCTGATCGTTTGCGTAGACGTAGTCGCCCGTGCAATACCGAAATCTGTTACCTTTACTTTTCCTTCTTTCGAAATAATAATATTCTGAGGCTTGATATCCCTGTGAATAATATGACAGTTATGTGCCGCCTGAATCCCCGTCACCATCTGAATTGCAATGCTGATGGTCTCCTTGGCTGAAAGCTTTCCTTTTTTCTCGATATAATCTTTCAGCGTAATTCCTTCAACCAGTTCCATGACCATATAATATAAGCCACGATCCTGTCCTACATCATAAACGTTCACCACATTCGGATGCATCAGTCCTGCAGCCGCCTGTGCTTCGCTCAAAAACTTCTTAATAAATGTCTCGTCCGAACGGTAATCGCTCTTGAGAACCTTAATCGCAACAAAACGGTTCAGCTTATGGTCTTTTCCTTTATATACATCTGCCATACCTCCGGAACCGATACGGCCGAGTATCTCGTACCGCTTTCCTAAGAAAACTCCTTCTTTAATCATATACTCACCTCATCTGCAAATGGTTCGATCAGAACGATTCCAATATTATCTGTACCGCCGTTCTCTTTGGCAGCATTCACAAGGTTCTGCCCTGCTTCTACAATGTCTCTTGCTCCCTGTACAATATGGAAAAGTTCTTCATCTTCCACCATATTGCTCAGACCGTCTGTACACATCAGTATAATATCTCCCCTTTTCAGACGATGCTCGTAAAAATCTACATCGACATCTGCTTTTGCCCCGATCGCCCTGGTAATAATATTCTTATCCGGGTGATGCTTTGCTTCTTCCGGTTTGATACCGCCCAGACGTACCATCTCTTCTACCAGTGAATGGTCTTTCGTCAACTGCTGTATTCCGTGATTGATCAGATAGAGACGACTGTCTCCCACATTCGCAAAATACATCATCTGATTCATGATCGTAGCTGCTACGACCGTTGTTCCCATCCCCTTGAGATGTTCGTCCTTCGATGCCTCCCGGATGATCTCCCGGTTTGCCGTCTTAATAGCATTTACAAGGACTCTCTCGATATCTTCGCCCTGGCTTTTCTCCAGCTCACGCTGCAATACTTCCACGGTATACTTGGAAGCATAGTCGCCTGCCTGATGTCCGCCCATTCCGTCTGCCACCACAAACAGATTCCGAAGGATACCAAGTGGTCTTCCTCCTTCAAAAACGTAATCCTGATTCACCTGTCGTACCATTCCGACATCCGTTATTGAAAATGTCCTCATACTTCTTCTCCTTCTGCCACATCCGCCTTTACATAGCTGCGTCTGAGCTGACCGCAGGCCCCATCAATATCAGAGCCCATTTCCCTTCTTATAGTAACATTTATTCCGCTTTTTTCAAGTTTATTTTTGAAATTCAGGGCATTTTTGCGGCTTGGGCGTACAAAATCACGCTCTCTTACCGGATTCACCGGGATCAGATTCAAATGACAGTTTCTCGGCTTTAAAAGTGCCGTCAGTTCCCTTGCATCTTCCTCTGTATCATTGACTCCATGTACCAGACTGTATTCAAAGGTCACTCTGCGTCCTGTCTCACGGAAATAGGTATCGCAGGCATCCAGCACTTCCGGGAGATGATATTTATTTGCTACCGGCATCAGCCTTTTTCTCTTTTCCTGCGTAGAACCATGCAGGGATAATGCAAGCGTGATCTGTAAATGTTCTTTTGCCAGTTCCAGGATTTTCGGAACGATCCCGCAGGTAGATACTGTCACATTTCTCTGACTGATATTCAAACCGTGTTCATCCGTAAGCAGATGTACAAAATTCAGGAAATTTTCGTAATTATCCAGTGGCTCTCCCGTTCCCATGACTACCACATTGGATACTCTTTCCTGCGTGATCTTCTGAATCTGATAGATCTGCCCCAGCATCTCCGAAGAAGACAGGTTTCTCTGCAGACCTCCGATCGTAGAAGCACAGAATGCACATCCCATCCGGCAGCCTGCCTGTGAAGAAATGCAGACGGAATTACCATGCTTATAACGCATCAGGACACTTTCGACTACATTTCCGTCATATAACTGGAATAAGAATTTATTCGTCCCGTCAATCTGCGAGATCTGACGCTCCAGCATTTTCACCGGAAGGATCACATACTCCTCTTTCAGCTTTTCCCGTAACGCTTTTGACAGATTCGTCATCTCATCAAAATCATCTGCCAGCTTTACATGAAGCCATTCATAAACCTGCTTTGCACGGAATGGTTTTTCCCCCAGTGCCTCCATCTCTTCTTTTAATCTGTCGTATCCATAAGCCCGGATATCCTTCTTCATATCAGTTCTCCCCGTTCTTTTTTAACCTTGCTATAAAAAATCCATCACTGCAATGTATACCCGGAAGTAACTGGATGCATCCTTCCTCTTCTACCGACTCTGCCAGTTGCGGGCAAAGCTTCTCTCTGATACTGTTCAGAGAAAACTGCGGGTACTTTTTCAAAAACCAGTGTACATTCTCCTCATTTTCCATGGGGTCGATGGTACAGGTACTATATAATAATGTACCTCCTTTTTTTACCATTGCCTGTGCATTTTCAAGAATCTTTCTCTGCAGTCCAGCCAGTTCTTTCAGGTCTTCCTCTTTCACCCGGTATTTCAGATCCGGTTTCTTTCCAAAGACTCCCAGCCCGGAACAGGGCAGATCTGCAAGGACAATATCTGCTTTTTCTTTCCATGCTTCATCCGGTACGGTTGCATCCCTGCAGACCGCATGAATATTTTCAAGTTCCATCCTGGCAATATTTTCTTCAATGAGTCCTACTTTATATTCCGTCAGATCCCTGGCTTCTACTTCGCCTTTTTTCGCTTCATTTCGGTCAGTTATCCACAGTTTCTCCGCAATATGTAAGGATTTTCCACCCGGAGCAGCACAGATATCCACAATTTTATTCCCTGCTTCCGGGGCTGCCAGCTCTGCCACCAGCATAGAACTTACATCCTGCACAGTAAACCAACCTTTCCAGAAGCAGTCCAGGCTTTCAAGATAATCATATCCGCTGATGAAAAAGGCGTACGGCAGATAAGGATGCTCCTGCACAGTTACCCCTTCCTGTTCCAGTTCCTTTTTCAGTTGCTCCGGAGTTACTTTATTCTGACAGCACCGGATCGTGACCGGCCTTTCTTTCAGGAAATCGGCTGCCATGGTACGGGTGACTTCCTCCCCATAACTTTTTTCCCACAGCCTGAGAATCCATGTCGGAATAGAATATTGGATTGAAAGTGCCTCAATTCCTTCCTGCGGATAGTCCAATGTATCCAGTCCTCTTGCCACACTCCGCAGCACTCCGTTCACATACCCCTTTAATCCTGAAAAGCCTTTTCTTACTGCCAGTTTGACTGCCTCGCTGCACACCGCATGATCCGGTACGCTGTCCATATATTTTAACTGGTAAACTCCGCTTCTTAAGATATTGCGGATCACCGGTTTCATCTTCTTCACTTTTACTTTCGAGAACTGATCCAGAATATAATCGATCTCAATCAGATGCTCCAGCGTTCCCTCGGTCACCCTGGTAATAAACGCACGCTCTTTCTTCTCAAGGTATTGATATTTCGACAGTACCTCTCCGAGAATTTTATGGCTGTATGCTCCATTTTCTGTTATTTCCATCAATACTGCGAGAACGATTTCCCGCTCATTGACCTGTCTGCCCATCTTTTTCCTCCAGCATTTCTGTTCTGCACTTTAATCGTCTCTGCGTCCTCTTGTAAGGATCAGAAGACGTAATAACTGTAAAATCTGTGCCGCTGCACTTGCCACATACGTCAGTGCCGCTGCTCCCAGTACTTTCTTCACACCGCTGATCTCTTCAGGATGCAACATTCCTGCCGTCTCCAGAACATTTACTGCCCGGTGTGACGCATTGAACTCTACCGGTAAAGTCACAATCTGAAAAAGGACTGCCAGTGAGAACAACAGGATTCCCAGATTGATCAGCATTGCGGACATCTGCCCGTTGAACATCAGTCCAATAATGATCAATGGCCACGAGATCATAGAACCAAAATTTGCCGCCGGCACTAAAGCAGAACGGACAGAAAGCGGTGCATACCCTACCTGATGCTGCACTGCATGACCACATTCATGTGCTGCGACACCGATTGCTGCAACGGAAGTCGAATGATAAACCGGATCTGATAATGCCAGTGTCTTGTTCGTTGGATTATAATGATCTGTCAGATTTCCTGAAATATGGATGATCTGTACATCATAAATGCCGTTCCGATGCAAAATCTTTTCTGCCGCATCCCTTCCCGTCATGCCTGAATAACTGCGTACATTAGAATATCTTGCAAACGTGCTTTTTACTTTTGCCGATGCCAAAAGGCTTAATACCACACCGATCAGTACTAATATATAAGTCCAGTCATAATAATAGTAGAACATCTTCTCTGCCTCCTGAATTTAAATTCTGTCCATTTTCCTGCTCTATGCTTCTGTTGTAAATACAGTTCCCGGCTTCAGGCTATATCCTCTTAAAAATGCATCCGCATCCATCCGCTTTTTCCCCGGAATCTGAAGCTGCAGCACCTTCAGTCGTCCTTCACCTGTCTGTACTGTAAAGCTGTCTTTTTCCACTGCAACGACAGTTCCTGCCACTGTCTGTGATTCTCCCTGAAACTTTTCTGTCTCTGTTCCGCCTGCCTGCACACCCGCTCCCGGCTCTGCTTTCGCTTTCCAGATCTTCATCACCTTTCCGTCCCAGTGAGTATAGGCACTTGGCCAGGAATTTAAACCACGAACCAGCCGTTCGATCTCAACGGCAGATCTGCTCCAGTCGATATTTCCAAGCTTTTTATCCAACATCCGTGCATAAGCGGTGGGACTTTCTCCCTGCTTTTCAAAGGTTGCTGTATGTGTTTCCACTGCTTTCAGCGTCTCCACGCATAATGCCGCACCTGCAGCTGCCAGTTTATCATGCAGTGACTCACCGGTCTCGTCCGGTGTGATCTCAACTTCCGTCTTCTGGATCATATCTCCTGTATCCAGTCCTTCATCCATCTGCATGGTCGTTACTCCGGTCACACTTTCTCCGTTGATGATCGCCCACTGGATCGGTGCTGCACCACGGTACTTTGGAAGAAGTGAGGCATGCACATTGATGCACCCATATGGTGTCATTTCCAGAATTGACTTTGGAAGGATCTGTCCAAATGCAATCACAACCATAACATCTGCCTGATATTTTCTTAATTCTTCCACACACTCAGGATCCCTGATCTTCTTCGGCTGATACACCGGGATTCCATGCTTCATTGCCGCTGCTTTCACCGGTGTGGGCTGCATTTCTTTGCCTCTCCCCTTCGGCTTGTCCGGCTGCGTTACCACCAGACACACTTCATGTCCTGCTTCGATCAGTGCCTCCAGCGTTCCCACTGAAAAATCCGGCGTTCCCATAAAGATAATCTTCATCATGATCCTCCCTTTTTTTATTCTTCTCTGCAATGTCTGTATTTCAGAGATTTTCAGTCTTCCGGTTCCTCCACCGGTTCTACATCATGCAGTCCGTCTTCCACCTTATCCACATAAAGATGCCCTGAAAGATGATCGATCTCATGGCAGAATGCTCTTGCAAGAAGTCCTTCTCCCTCGATTTCAAATTCTTCCATCTCTTCATTCAATGCCCGCACTTTCACATAATTCGGACGTGTCACAATGCCCCATTTTCCCGGAACACTCAGGCATCCTTCTTCTCCGGTCTGCTCACCGGAAGTCTCGATGATCTCCGGATTGATCAGTACGATCGGTCCCTCGCCTACATCGATCACCACGATCCGCTTGAGGATTCCTACCTGTGGTGCTGCCAGACCGACTCCCATCTTTTCATACATCGTATCCAGCATATCACCAATCAGAATCTTTGTCCTGATGGTCATTTTTTTTACTTCTTTACATTGCTTTCCGAGAATTTCATCCCCGATTTCTCTTACTTCTCTGATTGCCATAACCTTCTCCTTCTTAATCTTACCTTATCTTAATTTTACCTTATCTTAATCGATGACTTTTGTCCGACAGGATCTGTCGCTTCTACGCCAATATTTCTCTTTTATTCTCACAGGTTCATCGGATTAAAATCAAACTGGATCCTCAGCTTTGCAAAGCCTGAATTGATCTCAATATACTGCTCCATCAGATCTTTTACCCGGATCAGCGTTCTGTATTCCGGTGCTTTAATATAGATTACCCGGCGGTAAATATCTTTAATCTTATCTACTCCCGGACTTGCCGGACCGATCACTTCCAGTGGTGCTTTTCCTTTGATCCTTAAGACATATTCTTTCAAATACTTACATCCCGTCTCCAGAAGCCTTTCATCTTCTCCTGCCGCCAGCACAGCCATCAGTTCTTCTGCCGGAGGATACCCCAGCAGCTCCCTGTACCGGATCTCCTGCTCATAAAAAGCTTTATAATCCTGTGCCGCAGCAGCTTTGATTGCATAATGCTCCGGGGAATAAGTCTGAATGACCACTTCTCCCTCCCGCATCCCTCTTCCGGCACGTCCTGCTGCCTGCGTCAGCAACTGAAAGGTTCGTTCCCCTGAACGGTAATCATCGGTATACAATGACATATCTGCTGCCAGCACCCCCACCAGCGTCACATTCGGGAAATCATGTCCCTTTACGATCATCTGCGTTCCTACCAGCACATCCGCCTCTTCATTGGCAAATGCTGAAAGAATTTTTGTATGTGCATCTTTCTTTTTCGTCGTATCCATATCCATCCGCAGGACTTTTGCCTGTGGGAAACGTCGTCTCACCATCTCCTCGATCTGCTGCGTTCCGGCTTTAAATTCTCCGATAAAACCGGACCCGCACTCCGGGCAGACCCGAATCTTCGGCTGCTCATATCCACAGTAATGGCAGACCATTTTCCCTCCTTTATGAACGGAAAGGGATACATTGCAGTGTGGACACTGGATCACATGTCCACACTCCCTGCAGGACACAAATCCCGAATATCCACGCCGGTTCAAAAACAGTATGATCTGCTCTCCCCGCTCCAGCCGCTCTTCCATCAGACTTTGCAGCTTCCCGCTCAGGATCGTATGATTCCCGTTCTTCAGTTCTTCCCGCATATCTACAGTATACACCTTTGCCATCTGCTGCATTCTGGAACGATGCCGCATTTCATACAGAACATACTCACCCTTCCTCGCCCGGTACATCGCCTCCATCGAGGGCGTCGCACTTCCAAGGACAACGCTTGCATCCTCTTCTTTTGCTCTCTGGATCGCAGTTTCCCGTGCATGATACCTGGGAATCTGCTCACTTTTGTAAGTCGGCTCATGTTCCTCGTCGATCACCACCAGTCCAAGATTCGGAAATGGTGTAAACAGGGCAGAGCGGGGACCGATCATCACATCGATCTCTCCCCGCTTTGCACGCATCATCTGATCATAACGTTCCCCCGCAGAAAGCCTGGAATTCATAATTGAAACCCGGTCTCCGAACTTCCTGTAAAACCGCATGACAGTCTGATACGTCAGTGCGATCTCCGGGATCAGAACGATCGCCTGTCTGCCATGTTCCACAACCGTATGGATCATTTCCATATAAACTTCCGTCTTGCCGCTCCCTGTCACTCCATGGATGAGATATGTCTTTCGCTTTCCCGCCAGATAATCCTCACGGAATCCCCGGATTACCTGCTCCTGTTCTGAAGTAAAGGTGATGGTTCGCTCCTGCTGCGTTCCCTGCTGCACCGGATTACGGTAGATCTGCTCGGATTCGAGCTTCAGTACTCCCTGCTCTTCTAACGCACGGATCACCGGCAGGGTAATATTCAGCTTTCCGGTCACCAGTTCATAATCTAAAAGCCGGTCTGCAAGCAATGCTTCCAGCAGTCTTGCCCGTGCCTTCTGGTTCTTTTTTCTATAAAATGCAAGCTTTTCTTCTCCTTCTTTTTCCGAAAGGAGAAGCCGTAAATGCTTCTTTACCTTTGCATTCTCTTTCTGCCTGATCGGCAGAACGGTCTTGAGCGACTGGATCATTGTCCCGCCATAATGCTCTTTCATCCATGCCGCAAGAGCAATCAGCCTGGTCTCAATCTCCATTCCCTTTTCAGAAATAGACAGGATGGATTTCACTTTGGAAAGGTCGTATTCGCATTTTTCCGAAAAACCTGTCACGTATCCTTTGATCTGCCGGTTTCCTTTTCCGAATGGCACAACCACTTCCATTCCCGGTTGAAGTCTTGACTCCAGTTCTTCCGGGATGCGGTACTGAAAGATCTTATCCAGTTTTTCATGTTGAATATCTACTATTACATCTGCAAACACGCTTTTCCTGCCACACTTCCTGCTTATTTTCGGTTCTGACTTTTTATCCCGATTTTACTGCCCTGCTTTTATTCAGGATCTACTTATTCTGATCCTTCTCCTGCTTTTCTTCTTTCAGTTCCTCAAGAACTTCTGCAATCAGGACTCTCTCATCCATCGGATATTTCACACCCTTGATTTCCTGATAGTCCTCATGACCTTTTCCAGCAAGCACGATCACGTCCCCCACTTCACCGTGGCTGATGGCATACTTGATGGCCTCCTTACGGTCACAGATCTCCACGTATTTTCCATTGGTTCTTCCAATACCGGTCTTGATATCGTCAATGATCGCCTGCGGCTCTTCAAATCTTGGGTTATCCGAAGTAATGATCGTCAGGTCTGCCAGTCTTCCTGAAACTTCTCCCATTTCAAATCTTCTGTCTCTGGAACGGTTTCCCCCGCATCCAAATAAGCATACCAGACGCTTCGGATGATATTCCTTCAATGTGGTCAAAAGACTCTCCAGACTCATCGCATTATGAGCATAATCAATCATCAGCGTAAAATCATCCGACACCTTGACCATCTCAATTCTTCCCTTTACCTTTGCCTTTTTCAGGGCATCTTTGATCAGTTCTGCCGGCACTTCAAAATGTCTGCATACTGAGATCGCAGTCAGAGAATTGTAGACGCTGAACGTTCCCGGAATGTCGATTTCAACATCAAAATCCATCACTCCTGCTACATGATATGCCACTCCCAGATATCCCGGTCTGGATACCAACTGCACATTCTCTGCACGCAGATCTGCCTTTTCCGAAAATCCAAAGGTCTCCACTTTACAGGTTGCACCTGAGAAAACATCCTCAAAATATTTATCATCCACATTCGCAATTCCCAGTCTGCACTGCTTGAACAGAAGTCCCTTACATCTCTTATAATCTTCAAAATCTTTATGTTCATTCGGGCCGATATGATCTCTTCCGAGATTCGTAAAAATACCGATCTCAAACGGAATCCCTGCTGTCCTGTGGAGCATCAGTCCCTGCGAAGACACCTCCATGACCACGCAGTCACATCCTTCTTTTACCATCTCTGCAAAATACTGATGGATCGTATAGGACTCCGGTGTCGTATTGGCTGCAGGGATCTTTTTCTCTCCGATGATCGCCTCGATCGTTCCGATCAGTCCGACCTTATGTCCTGTCTCCTCCAGAATAGACTTGATCATATAAGTGGTCGTCGTCTTTCCCTTTGTACCGGTAATTCCCACAATCTTCAGCTTCTCTGCCGGATACCCAAAATACGCTGCTGACATCAGTGCCAGTGCATATCTCGTATCTTCGACTTTAATGACCGTCACATCTGCCGGCACTTCCACATCTTTCTCCACAACGACTGCAGCCGCTCCTTTTTCTGCAACTTCTGCCGCATACTTATGACCGTCTGACACTGCACCGCTGATGCAGACAAAGACAGACCCGTTCTCTACTTTTCTTGAATCATTGATCAAGGTTGTCACTTCCGTTTCTGCACTTCCCTGAACCACTTTATATTCCAATCGCTCCAATAATGTATCTAATCTCACAACGCTTCCCTCCTTGCATAGACTTTCACTGCTATAGCATAACATAATTTTTCTTTATGTGCCACTTTTTCTCCTGCCTCTGCTGCCCACACTGCCTGTGCCGGGCAATGCATTTTTCTGCTCTCACTTTTTCTTCGGACGGTACAGAGTTCCTTTTATAACAGTATCTTTCCCAAAACGGCTGTTCAATTCCTCCAGTGCCGCTTTCAGTTTCTTATGCTTTTCATCCGGTTCTTCCGGTGGCTTCAGGTCAAAAAGGGTCAACTGCTCCGGTGCGGACTCTTCCACCAACTTAGAAGTCCTGATCCCCAGCAGTCTTACCGGCTCTCCGCTCCATAACTCCTGAAATAATTTCCCCGCCTTTTCAAGCAGTACCTCCGGCTGTGCGGACGGCTTTTCCAGCTGCATCTGATGCGATGCATTCCGAAAATCAAAATACCGGATCTCCACACTGAGCATTCCGGCTTTTTTCCCTGCTTTCTTCAATCTTATGCCGACACTCTCTGCCAGATTCTTCAGCACTTTTTCTGCTTCTTCATAGGTGACTGCATCTTCCGCCAGTGTCGTTGAATTTCCGATTCCTTTTGCCTCATCCGGTACAGACTGCACTTGATCATCTCCGATCCCGTTGGCGAACTCCCACAGCATACGCCCATGACTTTTCAGATGAAGCTCGATCAGTGCCTCCTCTGACCTTGCCAGGTCACCGATCGTATTTATCTCCAGCTTTTTCAGTATTTCCACACTGGATCTGCCTGCCATATACAGCTCACTGACCGGAAGCGGCCACATCTTCTGCCGGATCTCATCCGGGAAAAGGGTATGCGTCTTATCCGGTTTTTCAAAGTCTGAAGCCATCTTTGCCAGCAGCTTATTCTCTGAAATACCAATATTCACCGTAAAACCAAACTTCCTCTTCACACCCTCCCTGATCCATTCAGCTCCCGCCTGCGGAGACGGAAATCTGTCTGCGATCTCCGTAAAATCCATATAACATTCATCCACACTGACCTGCTCAATCTCCTCCGTAAATGAACGCAGATACTCCATCAGTCTCTGGCTCTTCTCATGATACATTTTATGATCCGGTGCTCTCATGATAAGATTCGGGCATTTCCGGAATGCATTTACAACCGGTTCCCCCGTCCTGATCCCGTACTTTTTTGCTAATGGAGATTTTGCAAGGACAACTCCGTGGCGGGACTTCTGATCCCCACCAATGATCGCAGGAATCTGCCGGAGATCTACTTTTGCTCCTTTTTTCAATTCCTCTACTGCTGTCCAGCTTAAGTATGCAGAGTTGACATCAATATGAAAAATTATTTTCCGCATAAGATGCTCCCCTTCTTATATTCTAGTCAGATACCTTTCATTTCTTGTATACATTAAAAAATCCCCGTGATACAGTACTTTTATTGTACCATACCACGGGGAGCTTTTCATCTCTTTCTTCTTTGCTCTCTTCCGGCTATCAATTTATGCCGTCCAGCTTATCCCTGCTTTACCACAGCCTCCAGTTTTCCATCTCTGACATCGATCAGAATTGTATCACCCCGACCGACATTTCCTGCAAGGATCAGTCTTGCTGCAAGCGTCTCCACATTTTTCTGCAGATACCGCTTCAGTGGTCTTGCACCATACATCGGATCGTATCCGCCTTCCACTACAAAATCTTTTGCAGCTTCTGTCAGTTCGATCTGAAGTTCTTTTTCTTCCAGCCGACGGTTTACATCTTTGACCAGCAGATCAATAATCGAGCGGATATTGGTCTTCGTCAGTGGCTTGAACATAATGATCTCATCCAACCGGTTCAGAAATTCCGGTCTGAAATGAGCTTTCAGGTCATTCATTGTCATTTCCTGACACTGTTCGTCAATAGATCCGTCTTCTTTGATGCCCTCCAACAGATAATTTGCTCCGATATTGGAGGTCATGATCAGGATCGTATTCTTGAAATCGACCGTGCGTCCCTGAGAATCTGTGATTCGTCCGTCATCAAGTACCTGTAACAGCACATTAAAGACATCCGGGTGGGCTTTCTCGATCTCATCAAAAAGAACAACCGAATACGGTTTTCTTCTGACTGCTTCTGTCAACTGTCCGCCTTCATCATATCCGACATATCCCGGAGGAGCTCCGATCAGTCTGGACACGGAATATTTCTCCATATACTCACTCATGTCAATACGGACCATATTATTCTCATCGTCGAACAGACTCTGAGCAAGTGCTTTTGCAAGTTCCGTCTTACCGACTCCGGTCGGACCAAGGAACAGGAATGAACCGATTGGCTTACTCGGATCTTTGATTCCGGCTTTGGAACGGATGATTGCCTCCGTTACAAGTTCTACGCCTTCGTCCTGACCAACCACACGCTTATGCAGTTCATCTGCAAGATGGAGCGTCTTATTTCTCTCACTTTCATTTAATTTTGCTACCGGAATCCCCGTCCATCTTGAAACGATTCGTCCGATTTCTTCATCTGTCACCGCTTCATGCACCAGGGAAAGATCTTTGGCTTTCACCCGTTCTTCCTCTTCTTCCAACTGCTTCTGCAATTGTGGGAGTTTTCCATATTGCAGTTCTGCTGCCTTATTCAGATCATATTCTCTCTGTGCTTTCTGAATTTCCTTATTGACCTGCTCGATCTCCTCACGGATCTTCTGAACATGCTCAACCGATTTCTTTTCATTCTCCCACTGGACTTTCTTACCTGCATACTGCTCTTTCAGTTCTGCCAGCTCTTCCTGCAGATGCTCCAGCCGTTCTTTACTCAGACGGTCTTCTTCTTTTTTCAATGCAGACTCTTCAATTTCCATCTGCATTACACGCCGACGCAGTTCATCCAATTCTGTCGGCATGGAATCAAGTTCTGTCTTGATCAATGCACACGCTTCATCCACAAGATCGATTGCCTTATCCGGCAGGAAACGGTCTGAAATATAACGGTTGGATAGTGTAACTGCAGCTACCAGTGCACTGTCGGTAATCTTTACTCCATGGAAAACTTCATACCTTTCTTTCAATCCTCTTAAGATTGAAATGGCATCTTCCACGGTCGGCTCATCTACGAGAACCGGCTGAAAACGACGTTCCAGTGCCGCATCCTTTTCAATATATTTCCGATATTCATCCAGTGTCGTTGCTCCGATACAGTGCAGCTCTCCTCTTGCCAGCATCGGCTTTAACATATTTCCTGCATCCATAGCACCATCTGTCTTACCGGCACCAACAATCGTATGCAGCTCGTCAATGAAAAGGATAATCTTTCCATCACTATTTTTTACTTCCTCAAGAACTGCCTTCAGACGCTCTTCAAATTCTCCACGATACTTTGCACCTGCGACCAGAGCTCCCATATCCAGGGAGAAAATTGTCTTGTCCTTCAGCCCTTCCGGTACATCTCCGCTGACAATCCGCTGTGCAAGTCCTTCTACAACTGCGGTCTTACCTACACCAGGCTCACCGATCAACACCGGATTATTTTTTGTCTTTCTTGAAAGGATCCGGATCACATTCCGAATCTCTTCGTCACGTCCGATCACCGGATCCAGCTTCTGCTCTCTGGCTCTGTCCACCAGATCCTGACCATATTTATTTAAAGTATCATAGGTTGCCTCGGGATTATCACTTGTGACTCTCTGATTTCCCCGGACAGTAGAAAGTGCGTGCAGGAATCCTTCCCGGCTGATACCAAATTCCCGGAATAATTCTTTCATCTCACGACTTGCATATTTCATCATGGCAAGGAACAAATGCTCAACGGAAATATATTCATCCCCCATCTGCTTTGCCTCATCTTCAGCATGAATCAAAACATTATTCAGATCCTGGCCGACATAAGCCTTGCCTCCCTGAACCTTTGGTCTTTTCCCAATCGCCTGCTCTACACGATTTACGAAGAGCTGACTCTGGATACTCATTTTTTCAAGTAATTTTAAAATCAGGCTGTCATCCTGCGTAAGCAATGCATACAGCAGATGTTCCTGTGCCAGTTCCTGATTGCCATTATCTGCGGCAATTTTCTCACAGTTCTGAACAGCCTGCAAAGAATTCTGCGTAAATTTATTAATATTCATAGTCTTTCCCTCCTTTGAACCACAAGCTTTCTCCACGAAACTCTTCTTTCAGATGATCTGCGGAGTCTTTCTTTCGTGTTCTAGTAGAAATATAGCACGTATTGTTAGCACTGTAAAGAGTTGAGTGCTAATTTTTTAAAAATTTATGATGTCAGGGTCAAAAGGTCTGAAACCACGTGTGCTTGCACACTGGTGGTAGAATGACCTTGAGACCCGCCCCGATATGAGCATAAAAGTGGGGCGTAAGCACCATGATATGCGAATAGCGGGTAGGATTGTGGGAGTGCGTAGCACGAAACAATCCGTTGGCATCATTGTTGGGGGCTTTTGACCCCAACATCATATTTTTTATAAAGCACATTTTCCTGGACTTCATAATGAGCCTGTCAGCACAGAGGGATTAGACTATCTACGCATTCAGGGCAGCGACCACTGGGTTGTTACTATGAAGGCAGATGATCCTCTTTCACAAAAAAGGATCTGCTCGGTCTTCCGCTGATTCTCCCGGAACGTACCACAATCCAAAGTGAATTAGCCAACTGGTTTGGCAATGATTTTGATAAACTGGACATTATATTTACCAGCAATCTCGGCACAAATGCCGGAGTGATGGCTCTTCACGGACTGGGATTTCTTTTCTGCTGCTTTTTATTTTTATTACTTTCTTTTTCTTTTCTTTGAATAAATCCAGTAAAACCCGGCTGAACATGCCATATAGATGGCCTCAATTCCTACAGAGATCCGAAATTCCGTTGAATGAATATTCTGAATATTCATTCCCATGATCGGGAATGTAAATAAATGAGGCAGAAGTCCCAGCATACTTCCGGCAAAATAGACTTTATAATCAATTCCAATTGCCCCAAGATACAGGCTCAGGACATCACTCGGTATTTTTCCGATCACCCGAAGAAGAAATGTCAGTATGAACCCATTTCCTGTACAGATCTCTTTTAACTTCTCCGTCTTCGGATACTTCTTCATAATCGAACTGACCATCGTACCGCCACCTTTTTTCCCTATGAGCCAGGGAAGTGTAACCATGATGGCAGCACCGCAGAAATTCACGGCAATGGCAAATTTCATTGGAAAGATCATTCCGCTTACCGCAAAAAGCAGACCGGAATAAATAACGACACTGACGCTTTTTACAGCAAACAGTCCCATCATCATAAAGAATGCTGCCAATAAATTTCCGGGTGTATGGTTCAGGATCTGCTCAGTTGTCAGTTCTTTTCTAAAATAAAAGCATCCTGCAATAATGATACACCACACGATCAGTAATCCGGTCTTCTGCCATTTTTTCATTCCGGTTTCCTCGCTTTCTAATTAATTTTTTTTCTTTTCTGCGAAATAATCAGTCCAATCAGTATCAAGATCGAACCTGAAACGGATGCGACGGTCATTTTCTCATCCAATACAAACATTGATAATACTACCGTCACGACAGGGGAAACATAGATATATACACTGGTCTTGACGACTCCGATCCATTTTGTTGATAAATTCCAGAGGAAAAATCCAACAGCACTTGCACCGACACCGAGGAACAGAAAATTGGAGATTACTTCCGGTCGTTTCAATGCGTCCATATCCCACATCGCATGCTGCAAAATAAGCACCGGAATCAGAAAAATAATTCCATAAAAGTAAATTCTTCTTGTTACCGCAGCCGTTGGATAATTCCACTCTTCAATCTTTTTAACAGTCGCAGAATACAATCCCCAGGAAATCATTGCAAGAAAAGCGAGGAAATCACCTGCCGGATTTAAATTCAGGCTTTTCTGCCCGTTCAGGCTGATCAGAATAATTCCGGTTATGGCGATCACAAATCCTATAAAAAAGTTTCTTCCCGGTCGTTCACTTTTAAAGAAAATTCCAACCATAACCGCAACAAAAAACGGTGCACATGCAACAATAATTCCTACATTGGATGCATAAGTCATCGTTAATGCAGTATTTTCCATCATGAAATACATCACAATCCCAAAGAAACCTGCAGCCGCAAATCCCAGTTCTCTCTTCTTATCTGCAACTTTTAGACGGTGCGGGAAGAAAACCCACAATGCCAAAAATGCAAGTACCGCTCTTGTGAACAGGATTTCCACAGGAAGGAAATATTTCAACAATACTTTTGTCGATACAAAAGTTGCTCCCCACATGATCTGCGTTCCACATGCCAGTATATGCCCTGTTACTTTTTTTCTTTCGTCTGTCATCTGCAATTTCCCCCGCCTTTTCCTATAATATAGATGTCGGGGTCAAAAGCCCCCGACTTTGATGCCTACGGATTGCTCCGTGC
>OLSC01000195.1_pt1 | contig 78390 bp, 54 predicted proteins | sample 1672881 | NCBI WGS metagenome assembly OLSC01 (sample SAMEA3136733, study PRJEB25190) | human gut metagenome | biome: human gut; feature: human-associated habitat; material: faeces | place: Austria | collected 2013 | reverse complement strand
CCCTCGTCGGCGACCTTGTCGGCGAGCGCGGTCATCTTCTTGCCGGTCTCGTAGAGCGCCTTGCCGTCCTCGAGATAGCCCTCCTGGTCGAAATGCATGATCTCGATCTTCTCGGTTTCCTTCATTTGTCTCTCCTTTCTGGGGTTGTTTCCACATCCCCCATGCCAACGGGCATCAAAACCCGCTTACATTCCGTAACACTCGGCCGCTTTGGCCTTAAGCGCATTGACTGACTCTTCGTAGCCCTCTGCCTTGACCTCCATTTGCTTGGAGACGGCATCAAGATACGGGTGCACGTCCCATGACTTCAGACGCTCGGCTATCATGGCCGCAATCGTCTGGAAGAACACAAGATTGGGAATTGCGCTGAGCAGCGGAGCCACCTGAGGCACCACAACCTCGTGAGCCCTACCCTTGGGATGGGCCGTGAGCAGCACCGTTTTTGCCGTAACGTTCGATAGCGCATCGGCGATATTCGCAAGACGCTCCGACCCCTGCGGATCGTCGACGATAAACACCAGATAGCCCGGAACGATCTGCATCTCGGGACCGTGGACGAACTCCTCGCCTTCGTGATGCATGGCAGGAATCTTGATGGTCTCGCTCAGCTTGAGCGCTGCCTCCTCGGCAACACCGTAGTTGGGGCCGTTGCCGACGACCATGGCGGGCGTGTGCTCAGAAAGCTCGAGCATGTGTTCTTGGACATATGCCTCGGCGGTCTTGCACATCACGGCATTGGCCTGGATAGCCTCGCGCAGGTCGTCAAGACGCTGGGCAACGCCCTTGGCGTCAATCGTTCCGCGCGCCTGACCGCCGTAAATACCAAAGAGCACCAGGTACTCAACGAGCACCTCGACGCCCAGAGTCACAAAGTCCACCGACTCGACGCCCACACCGTAGTCAAGAACGATGTCAGCGTGTTCCTTGATGGGTGCCTCGACGTTTGCCGTGAGCGCAACTGCAGCCATATCGTGTGCGCGCATGTAATCGAGCGCCGCAATCGTATTGGTCGAATAGCCACTCTGCGAAACGGCAATGTTGAGCACATGCTGCGGATAGGTGTGTTCAAAATCGACGAAGGCCTCGGGCGTCACAACGGACACCTGCATTTGCAGGGCATCTTGCAGGTAATCGCGGGCGCAATCGGCGGCATGGCGCGACGAACCCGAAGCAACGATGCGCAGCGCGTCAAAAGAACCGGACTGGAAAATATCAACGAGCTGCGCTACCAGCTCAGACGAACGCTCGAGGTTCTCCCCCATACGCACATGGGCAAGCTGAACGTAATCGAGCATCTTCATCGTCTCACCTCGTAACAAATCATTAGTATTTGATACCAATCACAGTTACAGGTTACGGCTTTTTGATACCTCCTTGTCGATTAATTTATCCCCATCGGCGAACGGTCGATTTTGAGCCCTGTAAGGTTGTATATACAGCTGACCCAACGATCAAAACTGGTTAGTTTCCCAGCCGTTATTCACAAAATACCAGCTAGTACGTATAGGTGTAGCCGCCCGTATCGCCACGATTGAAGGACTTTACATACTCGATAGCCTGACCGCTCGCGTCATAGCTCACGCATTCCAAAAGCAAAACAAGATCGCCCTGCCCCAGTCCAAGGAGGCCGGCATCTCGTGCGCCCAGCGCTTCGATATCGAGCTTTTCCTGTGCCATGACTGGCTTTCGGCCCAGCATCTCATAGGTCTCGTACAAACTGAAGACCGACACGTCAATATCTTCGATGGTTGGGAACAGCAGGCAGGGAATCAGCGCCGTCTCAATCGATACGGGGCTACCGTTTATGCAGTTCAGGCGTCGAACGGAATAGAGCAGGTCGTCCTCGGCGATGCCAAACAGGTCGGCGTAATATGGCCCCGCATAACGCTTGGAACGCGCGAGAATACGGACGGACGGCTCGCCGCCCGAAGCACGGACCGATTCACGGAAACCGACCGTGCGTTCAAAAAAAGCAGGTACTTTCTGCGCCACAAAGGCACCTTTTCCCCGAACACGGCGAATCTGCCCGCGCCGAACCAGCTCATCGACAGCGCTTCGGATGGTCAAGCGTGTCGTACCAAATTCCTCGGCAAGGTCTTTTTCGGACGGAATCATGGAACCCGTGGGATATATACCGCGCTCGATACGTTCCTCGATGCGGCGTCGAATGCGCATATAAACCGGGGTGGCATCTACTGTTTCAGCCATTGTTCACCTGCCACGCTCCTCATGCCGTTCTCTTCGCCGTTATCGGCAAAGCGGAACTTTGTGGGCAAAATCACCGATTTGCAATGCTCCACAAAGCGCATGTCCTTATCAAATTCGATCGAGCTCTCATAGAACACCGGCGTTCCCTCTTCTTGCTGGAGCAGCTCGGCCTCTTCGGCGTTCAAACGCGAGATGGAGATATGCTCACGTCCATGCTCAACACGCACGCCACCTTCTTTGAGCAAGACATCGTAAAGACTCTCACACTCAAAATCGTGCTCGGGAAGCGCGGGGCACAGGGACAGGTTAACGTGAGCGGTCTCGATTGACGCCGGCTCGCCCTCTATAAGTCGAATGCGCTGCATGCGGAGTAAAGGAGCGCCCACAGCCACCCCAAGCTTGTCGGCAAGCGCCTCATCCGCCTCGATGGTCCCGGTGGAAACCAGACGAGAAGAGGGGTGCAGGCCGGCAGTCCGCACAGCATCGGAAAAGTTATACGTTTCCTGGAAGATATTCAGCGGCTTGGGAGGACACACATACGTACCCGATCCGCGACGGCTCTCGAGCGTTCCACACGAGATGAGCCGCGTGATACCGGCGCGCAACGCCGTACGCGAAACGCTAATCTCTTCGCACAGCACGCGCTCAGCCGGCAGGCGATCGCCGCCGGCAAGCTGGTGGTGCTGGATATACCAAAGAATTCCCTCAACAGCACGATCTTTGGGGGGAATTGCATAAGATTCGCCTGCCATTGCACAGACTCCTCATTCAGAAACGTATGCCGCCAAAATTAGACCAGCCCTCCCATGGCATCAAATTCGGCCTTGATCTTCTCGGCGACATTCCGATACGACTTATATAGACTTGAATCGCGTTTGACTTCGTCGGTCATAACGGGAATCTCTAATTTGGAAACCTCGTCTTTTCCCGTCTGAACCGCCACAACAACGCCCATACCAAGACACATATTACGCTTGGCAGCGTTTATTTTCGCCGCCTTGGCAGGATTTGCCAGGATACGCTGGGCAAATTCCTGTTTTGAGGCCACTTCCTCGGCCTCCGGATCGCCCGCCTCGGCCACTTCGCACTGCAACACATCCGCATAGTCAAAAATCTTCGGCTCGCCGCCGCGCTGATGCACGGCCCACTTGCGGCGCGTGGCATCCTGGTAGATAGCCGGCAAAAACGTAAACCGCGGCGGGTCCAAAATCGTATCCGTGATGGTAAACACGCTGGGATCAAAGGCATCCTGCGGGTTTTTCTTCTTGAACAGCCCCATATCAGCCTCCCGTACTAGCATTAAACAACTCAAGCTGAATATAGCACCAATTTCAAGCCGCTGCCTTACCCTATCGGTACGCGGCGTCTATGGCTCGCCCAGCGGAAAAGTTCATGGACGAGGGCCGGGGAGGCATACTTTGTTTTGAGAAGTGGGCTCCGCGAACTTCTCAAAACAAAGTATGCCTCCCCGGCCCCGCCGGCAAATAGCGGACACTCCGCATGCAATCTATGCAAACAAACAAGTGCGCTTAGCTATATTCGGTAAGATCAAGCACACTGCCCTTCACGATAAGCGCCGGTTCCAGAACGACCTCTTCGGCACGCTTACCGCCCCTACCGGCAAGACGCTTGGACATGCAGGCAAAAGCATGCTCCGCAAGGACACCGGGATCCTGCTCAATCGCAGTCAGCGCCGGCTCAAAGAGAACGTCGGCCGCCGAGTTGTCATAGCTTACGACCGAGATATCGCCTGGGATGCTCTTCCCCATCTCGTGCAAGCGCTTGAGCAGACCGAGGGCAATGTTATCCGAGCTTGCAAACACGGCGGTGGCATCGGTTGCAAGCACGGCCTCCGAGGCCTCGTAGGCGCTCGGGATGTAATATTCGCTCTCAAACTCCAGGCGCGCGTCGATGGGCAGTCCCACCTCGCGCAGCGCGCGCTCGTAACCGGCGAGTCGCTTGCGGCCCGTATTGGAGCGACGCGCGTTAACCAGGCAGGCGATGCGGCGATGACCCTGCTCAATCAGATACCGCGTAGCCATGTAGCCGCCCATCTCGTGGTCGAACATCACCTTGTCGCACTCGAGTCCCTCAATGGCACGGTCGACCATCACGGCAGGGATAGGCAGATGGCTGACCTCTTCGCGCAGAGCGCGATCGTCGGAGAACTCGTCACCCACCACCAGAAAGACGCCGTCGACGCCGCGCGTCACCAGCTGGCGTAGCAGTTCCAGATCGTCATCGGCGCTTCCACCCGAGCTGGTAATAAAGAGTGCATAGCCGTCTTCACGGCAGCGCTTTTCCAAGCTGCCGGCGAGCGAGGCAAAAAAGCGACTCTCGATATTGGGAACGATCAGGCCTAAGGTGCGCGACTCGCGCATAACCAGGCTACGCGCGATCTGGTTGGGAACATAGTGGTTGCGCGCCGCAACCTCCTTGATGCGCTTGCGGTTTTCTTCCGAGATGCGACAGGGCCGATTATTGAGAACAAGCGAGACCGACGAAGGGGAAAGCCCCACCTCCTGGGCGATCTGCTTGAGGGTGACTTTGTTGGCCATCTCGCTCCTTCCGGGTTTACGCGCAATCTCTTGAAAGTATAGCGACTGCCCCTCTACCTCGGTGATAAACACTTTACCAATCCGGTGGACGGCTGTTTTATCGCCGCCAGCGCACCAAATCCGTCCAGGTGGGGTATATTGCAATCGATCGATGACAACAACCACCAAAAGGCGGATATTCGTATGCACGAGAACGACTTTTTTAACGAGGACCTGCTTTGCGCGCTCGCCGGCGTTGCCGGCGAGGACAACGTACTCATGAGCGAGCCCATGCGCGAGCACACCACGTTTAAGATCGGCGGCCCGGCCGATGTCTTCGTCACGCCCGACACCGAGCAGGGCCTCGTCGCCACGCTCGATACCTGTTATCGCTGCGATCTGCCACTCACCATCGTGGGCAACGGCTCCGACTTGCTCGTCGGTGACAAGGGCATCCGCGGCGTCGTCGTAGCGCTGGGCAAGGGCCTCTCCGACATTACGGTCGACGGCACGCATGTCACGGCAGCAGCCGGCGCCTTGCTTTCTGACGTCGCCGCGGCGGCAGCCGAGGCCGGTCTCACCGGTATGGAGCCCATCTCGGGTATCCCCGGATCGGTCGGCGGCGCCTGCTACATGAACGCCGGTGCCTACGGTGCCTGCATGGCCGACGTGCTGGAGTCCGTACGGGTCTACAAGCCCGCACGCGTCCTCGACGATGGCACCCGCGGCAGCGGCAATATCATTGAGTTCGATGTCGATGAGCTCAACCTGGGTTACCGCAAGAGTCGCATTGCCGACGACGGCTTTATCGTGCTCTCGGCAACCTTCAACCTCGCCCCGGGCAACGCCGCGATGATCAAGGCCGACATGGACAACTACCGCCAGCGCCGCGAGGACAAGCAGCCGCTCGACATGCCGAGCGCCGGCTCCACCTTCAAGCGCCCCGAGGGCTACTTTGCCGGCAAACTCATCATGGATGCCGGCTTGCGCGGCCACGCCGTCGGCGGCGCCCAGGTGAGCGAAAAACACTGCGGCTTCATCGTCAACGCCGACCACGCCACCGCCGCCGACGTCGACGAACTCATCCGCCACATCCAAGCAACCGTCAAAGAGCAGTTCGATGTAGACCTAGAACCCGAAGTCCACCGAGTCGGCGAATTTTTATAAAAAGAAGGCCCCGAAAGGGGCCTTCACTTTCTTTAATTCAGATAAACCAGTCCGGTGTGTCGCGCCCCGAACCCGAGAGGGCCGGGACAGTCCGAGAGGCATAAGGTTGATCGCGAGTTCCGCACGAGCCGGAGAGCACTTAATGTGCTCTCCGCGCGAGCAGGACTGTCCGAGCAGGCAACCTTATGCCTCTCGGACTGTCCCGGCCCAACTTATCGTTACGACAGCGCAATACCGCCAAGCCAGCCCCAACGCACGCCAGAGCCAGTGCCGTAGAACCCAATGAACGAGTCAAGCGACCTCGACGTGATGGCGCCCTCGTTACTCATAACGATGCCGCCGCCAACGTAGATGCCCACGTGGCCATAGATCAGACCCGGCATGCCGGTACCACTATGCGAGGAGTCGGCAACAATCATGCCCACCTGCAGCGCCGAGCGGTCGGAGCTATAGCACCAAGCGTTAAACATGTCGCACGCGTTACCGCCAAAGTAACCAACGCCGGCGTTGCGGAAGACGTTGGAGACCCACGCCGCGCACCAGTTCTGGCCAGGCGAGGGCGTGGAGTAGCAAGCGTTGACGACGGCCTGCTGCTTGCCCGAGCCGGCATTCTGCTGCGGGGTACCGCCGGCATACGATCCGCCACCCGAGCTTGAACCACCCGAGTAGGAATTGTTCTTGTTCGCGGCAGCTGCGGCGGCGGCAGCCTTCTTGGCAGCCTCCTCGGCCTGAGCGGCAGCGAGAATCTCGGAATCGCGCTGGGCCATGAGCTCCTTGACATCGTCGGAGAGGCCGTTCAGAACCGTCTGGACCTCCTGCTGCTTGGCCTGCATATCCTGCATCTGAGCAGTCTGCTGGTCCTTGAGCTTCTCCAAGTCGGCTTTTTGCGACTCGAGCTCGGACTTCTGCGTATCGAGCTCTTTCTGGATGGTCTGGATATCCTCGATAGCGTCACGGTCGCTCTTGTTGATCTTCTCGACGTAATGCGCGTTGGCGACGAGCTCCTCAAACGAGCCAGAAGCAAGCAGCAACGACAAGATGTTGGTCCCACCCGACTTGTAGCTTGCCGCCACGCGATCGGAAAGCTCGTTACGCTTCTTCTTGAGCTCGGCCTTCTTTTCATCGATCTGGGCCTGCGTGTCGTCAATCTTGCCCTGGACATTCTCGATGTCGTTGAGGGTCTGGGCATTCTTGTTGGCCAGCGCCGCATACTCATTTGCGATGCTGTCGAGCTGGGCCTGAACCTCGTCGAGCTGGGCCTGGGCGGCATTCAGTTTATCGGTTGTTTCTTTGGAAGCCTCCGCCGCATGGGCGCGAGCGGGCAGGCCAAAAAGAACTGCCGCAGAAGCGGCGCCGAACAGGGCCTTGAGGGCAGTGCGGCGCGAGAGCTCCTGGGAAAGGATAGAATCGCTGTTTGGTGACATATGTACTCCGTTACATGCTTATTTATATGTCGCTCAACTCATACATATTAGCGTACATATGGCGCGTCCCAACGATTTCCACGAACGGCAGGAAACTACAAGGTCAGCGGCTCGTAAGCAAATGTCAAAGATCAGGTTATGCGTACGCAAGCTCTTCTATGAGTACGTTAGCACAATCCTCTGCTTTTCCTACAGCGCACGATTTGGGCGTCCCTGCCTGCGCTATACTCCCCTGAAGAAGTGTTCCTGATTCGATAGGAGACTACATGTCCAAAGCACTCGGCCCCAAAGACACCTGTGTCCTCGTTACCGGTGGCGCCGGCTTTATCGGCTCGCACACCGTCGTTCAGCTGCTCGAGGGTGGCTACCAGGTCGTCATCGTCGATGATCTCTCCAACTCCAGCGCCGTCGCCGTCGACCGCGTCAAGACCATCGTGGGCGACGAGGCCGCCAAGAACCTCACCTTCTACGAGGCCAACGTGCTCGACCGCGATGCAATGAACAAGATCTTCGATACCCATCAGATCGACCGCGTCATCCACTTTGCCGGCTTTAAGGCCGTCGGCGAGTCGGTGAGCAAGCCCGTCGAGTACTACCACAACAACATCGAGAACACCCTGGTGCTCATCGACGTCATGCGCAACCATGGCTGCAAGTCCATCATCTTCTCGAGCTCCTCGACCGTCTACGGCGACCCGGACAACCCGCCCGTCACCGAGGAGGATCCTAAGAAGCCCGCGACCAACCCCTATGGTTGGACCAAGTGGATGATCGAGCAGATCCTTATGGACATCCACACCGCCGATCCCGAGTGGGACGTCGTGCTGCTCCGCTACTTCAACCCCATCGGCGCTCATCCGTCGGGCCTGATCGGTGAGGACCCCAAGGGCATCCCCAACAACCTGGTGCCCTATGTCGCCCAGGTCGCCGTGGGCAAGCTCGAGGCCGTTCAGGTCTTTGGCAATGACTACCCCACCCCCGACGGCACGGGTGTGCGCGACTATATCCACGTTTGCGACCTGGCCTCGGGCCACGTTGCCGCCCTCAACTGGATGAACGGCAAGACCGGCGTCGAGATCTTTAACCTGGGCACTGGCACCGGCACCTCGGTGCTCGAGGTCGTCGCCGCCTTCTCCAAGGCCTGCGGCAAGGAGCTGCCCTACGTGATCCGCGAGCGCCGCGCCGGCGACATCGCTGCCAACTGGTGCGATGCCTCCAAGGCCGAGCGCATGATGGGCTGGAAGGCCCAGTACGACATCGCGGACATGTGCCGCGATAGCTGGAACTGGCAGAGCCACAACCCCAACGGCTTCGCCGACGCCGAGTAGCAAAAACCTACATACCGCTCTTGCCCCGATCTTACGTTGTGAGGTCGGGGCTTTTTCATGGCATGTAACCATTCGCCGAAAATCGACCAACTTTTTTATCTTGCCTGTACATGTTTAAACAACATGTTTTACAATAGGCGTATCGAATCAGAACATCGGAGGCGGACTGCACACCCATCGGCAGGCCGGCCCCACAACAAGAAGGTTGGTGAGCGCATTCATGGAGCGTGCAAGCGGCGTCCTCATGCCCGTCTCATCTCTGCCCGGACCATACGGAATCGGCGGCTTTGGCTGGAATGCCTACGACTTCGTCGATTTTCTCGCCTCGTGCAAACAACATTACTGGCAGATTCTGCCCCTTACGACGACCAGCTATGGCGATTCGCCCTATCAGTCGTTCTCGGCCCGCGCAGGCAACCCCAACTTTATCGACTTTGCCGAGCTCATCGAGGCCGGCTATCTGGAGCAGCACGATATCGACGGCGTGTACCTGGGCTCCGATCCCAGCAATGTCGACTACGGTGCCATCTTTGGCGGCCGCCGTCAGATTCTCGACCGCGCCGCTGAGCGCTTTGCTGCCGACAAACCGGCCGATTTCGATGACTTTATCCAGGCCAACGAGGACTGGCTCATCCCCTACTGTGAGTTCATGACCGTCAAAGAGGAGTGCGGTCTCAAGGCGTTTTGGGAGTGGCCCGCGGAGCTCCGCACCCGCGGCGAGGCTTCTGCCAAGGTCTGCGCCGACCATCCGGCGCGTATGCTCTACCACCAGATGACGCAGTACTTCTTCGATCGCCAGTGGAACCGCCTCAAGGCCTATGCCAACGAGCGCGACATTCTCATCATCGGCGACCTGCCCATCTATGTCTCGCGTGACTCCGTCGAGATGTGGGCGACACCTGAGCTCTTTAAGATCGACGGCGCCGGCAATCCCGTGAGTGTCGCCGGCACGCCGCCCGACCAGTTCTCGGCCACCGGCCAGTACTGGGGCAACCCCATCTACGACTGGGACGCCATGGAGTCCGACGGCTTCTCCTGGTGGGAGGGCCGCATTCGCGCCGCACTCGACATGTACGACGTCATCCGCCTGGATCACTTCCGCGGCTTCGAAGCCTATTGGGAGGTGCCGTTCTCCTCGCCCGATTCGTCCTACGGTTCGTGGACGCAGGGTCCCGGCCTCAAGTTCTTCAAGACACTCGAGGAAAAGCTCGGCACGCTGCCCATTATCGCCGAGGACCTGGGCTTCCTCACCCCCGGCGTCATCGACATGCGCGACAACTCGGGCTTCCCCGGCATGAAGATCCTGCAGTTTGCCTTTGAGGGCACCAACTCGTACTACCTGCCGCATAACTACATCGCCAACACCGTCGCCTATGTGGGCACCCACGACAACGAAACGGCGCGCGGCTGGTATGAGGGAACGGCCACCCCGCGTCAGCGCGAGCAGGCAGCCCTGTACACCCATCAGCAGGCCGGCGAACCCATGGCAGATGCACTCAATCGCACCATCGCCGCCAGCGTGAGCGACACGTGCATCTACACCATGCAGGACCTGCTCAACTTGGGCAACGAGGCGCGCATCAACACCCCTGCCACGCTGGGCGGCAACTGGACCTGGCGCATGCTCGACGGCGCTATCACCCGCGAGCTCGAGCACAAACTCACCGACTGGACCGAGACCTACTTCCGCATCCCGTCGGAAGCCGAAATCGAGCTTCCTCAATAGGAGCCACCGCGCCCGACCCCACCCCACCGTGCGGACGCGACCGCTTTTCCCGCGCGAGGCCACCCCAATCCCCTCGCGCGGGCTTCTTATGAATTGCAGACATGAAACAACCCATCACAGGAGAAAACATGCCCCAAATTAACCTCATGAAACTTGCCGAGCAGTCCTTTGGAACTTCGCTCGAGCAACTCGATGACCGCCGCATTTACAAACTGCTGGTCAAGCTCGTACAGGAGCGCTCCGCCGCCTGCCCGCTCAACAATGGCAAGAAAAAGCTCTATTACATCTCTGCTGAGTTTTTGATTGGCAAACTGCTGATCAACAACATGATCGACCTTGGCATCTATGCCGAGGTCAAAGACCAGCTCACCGCTGCCGGCCACGACCTCAACAAGATTGAGGAATTTGAGGTCGAACCGTCGCTGGGCAACGGCGGCCTCGGTCGTCTGGCCGCGTGCTTCCTGGATTCCATTGCCACACTGGGCCTTACCGGTGACGGTGTGGGCCTCAATTACCATTACGGCCTGTTCCGTCAGCGCTTTGCCGACAACCAGCAAAAGGCCGTCCCCGACGAGTGGCTTGGCGAACAGGACATCCTGATCGATGATGACCACTCCTACACCGTCGAGTTTGGCGATTTTGCCGTCACATCCAAGCTCGTCAACATCGATGTGCCCGGTTACGGCCAGCCCACCAAGAACCGCCTGCGTCTGTTTGACCTGGCAAGTGTCGACGACGGCCTGGTCCCCGGCAGCTCCATCGACTTCGACAAGACCGAGATCACCAAGAACCTCACCCTGTTCCTCTATCCGGATGATTCCGATGAGCAGGGCCGCCTGCTTCGCATCTACCAGGAGTACTTCATGGTGAGCAACGCCGCCCAGCTCCTGATCGACGAGGCCGTCGAACGCGGCAGCAACCTGCACGATCTGGCCGACTACGCCGTGGTCCAGATCAACGACACGCACCCCACTATGGTCATTCCCGAGCTCATCCGCCTGCTCACCGCCGAGCACGACATCGAGTTTGACGAGGCCGTTACCATCGTGCGCTCCATGGTCGCCTACACCAACCACACGATCCTTGCCGAGGCGCTCGAGAAGTGGCCACTCACCAGCCTGCAGAAAGTCTCCCCTGCCATCGCCGACATTATCGTCAAGCTCGACGAGGTTGCCAAGGCCGAGCACGACGACCCGCGCGTCGCCATCATCGACGAGCACGACACCGTCCACATGGCCCACATGGACATTCACTTTGGCTTCTCCATCAATGGCGTCGCCGCACTCCACACTAAGATCCTGGAGGACACCGAGCTTCACCCGTTCTACGAGATCTATCCCGAGAAGTTCTCCAACAAGACCAACGGCATCACCTTCCGCCGTTGGATCCACGGCGCCAACCCCGCGCTCGCCAGCCTGCTCGACGATGTGATCGGCACCGATTGGCGCAGCACCGGCGATCTGAGCAAACTCGCCAAGTTCGCCGACGACAAGGACGTTCTTGAGCGCCTGGCCGCCACCAAGGTCGAGGCCAAGGCCATCATGCGCCAGTTCATGGCGCTCGAGCAGGGCGTGACCATTCCCTCAAACGCCATCATCGACGTCCAGGTCAAGCGCATCCACGAGTACAAGCGCCAGCAGATGCTCGCGCTCTACATCATCTGGAAGTACCTCGATATCAAGAACGGCAACAGACCTAAGCACCCCGTCACCATCATCTTTGGCGGCAAGGCGGCGCCTGCCTATACTATCGCGCAGGACATCATCCATCTGATCTTGACGCTGTCGCAGTGGATTGCAAACGACCCCGACGTGGCTCCCTACCTGCAGGTTGTCATGATCGAGAACTACAATGTCACCGCCGCCGAGCGCGTGATCCCCGCCGCTGACATCTCCGAGCAGATCAGCCTGGCCTCCAAGGAGGCGAGCGGCACATCCAACATGAAGTTCATGCTCAACGGCGCCCTAACCCTGTGCACGCTCGACGGTGCCAACGTGGAGATTGCCGAGCTCGTGGGCGACGAGAACATCTACACCTTTGGTGCCTCGTCCAAACAGGTCGAGCAGCTCTATGCCGACGGCACCTATGACGCCGGTGTGCTCTACCGCAAGCCCGGTATTAAACTGCTGGTGGACTTCATCACCAACCCGGCCTTTATGGCGACCGGCAACGCCGAGCGCCTGCAGCGCCTGCACGACGACATTAAGGGCAAGGACTGGTTTATGGCCCTGCTCGACATTGAGGAGTACATCCAGACCAAGGAGCGCGTGCTGGCCGACTACGAGGACCAGGACGCCTGGATGCGCAAGGCGCTCATCAATATCGCCAACGCCGGCACCTTCTCGTCCGACCGTACGATCTCCCAGTACAACGACGAGATCTGGCACCTGAGCTAATTCGGTTTCATCGCCCATCCTCTTGAAAACGGAGCCACGGCAACGCGGCTCCGTTTTTTGTGCCCGCACGTTACCCTGTGATCCGACTCGGCCAAACAATCTCGATCCATAACAACTACTCAACCAAAACGGTCCCAGCCGTTACAGATTGAGACATACCGGCCCCTCCCCTTGGGTTTATCTCAATCTGTAACATCTAGCAGGTGAAATTCGCCTTTGGTGTTACAGATTTAGATGAAATGGTTAGCTCAGCGGAACCGTCTCGATCTGTAACATCTAACGTCCGAAATCGGCCCTATCCGTTACAGATCGAGACAAACGACCGGTCAGACAGTCCCAACACAAAGAAAGGCTCCCCTCTCGCCCAGTGGACGGGAGGGGAGCCTTATATGTGACCGCGGCAAAAGGATGGCAAAGCCGCAGTCGCCCAAAGGAAGGGCCTGGTTGCACCGGGCCTAGATAAGGTTCTTGCCAGAGACCTTATCGAAGAGGTGGGTCGCGTTCTTCTCAAACTTGAACCAGATGGGGTCGCCCGCCTTGAGCGCGCCCTTGGCCTCGAGGTCGACGACGGGGATAATCAGGACAAACTGGCCGTCGGGAGCGGTCACGTGGACATGCTCGGTCGAGCCCATGAGCTCGGTCACCTCGACGGTGCCCTGGAGCGCACCCTCCTCGCCCTTGTCGGCAAGCAGAATCTGCTCGGGGCGCACGCCGGCCGTAATCTCCTTCACGTCGCCGCCGTCCCAGTTGAGGGCAAGCTGAGCGCAAGTCTCCGGGGCGAGCGCCACGTTCATACCCTCGGTCTTGACAGTAAAGCCGTTGCCCGAGCGCACCAGCTGGGCATCGAAGAAGTTCATCTGCGGCACGCCGATGAAGCCGGCGACGAAGATGTTCGCGGGATGGTTGAAGACCTCCTGCGGCGTGGCGATCTGCTGGACGACGCCGTCCTTCATGACCACGATGCGGTCGCCGAGGGTCATAGCCTCGGTCTGGTCGTGGGTAACGTAGATGAAGGTGCCCTTGATCTCGTGACGCAGCTTAATGAGCTCGGCGCGCATCTGGTTACGAAGCTTGGCATCCAGGTTGGACAGCGGCTCGTCCATCAGGAAGACCTTGGGGTCACGCACGATGGCGCGGCCGATGGCGACGCGCTGGCGCTGGCCGCCAGAGAGCGCCTTGGGCTTACGGTCGAGGTACTCGGTAATACCCAGGATCTCAGCAGCGGAGCGAACCTTACGGTCGATCTCGTCCTTGGGGACCTTCTTGAGCTCAAGCGTAAACGCCATGTTCTCGTACACCGTCATATTGGGGTACAGAGCGTAGCTCTGGAACACCATGGCGATGTCGCGGTCCTTGGGCGCCACGTCGTTGACGCGCTTGCCGTCGATGAGCACGTCGCCCGAAGTGATGTCCTCCAGGCCAGCGACCATGCGCATCGTCGTGGACTTACCGCAGCCAGAGGGGCCAACGAGGACGATGAACTCCTGGTCGTGAACGGTGAGGTTGAAGTCCTCTACAGCGAGCACACCGTCCTCGGTAACCTTGAGGTTGTGCTTCTTCTCCTCGGTCTTCTTCTTTTTGCCAAAGAAGCCCTTCTTTTTGGACTCGTTGTTGGGATACACCTTCTGAACATGTTTGAGAACGATCTCGGCCATGTCTCTACCTTTCGATACGCGGCGCCACGCTGTGGGGCGCCGCAGAAACTTGCAAAACAGTTACGGCATCAGCCCTTGACGGCACCTGCCACCACACCGTCGATGATGTACTTCTGGCAGAAGATGTACATGATGACGATGGGGACAACGACCATCATGATGCAGGCCATCATGGGGCCGAGCTCGACGTGGCCATAGCCGCCACGGAAGTACTGGATCAAGATAGGAATGGTCTTGTACTTGGTGGAGTCGAGCGTAAGGTAGGGCAGCAGGTAGTCGTTCCAGACCCACATGGTCTCGAGGATGCCGACCGAAAGATAGGTGGGCTTCATGATGGGAAGGACGATCTTAAAGAACACCTGAACCGGGTTGCAGCCGTCGATCATGGCCGCTTCCTCAATCTCGAGCGGGATGTTCTTGACGAAGCCGGCGAACATAAAGACCGCGAGGCCCGCGCCAAAACCAAGGTAGATGAAGCAGATGTTAAACGGCGTGTTAAAGCCGATGCGGTCCGCGAGGTTGGACAGCGTGAACATGAGCATCTGGAACGGTACGACCATCGAGAAGACGAACAGGTAATAGAAGAAGTTCGAGATCTTGCTGTTGACGCGCACCACGTACCAAGCGCACATGGAGCAGCACACCAGAATCAGCACGACCGACGTGACCGTGATGATAAGAGAGTACATAAACGCCGAGGCAAAGCCCTGCTCGTTCAGAGCGTGCACGTAGTTTGCGAGGCCGTTGAACGTCTCAGGCGTGAGCAGATCGAACGCCGTGGTGGTGCTGATTGCGGTCGCTTTCTTAAAGGAATTGAGCGCAATCATGAACACGGGGTAGATCCATGCGAGCGACAGAATCGTAAAGAAGATCGAGAGCGCGCGGTTGATAGCCTTATCGCGTTTCATTACTGCTGCACCTCCTTGGACCTCGTGGCCTTAAGCTGGATCATAGAAATAGCGACAACCAGGATGCAGAAGATAACTGCCTTGGCCTGACCGATGCCCTGCCATGCGATGCCAGCACGCGAATAGAACGTGTTGTAGATGTTCAGGGCGAGCATCTCGGTAGAGTGCGCCGGGGCACCACCGGTAAGGGCGAGGTTCTGGTCGAACAGCTTAAAGCCGTTGGTGATGGACAGGAACAGGCAGATGGTGATGGTCGGCATCAGGTTGGGGATCTTAACCTTCCAAAACGTCTGCCATGCCGTAGCGCCGTCGACCTTGGCGGCCTCGATGTAATCAGACGGAATGGACTGCAGACCGGCGATGTAGATGATCATCATGTAGCCGACCTGTTGCCACAGGGTCAGGATGATAAGGCCCCAGAAGCCAGCGGCGGAGTTGAGGGCGATAAGCTGGGCACCCACGTTGGAGAGCAGGCAGTTGATCAGAATCTGCCAAATGTAACCCAGCACGATGCCGCCAATCAGGTTAGGCATAAAGAAAATCGTACGGAAGATGTTGGTGCCCTTGAGCGCCTTGCGAGTGAGCGCCTGCGCAATAGCCAGCGCGATCACGTTGATGAGCACCGTCGACAGGAAGGCAAACGCCACGGTAAAGAAGAACGACGTGGAGAACTGCGGATCGGACAGCGCGCGCACGTAGTTCTCGATACCGACAAAGTGCGCGTTATTGATGGTAATAAACTGGCAGAACGAGAGATAGAAACCCTGGATAAAGGGAATCACGAACCCGATCATAAACGCCAGGCACGTGGGCAGCATAAAGAGCGGCCACCAGCGTTTGAGTGCTTTGCCCATAGAAGGGTCCTTTCAATATGCAGGGGGCGGGCAAACCTACGTCTGCCCGCCCCCTGTCGCTAATCAGATAGCTTGGGCAGCAACTGCTTACTCGGAAGCAGCCTTCTCGGTCTTCCAGCCATCGACGAAGGCGTTCTTGACGCCGTCCCACTTGGTGTTGTCGGCAGCATAAGCGATGAGAGCCTGCTTGAGGCTCTTCTTCCACTCCTCGGAGGGGATGTAAACGAAGTCCCAAGCGACGGTCTTCTTGCCGTCCTTGGCCATAGCAACGGCCTGCTGAGAGAAGACGTTGGTGGTCTCCTTAGCGCTCTTGAACGGGGCGGTCAGACCCATCTTGTCAGCGATGATGCTGGTGGCGGTGTCAGAAGTGACGCACCAATACATGAAGTCCTCGGTGGCCTTCTGGGCATCCTCAGAAGCCTGGGAGCTGACGCACCAGTAGTTCTCGCCGCCGGAGCACAGGCCCTGGTTCTCCTCGCCGTCGACGCCGATGTAGATCGGCAGCATGCCGAGCTGGTCGTCGGTCATACCGGCCTTGGTGAGGTCGGCGTAGGCCCAAGAGCCGTTCTGGTAGAAGACGGCCTTGCCGGTTGCGAACTCGTTGGTGGCGTCGTCACCGGTCTTGGAGGCGAGCTGCGAAGGATCGCAGGTGGAGTCGGTGATATACAGGTCGAAGATCTGCTTAAAGTTGTCGAGATACTCGCCCTTGATCTCGTCGTCCTCCTGATTGTGCTCCTTCTCGAACTCGTAGTAGAGCGGGAGGTTGGCGAGGTGCGTGGTGTAGCGCCAGCTGGAGGAGTCATCCATACCGGCGGAAGTGAAGGCACCGTCAACGCCGAGCTCGTCCTTGCGGGCCTGGATGTCATCGGCGCAAGCCTTCAGCTTGTCGAAGGAGTTGATGTCCTCGGCCTTGTAGCCGGCCTTCTCGAGGAGCTCCTTGTTGTAGATGATGCCGTAGCTCTCCTGAACCCAGTCGATACCCAGATCCTTGCCGTCGGACTGCAGCGCCAGGGAGTCGTCGATGAGCTCGCCGCGGAGCTTGGTGTCGGAAAGATCGGCGCAGTAGTCCTTCCAGTTCTTAAGGCCGGTGGGGCCGTTGACCTGGAACAGCGTCGGAGCGGAGCTCTTGGACATCTCGGACTTGAGCTTCTCCTCGTAGGTGTTGGAGGCGGCGGTCACGATCTTGACCTCGACGCCCTTCTCCTTCTTGTACGCCTTGGCGATCTCCTTCCACTCCTTGTCGACCTCGGGCTTGAACTGGAGGAAGTAGACCTCGGCAGCGTCACCAGAAGCAGAGGAGCCGGAGCCGGCAGAACCACCGCAGCCCACGAGACCCAGACCAAGAACCGCAGCCGCGGAACCAGCAAAGCCCAGGAACTGCCTTCTGCTCATTTCGTTCTTCATTACAATCCACCCTTTCACACCGTGGCGGCACCCTTTGCCGCCGCCTTCGGAGATTGGCTCGGGGACTTTGCCCCTTTTGCTGATTTGCACAATACGCTATTTGGCTAGTTGTTTGAACAAGTATTACTAGAGCGGTAGAAAAACTTCGGTGAACGGTAATTTCAACTTGATACTTGACAAGTTTTGTATAAACAATTATTTGTTATCGAATGCAGAGAAAACGCCCGGTCAAGCCGATGCATCGTCGGTTTGACCGGGCGTTTTCTCTTTGAGGGCATGAGTCTCGTCAGGCTGCGAGCTAGCCGGCTATCGCTTGGAGTTGACGCGGTAGTGGAAGATCTCGGGATGCGTGCGGGCATGCGTGACCTCGAACAAGATGCCGTCCGAAGTGTACGACTGGCTCTCCATGACGGCGACACAGTTGTACTTGCCAAGGTCCAAGTAGCTGCAGTCCTCATCGTTGGCGAGCTCGACACTCACCGTACGGCGGCTCGCCATCACTTTGATGCCGCGCTTGTGCTCCAGATAGCCGTAGATAGAATCCGCCGCGATCTCGGGGGTCAGGCCCTTGGCGATCGACGCCAAAAAGTAGCCATGGTCCACTTGGCGCGCGCTGCCGTTGAGGCTTCGGACACGCACGACGCGAATCAGCTCCTCGCCCACCTTAAAGCCCAGGCGACGAGAGAGTTGCTCAGTGCAAATCAAATGTTCAAAAGACTTGACCTCGGTCGATGCGACGGCATTGTTGCGTTTTGCGAACTCGCCAAACGACTCAACCTCTTCGAGTGCACCCAGCATATCGGTTTCGCCCTTAAGCCAAATAACGCGCACGCCCTTGCCGTGTATAGGCTGCACAAACATCTGGTCGGCCAGCATGCTCAAGGCGCGTCGAACGGTATTGCGCGTGCAGCCAAACTCCGCGGTCAGCTCGGCTTCGGTTGGCAGCATCTCCTGAAACGCATAGGTCCCGTTGATGATGCGCGAACGGATCTCGCGGTAGATTCCTTCGTAAATCGCTTTTGGCATGACTTCACCTCTAATGAATATGTATGGCTAGGCACGATAGCATTTCTTAAAGTTGTTTAAACCGATTATCGGTAAAGTACGGATTATTTACCGTCGACGGTTCCCCCGAAACCCAAATCGGACCGAATCAAAACCGTCAATGCGGCAAGCAGCCAGTCCTCTACAATGAGTTCATTGTTTAAACGTTCTTGCTCGCACAGCATGTTGCATCCGGAAGGCATATTATGCTGCAGAAAATCCAACGTTTTGGCGGAGCCATGTTCGCGCCCGCCATGCTGTTTTCTATATCAGGCCTCATGGTCGGCATCTCCGCCCTCGCCACGACCGTAGACATCGTCGGCGATCTCGCCGTATACGGAACCCCTTGGTACGTTTTCTGGACCATCATCCAGCGCGGCTCGTGGACGGTCTTTAAACGTCTCCCGCTCCTTTTTGCCGTAGCGCTGCCTATCGGTCTTGCCCAAAAGCAACCGGCACGCTGCTGCCTCGAGGCACTCGTGGCCTATTTTGCCTATTGCTTCTTTTTGAGCGAGATCATTAAGCTGAGCGGAGACAACCTTGGACTTAAGTACCCGTCGTCTTTGACCCCCGCCAGCGGCATCACCGTCATCGACGGCATCAAGACGCTCGACACCGGCATTATCGGCCCGCTGGCGGTGTCGGCAACCGTCGTTGCCATCCATGACCGCTTCTACGATGCCAAGGTTCCCGATTGGCTCGGCACCTTCTCGGGTTCCTCGCTGGTCTACCTCATCAGCTTTTTTGCCGTGTTTGCCCTTGCCGCCATCTCGGCCGCCATCGTGCCCTTCGCATACGCTGTGACCGAAACGCTGCGCCACGCACTTGCGGGCGTCGGCCCCTTCGGCGTGGGCATCTTTGTGTTTTTGGAGCGAGCGCTCGAGCCCATGGGGCTGCACCATCTGCTCTATATGCCCATCTATTACGACAATCTGGTCATTCACGACGGTATTTACGCCACGTGGACCAACCTGCTCCCCATTCTCTCCCATAGCACGCGCCCTTTAAATGAACTTGCGCCCTGGGCAGGTTTTACCGCCACCGGCTGGGGCAAGCTCTTTGGCCTTCCCGCCATCGCGGCAGCATTCTATTTCACCGCCAAACCCGAACGCCGCGCCGGCCTTAAAGTCATCCTTTTGCCCGCCATCGTCGCCTCGGTGGTCTGCGGCGTCACCGAGCCGCTCGAGTTTCTCTTTATGTTCACCTATCCCGGACTCTTTTTGCTCTACGCCGTCCTATCCTCCTGCCTTGCCATGACCATGAACTTCTTTGGCATCGTCGGCATCTTCTCGGGCGGTCTCATGGAAATGACGGCCTTCAACTTCATCCCACTCATGCGAATGCATGCCGGCTCCTACCTTTTGGCGCTCGGTATCGGTCTTGCCTTTAGCCTCATCTTTTTTGTTAGTTTTCGAGCACTCATCTTGGTCTATGACCTTAAGACGCCGGGCCGCGAGGATCATGTCTCCAATCGCGCGGCAATCGATCGTTTAACGGGAAGCGGCTTTGCCAAAGAGCAATCTCCCAATGGCGAGGTCAGTATTCAATCCGATCAAGATCACGTCCTCGCTGAGCGGGTAATTCAGCTTTTAGGTGGCGTTGGCAATATCGTGGGCGCAACCAACTGCGCCACGCGCCTGCGCGTCGAGGTCGCAGACCCTTCCATCGTTGCAGATAATGCGTCGTTTGTCGCGGTGGGCGCCAAGGGCCTCATCATTACGGGCAAGACCGCCCAGGTGATTATTGGCATCTCCGTTCCCCGCGTTAAAGAGCATTTTGACCAGATCATGGGCCTCGAGCCGGGATTTGTGCCCACCACCTCGGCCTCCCCTGCCGCCAGCGCAGCCCATAAGCGCGGCGATATCTGCTTCTTCGATATCGACGGAACACTCGCCTGGCAAGACCCTCGAGTGGCACAAGAGCTTCCCGAGAGCGAGCGAGACCTCTCCCCCTATCCCAATGAAGCGGTCTCGCAAGCCATCCGTGATTTTGTCGCCAAGGGCAATATGGCGTTTATCTGCACAGGGCGCACGCTGAGCTGCATCCATCCAAAGCTGCTCGAGCTGCCCTGGACCGGCATCGTCTGCCTCGCGGGTGGCTATGTCGAACTTGAGGGACACGTGATTCGCGATTTGGCGATGACGCCCGGCATGCTGCAGCGCCTTGCTCCCATTCTTGAGCAATCGGACGAAGTGATTCGTTTTGAGGGACTCAATGGCGTCGTTCGCATGAGTGCCGATGCGCCCGACGCCCCCGGATACGCCCGCACCGTGGGCGATGCAATTACGCAGCTGCAACATTACAGCGCCTACAAGATCTTAATGTCCACGTCGCTTGCCAACCGCATCGCTCAGGATCAAGCGTTTGAGCCGCTGCTCTGCTTTAACGAGCTCGAGCTCGAAGTGACCGAGATTTCGCCTCGCGAATGCACCAAGCGCGAGGGTATCCAGTCCGTACTCGACGCCCTCGACCCCCACCACGGAACCGTATACGGCATCGGCGACGCCAGCAATGACGTCTCGCTGATGAACGCCGTCGATGTCGGTATCGCCATGGGCAATGCGCCGGACTTCCTCAAGGAAAAGGCCGACTATGTCACCGACAGCATCGACCACGACGGCGTCGTCACCGCGCTCGAACACTTTGGGCTTATCTAGCCAAGCCCCTACCGCACTTGCGGCCGCATGGACCAATCGTCTTCAACCGCCGCGCTCGACGCCCTAATGTGGCAATATGTTGTCTGCATAATGCAACGATGCAACCTATCAAAGAATGCGAGAACCCGTGTCCAGTCCGTTTACCAGCTTTTTAGCCCAGCACTTTGACCAGATTAACGACTATCTGGCCACGTTCTTTGACGGACAGGCGACTTCCGCCGATATCGAGCGCTACCTGTACGCGCCGCTCTCGGCTTTTACGGCCAACGCCGGCAAGCGCCACCGCCCGCTTATCTGCATGCTCGCCGCAACCGCAGTGGGCGGTAGCTTTGAGAGCGCCCGCAGCGCCGCGGCAGCTATCGAGCATTTCCAGTCAGGCGCGCTGATTCACGACGACATCGCCGACAACGGACAGCTTCGTCGAGGCAAGCCCTGCATGCACCTTACCGAGGGCACGGGCCTTGCCATCAATTGTGGCGACCTGGCGCTCACCATGGTCACCAAGACGGTTCTCGACGATCCCACGCTCGAGTCCGACGTGAAGCTGCGTGTGCTCCACGAGCTTACCGAGATGATCGTCCGCACCATCGAGGGTCAAGCGCTTGACCTGGGTTGGGTCCGTGACGAGCGCTTTGATATCTCGGTTGATGACTACCTGGACATGGCGACGCACAAGACCGCGTATTACAGCGGAGCCACGCCGCTTGCCGCCGGAGCCATTATCGGCGGCGGCAGCGAAGAGCAGGTCGAGGCGCTACGCGCCTTTGGCCTGCACACCGGCCTTGCCTTTCAGATTCAGGACGACCTGCTCAACTTGGTCGGCACCAAAGAGGCCGCCAACAAGGACTTCCGCACCGACATCACCGAGGGTAAACGCACGCTCGTTGCCGTGCACGCCCTGTCTGATGAGCGCCATCACGACGAGGTCGAGGCAATCCTTTCCTCGGCCACCGAGGACCCCGCGCAGCTCGCGCGCGCCGTGGAGATCTTCCAGGAGACCGGCTCCATCGATTACGCCCACACCTATGCGCTCGACCTGACCGCTAAGGCCAAGGCCGCTATCGAAGGCGTCGAGCTCGACCCGCATGCGCGCGAGCTCTTCCTCTCAATGGCAGATTTCTTTGTGGAGCGTCTTAACTAGCGGGGGTCATAAAACCTGTGGGCAGCGAGTTTGGGTACAAGTTGCTACACTATTGAGTGCATGTTTATAAATTGTCTCGCGTTGTCTATCCGACACACGCTCAAAATAGTACGAATGGTACGCCGAAAGGGGTTCGTTCATGGAACCTATTACCACGGGCATGCAGGGAGCAGCCGTCGAGGATGTTCAGTCCCGCCTTCTGCAGCTCGGCTATACAATCGATGACGCCGAGGTTGTCGACAAGCGCTTTGGCACCACCACCGAGCAGGCCGTCAGCACCTTCAGGCTCGACAGCGGCCTTGCTGCCGGTCATGCCGTCGATATCCCCTGTTGGAGCGCCCTGGTCGACGCCTCGTATAAGCTGGGCGACCGCACTCTGTATCTGCGCATGCCCAATTTCCATGGCGCCGATGTGCAGGCCCTGCAGCGCGCTCTCAACGTTTTGGGCTTTGCCTGTGGCGAAAACGACGGCTACTTTGGTCCGCATACCGAGGCCGCCCTGCAGCAGTTCCAGGAAAATGTCGGCCTGTTTGCCGACGGCATGGCCTTCCAGGACACCTACGCCTACATCAACCGCCTGCACCATGTGTGGGAGGGCAAGCCCTCGGTCACCGAAGCCGAGTCCCGCATCGGTTTTGCTCGCGCCGCCAACGTGCTCGAGCGCTTCCAGATCGCCGTTATCGGTGAGGACCCCATCGCACGCAGCGTTGCTTCGCGCATGTGGAACATCGCCACGGCAACGACCGACAACAGCGGCATGATGCTCTGCGACTCCGAGGTCCCAACCGACGTTGACCTGGTGCTCGAGATCGCAAGCGACGAGCTGCCCGCCGACGCCGCGCCACGCGCCACGATTGCCCTCGCCGAGTGCCACAACCTGGCCCAGCGCATCCGCACCGCCAATGTCGCCGCGCAGCAGAAGCCGGCTCGCATTCGCATTGAGCTCACGGGCATGACGCGCTACAACGGCACCTTCACGGCCAGCGACGCGCAGACGCTCGCCGTACGCCTGCTCGATGGCGTTTGCGATGCCCTCGCAGATTAGGTAAACTAAACGAGTTGCTTTTGGGCAACACCACACATTGGGACGTAGTTCAACGGTAGAACTCCGGTTTTTGGTGCCGGCTGTTGGGGGTTCGAATCCCTCCGTCCCAGCCATTAAAATTGAGCGCCCTGAGCCCATAACGGCCCAGGGCGCTTTCTTGTGGGCAAGCGGAGGGATTCGAGAACCCGCAAGGGTGCGGAGCTGAGGAAACGCGAAGCGTTTTCCAGCGCAGCACGCAAGGAGCGAAGCGACGCAGCGGGGCGCGGCCGCCGAAAAGGCGGACGCGGAATCCCTCCGTCCCACAGCCGGCACTTGGAGACGTTCCTAAAGTGCCGGCACTAAAGGAACGTCTCCAAGTGCCGGCCTCCCAAAAATCTACCTTTAAAAGACAGGCGCCCCAAGCCCATAAGGACCAAGAGCGCCTTTCATCTAGAAAATATCAGCCCAGTTCCGAAAAGCGACCCGCATGCGACAACCAAGTAGCCGCAGGCCCCGGGAGAGTGGGGACACCGGCTTAGGTTTATCGCGAGTTCCGCACGAACAGGAGGCCACTTAATGTGGCCTCCGTCGTGAGCAGGACTGTAGAGCAGGAAACTTAACCCCCACACCCCTCACGCGGCGGGCAAACTCGCCTTGTGCTCTATCACGCTAAAGTGTATGATTCTGAACGTTACACGACTCACTTTACTTAACTAAAGTGCCACCAAGGGGGAATACCATGAATACCGATATGTCTCGTCGTCAGTTTGTTGGTCTAGTCGGTTCGCTCGCTACGGTTCTAGGTCTTGGCCTGGTAGGCTGCGGTGGTGGTGCCGGTAAGGGTTCCGCTGCCGGTTCTGCTGCAGCCAAGGATGTGAAGGGCGCTGCGGAGTCCAAGAAGCTCGTGGTGGGCTTTGATAAGTCCTATCCTCCGTACGGCTTTGTGGGCGACGATGGCGAGTACACGGGCTTTGACCTTGACCTTGCCAAGGCTGTTGCCGATAAGCAGGGCTGGGATGTCGATTACGAGGCCATCGATTGGGATGCCAAGGACACGCTGCTCAATTCGGGCGCCATCAACTGCATCTGGAACGGCTTTACCATGGAGGGCCGCGAGGACGACTACACGTTCTCCGAGCCGTACATGCTCAACGAGCAGGTGCTGGTGGTAAAGAAGGATGCAGGCATCAAGAGCTGGGACGATCTTGCCGGCAAGACCGTGATTACCCAGACCGATTCCGCTGCGCAGGATGTGCTTGAGGGTGACCAGAAGGATCTGGCGGCGACGTTTGCCACGCTCGACACCATCGGTGAGTACAACACGGCGTTTATGCAGCTCGAGAGCGGCGCGGTCGATGCCGTGGCTTGCGACCTTTCGATTGCCCAGTATCAGCTTGCCGCCAAGCCCGATGCTTATACGCAGCTTGATGAGCCGCTGTCCAGCGAGCACTACGCCGTCGGCTTTAAGAAGGGCGACACCAAGTCGGCCGACGCCGTGACCGAGTCGCTCAAGGCACTCTATGAGGACGGCACGGTCAAGGACCTGTGCGACAAGTATTCAAGCTATGGTCTATCTTTCGATAATTGGGTGCTCAAGTAATGTCTATTCAGGTCATGATGCAGATGCTTGGCCAGGGATTCTTGGTCAGTTTGCAGCTGTTTGTACTGACGCTGCTCGGGTCGATTCCGCTGGGAATTCCCGTGGCGTTTATGCGCATGAGCAAAATTGCGCCGCTCCGCTGGATTGCGCGCATCTATATCTCGGTTATGCGCGGCACGCCGCTCATGCTGCAGATGTTTGCCATCTACTTTGCCCCGTACTACGTGTTCGGCATTTCGCTCACGCCCGATTCCAAGTGGACGGCGTGCATCGTAGCGTTCATCATCAACTACGCCGGTTACTTTGCCGAGATCTATCGCTCGGGCCTGCAGTCCATTCCGCGCGGTCAATACGAGGCCGCCGAGGTGCTGGGCTACTCGCGCCTGCAGACGTTTTTGTACATTGTGATGCCGCAGGTTGCCAAGCGTATTCTGCCGGCGATGGGCAACGAGATCATCACGCTGGTCAAGGACACGTCGCTGGCGTTTGCCATCGGCGTGGGGGAGATGTTCTCGACGGCCAAGGCGCTGGTCGCCTCGCAAGTGAGCATGGTGCCGTTTGCGATTGCGGCGTTGATCTACTGGGTCTTTAACTTTGTGGTCGAGATGCTGCTGGGCGCCGCCGAGAAAAAATTGGATTACTACCATGATTAATTCGGTAATGAATATATCGAACGCGCGTAAGGCGTTTGGCGGCAATGAGGTGCTCAAGGATATCTCGCTCGAGGTAAAGCGTGGCGAGGTCGTGGCGATTATCGGGCCTTCGGGTGGCGGCAAGTCCACGCTGCTGCGGTGTGCCACGCTGCTCGAGACACTCGACGGAGGCTCGCTCTCGTTTGGTGACCTTGCCGTTGCGACGGATGCGGGTTCGGGCGCGGTCTATGCGAAGGGCGATGTGCCCAAGCGGGCACGCTCGCGATTCGGCTTGGTGTTCCAAAATTACAACCTGTTCCCGCACTATACCGTGATGAAAAACATCATCGATGCGCCGATCCGCGTGCTTAAGCGCCCGCGCGAGCAGGCGGAAGCTCGTGCGCGCGAGTTGATCGCGCAGATGGGGCTTACGGGCAACGAGAACAAGGTTCCGTGTGAGCTTTCGGGCGGTCAGCAACAGCGCGTGAGTATTGCCCGCGCCCTGGCGCTCGACCCGGAAATCCTGTTCTTTGACGAGCCGACCTCGGCGCTCGATCCCGAGCTGACGGCCGAGGTTCTGCGCGTCATCAAGGATCTGGCCGCGCAGAATATGACGATGGTGATCGTGACGCACGCGATGCAGTTTGCCCGCGACGCTGCCGACCGCGTGGTCTTTATGGATGGCGGCCGCATTGTAGAGGAGGGTCCGGCCGAGCAGGTCATCGACCATCCGCGCGAGCAGCGCACACGCGAGTTCTTGAGCCGTATCGAGGGGTAGGCTCAGCTATTTGCTCAACTATTAATTGAGGCGAAGCCGCCGCAGGTCTTACGGCCTGCGGCGGCATTTTATTTGCATCGGCGGGGTTCAATAATCGCCTCATAAGCTTGTCTCTTCCTCTCGCCGCCTGTATTCATACGTGCGCCGAAAGGTATGCATGGACGGCCGCCCGTGAGGGTAGGGTGGTGGCATAGGACATTTGGAGGGTGAGTCGGCTCGGTTGCCGACCATGCTGCTCCCGGGATGGCACCGACCGCGAACTCTCCCCGTTGGCGTCGCGCATTGCGCGCGGCCCTGCAAGGAGGTCATCATGGGTGCTCCCAAGACCGGTAACGTAAGGAACGTGGTGCTCGTAGGCCAAGGCGGGGTGGGCAAGACTTCACTCGCCGAGGCCATGCTCCACCTTTCCGGCAAGACCGCCCGCCTGGGCGGCCACGACGGCACCAGGCCCACGCTCGACTATGACCCCGAAGAGGTCAAGCGTGCATTTTCCATCTCGACGACCATTGCACCGATCGACTGGAAGGGCGCGCGCATCAATGTGCTCGATGCCCCGTGCTACCCCGATTTTATCGGCGACGCCTTTGCCGCGATGAGCGTCTGCGAGACGGCTCTGTTTGTGGTCGACGCCGAGGCCGGCCCGCAGCCTACGACGGTTAAGCTCTGGTATGCCGCCGAGGACCTGCGCTTGGCGCGTGCGGTGTTCGTAAACCGCCTGTCGCGCTCCGAGGCCAGCTTTGCGACCACGATGGACCTGCTGCAGGAGCGCTTTGGCACGCGCCTGGGCGCCGTGACTCTTCCCTGGGGCGAGGGCGAGGACTTTGACGGCATCATCGACCTGGTGCGCATGAAGGCGCGCCATTGCAACGGCACCGAAGCCGTTGAGTCGGAGATTCCCGAGGAGTATCGTGTCCAGGCCGAGGAGGCCCATGACCATCTGTGCGAGTTGGTGGCCGAGGCCGACGATGAGCTGATGATGAAGTACCTGGAAGGCGAGGAGACGCTGACGCAGGAGGAGCTTGAAGGCCTGCTGTCGAAGGCGATTGCCGAGCGCATCTTTGTGCCGGTCTTTGCGGGCGATTGCATTAAGGAGCAGGGCGTCAACTCGCTGATGGACGACATCGCGACGTACTTCCCGGCGCCGACCGACTACGGCGAGATGCCGCTTATCGACGGCGATTCGCTCAAGATTTCAAGCGACGATGATCGTCCGGTGGCGTTTGTGTTTAAGACCCTGGCCGATCCGCAGCAGGGTCGCATCAGCTTTATCAAGGTGCTGACGGGTACGCTTGAGCCGGGCCTTGAGCTGGTCAACGCGCGCACGCGCAAGGGCGACCGTCTGGCTCACCTGTATGTGATGTGCGGCCGCGACATGACCGAGGTCGGTCACGCCTATGCCGGCGACATTATCGTGGCACCCAAGCTGGCGGCCGAGACGGGCGATACGCTCTCGATTACCGGCAAGGTCGAGGCGGCGGCGTTTAAGTTCCCCAACTCGCAGTACCGCATTGCCATCGAGGCCGAGAATCGCGGGGACGAAGAGAAGCTCTACACGTTTATCGAGAAGGCCTGCAAGGCCGATCCGACCATGAGCATCGATCGTGACGAGGAGACCAGCCAGACCATTATCTCCGCCGTGGGTGAGGCGCAGGTTTCGGTGCTGCTCAACCGTTTGGAGGACCGTACCAAGGTCGTGGCCAAGAGCGTGCCGATCCGCATTCCGTATCGCGAGACCATCCGCCGCACGGCGAGCGCCCAGGGTCGCCACAAGAAGCAGACCGGTGGCGCCGGTCAGTACGGCGACTGCTGGCTGCGCGTGGAGCCGCTTATTGGGCCCGACGGCACGAGCGACGGCTACGAGTTTGTGGATGAGGTCGTGGGCGGCCGCATTCCGCGCTCGCTGATCCCCGCCGTGGACAAGGGCGTCCAGGAGACCATGAAGGACGGTATTATTGCCGGCTACCCGCTTACGGGCATTCGCGTGGCTGTGTACGACGGTTCGTATCACAGCGTCGACTCCAACGAGATGGCGTTTCGCGCGGCGGCTCGCATCGGCCTGCGCAAGGCATGCGCCGATGCCGATCCGGTGGTGCTGGAGCCCATCGAGGAAATCACGGTGACTATCCCCGAGAGCTACGCCGGCGCCGTGATGGGCGACATCTCGGCATCGCGCGGTCGCGTGACGGGCATGGAGACCGATGAGCGCGGCGACACCGTGGTCATCGCCCAGGCACCTCTCGCCGAGCTGACGGATTACTCGACGCGCCTGCGCTCTATCACGCGCGGCACGGGCGACTTTACCATGAAGCCTGCTGGCTACGAGCAGGTTCCCTATGACGTTCAGGCCAAGCTGGTCGAGCGCTATGAGGAGGGTCGCGCCAAGTAGCGTGTGGCGTTGCCTGCAATGTGGACGCTGACGAAAAAGCCGCCCTGGGTAATCCAGGGCGGCCTTTTTTGATCCCATGGGGACGGAGGAAAACGAATCATTTTTGGGTTACGGGCGGTGCGGTCGGCACTAGTCTCCGGATGCCTGGTTGCGGCCGGTGGCGTAGTCGATCTGCACGTGCGGCTGCAGGTTGTAGCAGTACACGTGGAAGCAGAGGGTCTTGCCGTGGTCCTCGACCGATTGCGCCTCAAGGCGCACGCCGCGGCAGACAAGTTCCTCTTCGTTATACATGGGTGTGACGCGATAGAGCACGTGGTTGCCCGTCTCGCGGATGTAGCCGAGAATCTGCTCCTCAAACGGCAGCATGCCTGTCTCGTTGAGATAACGCGTGCCGGTGAGGAGATTCTTGCGGTTGGCGTTTTCGCCGCAGAGCGACCAGGCGATGAGATGGCAGCGGTTGTAGAGGCTCTGGCCCGGAATAAAGTCGTAGCGCTGCTGGCGCCATCCAGCGGGATGGATACGCGAGATATCGCCGCGCTCGCCTTGACCGAGTGATTCGGGGCCCACGCAGGCGAGCGCTTTGCGGGTGCGGCCCAGGCTGTCAAGCTTGGAGAACTTCTTAAAGCAACCCTCTTCTGTAGCGCGCTCGTATTCATCGAGCGTGAATGATGGTGTGCCGAGCGGGTGCGTGCTGTCGGCGCGCAGGGCAACGTAGGGGTTGCCGGCGTAGTCGGGAATGCTGCTGAGATAAACACCGCGGGCGCGGTTGAGGTCGGGGTTTTCGACCTCGTCGATGGGGGTGGCGGCGCTGTCCGCGGAAGCGCCGCCACCGGTGTCGGTTGCGGCGGAATCGGAGCCATCGCCAGGGTCCTGACCGTTTTGAGGGTCCGAGGAGCTCGCCGTTCCCGATTCGAGCCGAGCGACCAGGTCCGCCTCGTCGTCGGTGCGGCTGGGACTTTCGTTTTGTTTCTCGGCCAGAGCTACCGCCTGCTCATCGCTTTGCGGCGACAGCAACTTGGGCGCTCCGTCGAGCGATCCCGTAAACAGCGCAAACCCGAGCACCACGGCGGTGCCGATGGAAAGTACTTGCTTGTAGGCGGGCTTGCGCGACATTGAGGCTCCTGGATGGACGGTTGGGAATCTACCAGTCTAGCAGGAGCCGGCAGGGGCCGTTCTGTCGAACAAATACTCAAGATTTGGGATAGACGCTACTGATTCATTTGTCCCGCGGTCTAGATCGAGGTGGAGTCGAGCCAGTTGAGCTTGCACTCGAGAATGCGCTGCTCGCCGGGTTCGCTGCTTCCGTCAAGTAGGGCGAGCAGCATCTCGGCTGCTTCGCGACCTTCTTGGTCGACGGGCTCGATGATGGTGGAGACGGTCGGTGTGGTGAGATTAGTCCAGTCTTCGCAGTTGAGTCCCAAAAGGCCGATTTGCTGCGGAAGCAGATGGGCCATGGGCTGGAGGGCCTTGTAGACACGGGGAAGTGCCCACTGATTTTGCACGAAGATAAGGGTTCGCTTGGCGGGATTGAGCTTGAATTTAAAGTATTCGGTGAGCTCGTTGATTGACGGCTTGTTGTGATCGATGGGAATCGCTTTGTAGAGCTGCCCGTTCGCTGCCAGCGCCTCGGCATACCCCTGAAAACGCTCCATGCGGGTGCGCATTTCGGTCATGTTGGCGGCAATGGAAAAGAAATCTTCGTAGCCGGCGTCGAGGAGTGCCTGTGTGGCGTTGTACACGCCGTCGTAAAGGTTGGTTTTGATCCAGCTGGTACCTGGGCTATAGATGGCCGCATCGAAAAAGACGACCGGCTTGCCGGCGCGTCTAATGCGGTCATGCACGGCTTTGAAGTTTGCCGTGGGCTGGATGATAAAGCCATCGACGCCCAGCGAGAGCATCTTGTCGACGTACATGAGCTCGGTCTCGGGGTTAAAGTTGCTCGTGCAAACGACCGTCTGGTAGCCCGCGGGGAGCATGACCTGCTCCATGCCATTGAGAACGAGCCCCGCCCATTTGTTGGTGTTATCCAAAATGATGATGGCAATGACGTGGGTTTGCTTGCCGGTGAGCGTCTGCGCTTGGGCGTTGGGAACGTATCCGAGTTCCTTAATGACGCGCGCGATTTTGTTCTGCGTCTTCTCGCTAAGCTTTTCTCGTTTGTCGTTGAGGTAATACGAGACGCTTGCCGTCGAGGTTCCCGCCTCTCGAGCGACGTCTGCGATCGTAACGCGCTGTTTTGCCACAGCGACTCCTTCCGACAGATGAGCATTTTCCAACATGATGACTTTGAGTCTTGGTGAAGGATACGCTTCGGTGAGCGGCTTTTTCCTTTCATATGAGTATGCAACAAATGCGGCATACGGGTGGGGTCGAAATTTGTGACCGGCATGCGCATCTGCCGTCTACCGAGAAAATCAAATACTTCTTGACTTTTGAAATCGAGGGCAAAATCGCAGGATTCATTTTTGGTTAAACGCATAACTAAATCGCATAACCAACGCTCTGACCTGCGCGTTTACCGAAATAAGCTGGCATTAAGAAAAACGAGCACCTATATTGTTCTTGTCGAAAAGACAGCAAGTCCAAACGGCAGGGGATGCTCCGGAGGTCTCCGCAAACGGTGTCTTGCGCACGCAACTCTATGAAAAGAGGGAAGCAATGAAGATCGTAGGCGTTGCCGCCTGTACTGTGGGTATCGCTCACACGTATATGGCCCAGAAGGCGATTCAGGATGAATGCGCCGCCCGTGGCATCGAGTGCAAGGTCGAGGCTCAGGGTGGCCTGGGTATCGAGAATGAGCTCACGCAGGAAGACGTGGACTCCGCCGACCTGGTCCTGGAGTCCGTCGACGTGGGTGTCGAGAACGAGGACCGTTTTGAGCAGAAGATGGCCGAGGGCAAGTTCCTGAAGGTCGGCACCTCGGATGTAATCGCCGATCCGGTAAAGATCATCGACCAGGCCATTGAGATCATCAAGGCGACGGGTGGCGCCGTTGACGCGCCCAAGGCCGAGGCCAAGGCAGAGAAGAAGGCCGTCTCCGCTGCCCCGCAGGCCCCGACACCGGCGTCCAAGCAGTCTATCTTTGCCGATCCTGGCAAGACGCTGCTCAATGCATTCAATACCGGCGTTTCCTATTTTATCCCCATCGTCGTTATCGGCGGCGTGTTTCTTGCCTTCTCGCTGGCATCCGGTACCGCCGGCGCCAACGGCATGGAGGTTACGAACCCGCTGATGGTGAGCCTTAACACCATCGGCATGGCCGGCATCTCCATGATGATCCCGGTGCTTGCGGCATACATCTCCTACTCGATGGCCGGCAAGCCCGCGCTCGCCCCCGGTTTTGTCCTGGGCTACCTGGTCAACAACGCAGTCGTTACTCCTAACGGCAACAGCGTTTCGACCGGCTTCCTGGGCGCCATGATCATGGCGGTCATCTGCGGCTACTTTGTCCGCTGGATGAAGACCTGGAAGGTCAACAACACCATCCAGACCATCATGCCCATCCTGATCATCCCGATTCTGACCTCGCTTGTCCTGGGCATGGCCTATATCTACATCCTGGCCACGCCGCTTGGCTTTGTGATGGACTGGCTCACCGGCGTGCTCGGCAGCCTGCAGGGCGGTTCCGCAGTTGTCCTGGGTCTGGTCATTGGCGTTATGACCGCCTTCGATATGGGTGGCCCCATCAACAAGACCGCCTCGACCTTCACCATGGCCATCATGGCCTCCGGTATCTACGGTCCTAACGGTATGTTCCGCGTCGCCGTCGCCGTTCCCCCGATCGCCTGTGGCCTCGCTGCGCTCATCGCCAAGAACAAGTTCGATGACGCTGACCGCCAGATGGGCATCTCCGCGCTGTTCATGGGCTGCATCGGTATTACCGAGGGCGCTATCCCCTTCGCGGTCAAGGACCTCGGTCACACCCTGCCCGGCATTTGCATCGGCTCTGCCGTGGGTGCGGCACTTGCCGCCTTCCAGGGCATCGACTGCTACGTCCCGCACGGTGGCTTTATCGTCGCCCTTGCCACCAACAACGTCGCGCTGTTCTGCCTGGACATCGTGATTGGCGCCGTGGTCGCCGCTGCAATCCTGATTGCCATGAAGCCCACGCTCGATAAGCAGGCCAAGTAAACCTTTAAGGACTCCGGTTGTGCGGAGGGATGGATTTGACTCCGCACAACCGCCCCTACACAACAAAATCCATCCGTACTGATAGGGCCCACATCTGGGTCCCAGGGAACTTTTGTCAAAAATCCTCTGGAGAAGGAGAACAAAATGTCCAACCTCACCATCCGTCAGGCCGTTCAGGGCATGCTCAAGCTGCAGGATAGCGGCGATCACGCAACCATGGTCGGCATTGGCCCCATGAGCCCCAACCTGATTCAGGCCGTGTTCGAGCTTGCCAAGGACGAGGATTTCCCGCCCATGTTTATCGCCAGCCGCAACCAGGTCGATATGGACGATATGGGCGCCGGCTACGTCAACGGTTGGGACCAGACGCGCTTTGCCGCCGACATCAAGAAGGTTGCCGACGAGGTGGGTTACACCGGTCCGTACTACCTGTGCCGCGATCACGGCGGTCCGTGGCAGCGCGACGAGGAGCGTAACGCCCACCTGCCCGAGGACGAGGCCATGGAGCTCGCCCGCAAGTCCTTCGTCGCCGACATGGAGGCGGGCTTTGACCTGCTGATGGTCGACCCCACCAAGGACCCCTATCAGATCGGCAAGGTTATTCCGCTCGACGTGGTGCTTCGCCGCACGATCGATCTTATCGACTACCTTGAGCAGTACCGTCGCGAGCATAACCTGCCCGAGGTCGCCTATGAGGTCGGTACCGAGGAGACCAATGGCGGCTTGACCTCTACCGATAAGTACGAGGAGTTCATTTCTCAGCTGCAGCCCGAGCTCGAGAAGCGCGGCTGCCCCATGCCCACCTTTATCGTCGGCCAGACCGGCACCCTTACCCGCTGGACGGAGCAGGTCGGTCACTACAACTTCAAGAACGCCCGCGAGCTTGCCGATATGGCCAAGCGCTATGGCGTGGGCCTGAAGGAGCACAACGCCGACTATCTGGACGACGCGACGCTGCTCGAGCACATCCCGGCACACGTGACCGCCTCCAACGTCGCTCCGCAGTATGGCACCGAGGAGACCCGCGCCTACCTCAAGCTCTGCGCCACCGAGCAGATCCTGGTCGACAACGGTCTGTGCGATGACCCCTCCGACCTGTATCACACGCTGCTGGTCAAGGCTATCAAGACCGAGCGCTGGCGCAAGTGGATGACTGGCGACGACGTCAACCTGCAGGTCGATGACATCCTTGCCGACGATGAGCTCAGCCTGAAGATCCTGGATGTCTCCGGCCACTATGCGTTCAACGATCCCGAGGTCAAGGAGCAGGTCGAGAAGCTCTATCGCAACCTCGCTGCCCAGGACATCGACGGCAAGCGCTTTGTGATCGAGCACATCAAGCGCCCGATCAAGCAGTACGTCGTCGGTCTTAACCTCAAGGGCGTCACGAGCCGCATCGAGAAGGCTCTCGAGGACTAAGTAGCTTTTCCTACACGACGCCGGGCCTGGGGCATGTCCCAGCCGCAGGCCCGGCACATAGGACAAAGGGACATCCCCTTTGTCCTATTTTTTGAGTTTTGGATTCCTTCGAAGGAGTTTGCACCATGAAGTTCTTTATCGATACCGCCAATCTGGACGAGATCGCCGAGGCCAAGAGCTGGGGCTGCCTGGCCGGTGTTACCACCAACCCGTCCCTGTACGCCAAGACCGGCGGCAAGCTTGCCGACTTTGAGCCGCATATGCTCAAGATTGCCGAGCTCTGCGAGGGCCTGCCCGTTTCCGCCGAGTCTACCGCTACCACTGCCGAGGGTATGATCGAGGAGGGCAAGCGCCTTGCCGCCCTCGCCCCCAACATCGTGGTCAAGCTTCCCGTGTGCGAGGCCGGCCTTGCCGCCTGCCGTGCGCTGGCCGATGCTGGCGTGCGCGTCAACATGACGCTCGTCTTCTCGCCGACGCAGGCCCTTATGGCCGCCAATGCCGGTGCTCGCTACATCAGCCCGTTTGTCGGTCGTTTCGATGACATCGCCGAGGACGGTATCTCGCAGCTCGACAACGTCGTGACCTGCATTAAGAACTACGACTGGACGGGCAAGAACGTCGACGACACCGTCGAGATCATCACCGCCTCGGTTCGTACGCCCAACCACGTGACCCAGGCCGCGCTACTCGGTGCCGATATTGCGACCGTGCCCATGGCCGCTCTCAAGAAGTGCCTGCATCATCCGCTGACCGACCAGGGCCTCGCCTCTTTTGAGGCTGACTGGCAGAAGGTCGTCGCTCAGGCTTAACGAGTGGATTGCCCCGGCATCGCGTCATCCGGTGCCGGGGTTGTTCTCAAGAGAGGAATTCGTATGACCAACCAGGAGCTGGCGAAGGTCGCCAATGAGGTCAGGAAGGGTGTCGTGACTGCGGTTCACGCGGCCAAGTCGGGACACCCGGGTGGATCGCTCGGTGCTGCCGACATCATGACGTATCTGTACTTTGAGGAAATGAATATCGATCCTGCCGACCCTCACAAGGCCGATCGTGATCGCTTTGTGCTCTCCAAGGGTCACGCGGCGCCGGGCCTGTATTCGGTGTTGGCAAATCGCGGCTATTTTCCCGTCGAAGAGCTCGAGACGCTCCGTCATATTGGCAGCCGACTGCAGGGCCATCCCAACATGAACGACGCCCCTGGCATCGATATGTCCACCGGATCGCTCGGTCAGGGCATCTCTGCTGCAGTTGGAATGGCGCTTGCCGCTAAGCACTGGGGCGACGGCTACCGTGTCTACACGTTGCTGGGCGACGGTGAGTGCGAGGAAGGCCAGGTGTGGGAGGCGGCCATGTTCGCCGGCAACCATGCGCTCGACAATCTTGTTGCCGTCGTCGACCACAACGGCTTGCAGATTGACGGCACGATCGATGAAGTCAACTCGGCCATGCCGCTCGCTGACAAGTTCCGCGCCTTTAAGTGGCATGTGATCGAGCTCGCCGACGGTAACGACATGGCGCAGATTGCCGCCGCCTTTGCCGAGGCCCGCAAAGTGAGCGACTCGCCCGTGGCCATTATCGCCGAGACGGTGAAGGGCAAGGGCGTCTCCTTTATGGAAAACCAGGTGGGCTGGCACGGCAAGGCACCCAACGATGAACAGTTTGAGCAGGCCATGGCCGAGCTCGCAGCAGTAGGGGAGGAGCTCTAATGGCAGACGTCAAGAAAGTCGCCACGCGCGTTAGCTATGGCGAGGCACTTGTCGAGCTGGGCAATGAGCGCGATGACTTTGTGGTTCTCGATGCCGACCTGGCCGCCGCCACGCAGACCGGTAAGTTTAAGGCTGCGCACCCTGAGCGCTTCTACGACGCCGGCATTGCCGAGAGCAACCTGATGGGTCTTGCCGCCGGCATCGCGACCACGGGCCGCGTTGCTTTTGCGAGCACCTTTGCGATGTTTGCCGCCGGTCGCGCCTACGAGCAGGTCCGCAATTCCATCGGCTACCCGCACCTCAACGTCAAGATTGGCGCTACTCATGCCGGCATTTCGGTGGGCGAGGACGGCGCCACGCACCAGTGCTGCGAGGATATCGCACTCATGCGCACGATTCCGGGTATGACGGTGGTCGTTCCCGCCGACGACGTCGAGGCTCGTGCCTGTGTGCGCGCCGCCTATGAGTTTGAGGGCCCGGTTTACATGCGCTTCGGCCGCCTGGCAACACCGGTCATCAACGATCACGAGGACTATGAGTTCAAGATTGGTCGCGGCGTGGTCGTGCGCGAGGGGTCCGATGTGACCATCATCGCTTGTGGCCTTATGGTCGCCGAGGCGCTTGAGGCTGCCGAGGCGCTCGCTGCCGATGGTATCGATGCCGAGGTCATCAACATGCACACGATTAAGCCGCTTGATGAGCGCCTGGTGGTTGCCAGCGCCAAGAAGACTGGTCGCGTGGTCACCGCCGAGGAGCATTCGATTATCGGTGGTCTTGGCGAGGCCGTGGCCTCGGTGCTCGCAGAGCAGCATCCGGTGCCGATGCGTCGCGTCGGCGTGCGCGATGTGTATGGCGAGTCCGGTCCTGCGGTCAATTTGCTGCACAAGTACGGTTTGGACGCCGACGGCATCGAAGCTGCGGTCAGGTCCGTGTTGTAAGGAAGGTTTCCATGGGATTTGTATCTGCCAACCAAGTGACAATCGGGTATACCGCCGCCTCGCGCGAGGACGCCCTACATTATTTGTCCGAGCAGGCCATCGAGCTCGGCTTTGCCGATGACGCATCTGCCGTAGAGGCCGCCTTCATTGCTCGCGAGAACGAGGCCGAGACCGGCCTTGTCGCCGGTTTTGCCGTTCCGCATGCCAAAAGCGACGCGATCCACACGCCGGGCGTTGCCGTGCTTAAACTGACCGAACCCGTTGAATGGCCGAGCTTCGATGGGGTGCCCGTCGATGTTGCGCTCGCGCTGTACGTGCCCGCCGGCGAGGCCGGAACTACGCACCTGCGTCTGCTCTCCAAGGCTGCCGTGATGCTGATGGACGCCGGCTTCCGTGACAAGGTGCGCGCGAGCACCGATCCCGTTGAGATTGCGGAGCTCATCAATAGCGGACTCGAAGACTAGAACGGTCATCCCGTTCAATCAATTGATCCTTCTCCAAGGAAAAGGGCCGCGACGCCGTATGGGTGTCACGGCCCTATTTGCGTTTCCCCAGATAAAACCTGCCAAAATAAACCTGTCCCTTTTTGGTAGGTCAGTTAACGCAGTCCAGGTTGAGCATATGCGAGCGAGCGGGCTCCGGGTGCGATAAGGTGACGTGAAACAAGCGGGCGCTGACCTTTTGGTCGCGCCCGTGAAGTTGAACGTCAGATTGCCGTGCCCGGGGCCTGCGCAGCGCCGAGCAGTTACGCCGTTTGTAAAACGGCGTAACCTAAAGGTTCATGTTGCCGTGAATGTAGGGGGTGACCTCGGGGGAGATATGGTCGCAGCCCAGCTCGCGCAGCGCGGACTCGATAACGGCGGGCAGCGGGGTCTTGCCCTTGTCGTCGATGGCGGCACCGCCGAGGGCGGCAATCTTGGCAACATCTGCGGGTGCGGCCTCGATATGCATGCAGCCGCCGATCAAGCGCGCGCGTACCTGTGCCAGATCAAGATCGTGCAGGTAATCCTCGCAGGCGCGGATTAAATCGACCTTCTCGCGCGTAAGCTCCTCGCCCGTGGGAACGCGCGTGGCAAGACATGCTCCCGCCGGCAGGTTCCAAACGGGATAGCCCCATGCGCGCAGCAGCTCGCGCTCTTCGTCCTTGGTAAAGCCGACCTCCATGAGAGGGGAGCGTACGCCGAGCTCTTTTGCCGCGCGCATACCAGGGCGGTAGTCGCCGCGATCACTTGCATTGCTGCCATCGATGACGGTGGGAAAGCCGAGCGACTTGGCGTGGTTGACGATGGCGGTAAAGCCGGCGTGCTTGCAGTGGTAGCAGCGATTGGCATCGTTGCAGGCTACCTGGGGGAGCTGCAGCTGATCGACCGAAAGATTGAGCACGGGGAGCTTAAAATGCGGCCCCTCATTGGCCTGTCCATCAACGGACTGCTCAAACGAAGCCTGTTCGGGCGTGCCGATGAGCGGCGTGGTGAGATGGACGAGGAGGGTATTGGTAGGCATGATGCGGGCGCATACGGCGGCCAAAAAACTGCTGTCAACGCCGCCGGAAAAGCCGATGGCGACGCGTCCGTATGCCAAAAGCAGCTGCTCGAGTGCTGCGAGTTTGTCCTGAAGCTCCTCTGCGGGTGCGGCGGTGTCTGAAAGCATGAAAGTTCCTTACAGTTATTAAAGCTCGGATGAAACTATAATCCCACCGAGCTGCTTGTCATAAGACTTCCAGCTATGTAACGAAAGTGCAATATGCTATATACGTTATATACAAGCTTGTAAAGTGCGGTAGAGTGGCAGTAATGCAATCCGGCGAGGGGGACCGATATGATCAAAGCTATTATTTTTGACATGGATGGAACGCTGGTCGATACCGAGCGTTTGGGGATTAAGGCCTGGAAGGCAGGTGCCGCTGAGCTGGGGCTCGCGATTGATGAAGCGCTGATCCATCAGTTTATCGGCCGCACGCTGCCCGATGTTATGGACATCCTCGATAAGCATTACGGCAGCCACGAGACCGCCGAGGCGATCTATGTCCGCCACAAGGAGATTCGCGACGAGATGGTCAAGACCGATCTGGAGCTTAAGGCCGGCGCTGCCGAGTGCATAGACGAGCTGTTGGCTGCGGGCTATCACGTGGGCCTTGCAACGTCATCGCGCCATGTTACGGCCGAGCGCAACCTTAAAGCATTCGGCCTCTTTGACAAGTTTGAAACGGTGACCTGCGGCGAGGACGTCGTGCACGGCAAGCCCGACCCCGAGATGTATTTGCTCGCCTGCGAGCGCGCGGGCTTTGCTCCCGAGGAATGTGCCGTGGTCGAGGATTCGCGCAACGGCTGCGTCTCGGGCATCACGGCCGGATGCCATGTCTTTGCCGTCCCCGATATCGTGCCGCTGCCGCAGGACGTGGTGGATGGCTGCGAGGCCGTGCTCGATACGCTATTCGACCTGGCAGCGGCAGTCAAGGCCGTGCGCTAGACAATTGCGGTGTTGAAACGAGCAATTGCCCACGTTTGCGCTCAAGCAAAAGGGGCCCGGCAATGGTCGGGCCCCTTTTGCTTGAGCGGCGACTTAGCATACTTGCGGGCGTGCTATAGATACGCGCCTAGGTTGATGGCCGTGGCGTCGGTCTGGCTGCTTGCCTGGGTGCTGGCGCGTTCCAGCAGGAACGGCCGCACGAGTTCTTGGCGGTTGATATCCTCGGCGGCGGTGACTGCGGTGACGGTGCGCGCTGCAGAGCCGACGCGGATATGCTTGGTCTTTGCCGGGGTCTTGTTCTCGATTTGCTCCATGAGCAATTGAACGCCCTTGCGGCCAATCTCGTAGCCCGGGGGTGCCACCGTAGTGAGCGGGACCGATCCGCTCCAAGCGAGTGGGTTGCCATCGCAGCCTGCTACGCGTACTTGCCCGGGGACAGAGATGCCCTTGTCGACCAGCGCCGAGATAACGCCCGAGGCCAACACGTCGGTCAGGCCGACGACAAAATCGGGGCGTTCGTTTGCGGGGCGCTCGGCGATTTGGGCACCGATGCCGTAGCCGTCGGCAGCGGTATTCCATTCGCCGGCGTCGATGACTTCGATCTTGATATCGGGGTGCAGAGCGAGGGCCTTGTGAATGCCAAGCACGCGTAGGGTGAGCTGCATAAATGCTGCTCGGCCGACGACGACAATATGGTGCGCGCCGCGGGCGATGGCGAGTTCGGCAATGATGCGACCCTGGGCCTCGTTGTCGGCCGCTACGTAGTAGCCGGGCTCGGAGCAATGGATGTCCAGGTGGACGATCGGCACGGGCATTTTAGTCATGGCCGGATGCCAGTCGGGGGACGCCATGGGCTGAACCATGACGCCGAACATCTGGGTGCCCATAAAGTAGCGCAGGTAATGGTCCTGGAGAATATCGTCGTTATCGGCGTTGGCGATGAGCAGGTCGTAGCCGTGCTTGCGGGCCTCGTTGTGGGCGCCGCTGGCGATTTGGAGCGAAAAGCCGTGATCGAGACGGGGGAGCACCAGGCCAAAGGACTTGGTGGCGCCGCCCGCGAGCTGACGAGCGCTTTGGTTGGGCAGGTAGCCAAGGCGATTGATGGTCTCGTTGATGAGCTTGAGGGTCTCGGGGCGCAGCTTTTCGGGGTGGTTGAGCGCGTTGGAAACCGTGCCCAGCGAAACCCCGGCCTCGCGCGCGACGTCGCTGATTTTTACCTTTGCCATAGCGGCCCCTTTGATGCGTTTCAAGTACAAGCCAGATTGTAGCATCGCCCGCCCCTGAGGTGTCAAAACCTGCCTATTAGGGACTGGTTTATTTTGGCAGGTTTTATCTGGGCAAACGATGCTGTCAGGCCAAACAACCACGAAGGCGCCTGCCCCCTTCGTGCTGGGGTGTGTGTATCGAGTGGTATTCAAGTTGAGATACCACTTCTGGTATATCAGCTTGCGTCTGCGTGAGTACAATACTCGAACGTTATACGTCTCAGCGCCCCATGCGCGTGGACGTTTTGCAGTCACGCGGACGAAGGGATTTATCCTATGTGCGGAATTGTCGGCTACACCGGCTCTGATATTGCAAAGAACATCCTGGTCACAGGCCTTAAGCGCATGGAGTATCGCGGCTATGACTCCTCGGGCGTCGCGCTCGAGGTGGGCGAGGGCGCCGCGGCGCATCTCGACGTTATCCGCCGCGTGGGTAAGGTCGCGGGTCTGGAGAGCGAGCTTTCCAACATCGATAGCGACGCAACCTGCGGTATCGGCCACACCCGTTGGGCCACCCACGGCAAGCCCTCCGTCGTTAACGCTCATCCCCACACCAGCTGCGACGGTCGCATTGCCATCGTCCACAACGGCATTATCGAGAACTTCGCCGAACTGCGCGAGGAGCTGGAGGGCCGCGGCCATCACTTTAAGAGCGAGACCGATACGGAGGTCTTCGCGCATCTGATCGAAGAGGCCTATGCCGAGACGCACGACCTGATGGCCTCCGTGCGCGAGGCTTGCACCCACGTGGTAGGTGCCTACGGCCTGGCCGCCGTGTGCGCCGACGAGCCTGGCGTAATCGCCGTTGCCCGCAAGGACTCCCCGATTGTGGTCGGCGTGGGCGAGACCGGCTCCTACGTTGCCTCCGACGTCATCGCGCTCATCGACGCCACCCGCGATGTCGTGGTGCTCGAGGACGGTCAGTTTGCCAAGCTTACGCCTGCGGGCGTCGAGTACACCGACGAGGCCGGCAATGTCATCGAGCCCAAGGTCACCCACATCGATTGGGATCTGGACATGGCCGAAAAGGGCGGCTATCCCGACTTTATGCTCAAGGAGATCCACGAGCAGCCGCGCGTCGTGCGCGACACACTGGTTGGCCGTATGACGCCTGCCGGCGAGCTCGACATCGATGAGCTGGGCCTGTCCCTCGAGGAGCTCAACGACATCGATCGTGTCTACGTGATCGCCTGCGGCACCAGCTATCACGCCGGCCTCATCGCAAAGAATCTCATTGAGGGCTGGGCTCGCATTCCCACCGAGGTTGAGGCTGCCAGCGAGTTCCGCTATCGCAACCCCATCATCACGCCGACGACGCTCGTCGTTGCCGTGTCCCAGTCGGGCGAGACGGCCGATACCCTCGCCGCCATTCGCGATGCGCGCATCAAGGGCGCCAAGGTCTTTGGCATCACCAACGTAGTGGGCAGCCCCGTGGCGCGCGAGAGCGACGGCGTCATCTATACCAAGGCCAACAAGGAGATCGCGGTCGCCTCGACCAAGAGCTTCATCGGCCAGGTTGTGAGCCTGACGCTGCTTGCTCTGCTGCTGGCGCAGGTTAAGTACCGTCTGACCACCAAGCAGGCGCGCATGCTGTTCCGCGAACTTTCCGATACGGCTGAGCAGATCCAGTGGATTTTGGATACCCAGACCGAGGCCGTGCACGAGGCCGCCCTGCTGTGCAAGGACGCGCAGTCGGCGCTGTTCGTGGGCCGCGGTATGGGCGCTGCCATCTCCTACGAGGGCGCACTCAAGCTCAAGGAAGTCAGCTACCTGCATGCCGAGGCGTATGCTGCCGGCGAGATGAAGCACGGCCCCATCGCGCTGATCGATCCGGGCTTCCCCGTCATCGCCGTGGCCACCAAGAGCGCTACCTACGACAAGACCGTGTCGAACCTTATGGAGTGCAAGGCGCGCGGTGCCAAGGTCATCGTCGTTGCCACCGAGGGCGACGAGGAGATCAACAAGATCGCCGACTGTATCATCCGCGTGCCGGCCGTCCGCGACGTGTTCAGTCCCATTACGGCGAGCGTCCCGCTGCAGCTGCTCGCCCGCGAGGTTGCCATCCTGCGCGGCTGCGACGTCGACCAGCCCCGAAACCTGGCAAAAAGCGTTACTGTCGAGTAATCGAGTTCCGCCATCCCAACAGCTAAGGCCCGGCTCCGCGTCATCGGACGGAGCCGGGCCTTAGCTGTGTGGAAAAACCACCACAAAGGTGCCTGTCCCCTTTGTGGTGGTTTTGGCAGGTTAGCGGAGCTTGCTGGTCTCGAAGTACTTGGGATATTGGTCCAGGACCTCGGTCTGGTTGCGGAACATCATATGCAGGTGCTTGCTGACCAAAAAGCTCGCCTCGATGGGGTCGCGGCCGGCGATGGCGCGGCGGATTTGCTTGTGCTCGTTAACAATCTCCTGATTGTCGAGCGTCTGCGTGGCGGCGCGCAGCCAGCGGAAGCGCTCCAGGTCGGCATTGGTCTCTTCGAGCCACGACCACACGGTGCTGCGGCACGCGATGCTAAAGATCATGCGGTGCATGAGGTTGTCGCTTAAAAAGAAGCCGATGCGATCCTCCTCGGCCATGGTCTTTTCCTGCAGCGCGATGGCTCTGTCGAGCTGCTCGATGCCTGCCGAGGTGGCACGGGCGCAGCACTCCACAATCACCTGCTTTTCCAGGTGTTCGCGAATATAGCAGGCGCTTTCGGCAAGGGTGAGGTTGATGGGTGAGACGTAGGTGCCGCTCTGGGGCACGGTGCGCACCAGGCCTTCCTGCGCCAAGCGAACCAAAGCCTCGCGCACGGGCGTGCGCCCCATATCCAGGTCGTCGCAAAGTTGCTTGACGCCCAGCTTTTCGCCCGGCTTGTAGTCCAGGTAGACGATTTTGCGTCGAATGGTGTGGTAGGACTGGTCCTGTAGGCTCGTTTCCTGCTCGCCAACGTGCATCGATTCTTCCATAGCGCCTCGCAACTGTTCTATCACACTCATATGTTAGTTGTTAATTATGCCGCGAATCAGCTTTCCGCGGTGGGTAATTCGGCTGGTGTCTGAGAACTATTGCGGCATCTTAGTTTGTGTTTGCGCAAGGCTGTGCTCAATGTTGCCGTATCATAAGCCGTCGCAAACGTGAAATAGAAAGAAGGAATCCCATATGCAACTGGCAAATATCGTACGCGAGCGCTGGAAAGGCGTCTTGTTCTGCCTGATCATCGCTATCCCCGCGACGTTGCTCGGCAAACAGATTGAGGTGGTCGGCGGGCCGGTATTTGCCATCCTTTTTGGCATGGTCCTGGCGCTCGTCTTTCCCAAGAATCGTCGCGAACCGCTCGCCGCCGGCGTTACCTATACGTCCAAAAAAGTCTTGCAGTACGCGGTTATCCTGCTTGGCTTTGGCATGAACCTCTCCCAGATTCTGTCCAAGGGCGCCCAGTCGCTGCCGATTATCGTGGCGACGATCTCGACCTCGCTTGTCATCGCCTTCGTGCTCTGCCGCGCCATGAACGTGCCGAGCAAGATCGCGACGCTTGTGGGTGTGGGTTCGTCGATTTGCGGCGGTTCTGCCATCGCCGCGACCGCACCCGTCATCGATGCCGACGATCGCGAGATTGCCCAGGCTATTTCGGTCATCTTCCTGTTTAACGTTATCGCGGCGCTCGTGTTTCCGACACTCGGCGGCATGCTCCGGTTGACCAACGAGGGCTTTGGCCTGTTTGCCGGCACCGCCATCAACGACACCTCGTCCGTAACGGCTGCGGCGAGCGCTTGGGACAGCATGCATCCCGGCGCTAATGTGCTCGAGAGCGCCACGGTGGTCAAGCTCACCAGGACGCTAGCCATTATTCCCATTACGTTGGTTCTCGCATGCTGGCAGATGCATCTGGCACGCAAGGCCGGAGGCGACGCCAAAAGCACGTTCTCGTTTAAACGCGCGTTTCCCATGTTTGTGCTGTTCTTTGTGTTGGCGAGCGTAATCACCACGGTGCTTCAGCTTCCCGCGTTCTTTACGGCGCCCATCAAGGAGCTGTCGAAGTTCTTTATTGTGATGGCCATGGCGGCTATTGGTTTTAATACCGATATCGTCGAGCTGGTCAAAAAGGGCGGCAAGCCCATCGCATTGGGCTTTTGCTGCTGGATTGGCATTGCGTGCATGAGTTTAGGAATGCAGCACGTGCTGGGAATCTGGTAGAGAAGTAGCTTATTTGCGTGCTGCGTGCTGGCGAGCGCATACCTGTGGTGGAGCGATAGGAGCTCTTGCGGGTATGGCTTGTCCGCAGGTTGATAGGTCCCGAAGAGCTCTTATCGCCCCGCCAGGATGGCGATGCGGGGCAACTCATATACTCGCAGGACGGCGGCTTCTGCCCTATAGTGTTTGGTGAGCAATATCGTTCAATTTTGAAACACTCGCCCGCGCGGCCGTCGCCGGCGGCGTGGCGCCGAGGACGGGGCGCAATATGAACAGTGACGCCAAGCTACAAATCTTGATCGAGGCTTTGGCTGCTGCCGGGGCCTCGGCGTTGGCAATCGATGGGCATGGACGCGTGGCGATTTCGACCATGGATGATGTCGCACTCGAGCAAGATGTCGCGGCATTTGTCGCCGAGCGCCTGGGGCGCGTGGGCAGCGGCACGCGCCTGGTGATGGGGCATGCGGGAGGGCGCTTGAGCCTCACGGTGCGTCCGGTCGCCAAGGAATACGGCGTGCTTTGGGTGGTCGTGGTCCGCGAGGTGCACGGTGCGGCGGCACACGCGGGTATTGAGTGGCTTAACGCAGATGAGGTCGAGGCGCGCTACGAGGCAAGCGCGTACGGCATTGTCGAGGGCGCCGCTGCGGTCGCTGGCCCCGTCTGCGAAAGCTATGCCCGCGGCGTGCCCCTCATGTTGGAGGGCGAGCTGGGTGCTGGCCAGGCAGAGATTGCAAAACGCCTCTATCTGGATGGGCCTTATGCTGACGAACCCTTTGTGTCCGTGGCACTTGACGAGCTCACGGATCGCGGCTGGCGCCATCTGCTCAAAAGCTCGGAATCGCCGCTGTTCCAGGCCAGGCTGACCCTTTGTATTGGCGGCTGGCATGCACTTTCGCCGCAGCGTCTGCGCGAGCTTGTCTCTACGATGACCGACACAGCGCTGGCCGCGCGTTGCCATGTGGTTCTGACGGCAAACGATATGCCGGGCGGTGGCGAAAGCGATCAGGCCGCTTTTGTAACCGAGCGCTTGGCGTGCGCAGTAAGTGTGGCGCCTGCGATTGCCGAGCAGGGCGGCGCATCGAAAAAGGTTGCGCAGTATTTGTCATATCTGTCAGATGTCTTTGGAACTGCCGCTCCGAGTATGTCCGAGGAGGCTGCCTCGACGCTCAACGGCTATCGCTGGCCACGCAACTATCTGCAGCTTCGCGAGGTCTCGGAACGACTCTATATATTAGTAGGGTCGGGTGTGGCGGAGCGCGCGGTGGCAGAGGAGGTGCTCGCCCAGGAGGACGTCATCAAAACCGCAACCTTTGGCGCTCCGACGCTCGACAGCGACCTGTATATCCTGCGTCCACTGGCCGATACCGAACGGGACATCGCGCGGCTGGTCGTAGGCCACCTTCAGGGCAACCGGACCCGCGCTGCCGAGGTGCTGGGGATAAGCCGCACGACCCTGTGGCGCTTGCTGAAGGACGACGACCGCTGAGCGAGGCGCCCGTGACCGTGTGCGGCGCGTGTGCTACAGTCCAAAGCAGTAATGTTTCGATTGTGTTACGGCGTGCGGGGGCGTATGGCGGAGACTTCAAAACCAAACCGGAATAGACGGGGCGCGGCTCCAGTTAACCGCCGCACGACGTCCCGGACGTGGGGCAAGCACGCGTCGGGGTTCGACGGTTCGTTCAAGCGCACCAAATACGGCTATCCTTCGGCAAGCGCTCGCTTGGCCATGCAGGCCGAGTCATCGCTGCGGGGGCGCAAGCGCGTGGTGGGCTCTAAGCTCAAGCACGACGGAACGCTGGGCTACATTAGCCGCGGTGCTGCTCGCCGAAGTGGGCTCAATCCTGCAGGCTGGCATCGTTACGTGCCGATTGCAGTTGTTGTTGCGGTGGTTGTCATCGCACTTGCCGCACTCGGCTACGCTGGCGGCGGCGTCGACCTGAGTGCGATGTTCAAGCCTGCTGAGCTCGCGCATGCCGGCACGGAGCTTGTCGAGGGCGCTCAGACCCAGACGGGCGTGGCGCCTCAGCGCGGTATCGTTGCCGCTGCCGCAACGATCGCCGATGCCCAAAAGGACGAGGACGAACAGGGTGACGGCGCCGAAACGACTCAAACGAACGAGGGCGCGGGAACCTCGACGTCTATATAAGTTGCGGAGAAATATGTGCCGGCAGAAAGGGACAGTCCTTTTCTGCCGGCAGTTTGGGACACTCCTTGGCTACCCGACGTACACCACGTTGTCGCGGCGCGGCTTTGCATCGGGGAGTGTGTCCTCGGCGTAGCCCAGAATGCAATTGCCTACACCGCGCAGGCTTCCGTCGGCGGGCAGGCCCCACTTGGCAAGCAGTTCCAGTCCCTCGGGTGAGTCAAAGACCTCGTGCGCGCGGTGGATCCAACATGAATCGACGCCCAGCGCATAGGCTGCGTTGAGCAGGTTGCCCATGGCGAGCGAGCCGTCTTCCAGGTGCGTGGGCACGCTGCGGTCGACGAGCACCACCACAACGGTCTTGGCACCGTAGAAGGGATCTCCCTCGCTGCCCATAACTTGGGCGTTGAGCTGCGAGAGGCGCTCGACGGTTGCGGGGTCGGTGACGGCGACGAACGTGACCGGCTGGCGTCCCATGCCGCTCGGCGCGTACTGGCCGGCTTCGATAATGCGTGCGAGCTTCTCGGCCTCGACGGGGCGATCGCTGTATTTGCGGCAGCTGCGGCGGTGGATGAGCGCTTCGATGGTCTCCATGTGTCCTCCTGACGTTGGTTTCGTTGCCTCGTTCTTACCCGCCGAACCAAAACCGTAATCGCGCAGTCGGCCCCAAACAATGCAAGCTACCAAGTGGAAAAGTTGGTTTGCATAAAACTTCAGCCAGAATGTGACAAACCGGTGGGATGGTTAAACGTTTTATCCCGTCTACCCTGCGGTTTTTTACCACTTGCCTAAATGATGCGCGCATAAGCTCTGATAAAGGTTTTACTAAAGGAGCACCAACGTTTATCAACGCGCCATGGTGGCGCCGGGCCAGGAGGTAACATCATGTTCCAGGCTGGAGATGTCGTCGAGACCGACTTCGAAGGATTTCTGAAGCTGCTGCGTTCCAAGACGCGCGCTTTTGTGTCGATTAACGATCACGAGTACTACATCACGCACACCGATGGCTATTGGCGTGTTCAGGATTGCGAGGCCCTCAACGATAAGGGCCACTTTACTGACTGCTCCGAGCTGGTCAACACGGTTTGCGAGGTCGTCGAACTGCCGTGGATCTGCGGCAAGAGCCTGCACGACAGTTTCTCGGGCGCCACGGTCTACGAGGCCGTCGCTGCTTAACAGCCAACAATCGATATTCTCTCGCAACCGCCGGCGCCGCCCCCGCGCCGGCGGTCTTTTTTGTCGATATGCTTATGTGGAGCCGACCATAAGCAACGAGCTTATTGACGATAGTCAAAACTCGGACTAATGTAGAGATATAAATTGGTCAAAACTCGGACAATCGAATGGTGGGAGAGATGAATAGTGCAGTTAGCCTGGTCGATTTCGACCGGATGCTCAACGGGCTTGACCGTATCTATTCGGAGTTCGCACGCACCTGCGGTCTTTCGGACTGCGCCTACTGGATGCTCGTCGACACGAGTGCGGCGGGCGGAAGCGTTGCCGTGAGTCGGCTGACGAGTGAATGGTTCTACAGCAAACAGACCATCAATTCGGCGATTAAAACGCTTAGGGCGCGAGGGCTTGCGACGTTGGAGTTTGCCGAGGGCAGTCGTAAAAACAAGGTTGTACGACTGACCGAAGAAGGCGTGCGGTTTGCCAAGCGCTACGCGTTGCCGGCGCAAAAAGCCGAGCAACAGGCATTCGAGGCGCTCGAGCCGTGGGAACAGTGCGAGATCATGCGCTTGGTCGGTAAGTTCTCCCATGTTCTTAACGAAGAGTGCGAGGCATTTAAACGGCAAGTGGCCGCCGAGAACGAGACTGACGATAAGGGCGAGGGGGACGCATGCGACTCTTAATGAGGTTTATGAGGCCGTACCGCGGTCTGATTGCGGTGACGCTGTTTGCGGTGCTGATAGATAACGTCGGTACGCTGTTGGTTCCCACGATGCTGGCGAACATGGTCAACACCGGTATTACCACGGGCGATGTCGACTATATATTACGCAACGGCCTGTACATGCTTATCGCGACCGGCATGGCCAGCGGCGGCACGGTGCTGGGCTGCTATCTTTCGGCGCGCCTGGCCGCCAACGTGGCCTGCGATATCCGCAATGCCGTGTACGACAAGTCGCTCGAGCTGTCCGCCAGCGACTTTGAGCGCTTTGGCACGGGTTCGATGATCACGCGCTCGCTCAACGACATCAACGTGATTCAGCAAGCTGTCCTTCAGACGATTCAGCTGGTGCTGCCGGTGCCGTTCTTGGCCGTGGCAGGCATCATTTTTGCTTGGTTCATCGATCCCGCCATGGGCACGCTGCTGGGCGTGGTGGTTGCGATCGTGCTGGTGGCGGCGGTCTTTACCGTTGCCAACGCCGCGCCGATCTTTATGCGCCTGCAGAGCTTTATCGACCGCATGAACGTGGTGCTGCGCGAGAACATCGTGGGCGTGCGCGTCATCCGCGCATTTAACAAGGAGCGCCACGAGGAGCAGCGCCTGGACGAGGTGTTTAGCGATTACGCGGCCAATGCCATCAAGGTCAACCACCTGTTTGTGGGTCTCGACAGCTCCAGCTTCTTTTTGATGAATATCGCCGAGGTGGCGGTGCTGTGGGTGGGCGGCAACCGCGTGGGCGTCCACGCCATGCAAATCGGTAGCATCTCGGCCGTGCTGGAGTACGCGATCCTGATCCTGTTCTTTGTGATGACGGCGCAGATGGTGATTCTGACGCTCCCACGCGCCGCCGCATGCCTGAACCGTGCGCAGCAGGTGTTGGAGATTGAGCCGAGCATCGTGGACGGCAAGCGCACGCTGGACACGTGCGCGGCGGAGTCTGTTGACGGTGCCGACGCGGTGGCCGTGTTCGACCACATGTCGTTCCGTTTTGACGATGCCGACGAGGATACCCTGTGCGACCTGAGCTTTGCCTGTCGCCGTGGCCAGACCACGGCGATTGTAGGCTCGACGGGTTCGGGCAAGTCGACGGTGGCCAAGCTCTTGCTTCGCTTCCACGATGCCACGAAGGGCGCCATTCGCCTGAATGGCATCGATCTGCGCGACCTTTCGCAAGACGACATCCGCGGGCGTATCGCCTATGTGCCGCAGAAGGCATGGCTGTTCTCGGGTACGGTGGCGAGCAACCTGCGCTTTGGCAACGAAGATGCGACTGAGGCTGACATGCTCCATGCGCTGGAGGTTGCCCAGAGCACCTTTGTGCTCGACCAGCCCCAGGGGCTCGATACGCCGGTGGCCCAGGGCGGCACGAACTTCTCGGGTGGTCAGCGCCAGCGCCTGGCGATTGCCCGCGCACTCATGAAGCATGCCGATCTATATATCTTCGACGACAGTTTTTCGGCCCTGGACTTTAAGACCGATGCGGCACTGCGCCATGCGCTGCAGGACGAGACGTGCGATGCCGCGGTGCTCATCATCGCCCAGCGCATCTCGACTATTTTGCATGCCGATCAGATCGTGGTGCTCAAAGACGGCGAGATCGTGGGCCTAGGCACGCACGACGAGCTCATGGAAACCTGCGAGGTGTACCGCGCTATCGCGGAATCGCAGATGAAGGGAGGTGAGTAGCATGACCGAGGAGCTCAAGAAGCAGGCCATCGCCGAGGATGCCGCGGTTGCAGAGACAGTTGAGGAGACGGGCGTCGCGCCCGACCTGGACGAAGCCGCCAAGGCGGCGGAGCGCGAGGCTCGCCGCCAGGCACTCTACGAGGAAAACGAGCGCGCCGAGGACGAGCGTGCCCGCGCCGAGGCGGAGCGCATGCGCGACGTTGACGACGAGGACGAGGACGAGACGCCCCGCGACACCTGGGCGACAGTGCGCCGCCTGTGGAGCGAGGCCGCCGGCGACCATTGGCGCTTCTATATCGTGTTCGCGAGCATCGTGTTCTATGTCATCTTTAACACCGCGGCGCCGGCTTACAGCGCCCGCGTGATCGATGAGCTGTGGGGGCACATGAAGCTGGCGTTTGCCAACAACACTACCTTCAGCATTACCTGGGAGAACTGCGGCAGGACCATCTTCATCTACTTTATGATCTGGACCGCCGCCGCCTCGTTCTACGCGCTTCAGAGCTTTTTGATGTCGAGCGTTGCCGAGCGCCTCAACCTGCGCCTACGCAACCGCATCGCACAAAAGCTCAACCGTCTGCCGCTTGCCTACTTTGATGCGCATCGTCCCGGCGAGGTCGTCAGCCGTGCGACCAACGACTTGGACAAGATGTCCGAGAGCATGCAGCGCGGCTTGCTGCAGCTTCTGGTGTCGATCGGTACCGTGGTGGGCGCCGTGAGCGTGATGTTCGTGTTTAGTGTGCCGCTCACGCTTGTATTTTTGTTCTTTACGGCGCTTTCGCTGCTGGTGACGAAGGTCGTTTCGCGCCGCACGCACGATGTGACGGGCGAGCGCCAGGAGTGGGTGTCCAAGATTACGAGCGCGGTCGAGGAAGGCTACTCGGGCCGTCTGGTAATCCGTGCGTTTAACCGCGAGCGCCAGAGCTCTGCCGAGGTGCACGAGGCTTCGAAGGAGCTGGCGCGCGTGAGCACCAAGGCCGACTTTATGATTAACGCCGTCGGTCCCGCAGTGCGCTTTATCGGCCGCTTGGCGCAAATCGTGATTGCGCTTGTGGGCTGCAGCATGTTGGTTGCCGGGCATATGACCGTCGGCGTGTTCCAGGCGTTCTTCCAGTTTATCTATGAGGCGTCCGAGCCCATGACGCAGCTGTCGTTTACCTTTAACTCGCTGCAGAGCGCGCTGGCGAGCGCCGAGCGCGTGTTCGACCTGCTCGACGAGTCCGAGATGGAGGCCGATCCGTTGCCGGCGGCCGCCGCCAAGCTGCCGGGCAAGGTGGAGGGCCGTGTTGCCTTTGAACACGTGCGTTTTGGCTATGCGCCCGACAAGCCGCTCATGCGCGACGTGTCGTTTGTCGCCGAGCCGGGCCAAAAGATCGCGGTGGTGGGAACCACGGGCGCGGGCAAGACCACGCTCATCAATCTGCTCATGCGCTTCTACGAGATCGACGGTGGCCGCATTACCCTCGACGGTGTGGACACGAGCCGCATGGACCGCGGCGAGCTGCGCCAGCAGTTTGGCATGGTGTTGCAGGACGCCTGGCTGTTCGATGGCACCATTGCCGAGAACATCGCCTATGGCTGTCCCGAGGCGACGCGCGAGGAGATTGTCGCGGCCGCACGTGCCGCTCAGGTCGACTTCTTTGTACGCACTATGCCGCAGGGCTACGACACGCGTGTGGCTAACGATGCCGAGAGCATCAGCCAGGGCCAACGTCAGCTGCTGACCATCGCACGCGTGCTGCTCAACAACCCGGCGATCCTCATCCTGGACGAGGCGACGTCGAGCGTGGACACGCGCACCGAGCTCGCCATCGGCCGTGCTATGGACGCGCTCATGCGCGGGCGCACGAGCTTTGTGATCGCGCACCGTCTGTCGACGATCGTCGATGCCGACCTCATCCTGGTCATGGATCACGGCAATATCATCGAGCAGGGTACGCACAAGGAGCTGCTGGCTGCCGAGGGCGCTTACGCCGACCTCTACCTAAGCCAGTTCGCATAAGGTGACAAAGGGGCAGCCCCGCATGTCACATCGAAAAGAAGGCGCGCCGGGGGCGGATTCCCTGGCGCGTCTTTTGTGTTGGCGTCAATGTTGTCGGTGGCCGTCCGCTTCTAGCGCTCGTCCACGAGCTTGGCGACGAGGGCTTTGAGCTCGGCCACCTCTTGCTCGAGTTCCTTGACGCGGCGGGCGTTTTCGGTGATGCCCTGACGGTTGAGGGCGCTCTGCTCGGCGGCATCGTCGGGCATGTACTCGCGATGCTGCTTGGCGTCGAAGCTCTCCTCGAACACGCGGCAGCCGTTGCGCTTGATGATGCGCCCGGGCACGCCCACGACGGTGCAGTTGTCGGGCACGTCCTTGACGACGACCGAGTTGCCGCCGATTTTGACGTTGTTGCCGATGTGGATGTTGCCAAGCACCTTGGCGCCCGTGCCCACCGTGACATTGTTGCCCAGGGTGGGGTGACGCTTGCCGGTCTCGTTGCCGGTGCCGCCGAGCGTGACGCCCTGGTAGAGCACACAGTTGTCGCCCACGATGGCAGTCTCGCCAATAACGACGCCCATGGCGTGGTCGATAAAGAAGTGCTTGCCGATCTGCGCGGCGGGATGAATCTCGACGCCGGTGATGTGGCGGGTGATTTGCGAGAGCACACGGGCGAGAGATCGATGGCCGTGTTCCCACAGCCAGTGCTCGGGCACGTGGTTCCACTTGGCGTGCAAGCCGGGGTAGGAAAGGAAGATGACCAGACCGTTTTGCGCAGCGGGGTCTTGCGCCTGGACGGTCTTGATGTCCTCTCGAATGGTGTTGATAAAGCTCATCGGCCGCCCTCCCTTAGCACCGTGACAATGCGATTCAATAAAGTATAGCGATTCGCTAGGGATTAGGAAGGGCGATCTTGCTTTGCTTTGGGCGACAAGTGTCAGTTATGCAAACTTGCTGGTAATGGAGTCATGCTTTTGTGGGGTTGCGCACGAGGGGGCGCCGCAACCGTATACTGGTCAACTTGGACGTGTCCGCGCCCACAACTGAGAGGTTTTACTTCATGGGTTTCATCAATTTTATCGCCGAGCTGCTTAAGGACCCGCGCACTGCGATCGCCAGCTGGATCGCCGCCGGCCCGCTCATGGCCTACGGCTGCGTATTCCTAATCATCTTTATCGAGACGGGCGTGGTGTTCTTCCCGTTCCTTCCCGGCGACTCGCTGCTGTTTGCCTCGGGCTTCTTTGCCCATAACGGCGGCTTTAACATCGTGGCGCTTCTGGCCACCGCATGGGCCGCGGCCATCCTGGGCGATCAGTGCAACTTTATGATTGGCCACTTCTTTGGCCGCAAGATCATCGCCTCGGGCAAGGTAAAGGCCATGACGCCCGAGCGCATCGAGAAGTCCGAGGCGTTTCTCGATAAGTGGGGCCATCTGGCCATCTTCCTCGGTCGCTTCTTCCCGTTCATCCGCACCTTTGTGCCTTTTATCGCCGGTATGGGCGGCATGCACTGGCGCAACTTTGTCGTCTTTAACGTGCTGGGTGGCATTACCTGGTCGACGGTCTTTACGCTGCTGGGTTACTTCTTTGGTGGCATTCCGTTTGTGCAGGAGCACTTTGAGCTGCTGATCATCGGGATTGTCGCCGTGTCGATTATCCCGACCGTGGTCGGTCTGGTTAAGGCTAAGCTCGGTAAAAAGAACGCCTAGTCCGAGCTTGTTTTCGGACGTTAATTCCAAGGCTCGTCATCGGATTCGATGGCGGGCCTTTTGTGTTGAAGGCAAATGAAAATACTTTACTTAGTTAAAGAAAAGCGTTTTATCCAAGGCGTGCGGGGAGTACAATCACCTGCATGCGAATCGACGCGCCATCGGCTTTGATGCTGCCCACGTGTCCTGCCTGGCTCTACGCTTCCGGGTATGCGACGTTGCGACGCGGCCGGCTTCGGTCCTTGCGTGCGGGTTCGCGAGTATGCAACCGTGTATGTAAGGAGCGACATATGACTGTCGAGAAGAAGGATATCGATTGGGGTAGCCTCGGCTTTGGCTACATGAAGACCGATTACAGCTACGAGGCCCATTGGAAGGACGGTGAGTGGGACGAGGGCGGCCTGACCACTGACCACACCCTGCACGTCTCCGAGTGCGGCGGCATCTTCCACTACTGTCAGGAGGTCTTTGAGGGCCTGAAAGCCTACACCGCCGAGGACGGCAGCATCGTCTGCTTCCGTCCCGATATGAACGCCGAGCGTATGTACAACTCCGCCCAGCGCCTCGAGATGCCCCCGTTCCCCAAGGACAAGTTCGTTGAGGCCGTCAAGCAGGTCGTCTCTGCCAACGCCGCATGGGTTCCGCCCTTCGGCTCTGGCGCAACCCTGTATGTGCGCCCGTTTATGATCGGCTCCGGTGACGTAATCGGCGTGGCTCCCGCTCCTGAGTACACGTTCCGCATTCTCGTGACCCCGGTCGGTCCGTACTTTAAGGGTGGCCTCAAGCCCGTCAAGCTGCGCGTTTCCGAGTACGACCGCGCCGCACCGCACGGCACCGGCAACATCAAGGCCGGCCTGAACTACGCCATGTCCCTCAAGCCCACGATGGAGGCCCATCGCGAGGGCTATGCCGAGAACCTGTATCTCGACTCCGAGTCCCGCACCTATGTCGAGGAGACCGGCGGCGCCAACGTTCTGTTCGTGAAGGAGGACGGCACGCTCGTCGTTCCGCAGTCGCACACCGACTCCATCCTGCCTTCCATCACCCGCCGTTCGCTCGTTCAGGTTGCTCAGGACCTGGGCATGACCGTTGACCAGCGCCCCGTCGAGTGGGCCGAGGTCAAGGCCGGTACCTTTGTCGAGTGCGGCCTGTGCGGCACCGCTGCCGTCATCTCCCCGGTTGGCGAGATCGACAACAAGGTTTACGGCGCCGACGAGACCGTGACCTTCCCGGCTGGCTACACCGAGATCGGCCCTGTGATGAAGAAACTCCGCGAGACCCTGACTGGTATCCAGTCCGGTGCTGTCGAGGATAAGCACGACTGGGTTTACACCGTCGCATAAGCTGTCTTAGCTGTCCGGCCCGAGGGCGACCCTCCTTTCCGGCGCGTCCTCGGACATGAAAGAACCTCCGCTGCGCACTTCGTGCGGCGGAGGTTCTTTCGTCCTGCGGAGTGCGCCGGAAAGGAAGGCCGCGCTTTTGTTTTGGTTCGCGCCATGTGGGGGTGGCGGCGACGTGCATTTTTGCGAGTATTCTGCAATCGAAGGCCCCTGCATACCGACCTCGGGCAAAAAATCGGGATTTCTCGATGTTTTCTACGGATGATGGGCGGGGTTATGGGCTGACAGCGTTTGATTTGCAGGGATATTCGCGGTCTTTGGCATTTATCGTGGCGCCCGAAGCTCTTGGTTATGTTGAATACTCCTAAAAATGCACGGCGCTTAGAGGGGGACCTTCGCGAAAAAGGAAACCGCCCCGTCGAAGTATGCATTCGACGGGGCGGTTTATGCATTTGGCCGATTAAGGATGCGCTGCCAAACTACTAGAACTTGACGGTCGGGGCCTGGCGGGCTGCTTCGGCGGCCTCGAAGCCCTGGCGCTCCTTAAACTGGAAGATGCCGGCAAAGATGACAGCCGGGAACGTTTGAATGGCGTTGTTGTAGCTGAGCACGCAGTCGTTGTAGCTCTGGCGTGCATAGCTAATCTTGTTCTCGGTATCCTCGAGCGATGCCTGCAGCTGCGTAAAGTTGGTGTTTGCCTTAAGATCGGGATAGGCCTCGGCCACAGCGAAGAGCTGGCGCAGTGCGCCGGTCAGCACGTTGTCGGCTTCCATCTTGGCCTCGGGCGTGGTGGCCTTGACGGCGGTGTTACGCGCGCTGATCACGGCGGAGAGCGTCTCCTGCTCGTGCTTGGCGTAGCCCTTGACGGTCTCGACCAGGTTGGGGATCAGGTCGTTACGGCGCTGCAGCTGCGTATCGATGTTCTGCCAGGCGTTATCGATGCGGTTACGCTTGGTGACCATGTTGTTGTAGATGCCGGCGATGGCGCAGACAATCACAATGACAACAACGATGCCGATGATGACGGTAATCATGATGTCTCCGTTTCGAATGGCCGCGGCGGCATGCGCCAGCTGCCGTTGGTATAACGCTACTAGTATACCCGCAACGTTTTGCCGTGCCGAACTTTCCGGTAAGCGTTGTGTTTTCGGCGGGGTTGGCACCGGGGCAAAGCGCGCGAGGTACAGGTGTAAGATATGCGACAGATTGACGAGTGTTGTCTTTGCCCTGAGGATGGCGATACCAGTGGACCTTCGCATCAAGAAAACCTACCGCGCCCTGTTCGATGCCTTTACCGAGCTTCTCGAGGAGCATCGTTTTGAGGACCTGACGGTTGCCATGCTGTGCGACCGCGCCATGATTCGCCGCACGACGTTCTACAAGCACTTTCGCGACAAGAACGATTACTTTGCCTTTTATATCGATGAGCTCATGTCGGGCTTGCCGCAAAAACAGCCCGATGAGGCCGGCGCAGTGTCTGCCGAGGACGTGCGCGCGCTTCGGCACGCGATTTTGGACGATGCCATGGATTTGATTCTGACGCACGAGCGGCTCATGGATAACATTTTGGCAAGCAGCATGTCGGGCATGTTGACCAACGTTATTTGCGACCGCATTGCCCGCTCCATCCGCGAGCGTGTGATGAACGTGCTTGCCGAGGACGCCCTGGCCCCCGTGTCACTCGAGACGACGTCTGAGTTTGTCGCCGGCGGTATTATTCGTCTTTTCACGATATGGTGGGAATCGGGCCACGATCTTGAGCGTCGACCTGAGATAGCCGACGTGGTCGATGCGCTGTTTGAGCGGACCATGACACCGGTGAATCACTAAAGTGGCGGAGAGAGGGGGATTCGAACCCCCGGAACGCTCTCGCGCTCAACGGTTTTCAAGACCGCCGCATTCAACCGCTCTGCCATCTCTCCGTGAGTCGTAATGATAGCATCGTTTTGAATTTGCAACAGGGAAGGCGAACGATGACGATCACCGAAATCGACGAGAAGTTCATGCGCGAGGCACTGGCCGAGGCGCGCGCCGCCGCGGCGGTGGGCGAGGTGCCCATCGGAGCCGTAGTGGTGCGCGACGGTGAGATCGTCGCGCGGGCGCATAATCGTCGCGAACTCGACCAGGACCCTTCGGCTCATGCCGAGTTTGCGGCCGTGTGCGCCGCTGCCCAGGCGCTTGGCCGCTGGCGCCTTTCCGACTGTACGGTCTATGTGACGTTGGAACCCTGCTGCATGTGCGCAGGCCTTATGGTTAACGCGCGCGTGGGGCGCTGCGTGTATGGCGTAAGCGACGCCAAGGCGGGCGCGTTGGGATCCCTATACGATTTGAATGCCGACTCGCGCCTGAATCATCGGTTTAACGTGACGGCTGGGGTCCTGGCGGCTGAATGCCGCGAGCTGCTGAGTAGCTATTTTGGCGGTCTGCGCGGAGCGGGCGGCGCTGATTGCGGTTGTGGGGCCGATCTTGAAGCACACGCCGCTCACGCCGCAGCGCTTGCAGGTGCCGGTGAGGATGCTGGCACGGCGGTTGACTTTGGTCCTGCGTGCCGCCGACCCCGCCGTGTGCTGTTGGCGATCGACTCCTTTAAGGGCAGCGTTTCGAGCGCGCAGGCGGAGGCGGCGGTTGCCGAGGGCGTGCGCCGCGTTTGGCCCGATGCCGAGGTGCGCGCATTGCCGCTGGCAGATGGTGGCGAGGGAACGCTCGATGCCGTTGCCGCGTGCGGTGGCGAGCTCTCAACCTGCGAGGTCGCAGGCCCCTTGGGCGACCGCGTGTCTGCCCGGATGCTGGTGGACGGCGAGCACGAGTCGGCTGTAATTGAGATGGCCGAGGCGGCGGGTATTGGGTATTCACCCTGTACGGAGTCGGCGGCGTTGGCGGCTTCGACCTATGGCGTGGGCGAGCTGATGCTCCGTGCGGTTCGTGCCGGGGCAAAGACTATCTATATTGGCTTGGGCGGCAGTGCCACCAACGACGGTGGCGCCGGCATGCTGCAGGCGCTGGGCGCGCGTGTGGTCGATGATCAGGGCTGCGATGTCGCCCCCGGTCTTGCGGGCCTTGAACACGTGGCGAGCGTTGATTTGGCGCCAGCGCTTCGGGCGCTGAACGGCGCGCGTGTCGTGGTGCTTTCTGATGTCGAGAACCCACTCGTGGGGCGCCGCGGTGCGCTGGCAGTGTTCGGTGGACAGAAGGGTCTGCCGGCGGATGATGCCGAGGCGCTGGGCAAGTACGACAGCTGGATGGTCGGCTACGGCCGCCTGCTCGATGCGGCAATTACCGGGGTGCGGGCTCAGGGATTGTTGCGCCTGCCCGAGGGTGCGCGGACATTTTGCTCGGTGCTCGGCGTGCCCGGCGCGGGCGCTGCCGGTGGCTTGGGCGCGGCGTTACTGGCGCTCGGTGCGGAGCTGCGCTCGGGCGTGGAGACGGTGCTCGATCTGATTGGCTTTGACGAGCGCGTACGCGATGTCAACCTGGTCATTACAGGCGAGGGCAATATGGATGAACAGTCCGCCGCTGGAAAGGCGCCGGTTGGTGTGGCTCGCCGCGCCAAGCGATATGGCAAACCGGTGGTCGCCGTCGTGGGCGGTCGCGCCGTCAACCTGGACGCGGTATATGGGCAGGGTATTGACTTGGTTTTGCCGATTTGCCGCAAGCCCATGGACCTGGAACGGGCACTCGATTCGCAAGAAGCCACAACCAACCTCATCTGTGCCGGCGAGGCAGCCGCCCAATCCTACGACCTCGCTCGCTTCTAAGGCCTATCTCCCTATAAGTTGCGGTGAAATACGGAGCGTTTTTGCCTTTAAGGGGCCAATTCAGTCCGTATTCCACCGCAACTTCGAGAATGGCCAACCGAGGTTGGCCGCCTTGTGCCTTGGGTCGGACCGTTTGCCACGAAACGTGGCCATCTACTACGTTAAACCGGCCACCCTCGACCATCCCGGATTTTGTGAAATTAAAACCGCAGGTAGAAAGCTTGCCGATTTTCGAAAAAGCCGGCTATGGTTGACCCCTGCGGCCTAAACGTAGTAGATAGGTCCTTTTCGTGGCGCAGCGTCAGACCAGTCTTTTTGGGGCGGGGTTATTTTGACTACATGCCGATCTGATTGCCCAAGTAGTCAAAATAGCCTCGTCCCAAATTAGCTACTTTGTGGGTTGTGGGGGATAAAGATTGCCGGTCGATTTGTCCTACTGGGGTATGTCGATGGCGCGAGTGGTTCGATTTTGAGCCTGAGTGGCAACCCGAGGCGAAATTTCGGGTCACCCAAATTGCTACAATTTTAAGCATATAGCGATGTCCTGCCTTGCGTTTCTGCGCGGGGGGGGGGGCGTATATTTGCATCGATGGGGACGACACACATATATAGCGAGTCGCTGCTTGACGTCCTCATGGATTTGGGGAGGGCCTTCATGAATCGCGTGTGTGCGAGAGCTCGAGAAATGCTAAAGCCTTTTGGCAAGAAAACCAATACCGCCAAGCGTGTCCTGAGGGTTTTGGCCGTCCCGCTGGCGGCATGCGCACTCATGCTTGGTGCATCGAGTGCGTCGGCCGACCAGTCCGTTCCCTTGAGCAACCATACCGTAGAGACGGTGAATCCCACCGGCACTACGGTCAATTTGTTCGACTATTGGGTCGTGAACGGCGACAACGATAGGTCCGTCAACATAAACAACAATAATGGCAATAACAACACCGGCATCAACAAAAATCACCAGCTCAAGTTCAATGGTGGTGCCGGCACGGGCATTAACAAGTGGACGGGCAGAAGCAATATCAACGGTTTTGGACGTCTTTCATTTGTGAAGACCATGCTGGTGGATGGCTATCCGGCAATCAGCAATGGCACCCACACCTCCCAAGGCCAGGGTGTTAACTACACCGATGAGTCGCTGGCCTATCTCTTTAACAACGACAGTCAGGCAAATGGCAAACAGGACGGTAAGGCTGTCTACAACGATGTGAAAGGCCTCTTCCAGCTCAAAGATGGCTATTACGTCTACGACTCGTACGGCTCTGACGGTAACTACGCCGTGTATAACTTCACGACGAATTCCTTTAACGTCTACGATTCTGCGGGCGTATATAAGAGCAGCGTATCAGATACAAATTTGGGTCAGTTCTTTCCCTTTGACTCGGCTGATAAGGTTTTTGATGAGTCGGGCAATATACTCTCCCCTAAAGGAATAACGGACGGAACGAACGATAAGCTCAACCACCACTTTGGCATGTCCATGACCACAGAGTTTGTCCAGCCTGCGGGCGGCAAGACCACCGATAACAACGACATGGTCTTTGAGTTCTCGGGTGACGACGACGTCTGGGTGTACATCGATGGCGTACTCGTGGGCGATCTGGGCGGCATCCACGAGAAGGCGACGCTCGAGATCAACTTCGCCACCGGTGCCGTGCATGTTGGTCATATTGACAATGCAAACGATAAAGAAAAGACAATTGAAAATACCACCATCCTAAATATGTTCAAAGCCGCTGGTGCGGATACCTCCAACTTCTCCGACAACACCTTCCGCGATAGCACCAAGCACACGCTGAGCTTCTTCTATTTGGAGCGCGGCGCTGGTGCATCGAACATGTCGCTTAAGTTCAACCTCACCACCCTGCCGTCGTCCGAGGTCGCGAAAGTCAATCAGAACGGCGAGGCAGTCCAGGGTGCCAAGTTTGCACTGTATCAGTCGGATGACAACTGGAATGCGCAAGGCGAGGCCATCGCCCAGGGCACGACGGACAACAATGGCCAGCTGGTACTTCTGAAGCCGAACCGTTCTGTTCTCTCGTTCGACGAAGAGCATGCTGAGGGACACGACTACTTTGTACTCAAAGAGGTTGGCTTGCCCGCGGGATATCGCTCGAGTCTGACCTCATCGACCTCTGCAACGCCAGGTGAGCTGCACCTGCAGTACAAGGCCGCGGCAAGTGGCACGGGTGGCGTGGTGGTTGCGCCGCAAACAACAGTCACAACAGCCAACAACGAACAATGGGCGGGCAGCCGCATGTGGCTGAACGGCGGCTATCTGGCTGCCAAGGAGACCATTTCCCTTAGCAAAGAAATAAAAGACAATAAGGACAAACCCATTAGTTCGGGTACGACCTTCGCCGTCGTACTCAAGCGCACCGATAAGAACAAGAGCGACACGGACGAAAGTGCGTGGACGGCGGTTACGGGTAACCCACTCGAGGGCTACAAGCTGTGCTCCGCGCACGGCATTGCCGGTGCCGTCGAGGCTGCCAAATCGGCGGACACGAGTGTTTTTGCCGTTAACACCAAGGGCGACTACGAGGTAACGGTTAGGTCGCTGCCCGGAGATATCGAGAAGTACGCCGCCATGATGACGGACAAGTCGAAGGCGGAATATACCGTGGCGGTGTATCACACCACGGCATCATCTCTGGCGGAGGCAACCACCGACAACACCTCTATGGTCCAATATCAAATGACAAACAGGCAGTTCTCTACGGTGATCCACCTCACCAACGTTCAGAACCGTCTGTTTGTGCAGAAGGTTGACGACCTGGGCGAACCCGTGAACGGCGCAACGTTTGAGTTATACAAGGCCGAGGATGTTACCGGCGATAGCCCCAGCACGTATGCCATTAAAACCGGCGCCAAGCCGTATGACATCGTGCAGGCAAACAGCATGACCTATCCGTATGGCATAGAGGGTGCTGCATGCTTCCCGCTCGATTCGGCAAAGCATGCGCCCCTTATCAAGGGCACGTACTACCTGCGTGAGTCTGTAAGTCCAGATGGCCATGAGATCAACAACACCATCACCAAGGTAATCGTGGACGACTCGGGCGTATATGTGGACGCCGGCGAAGAGAACGACGGTGTGCTCAGCATGAGCGGCCCGGGTTCGCTGATCGCCTCCCTGGCACAGTTTGGCTCTCCCGACTCGATCGACAACACGCTTACGCACATTAAGGGCAAGCTCCAGAGTACAACTGGCTTAGATGCCAACAAAAACCTGACATGGGGCCCGACAAGTCCTACGGACAACTGGATGCATATGCGCTATGACAAGACGGCGCAGGGCACCAAGACCATTCTGCGCTATGTCGAGGATGGTGGCGATCGCGACGGTCAGCTGGCGACGATCTTTGCCGATACGGGCGTAAACCGCATGGCTCTTTATCAAGAAGACGATTCAGCATATATAGACGATGCCTCCAAGACCCGTACTAAGCTGGGCACACTCCAGCTCAATCATCGCTTTACCACGGCAACGGCCGTGCAGTATACCGATTGTCGCGTGGCACCTCTGCAGGTGACCAAGACGGTGACGGCAGATACTGGTCTTACTGCACCCACTAAGGATGCGAATAACAAGGATCTGACGTTTACGTTTAAGTTCACCCTGCCGGAGTCCCAGAAGGGCTACGAGGCGCATGTGTTCGATGCGAGCGGCAACGCTGTGGGCAATTCCTTTAAGCTTAGGAACGGCGACACCCACTCCATCAAGGCCGGCGAGACCATCCGCGTATATGGCCTTAAGAAGGGTGCCAGCTATAGCGTGAGCGAGCTCACTACCAAGCGCGAGGCGTCCAACGGCGACGTGCTGGCGAGTATCGTCAACACTGTGACCGGCTCTGCCGACGAGTCGGTGCTTCCGGCTGGCTTTAGCCTCGTGAGCCGCAAGGCCGGCGGCGAGGAGCAGTCCGGAACCGGCAACACCATCACGGGCAAGATCGTCGCGCTCGAGGACGGAAAGATTCCCGCGAGCAACAAGCTAGAGTTCACCAACAAGTACCGTGTCAACCCCGTAAAGAATGGCCTAAGCGCCAAGAAGGTGCTCGAGGGCCGCAATTGGGCCGATGGCGATTCCTTTACCGTGCAGCTTACGGCCGATGACGGCGTTCTCATGCCCGGCGGTGCCAAGAGCAAGGTGGCTACGGTTGAGCTCACCAACGACCAGCCGGCGACGTTTGGCGACATCACCTATACCAAGCCAGGCACGTACACCCATACCATCAAGGAGGTTATCCCCGGCTCCAATGCCAGGGCGGATGGCATAAGCTACTCTGCCGCCTCCTATACCGCGACGGTCGTGGTGGAGGATAACCACGCCGGTGCACTGGTCGTTAAAAGTGTGAAGATGGTGCAGGAGTGCAACGACGCGGGTGTCGACACCAAGACGGATGTTGCCGATAAGATCGCGACCTTCACCAACCGTTACGATACGCACGAACATAGCATTATCATCCATGCTCAAAAGAACCTAGTTGACAACGCCGGAACGTTCCCGCTTGCCAGGAATGCCTTTACCTTTACGCTCGAGGGCGTGGGTGGCTATGCGGATGCCAACGCGGTATTCAGCCTCGATACGGTCGATAAGAACATGGCGGCCCCCATGCCTCAGGGCGCCGAGGGCAACATCGCAACCGTGGGCAACAACGCCGACGGCACGGTGACGTGGCCGGCGATCTCCTATACCGCCACGGCGGATGCGGGACGCGCCTACGTGTACAGGTTTACTGAGAATCTCGGTAGCGTTGCGGGCATGACCTACAACTACGACGGATCGGTCTATTACGCCGTGGTGCGCAACGCCAAGAAGGGTGCTGGCATCCAGACCTCGATCGAGTACTACAAGGCCGCAGAAAACAACTCGGTAGAGCAGCTGGGCAAGAATATCACGCCCTCCTTTACCAATATATATAGCGTGGATCCCACGAGCGTGACCCTGCAGGGCCAAAAGACTGTGAGCGGTCGTGACTGGAATCAGGGCGAGAGCTATGCCTTTAACCTTACCGCCGCTGCGGACGATGCCAACGCAACTGGTTTGAGCAAAACCACTGCACAGGCGGTGAAGGATGGGGTTGTTGCCGTTAACGCCAACAAGGCAGTCGCCAGCACGCCCGAGTCGGGACGCGTGGCATCGTTCTCCTTTGGCACCGAAGCCGCCCCGACCGTGACGTTCAACCGCGCAGGCACCTTTAGCTTCAACATCACCGAGAAAGCTACGCAGGATGTCCAGGCGGGCATGTCCATGGACAAGCACACCGCACGCGCGACCGTTGTAGTGACCGATCTGGATGAGTCGGGCAACCACACGGGCAAGCTGCGCGTGTCGAGCGTGACCTACGCCAACACCGGTGCCTCCGATGCGGACAAGCTCGTAACCGACAAGGCTGCCTTTACCAACGCGTACCATGCATCGGGTACCTTTGATGGCGTGACGGTGAGCAAGACCCTCGAGGGTCGCGCCTCTGTCGCGGGACAGTTTACCTTTACCGCGACAGGCCTTTGGCACAACGGCGTTCAGACATCGGTCGATGGCTCCGAGGCCAGCCTGTCTAATAGGGCTGCGGGGGCCGGCGTGCCCGGCACTGTGGTGAGCGCGAGTGGGGCGGAGAAGCTCTTTGCCCGTGAGCTCACGGAACAGGATCTGGGGCGTACGTTTGCCTATCGCATCCACGAGAACCAGCCTGCGGCTGCCGGCTACACCTATGACACCGGCTACACGGGCGACGCCATCGTGCTCGTCAAGGTTCTTGCGCGCAAAAACGACCCTGCCAAGCTCTACACCGTGACGACCGTGCTCAAGGGCGCGGGTGTGACGGAGCTGCTGGGCGACGGCGCCGACGCGAGCGCGCTGACGGACGAAAAGATCGTCCAGCTCAAGCAAGATTCGCATACTTACGTGCAGCAGTACGATGCAAGCGAGGCTGGCGCCACGGCGCCTACTGTCTCGTTTGTGAACCGTTACACGGCAAGTCTCGACTATGGCGCCGCTGGCGGTTTGTGGATCGAGAAGACGTTGACGTATCCCAAGGACGCGACCATTTTTGGCTCGCCCAAGAGTACGTTCCGCTATACCGTCAAGCCTGCCGACGAGACGTCTGCCAACAAGGTCGGCCTTTCCACGGACGGCAAGGTCTTCGAGACCGCAAACGTCGAGGCCAATGTCCCCAAGACCGTAAGTTTGGTACCTGCGGGCGGGCTGACCTTCACTCAGGATGATGCCGGCAAGACGTTCACCTATACGGTGAGCGAGATTGACGACAAAGCGACGGGCTATACGTACGACAAGACAGTCCATACGGTTAGGGCCGTCGTAGCGGATAACGGCGACGGTACGCTTAGGGTCACGACATCGGTAAGCAAGCCGGGTGACGGTGGCGACGAGCTTGAGGGCCAGTGGATCTACCCCTCGGATGCAACGTCCACCGGTGTCGCGACGGTCAAATTCAAAAACACCTATACGGTCACCGAGGCGGCAACCTACACCCCGTCCGTGACGAAGGTGGTTGCCGGTGCCGATGCTCCGGGCAAGTTCACCTTTGCTATGACCGCGGCTGACGATGCTACCAAGACTGCCATTGATGGCAAGCTCATCACCGGCTCTTCGATGAGCGCGGAGAACGGCTACGCTGAGGAGAAGCAAACGACGGCGGCCCTCAAGGACGGGGAGCACGAAAAGATTGACTTTTCGAAGCTCACCTTCAACAAGCCGGGCACGTATAAGTTCGCTATTAACGAACAAGTTCCGAATGGCCTCGGCGAGTGGACGTATGACACGCACACTTATGTCCTGACCATTACCGTAACCGATGAGGGCGGCAAGCTTGTGGCGCGTGCCGATGGCACGACCGGCTCGGAAGGCTTCATCTTTACCAATAGTTACCAAACTTCAACGAGCTACGAGCTCCAGGGCGGTCTTGAGATCGTCAAGACGCTCAACGGGCACGACCTGCATGCCGGCATGTTTGGCTTTACGGTAACGGGCGAAGGCGATGCTTCAATCGAAAAGCTCAACAAGCTGCTGCGTGCGGATGAGGGCAAGCTCACCGTGACAAACGATGAGCCGCAGGCCGACGGCACGTCCCATACCGGTATTTTGGGCGGCCTGACTTTTGCGACGGAAGATGCGGGCAAGACGTTCACCTACAAGGTTGTCGAGAATGGCGGCGGCAAGGGCGGCTATACATACGACTCCACCTATTGGAAGGTAGAGATTGCGGTTAAGAAACGCGGCAATGGTTCGCTCTATACCGTGACCACGGTCAAGCACTTTAACGCCAACAAAGTGGAGACCTTTAGCTCCGAGTTTAGCTCCGAGAACGGTGTTGCCAAGGCCCAGGTGTCCTTTACCAACAGCTACATCGCGACCGGAACATTCGACGGTCTTGCTGCCGAGAAGGTAATGGACTCCGGCGACAAGATCGAGGCTGGCCAGTATACGTTTGACCTGTATACGGAGAGGGCCGACGGCTCGCTCGAAAAGAAGGATGAGGGCACGACTCAGGCGGCCAAGAACGGTACCGCTACGGTCGACTTCGGCAAGGTTTACTTTAAGCTTGGCGATGCTACCAGCGGAACTCAAGAGCAGACGATTGACCTTGCCGGCGCCGTCAACGATGGCATTGCCACCAAGCTGCACAATGCCGACCACACCACTACCTACAGCTTTAACCTGGTGGCAAAGGAGCGCTTGGCCAACCTGCCCGAGGGCGTGCGTCCCGTGGACTCGTCCGCGACGTGCCGCGTGCTGCTCGAGGTGACCGATAACAACAACGGCAAGCTTACGTCCAAGGTGACCTATCGCGACGGTACCGAGAAGGGCAAGATCGTCTTCCACAACACACGCGATAAGGTCAAGACGATCGGCACGGTCGCGAAGCCCGATGTGGACATGGACGGGCAGCTGCTCTCCGTGGGCGACTCCTACGTCTACACCATTAACTGGGTTAACACCGAGGCCGATGACAATGGCAACCTGGTTCCGGCCAAGGTGACCGTGGCCGACGAGCTTCCCACTGGCGTCGTGTTCGAGGCCTTTGAGGGCAAGAACGCCGATAAGGGCGCTGCGAGCGGTCAGTCGCTTACCTGGAACCTGGGTGAGCAGCCTGCGGGCAGCCATGGCTCGGTGCGCGTGCGCGTCAAGATTACCGAGGATGCTGTGAAGGACGCCCAGGGTGCGGTCGGTGTCATCAACAATGCTGCCACCATTAAGGTCGACAACAAGAGCTATACCGGCACCACGACCAACTACGTGCCCAAGAAGTCCGAGAACGACGCCCAGGATTCGAAGGGGTCGGGCGTTAAGTTGGGCGACGAGCTCACCTATACCATCGGCTATAAGAATACCGAGGGCGCGCCGTCCACGGTGACGATCACTGATGTCGTTCCTGCGGGAACCGAGTTCGTGGAGTTCGCGGGCGACCATGCGGATGTCGCATCCAAGGACAACGACGGCAAACTCACCTGGACGCTGGCGGATGTTTCCGCCGGCGAGGAGGGCACGGTTCAGTTTAAGGTCCGTGTGACCGAGGACGCGTTTAAGAGCGGTGGCGCTTCGGGCGACATCTCCAACCAGGCGTCGGTGGCGGTCGGCAACAACCCTGCCGTCAAGACCAACACCACCACCGATCAGGTTTCTGACGGGCGCCTGACGTTGAGCAAGACGGTCACGGCCGCCGAAGGCATCACCGCGCCCAACAAGGCATTTACCTTTAAGGTGCTGCTCTACCAGGCCGATGGCACAACGCCTCTGGCCGGCACCTTTGCGTATGCCGGTCGCCCCGGCGGCACCAATGGCACTTATGTAAGCGGACAGATCAAGAGCGGTGACACCATCGCGCTTAAGGCCGGCGGCTCCGTCACGGTTACCTTGCCCACGGGTACGCATTACGAGGTGCAGGAGCTCGATTCCAAGGGTGAGCTCATGACGAGCGAGGACGGCTTTGCGGTTGTCGATAAGGCGAATCCCCAGAAGGGTACCGTCGGACAGGCGACGCAGGTGGGCTTCACCAACGTCTACAGCGTGGAGTCCACGAAGGTGGAAAACGCTTTTAAGGTGCAAAAGAAGATCTCCGGACGCAACTGGACGACGTCGGATGTCTTTACCATGACGCTGGCTGCCCAGGGTGAGGCGCCCATGCCCAAGGGCGCCAAGGAGGGCGTGTCGACGATTGAGTTGCACAAGGATGTCCAGGTTGGCAACTTCGGTACCATCGAGTACACCAAGCCCGGTACCTATACCTATGTGATTACCGAGCAGCCGGGTGACGAGGCGGCACTCACGTTCTCGAAGGCCACCTATCGTGCCACCGTCACGGTGACCGACAACGGCGCCGGTAAGCTGCTTGCCAAGACCAAGATTGCACAGCTGACCGACGATGCGGGCGACGCTGCTGAGCGCGCGGTCGAGGCGGCAGTCTTTACTAACACCGCCAAGACCGGCAGCCTCACCGTCAAGAAGACGGTCGTCGGCGGCGACAGCCAGCGCGAGTTCGGCTTCACGGTCACGCTGGCCGACGGGGACGGCGAGCCCGTCTCCGGCACCTTCGGCAAGGGCGAGCACGCCGTGACGTTCACGGACGGCAAGGCGACCTTCACGCTCAAGGACGGCGGGGAGAAGACCGTCGCCGGCCTGCCCGTGGGCGCGCACTACACCGTGACCGAGGACGCCGCCGAGGGCTACACGACCACGGTCAACGGGGCTGACGGCTCCAAGGCCGAGGGCGCCGTGACCGAGGACGGCGCGACCGTCGCGTTCACCAACACGTACGGAACGGCCACCGAGGGCAGAGACGTCTCCACCGCGGGACTCTTCACCAAGACGCTCAAGGGCCGCGACTGGGCTGAGGGCGATAGCTTCCAGTTCGCGCTCACGGGCGAGGACGGCGCTCCCATGCCCGAGGGCTCCGCCGACGGCTCCAAGACCGTCAGCGTGACGGCCGCCGGCACCAAGGCGGGCGATAGGGTCGCCTTCGACTTCGGCCCCATCCGCTACACGCTTAACGACATCAAGGATGCCGGGTTCGCCGAGGTTGGCGGCAAGCGCGTGCGCGCCAAGACCTTCACCTACACGGTGCGCGAGGTCAGGCCCGATGACGGCTCGGCCATCGCCGGCGTGGACTACGACGGCCACGTCGCCACGATGACGGTGACCGTGACCGACGACGGCTCCGGCAACCTCACGGCCACGACGCCCGCGATCGCGCAGGCGAGCGGCGGCGACTTCGTCAACACCTACACGACCGAGCTCGACTACTCGGCCCGCGCGGGCGTGCGCCTGTCCAAGACGCTCTCCGGCCGCGCCATGGAGGCGGGGCAGTTCGCCTTCACCGTGACCGCGGATGCCGAGACGGCCGCCAAGCTCGGCCTCAAGACCGACAAGGATGCCTACGCCGTGGCCGCTGCCGATGACGGAGAGGCCGACCTGATCGACCTCGTCGGCGGTGCCGCGGGCAGCGACGTGAAGTTCACCGACGCCGACGCGGGCAAGACCTACAACTTCACCGTCACCGAGACCAAGCTCGGTGGCGAGGGCTACACCAACGACACCGCGCCGCGCACGGTGACCATCGCGCCTGCCTACGATGCCGCGACGGGCAAGCTCACGGTCACGACCACAGTTGCCAAGGACGGTGTCGAGGTCGCCCGCAGCGAGGTCTCCACAGCGGATGACGCCATGGCGACGCCTGCGCCCGTGACGGTCGCGTTCGAGAACTCCTACGAGGCCACCGGAGCGCTCGGCGGCGAGGGCGGCGCGGTCATCAATGCCACCAAGACGCTGACGGGCCGCGCCGCGGCGGCGGGCGAGTTCTCGTTCTCCGTCCGCGATGCCCGGGGCGACGTGGTCGCGACCGCGACCAACCGGGCCTCCGGCGACGGCGAGGCCGCGGGACTTGCGTTCTCGCCCATCTCCTACACCACCGACGCTCTCGAGCGGATGGTGGCGGACGGTACCGCCGCCAGGGCCGCCGACGGCTCCTGGGTCATTTCCTATACCGTTTCCGAGGACGGCACGGACCGGCTGCCCGCGGGCGTGACGGCGACCGCCTCGAGCTTCGACATCACGGTCAAGGTGGCAGATGACGGCAAGGGCGGGCTGGACGTTAGCGTGGTCTACCCCGAGGGCTCCGGCGGAACGCTGTCGTTCGTGAATGCCTATGGTGCCGGCGAGGCTACGGTCGACCTCGCGGGCACCAAGACGCTGGCGCTCAGCCAGGCCGGTCTCGGCCTGGCGCAGGCCGACATCGCGGGCAAGTACACCTTTAAGATTGAGCCGCTGGACGGCGCGCCCGCGCCGGTCAACGCCTCCGACAAGACAGTGACCGAGGCGACCAACGACGCCGCCGGCAACGTCGAGCTGGGCAGCGTCACGTTCAGGCAGCCGAGCGATCTCGATGACGTCGAGATCGACGGCGACGGCCTGCGCACCAAGACGTTCGCCTATCGGGTGAGCGAGTCCGGCTCGGTCGACGGCGTGGTCAATGACGCGACGGCGATCAGGACCTTCACGGTCAAGGTAGTCGAGGACACCAACGCGGGCACGCTCGCCGCGGAGGTCCTGCCCGCAGAGGGCACGCCCGAGGGCAAGGGCGCGTTCGAGTTCACCAACACCTACGTCGTGAACCCGACGCCGAGCTCCGTCACCGACCAGATCAAGGTGAGCAAGAAGCTTAAGGGCCGTGACCTGGCCGAGGGCGAGTTCGAGTTCCAGCTGGTCGAGATTGCCGCCGACGGCAGCGAGAGCGTTGCGGCGACGGGCAAGAACGCCGCCGACGGCACGGTCGTGCTCAGCCCCGTCACCTACACCGCGCCCGGCACGCACAGCTATGAGCTGCGCGAGGTCGCCGGCACGGCGGGCGGCGTGACGTACGACAGGGCGACGTACCGCGTACGCACGACGGTTGTCGACGCCGGTAACGGCACGCTCGCCGTCAAGCACGAGCTCATGGATGCCGAGGGCAATGCCGCGAACGACACCTCGGTGACCTTCACCAACGGCTACGAGGCCGCACCCGTCACCCTCAAGCTGGGCGCCGCCAAGGTGTTCAAGGGCGCCGAGCTCAAGGCGGGCCAGTTTAGCTTTGAGCTCAAGAGCCGGGACGGCAAGGTCATGTCGACCGCCAGGAACGCCGCGGACGGCAGCGTCACGTTCGATGCGCTGACCTTCAAGCAGGCCGGCACCTACACCTTTACGGTGAGCGAGGTCGATGACGGCCAGGCGCACGTGACCTACGACAAGGCGGTGCGCAAGATCGTCGTCACGGTGGGCGACGAGGCGGCAGACGGCACCAAGATGGGCTATCTGTCGGCGAAGGTCTCCTACGAGGGCGACGCCAACATGCCGCCAGTCTTCACCAACAGCTACGCCGAGAACCCCGGGACCCCCGGCACCCCCGAGAACCCCGGCACGCCGGGCGGCGGCTCGGGCGGCGGTTCCGATAGCGGCTCCGGCGGCGACGGCTCCAAGGGCGACATGCCCGACACCGGCGACCGCAGCCTGCCGGTCGAGGCGCTCGGCGCCATGGCCGGCATCGGCGCGCTGGCCGTCGCGGGCGGCGCGGTCCTGTACCGCAGGCGCCGCTAGCGATATGGACGAGTGGGGCGAATCCATCCGATGGGTCCGCCCCACTTGCCGTGGCGGGCGGGAGCAGGTAAGATATACCGAGCGCCTAGCGCGTTCGATGGGTTCGGATGACGACATGTTCCGAATCTGGTCAGGTCCGGAAGGAAGCAGCCATAAGGAGCCTCTGTCGGGCATCCGAATCCATCGAGCGCACGGGCGTTTTTTTTTGGTGCCGCGACATGGCCCGGCCGGCGGCGAGGTATTTGGTGTCTCGCTGGTCCTCGGCTTCGCCTGCGGGATCGCTCGACTACCAAACACCTCCCCGCCGGCCGGGCCCCGTCGTCCAAAAATCATCCGTAAAGGCGCGTTAGCCTAATTAAATCTATCCCTTAAGGAATGCGGCTTGCTGGTGTTGTCTGGGCATTGATGGCTACGCGGTTCAAGAGGCGGCGGTGCTGTTGCTTGCATTTTTGCAGTTAAAGGGGCCCGTTTCCCCGGGTGGGGGAAACGGGCCTCTTTTTGTCTCTGGGCTTGTGGATTGGCGAAGACAATAGCCGCTGGCATCTATTTTGAGTTCCTGATGCGGCGTGTGGCTGTGGCGGTTATTCCGAGGCCTGCGGCGGCGATTCCTGCGAGTGCTATTGCGCTCGGTGCTGTGTCGCCCGTGTTCGCGAGCTTGCCGGCGGTCGTATTTGCTTGCTTGCCGCTGCTCGAGTTCGCCTGCTTGGTGGAGCTTGGTAGGGCGTCTTTGCCGGTTGCAGGTGAGGCAACGGGCGGTGTCGCCTCGGCGGGTTGCGTTGAGCCGGAGGGAGGCGTCGCCTCGGTCGGTTTCGTTATCTCGGGCGAGGTGGCCTTGTCTGCCGCGGCTTTCGCCTCTTCGTATGCCTTGCAGGCGTCGTCATAGGCCGCTTGCGCTTTTTTCAAATTGTCGAGGAGCGCATCTCGCCAGGCTGTGAACCGGTCGATATCGGCTTTATATTTCTCTACAGCACGTTCACAGTCATTAACTCGTCTTTCCTCTCTTCTGAGGCGGTACTGGAACTCGCGGAGCTCCGTTTCGCAATAGTTTACGTGCGTTTTTGCCGATATGATCTCACTGTGCAACTGCTTTATTTGCTGTTTAGTAGTTTCGACAAACTCCTCGTAGCCGAGTGCTTCGAGTGTCTTAAGCATCTCATGTTTCTTCTCTAATTCTGCCTGGAGCTCGCTTACCCGGTTGATGGCCCCGTCGTATTTGGCTTGGGCAGCATCGATGTCCGCTTGCATGGTGGGAAGGAGTTCCCTCCCTTCGGCGGCTTGCGCCGCCATCTTTTCGCGGTACTCTTGAAAACGGGTAATGTCATCATTGAATCTCGCAATTTTCTCGGGACTTGCGGCGTTTTTTGCGGCCTCGAGGTTTTTGAGCGCTTCCTGCATGGCTGCATACGCTTTTTCTTTTGCGGCGGCCGCGTCTTCTGTCTGCGGGGCGCCCGAATTGCCGTTGGCGGCGCTCGTCTGCGAAACGGCCGCACCGGTGGGGGCGCTGGTTTCTGCAGCGATCGCCGTTACGGGGGCGATTCCCGCGACAAGTGCCGCGGAAAGGGCGATGCCCACAGTTGCTCGTCTTGCTCTTCTTGCGAGAATGTCGTTCATCTCGGCACCTCATTTCAAGGGTCGGCGACTAACTTGGTAGCACTAATGCAAGTATACCAAGTGGTCGACCCGACACTGGCTGGGTGCGCGCCTCTCCGCTTCTTTGGAAACCGAATCCCATTAGAAATGACGAGTTGTTTACGCTTCTTTTGGGCTCACCGTACTATCATGATTCGGATTGAGTGTGAATGATGATAGGGAGCGCCTATACATGATTGAGCTGCTCAGGCGTTTTGGTGGTAAGTTTCGCCGGTATATGGTGATTGGCCCTGCGTGTAAGCTGATCGAAGTGATCTTTGACCTGCTGACGCCGCTGGTGATTGCCCAGATGATCGATAAGGGTATTGGCGCACACGATGTCAACGCCGTTATCCACTACGGCATGGTACTTGGCGCCATGGCTGTGATCGGCATCTCGTTTACGCTCGTCTGCCAAAAGATGGCGGCGCTCACCTCGCAGGGCATGGGCACCGATATCCGCGGTGCGCTCTACCAGCACATCAACAAGTTGAGCTATGCCGAACTCGACCGCTTTGGCACGCCGTCGCTTATCACCCGCATCACCAACGACGTCAACCAGGTGCAGCTCGCTGTGGCGCTGGGCGTACGCATGCTCATCCGCTGGCCCTTCTTGGCGGTGGGCTCTATGTGCGCGGCCCTTGCCATCGACCTTAAGCTCGGCATGATCTTCTTGATCTGCACGCCCGCTATCGGCCTGGTGTTTTGGTTTGTCATGGCGCGCTGTATCCCGTACTACAGGCAGCTGCAGGCAAAGCTCGACCGCATCGCGCTTATCTGCCGCGAGGGGCTTTCGGGCGCCCGCGTTGTTCGCGCCTTTGTGCGTGAGGACCACGAGCGCGAGCGTTTTGCCCAAGCCGCCGATGACCAGGCCAATACTGCCATCGCGGTGGGCAAGCTCTCGTCGATCCTTAATCCCGTCACGTTTCTTGTGATGAACCTGGGCGTGTGCGCCATCCTGTGGGTGGGCGGCATCCAGGTCAACGTGGGCGAGCTCACGCAGGGCCAGGTCATGGCGTTTGTGAACTACATGACGCAGACGCTCACCTCCATCGTGTACGTCGCCAACCTGGTCGTGGTCTTTACCAAGGCGAGCGCCAGCGCGTCGCGTATCAACGAGGTGCTCAATTGCGTGCCGAGCATCGCTGACGAGGGCAACCAGCCGGTCGCGCTGCCTGAGCCGAGCGACCTGACGGGTGGCGCTGTTCCGGTCCCTGCGCTGAGCTTTGACCATGCGAGCTTCTCGTTTGGCGCCGGCGCGGCAAATGCCGTGAGCGATGTGACTCTGGAGCTGCCGGTGGGCAAAACCTTCGGCATTATCGGCGGCACGGGCAGCGGTAAGTCGACCCTCGTTTCGCTTATCCCGCGCCTGTACGATGCGGGCGTGGGCAGCGTGTACGTGATGGGCTCCGACGTGCGCGCCTGGCAGCTCGACCAGCTGCGCCACGTGGTCGCGACCGTTCCGCAGCGTGCGTCGCTGGTGAGCGGCACTATCCGCAGCAACCTGACCTGGCGTGACGAGTCGGCGACCGACGAGGAGCTCTGGGCAGCGCTCGATATGGCGCAAGCGAGCGAGTTCGTGCACAACAAGCCCCAGGGCCTCGACGCCCCGGTCGAGGCGGGCGGCAAGAACTTCAGCGGCGGTCAGCGCCAGCGCCTGACCATCGCGCGCGCCTTGGTGGGTTCGCCTCAGATATTGATCATGGACGACTCCGCCTCGGCGCTCGACTTTAAGACCGACGCGGCGCTTCGCCATGCCATTCGCGAGCGCAGTGTGCGCGGTGCCGCCAAGGGCGGGCTGCCGCTCACGACCGTCATCGTAAGCCAGCGCGTCTCGACCGTGCGCGATGCCGACATGATCTGCGTACTCGACCACGGTTCGGTCGCGGGCCTGGGCGCGCACGATGGGCTGTATGCAAGCTGCCAGCTCTACCGAGAGATCTGCCAGTCGCAGCTTCGCCGCGAGGAGCTCGAGGGCCAGCAGGGGAGCACGACGCCCACGTCCGCTCCGACCGCCCCCGCATCCGTCTGCGCAAAGGAGGGCTGCTAAATGAATCCGTACACTTCTTCCGGTTCGGTCGCCACGATGACGGCCAACGTGTCCGGCAACGATAACCTCAACGACCTGGGCGACGGTCCGCGCCAGCCCGGCGATCCCGAGCGCTATCCCGTGGGTGCGGTGACCCGCCGCCTGCTGGGCTATGTTCGCCCGCACCGCGTCTCGTTTGCGGCTTCGTTTTTAAGTGCCGCCGCCTCGGTAATTTTGCAACTCTATACGCCCATCCTCATTGGCGAGGGCATCGACCTCATCGTTGCCGCCGGGCAGGTTGACTTCGATGCGCTGCTGCCGCTCGTTACCAAACTCGCGCTCGTCGTGGTAGGTGCCGCGGCCTTCCAGTGGCTGCAGGGCTACTGCGTCAACCGCCTGTCCTACGAAACGGTGCGCGACATGCGCGTGGAGGCGAGCGACAAGCTCAGTCGCATGCCGCTCAGCTTTATCGACAGCCATGCCCACGGCGACCTTATGAGCCGCGTGGTCAACGATGTCGACCAAGTGGGCGACGGCCTGCTGCAGGGCTTTACGCAGCTCTTTACCGGCGTCATCACCATCGTGGGCACGCTTGCGTTTATGCTCTCCATCAACCTGGCCATGACGCTCGTGGTGGTGCTCGTCACGCCGCTTTCCATTTTTGCAGCCGGTGCTATTGCCAAGCTTTCCAACAAGAGTTTTACGGCCCAGCAGCGTATTCAGGGCCAGCTCGGTGGTCATATCGAGGAGTATGTGGGTGAGCAAAAGCTCGTGGATGCCTTCGCCTACGGCCCGCGCGCTCAGCAGCGCTTCGACGCCCTCAATGCCGAGCTCTACACCGCGGGCGAGCGCGCGCAGTTTATGGGTTCGCTCTCCAACCCCGGTACGCGTTTTATCAATAACATCATCTATGCCGTGGTCGCTGTGATCGGCTGCGTGGGCGTGATCACGGGCGTGCCCGCGGCGCTTACGGTGGGCGGCGTTCAAATCTTTCTGTCTTATGCCAACCAGTACACCAAGCCGTTCAACGAGGTCACCAACGTCATTACGCAGATCCAGACGGCCTATGCCTCGGCGCGCCGCATGTTTGCGCTGCTCGATGCGCGCGAGCAGGAGTCCGACGCTGTGGATGCCATTGAGCTTGCCGCCCCGAAGGGCGAGGTTTCGTTTGAGCATGTGGACTTTAGCTATGTGCCCGACCGCAAACTGCTGCAGGACATCTGCATCGAGGCTAAGCCCGGCATGCGCTTTGCCCTTGTCGGTCCTACGGGCTGTGGCAAGACGACGCTCGTCAATTTGCTACTGCGTTTTTACGATATCGATGCCGGTCGCATTGCGGTCGATGGCCGTTCCTCGCGTGACTACACGCGCGCAAGCCTGCGCCGCGCCTTTGGCATGGTGCTGCAGGATACGTGGCTGTTCGAGGGCACGGTGGCGGAAAATGTCGCCTATGGTTGTCCCGATGCCACGCGCGAACAGGTTGTCGAGGCGGCCAAGCGCGCGCACGCGCACAAGTTTATCGTGCAGCTGCCAGGCGGCTACGATACAGTGATCGGCGAGGACGGCGGCACGTTTAGCCAGGGTCAAAAACAGCTGCTGTGCATCGCGCGTGTCATGCTCACCGACCCGGCGATTTTGCTGCTGGACGAGGCGACCTCGAGCATCGATACCCGCACCGAGCTGCAGGTTCAGGCGGCATTCGACGAGCTCATGGCAGGTCGCACAAGCTTTGTCGTGGCGCACCGCCTGTCGACGATTCGCAACGCCGATTGCATCCTGGTGATGCGCAACGGCGAGATTATCGAGCGCGGCACGCACGACGAGCTGCTAGCGGCAGGCGGCTTCTACGCCGAACTCTACCGCAGCCAGTTTGCCCAGTAGGGGCCACCGATTAGCGACAGATGGTTTACATCTGCGTTGTTAGTACTAAGATATTCATATAATAAATTGCATTAGTGGCTTTAGTTTTGGGGGAAACGAGGCAACGTGACTATGACGTGCTCTTTGGTGGTTAACAGCAAGAGCGGTAATACCAGGATGGTTTCGGGCGCGATCAAGCGCGCTCTGCAGGCTGCGGGTGTTGAGTTTGTCCATGCCGCGGCGTTGAGCGACGATGCGGATGCAGATCAGGTTGCGCTCGAGGCGCAGGGCGCCTGCGCGGCCGATACGGTGCTCGTCGGTTTTTGGTGCGACAAGGGCGCGTGCACGCCTTCGGTCGCGGCGTTGCTCTCCGCCTTGCACGGCAAGCGCGTCTTCCTGTTTGGCACCTGCGGCTTTGGGGCCGACCAGAGCTATTATCAGCAGATTATCGACCGCGTAACTTCCAATTTGGCTGGGGATGCCGAGCTTGCGGGCTGGGCGATGTGCCAGGGCAAGATGGGCCCCGCGGTCAAGCAGCGCTACGAGGCCATGCTCGAGCAAGATCCCGACAATGTCCGCTTTAAGATGCTGCTCGATAACTGGGTCGCCGCAAAGGATCACCCCACCAAGGAAGATCTGGACAACATGGCTGCAGCCGCCAAAAAGGCCGTGCTGGGGGAGTAGCTCCCATCGCTGACGGCGGTCGGTCCATCTTTCTAAATGAAACGTCCTCCCGGGCGTCGGGGCACGAAGTTCCCTGCTCTACAGTCCTGCGCAAGACGAAGGCCACATTAAGTGGCCTTCTTTGCGT
>OLSC01000194.1_pt1 | contig 79003 bp, 65 predicted proteins | sample 1672881 | NCBI WGS metagenome assembly OLSC01 (sample SAMEA3136733, study PRJEB25190) | human gut metagenome | biome: human gut; feature: human-associated habitat; material: faeces | place: Austria | collected 2013 | reverse complement strand
TAAAATCAGTTGACGTAATGGTTAAAGGACCAGGTTCAGGTAGAGAAGCAGCAATCCGTGCACTTCAGGCATGCGGAATCGATGTAACAAGCATCAGAGACGTAACACCGGTACCACACAATGGTTGCCGTCCGCCGAAGCGCAGAAGAGTCTAGTTACAATAATTACGTTAATGGATTGTAGTATCCGAATATTTATAGGAGGAAAATTAAAACATGGCAGTAAATAGAGTTCCGGTTCTTAAAAGATGTAGATCCCTCGGTATGGATCCAGTATATTTAGGAATTGATAAAAAGTCCAACAGACAGTTAAAGAGATCCAATAGAAAGATGAGCGAGTATGGTCTTCAGTTACGTGAGAAACAGAAAGCTAAATTCATCTATGGTGTATTAGAGAAACCTTTCAGAAACTACTTCGAGAAAGCTCAGCGTATGAACGGAATGACAGGTGATAACCTGATGATCCTTCTTGAGTCCAGACTTGACAACGTAGTATTCCGTATGGGATTTGCTAGAACAAGACGTGAAGCTAGACAGATCGTTGATCATAAGCATGTACTTGTAAATGGTAAGCAGGTAAATATTCCATCTTACCTGATCAAAGCTGGTGATACAGTAGAGATCAAAGAGGCTAAAAAGAGCTCTCCAAGATACAAAGAGATCGTAGAGGTCACAGGTGGACGTATGGTTCCAGACTGGTTAGAAGTAGATCAGGAGAACCTGAAAGGAACAGTTAAAGAGCTTCCTGCACGTGAAGCAATCGATGTTCCAGTTGACGAGATGTTAATCGTCGAGTTATATTCTAAATAATAACCAGTAACCCCACAGGAGGTGGACTTAGTGTTTGATTTTAATAAACCCAATATAGAAATAACAGAGATTTCAGAAGATAAGAAGTATGGAAGATTTGTTGTAGAGCCTTTGGAAAGAGGTTATGGAACAACATTAGGTAATTCTCTTCGCAGAATTATGCTTTCATCATTACCAGGATCTGCTATCAGCCAGGTAAAGATTGATGGCGTTCTGCATGAGTTCAGCTCCATCCCAGGAGTGAAAGAAGACGTTACCGAGATCATCATGAACCTGAAGTCACTGGCTATCAAGAATACATCTGAGACAGATGAGCCGAAGACTGCATATATCGAGTTCGAGGGTGAAGGTGTTGTCACAGCTGCAGATATACAGGTAGATCAGGATATTGAGATCATGAATCCAGAGACTGTTATCGCTACATTGAATGGTGGAGCAGACAGCAAATTATATATGGAGCTGACCATTACAAAGGGCAGAGGATATGTAAGTGCTGAGAAGAATAAGAACGATGAGTTACCAATTGCAGTAATCCCAATCGATTCTATTTACACCCCAGTGGAGCGCGTGAATCTCACAGTTGAGAATACACGTGTCGGACAGATTACAGATTTTGATAAACTGACATTAGATGTATATACAAATGGTACATTACTTCCAGATGAGGCAGTCAGCCTTGCTGCAAAGGTGTTGAGCGAGCATCTGAAACTCTTTATTGATCTGTCAGAAGTAGCACAGGCTGCTGAAGTCATGATTGAGAAAGAAGATGACGAGAAAGAGAAAGTGCTTGAGATGAGCATTGATGAACTTGAGTTATCTGTTCGTTCATACAACTGTCTGAAGAGAGCTGGAATCAACACAGTTGAAGAGCTCACAAACAGAACATCTGAGGATATGATGAAAGTTCGTAACCTTGGACGTAAGTCACTGGAAGAAGTTCTTGCTAAGCTTGATGAATTAGGATTAAGCTTAAGCAAAGGAGAAGAGTAAACACTGAATACTTATAGGAATGTGAGCTGTAAGGTGATACATTCGTTAAGCATTAAGTGAAATAGATGTTATCTGCAGGTAAGACCGTAAGAGCACAGCAGAGCATTTGGCTAGTAAGCCCGAAGAGTATAACCAAGTGTTAAATATGGAGGAAATTTAAAATGGCAAAGTATAGAAAACTCGGCAGAACATCAAGCCAGAGAAAAGCTTTATTAAGAAACCAGGTAACAGCACTTCTGAACAACGGAAAAATCGTTACAACAGAAGCTAAGGCTAAAGAGATCCGCAAGATCGCTGAAGGTCTTATTGCTATGGCTGTAAAAGAGAAAGATAACTTCGAAGAAGTTACTGTAAAAGCTAAAGTTGCTCGTAAAGACGAGAATGGCAAGAGAGTAAAAGAAGTTGTAGACGGAAAGAAGAAAACAGTTTACGATGAAGTTGACAAGACAATCAAGAAAGATATGCCTAGCAGACTTCACGCTCGCCGCCAGATGCTGAAAGTTCTTTACCCTGTAACAGAGGTTCCTACAGCACAGGCTGGAAGAAAGAAAAACACAAAAGAAGTTGATCTTGTTGCTAAATTATTCGACGAGATCGCACCAAAATACGCAGATCGTAAAGGTGGATACACAAGAATCGTTAAGATTGGTCAGCGTAAAGGTGATGCAGCTATGGAAGTTCTTATCGAGCTTGTATAATTGCAAATACTTCGATAATCTGAATAAGATAATTTTAAAGCTGTCATGTGAAAACATGGCAGCTTTTTTGTAATTTGTATGAAAATAAAATGTTTGATAATTTGCAAATAAGATATGTTGTCTTGTAGTTTACGATAGAAGGAGCTCCATCGCTTATACTTACACTCCAAGCACTGGACGTTTCCATGAGCCGTAGAACAAGCAATCATGTTCAGTAAGAACTTCCATGATTGCTAACGTCTCATTTCAACAGTGCTTAAGTCGTGCGCATATAAGAGATGGAGAGCCTTCTTAGCGTAAGTCTACGAGGCAAATATTTCCTTGTTATATTATGGATATATAATTTTATAAGTTTAAAATCAAATTACAGAAAAGCTTATAAAGCATCTGAAAAAAGAGAGAATAGCTTCATTACATCTTTTTATTTATTGCAGGGTAAATAAAACTTCAACAGCCAGTCAATAAACAGGAATACAAAGCAAAATACATGCCTATGTGCGACTTGAGTACAATGGAGATGAGATAATGTCAATCGTGTAAGCCATTGCTGTACACGATTGACACGCTTATTAGCTCATCGAAATGTTCTGTACTCGGAGCGCAAAGGCATGTATTTGCTTATAAGTATTCCGTCTTATTTACGCTGTAATCTTCTCAACTTTAACCGTACATACTTTGTACTCTGGTGTACTTGAAATGGAATCCAGTGCATCGCTTGTCAGCCAGTTTGCACCACCTTCGATATAGTGGAAAGGCATCCAGCATTCACCAGGATTTGTCTTGTAGGATACGGTAGCTTTTGCCTGAATCGTTCCACGTCTGGAAGAAATGGAAACCATCTCTCCGTCTTCAACGCCAAGCTTTTGTGCATCTTCTGTGTTTAACTCGATAAAGGACTCGCCGGCAATCTGATTGATCCCTTCTGTCTTATCAGTCATAGCACATGCATTGTAATGATAGAGAATACGTCCTGTCATCATGATCAGAGGGTATTCCTCATCCGGAAGCTCCATAGAAGGTGTGTATGCAGCTGGTCTGAAATATCCAAGACCTCTTGCAAATTTTCCTACGTGCATAATTGGTGTTCCAGGGTGATCTTTTGATGTACATGGCCACTGAAGTCCCTGTCCGTTTACTTCTTCGCTGTCCAGCCTCTCATGGCTGATACCGGCAAATGAAGGAGTTACAGATGCAATTTCATCCATAATCTGTGCAGGTGTCAGATGAGGCTGTGGATAGCCCATACGACGCATGATCTCAGTGAAGATCCAAGTATCAGGCTTCGTATCACCTTCAATCTCTACGGCCTTTCTGACGCGCTGTACACGTCTCTCAGTATTGGAGAAGGTTCCTTCTTTTTCAGCATAAGAACGTCCCGGAAGAATAACATCAGCAAGTTTTGCAGTCTCAGTCATGAACAGCTCATCAATTGCGAAGAAGTCCAGTGACTCAAGAGATTTTATTACGTGATGTGTATTCGGATCTGTTCTGACCGGATCCTCTCCGAAGATAAACAATCCTTTAATATCTCCACTGATCATCTTAGGGAAGCAGTCTGTAGCTTTTGTACCAATATTCGGATTCAGCTTCGTATCCCATGCTTTTTCGAATTTCTCAAGAACTCCCGGTTTGTCGATGTTCTGATATCCGCTGAACTGGTTCGGAGAAGCACCCATATCGCAGGCTCCCTGTACATTGTTCTGACCACGGATTGGGTTAACACCACATCCAGGTTTTCCAAGTTTACCAACCATCATAGCCATGTTAGACATGGACATAACACCTTCTGTACCAGTATGATGCTCTGTAACACCAAGACAGTACATAATTGGCGCACGATCAGCTTTTGCGTAAATACGTGCAGCTTCTCTCAACATATCTGCATCGATCTGACAGATCTCTGCTACTTTTTCAGGTGTATAATCTTTGACCATTTCTTTCATAGCTTCGAAGTTCTCTGTACGGTCTTCGATGAATTTGTGGTCGATTAAGTCTTCTTCAATGAAGATATGCATCATACCATTTGCAAACGCTACGTTTGTACCTGGTTTTAATTTCAAATGGATATCAGCATCTTTACACAGGTCGATATCACGTGGGTCAACTACGATGAGTTTAGCACCGCGCTGTACGGCCTGACGAACCTGCATTCCGATAACCGGATGTGCATGTTCCGGGTTAGATCCTACAAGGAGGATAGCATCAGATTCATGAGTAATATCATAAATAGTATTTGTCATAGCTCCTGAGCCAAGTGTGGTTGCCAATCCGGCAACAGTAGGAGCATGTCAAACGCGCGCGCAGTTATCGGTATTGTTGCTCTTAAACGCTGTTCTTACCATTTTCTGAAGCATGTAAATGTCTTCGTTGGTAGAACGAGAGCAGGCAAATCCGGCCAGCGCCTCACCTCCATATTGATTTCTGATTTCTGAGAATTTGGAAGCTACGAGATTTAAAGCCTCATCCCATGTAGCACGCTCAAATTCACCAGTTTCTTTGTTCTTAATTAATGGATAACGGATTCTTGCATCACAGTCTACGAAGTCGAAAGAACCACTACGTCCTTTGACACAGAGCAGATTGTGGTTGGAAGGACCGTCTGCACCCTGCACGTCTACGATTTTGCCGTCTTTTACGTACAGATCCATCTGACAGCCTGTAGCACAGTGCGGACAGGTTGTGCGGACTTTCTTAACTTCCCATTCACGATAATCTTTTCTTCTCTTAATCGTAAGAGCACCTGTAGGACAAGCCTGAGCACAGTTTCCACAAGACTCGCATAAGGAATTCTCCCAGCCTTCGCCGAACGGTACTTTTACATATACACGTGCACCGTTTCTCTCAAGAGAAAGGGCATGTCTTCCTGTAGCTTTTGCACAAGTACTGATACAGCGCTGGCACTGGATACAAAGACCCGGATCATAGGAGAGGAATGGATGAGCGTCAAATGGCTCATGCTGTACATCTCCGTGTGATGATTTAAAGTTTGGCACATCAATACCATATTCGCGTGCCATAGCCTGAAGCTCACAGGCACCATTTTTAATACATTTGAAACAGTTTGTTTTATGCTCAGCCATCAAGAGATGGAGAGTGTTCTTTCTGGATTCGATAACAGCTGGGCTGTCTGTTGTAATGTTCATGCCCGCTTTTACTTTTGTGTTGCAGGCAGTTACAAGTTTATTCATGCCTTCTACTTCTACGACACAGATACGACAGGAACCAATTTCATTAATTTTTTCCAGGAAGCAAAGTGTAGGAATATGGATTCCATGCTCCCTTGCAGCGCTTAAGATTGACTGACCTTCTTTTGCTTCAATCTGTACGCCATCGATTGTCAGATTAATCATAAGTCTCTACCTCCTACCATAGCTCCACATCCGAAGTGGTCACAACGCAGACAGCGACATGCTTCCTGCATAGCTTCTTCATGTGTTAAGAGCTCTTCTACATGTTCGAAATCTTTCTTGCGGATATTTGCCGGGCGCTCACCAATCTCTGTACGTCCCATAAGATCACGCATATTTTCTTTTGGTTCCGGTACAACAGCTTCACAAGTAAGTGTGTGGTGGTAACCAAGATATTCATCAATATTGTGTGCAGCTACTTTTCCGGCAGCGATTGCACGAATTACAGTAGATGGACCAGTTGCACAGTCTCCACCGGTGAATACACCAGGGATTTCTTTTACTTCTGTGTCAAGTCCGGCCTGAAGGATATTCCATTTTGCAGGGATACCAAACTCTTCAAATGGAGCGGATACAATATCCTGTCCAACTGCGATCATAATAACATCTGCTTTGAATTCCTGTTTTTCTTTTGCAGCATCCTTTGGTGCCGGTCTGGATCCGCGGTAAGCACTAATCATCTGTGGTTGGGTGATCAGAGATTTACAGTTACCATTTTCATCTTTTGTAATCTCGACCGGAGCCTGCAGTGTTACAAGTGCGATTCCTTCCATAACTGCGGATTCAACCTCGGATTCCAGGGCAGTCATGTCTTTCTGACGGCGACGGTAAATGATGGATACTTCTTCTGCGTTGCATCTGACAGCACTTCTTGCACAGTCCATAGCAACGTTACCACCACCGATAACGACAACACTTTTGCCAGTGTAATCAGGAAGATTTCCATTTCCAATCTGATCCAGAATATCTACAGCAGATACAACATTTCCGGCGTCAGCACCTTCAATACGAAGTGTCTTACCTGTCTGAGCACCAATTCCAACAAAAATTGCATCATGTTTCTCGTAAATATCTTTGACAGGAATATCTTTTCCGATTGTTGTGTTGTATGTAACATGGATATCACCGCTATTTAAAATCGCACGGATATCTTCATCCAGACGATCTTTCGGAAAACGGTAATTCGGAATTCCATAACGGAGCATTCCACCAAGTTTGTCATGCGTTTCATATACTTCAATCTTATGTCCCATAAGAGCTAAGAAGTATGCTGCAGTTAGTCCTGCAGGACCACCACCAATTACACCGATGGATTTTCCTGTAGAAGGATTCGGTTTTGGTGTAGCAACTTTGTCGACTGGCATCATATCAACTGCATATTTTTTCAGTGCACGGATGTTGATCGGTGACTCCAGCATCTTTCTTCTGCAGCGCTCCTCACAAGGATGCTCACAGACCATAGCACAGGCTGTCGGGAACGGATTGTCTTTACGGATCAGATTAATTGCTCCGGCGTAATCCTCTTCACCAACTAATGCGATATATCCCGGAATATTTACATGTGCAGGACATAAGGAGATACAAGGTACCTTCTGTCCGATGGATTCCAGACATTTTTTATTTTCAATGTGGCTCTGATATTCGTCTGCAAACAGATCTAATCCTTTTAAGACCTCATCAGCGGCATTCCAACCGATGGCACAGTCAGCAGATGAACGGATCATCGTAGCCATCATACGGATGTTATCCAAAGTTTTTTCTGTTGCACGGCCATCTAACACTTTCTGCATCAGACGTGCTACAAGCGGAAGACCGTCGCGGCACGGAACACATTTTCCACAAGTCTGGTTTGCAGCCGTACGTAGCATAGAGATCTGCATAGTGATCGGGCAGCTTCCAGGAGGATAAACCTCAACTTTATGAGAAAAATGTCGTGCGATTTCATTCATTTTCACGTCATAACCTGACGGATCAGCAAGATATAATTTGCTCATAATTTTCCCTTTCTAAATTCAATAAAGATTTTTTTAGTCGTCTTTTAAGTAAACGAACCAGTAGGCAAGACCTACCAAAACTGCTCCGCCGATAATGTTCCCCAACGTTACCGGAAGAAGATTTTTGGTGAACATAGCTCCCCATGTAAGGCCAGATACGTCAGCGCCGGCAGCAGTTGCAGCTTCAAGATAGGCTGCATTTCCCTTAGCAAAAATACCGGCAGCAATATAGTACATATTGGCTACGCTATGCTCGAATCCACATAAAACGAACATCATGATTGGAAAGAACAATCCGATGATCTTGGAAGACACCTGCTTGGCAGCAAATGAAATCCATACAGCGATACATACAAGGAAATTACATGCAATTCCGCGAAGAAATGCATCGCCAAAGGAGAGTGATACCTTACCGGCAGCAGTGCTGATCATAGAAGCAGCAAGACCGTTGTTAAAAAGACCGGCCTGATGGCTGAATACACAGATTGCAGCAACACCAATTCCACCGACCATATTGCCAAGGTATACAACTACCCAGTTCTTCAGCATTCCGCCAAGAGTGATCTCTTTTTTGCAGAGCGGAATAACCAGAAGACAATTACCTGTGAACAGTTCACTTCCAGCGAGGAGTACCATAGTCAGTCCTCCTGGGAAGATGCATGCTCCAAGAAACTTGCCTACAGATGCCAGCGGAATAGATACAGCGGCTGCAGTAGAAGCAACGCCTCCAAATGCGATAAAGATTCCGGCCAGTATTCCAAGAACGAACATCTTGGCGACAGGAGTGTTTACCTTCCCCTTTCCGATAGCAATATAATTGTTAGCAATTTCTTTTGGTGAATTCATAACAAATTCCTCCCTTCCCCTAAAATTTTATTTCTAATATATATGATGCCGGCAAAAAGTTACGTAAAAACATCGTTTGCCCTGATATCATAATATATAGACTTCAAGCTTGTCGCCTGCCGCAAGAGGTTTACTTCCGGCAGGAATGATGGCCAGCAGATCACAATCGCTCATGGAAGAAACAGAACCATTGTGCTGGTTGCTAAGTGGGGTGAAATATAACATACCATTTTTGAAATCTGAATGACCTTTTAAAATTCTAGTCACAGGACTTGATTTTTTAAAATCAACCCCAAGATAAGCAGTTGCCTGTGAAAATGTGATGTCAGATCTTCCCGAGAGTTTTCTCATAAATGGAAAGCCGACACACAACAGACCTGTTGCGGCAGCACCTGGATTACCGGATAAGCCCAGAATGACTTTTCCGTCTTTAAATGCTCCAAGCATTGCACCGCCCGGTTTGAATTTTAACCGGTGGAAGAGAAGGTCGCCCCCAATACGACGTATCACTTCCGGCATATAGTCGAAATCACCGGCAGATACACCGCCTGTCGTGATTACGATATCATTGGTCTTGAGGGCTTCAAGTACGGCCCGACACAGGGAATCCAGATCATCACTGACCGTGTTAAGGTAGTTGGCAGTCATATGATGTTTTTGAATGTAACCGCCTAAAAGATATGGATTCGTGTTATAAATCTTACCGTATTCTAAAGGAGAACCCGTATTCAAAAGTTCGCTTCCGGTACTGATAAGCCCGATGGAGAGCTTTTTATAGACCCCAATTTCAGCAATCCCCTGTCCGGCAATCAGTGCCAGGTCAGAAGCGGTAAGTATTTTGCCTTTTGGAACAAGCAAAGTTCCGGCTGCAACATCTTCCCCAGGTGGAATGATGTTTGCGGAGGTAACGGGCGCCGTTAATGTAACTGTATTCTCAGTAAAGGAAGTGCGCTCATGCATGATAATGGCATCGGCACCTTCCGGAACCGGTGCGCCGGTCATGATCCGTGCAGCTTTTCCTTCTGTGATTGGATAGGTTGGAACACTTCCGGCAGGAATTACCTCGGTAACGTCTAAAGTCACAGGATGTTCCGGTGAAGCAGCGGCTGTGTCAGCCTGACGAAGTGCATATCCATCATATGCGCTTTTGGCAAAAGAAGGCACCGGAATTTTAGCTGTAATATCTTCTGCAAGAATTCGTTCAAAAGCATCTTGTAGTAAAATGTGTTCTATCGCCTGAGTTTCTGGTTTTGCCAGATTCAGGAGACAGTCAGATGCTTCTTTTAAAGTCTGAATGTTCATATGTATGTTTTCCTTATATAAATGTATGATTATTTATAAATGTTTTAAATCTCCGTTATGATAATGTTGTAATATACAGTCAGCGATAGCTTCGATATTATCCCGACAATAAACGGGTGTATCTTGTATCAACTGTTCGGTTGAAAAATCAGCAGTGATATAGGAGATACAATTAGAAGCAGAAGCGAGTAAGCTGTTATTTTGTTCATCACTTCCAGTCAATAATATAAGCTTTGGATAATCGCTCCATTTGAAGCCTTCTAAAAGAATAAGATCAGCATCACCGACGAGCCCCGCAATTGCAGATTCCTGTAAAGGTTCCCGTTTTACAACGGAATATTTGTCGTTATCATAGACGATGGAAGCACTCACGCCTGCCTGCCAGAACCGATAACTGTCTGTTCCGGGAGAATCAGGTTCGAAAGAATGTCCGTCATGTTTGACTGTGGCGACCTTAAGTCCCCGGTGGATCAGCTCTGGGATCAATCGTTCCATTAAAGTGGTTTTTCCGGAGTTTTTAAATCCGGAAATGGCCAGGCAGCTTTTTGCAGTCAGCTTTTGGTATTCCTCTGGTGTATTGATATTCTGTAGCTGCCAGGAATCTTCTTCTACGTGATAAAAATGAACCTTTAAGTTGTTCAAAGCATCCATGATCCGAAGATTTCCATTATCTAAGCACCTCTTTAGTACAGGGGTGCAGCTTTTGCGATAAATACCACACAGGGGGTGGACCCGCTCATCCGCCGTGACACAGATAAGTGCATCCGTATCAGAATGTTTCATGACTTCCTGAAGGTGATGAGCCAGTGTTCCGGAAAAAAGAGGAACGTCACAGGGAAGAACGAGCAGCGCATCCGACTCGCAGACAGATAAGGCACTGTAAAGTCCGCTCATAGGACCGCAATCTGAATATCGGTCATCAATCATTGAATAAGGGATTTCCGGATGCCGGGCGGCATCATCGACTGAAACCAGAATCTCAGGAAAATCGCGTAGTTCAAAAATCAGTTTGTCGAGAAATGTTGTTCCATTAAGTCTCAGAGAGGATTTCCGATATCCCATCCGACGGCTTTTTCCTCCTGCCAGTATCAGGCAGCCTGTGTTCATTTGTATCACCTCATGTTGTATTTATCTATAAACAAGCGCGCTTATAGGCGTTTCTTTTGGTTAATTATAGCATTTGAAATTTAAAACCACAAGGAAAGATATATGTTTCACAGGATTGATAAAATTGGGACGTGTTTTAAATGAAACTAACTAAATTATATTTTAGAAAATATAAGGACGTTTATAAAAAGAAACTATAGAAAAGACGCTGCTATTGATAAAAAAATAGCATTGTGACTAATTTGGATAAAAGTATTTACAAAATTTTATCCAAATGTTACAATATGACCGTTACTTATTCTAAAAACAATCGGTAGAGAGGGAAGGAATAAAAAAATGAGTAGATTAACGATCGATACTCCTAGCAGGGCAGACCTTGTTATGGAGCAGCTCTACAAGGATCTTGAGCGCAGAATCGAATCAAGCCCACCGGGATTATGTCCAGTAGACTTGTCTCGCGCATTTTTGGAGTTATGCCATGCTCAGACTTGTGGAAAATGTGTACCTTGCCGTGTCGGTCTTGGTCAGTTGAATCACCTGATCAGAAAGGTACTGAACGGCAACGCAACAATGGAGACACTTGATACTATGGAGCAGACAGCAAAGTCTATTATGGAGTCTGCCGACTGTGCGATTGGATATGAGGCAGCGCATATGGTATATAAGGGACTGATCGGATATCGCGATGATTATATCGAGCATATCAAGAACGGACGTTGTACCTGTACATATAATCAGCCGGTACCATGTGTATCCTTATGTCCTGCACATGTTGATATTCCAGGATATGTAGCGTTAGTTGGGGAAGGACGCTATGCAGATGCAATCCGTCTGATCCGTAAGGATAATCCATTCCCGACAACATGTGGATTTATCTGTGAGCATCCATGTGAGGCAAGATGCCGTCGTAACATGATTGATGATTCTATTAATATCCGTGGCCTGAAACGAGTGGCAGCAGACTTTGCAGGGGAAGTAGAGCCGCCAAAATGTGCACCAAGCACAGGTAAGAAAATTGCTGTATTAGGAGGAGGCCCGGGAGGACTCAGTGCAGCTTATTATCTGCAGCTTATGGGACATCAGACAACGGTATATGAGATGCTTCCAAAGCTTGGAGGTATGCTCCGCTATGGTATTCCGAACTACAGACTTCCGAAAGACCGTCTGGACGAGGATATCAATGCAATCTTAAAGACAGGAGTAGAAGTAAAATACGGTCTTAAGATCGGTGAAGATATTACAATCCAACAGCTTCGCAGTGAGTACGATGCTGTTCTGATTACAATTGGAGCAAGTACAGATAAGAAACTTGGACTGGAAGGCGAAGATGCAGACGGAGTCATCTCAGCAGTACAGTTCTTAAGAGATGTAGGAAAAGACGAAGCACTTGACCTGACTGGAAAAGAAGTCGCAGTTGTCGGTGGTGGTAATGTATCTATGGATGCAGTCCGTACAGCCAAAAGACTGGGTGCTAAGAAAGTCAGCATTGTATATAGAAGAAGAGTTGCAGATATGACAGCTCTTCCGGCAGAGATTGAAGGAGCAATTGCAGAGGGAATTGAAGTACAGACTCTGAAGGCCCCGGCATCTCTGGATATTGATGAAAATCATCACATTAAAGGAATGTATGTTACACCGCAGATGATCAGTGAGATCAAAGGCGGACGTGCAAGCGTAAAAGCAACAGGAGAGCCAGATCAGTATATTCCATGTGATGTCCTTGTTGTGGCAATTGGTCAGAATATTGAGACAGATCATTTCGCAGAAGCAGGAATTCCGGTAGAGCGTGGTAAGATCGTGACAACTGCAGGAGGAGATTTCCTGGATATGCCAGGTGTATTTGCAGGAGGAGACTGTGCAAGTGGTCCGGCTACTGTGATCAAAGCGATTGCAGCAGCAAAAGTTGTAGCTGCCAACATTGATGAATATCTTGGATATCATCATGAGATTTCCTGTGATGTAGAGATTCCGAAAGCAAGCCTTCATGACAGAGTACCTTGCGGACGTGCAGAACTTACAGAGCGCGAGGCATGTGAGAGAGTCTGTGATTTTGAAGGAGTGGAGAACTGCATGACCGAAAAAGAAGCAAAACAGGAAGCCTGCCGCTGTCTGCGCTGCGATCATTTCGGATATGGAATATTTAAAGGAGGCAGAGAAAAATTATGGTAAATCTTACAATAGATGGAAGACAGATTTCAGTAGAAGAGAATACCACAATTATGGAAGCTGCCAGATCCGTTGGTATTCAGATTCCGAGTCTTTGTTATCTCAAAGGCATCAATGAAATAGGCGCCTGTCGCGTGTGTGTGGTAGAGCTGGAAGGAAAAGACAGACTGATCACCGCCTGCAATAATATTTGCGAGGAAGGTATGGTCATTTATACAAATAGTCCGAAAGTCAGAAAGGACAGACGTACAACAGTAGAACTGATTCTTTCTGAGCACGACTGTCAGTGTGTAACTTGTATGAGAAGCGGCAACTGCAGTCTTCAGAAAATTGCAAATGATCTGGATATTATAGAACTTCCATTTCATCAGTATCTGGAACACCAGCCATGGGATAAAACATTTCCACTGATTCGTGATTCTGCAAAATGTATCAAATGTATGCGTTGCGTGCAGGTGTGTGACAAGGTTCAGGGGCTTGGTGTCTGGGATGTAGAAGGAACCGGTTATCACACAACAGTTAATGTGTCAGGTCATAATTCTATCCGAGAGGCAGATTGTGCACTTTGTGGTCAGTGCATTACACATTGTCCTGTCGGAGCACTTCGCGAGAGAAGTGATACGAATGAAGTATGGAAAGCAATTGAAGACCCGGATAAGATCGTGGTTGCTCAGGTAGCACCTGCTGTCCGCGCAGCATGGGGAGAGGAACTCGGACTGGCACCGGAAGATGCAACAGTTGGAAAAATCATAGATGCTCTCAAGAGAATGGGAATAAACTATGTATTTGATACAACATTTTCTGCGGATCTTACGATTATGGAAGAGGGAAATGAATTCGTAAAGAGATTTACAAGTGGTGAATTAAAAGACCGCCCGATGTTCACTTCCTGCTGTCCGGGATGGGTGCGCTTTATTAAGAGTCAGTTCCCACATCTGGTAAAATATCTGTCTTCCGCAAAATCACCACAGCAGATGTTCGGTGCAGTTATGAAGACATATTTTGCAGAGAAGCTGGGCGTAAGTCCGGAAAAGATTTATACTGTATCTGTTATGCCATGTGTGGCTAAGAAGGCAGAGCGTGAGATGGATCTTTATTATGAAGAATATGCAGGACATGATATTGATGCAGTTATCACCACACGTGAGCTGATCCGAATGATCCGTTCTGCACATATCAGCCCACAGACACTGGTAGATGTTGAGAGTGACCGCCCGATGCATGAGGGAACCGGAGCCGGAGTCATCTTCGGTGCAACCGGTGGAGTTATGGAGGCGGCACTTCGGTCTGCTTACTATATCATCAAAGGTGAGAATCCGCCGGCAGAGGCATTTACAGCAGTCAGAAGCCAGGGATTCAATGAAAATGACGGCGTTCAGGAAGCAAATTTCCAGATTAATGATATTACAGTGAGAACTGCAGTAGTCAGCGGACTTGGAAATACAAGAGAATTGATTCGCAAGATCGAATCCGGTGAAGTGCACTATGACTTTGTAGAAGTTATGGCATGTCCGGGAGGATGCGTCGGTGGTGGCGGACAGCCGATTCACGACGGCGAAGAGCGCGCATTTGAACGTGGAAAGAACCTGTATTATCTGGATCGCAATGCGAACCTTAGATTCTCTCATGAGAATCCAGATGTCATTCAGATGTACAAAGAGTACTTTGAGGCACCGATGTCTCACAAAGCTCACATGCTTCTGCATACTGAGCATAAGAAAAATATGTAGAAAAATGCCTAAGAAAGATAGGCAGTCTGTGTGTGTCATAGTTGGGGGCTTTTGCACCCGACATCATAAAGAAAATGATGGATAAGAGAAGGGGCGTGTGAAAAAACGGAAGTTTTTTCATGCGCCCTTTTTGCATAATGTAGAATTGCATTCAAGCTGATATAGATTTACAAATGAGAACAGGTTGTTTTTACATAAGCTTAGAATTATAATAAAGAGGTAGTTAGAAAACTTGAAATACTCTTGACATTATGCGTCCTTTGAGTATAATCAGAATTAAGAGATTTCATAATATGAAAATAGGTTTCACATAATGAAACTGAAAAAGAAGAAGGAGAAAAAGATCATGAATGAAGTATTAGAGAAGATTCAGAAAATTGGTATTGTACCAGTCGTTGTATTAAATGATGCAAAGGACGCAGAGCCACTTGCAAAAGCTCTTTGCAATGGAGGACTTCCATGTGCAGAGGTTACTTTCCGTACAGATGCAGCAGAGGAGTCAATCCGTATCATGTCTGAGAAATATCCAGAGATGCTTGTTGGAGCCGGAACAGTTCTGACAACAGAGCAGGTAGACCGTGCTGTAGCAGCAGGAGCAAAATTTATCGTAAGCCCAGGACTGAATCCTAAGATTGTAAAATACTGTGTAGAGAAGAATATTCCAATCACACCAGGAATCTGCACTCCAAGCGAGGCTGAGCAGGCAATCGAGAATGGTCTTGAAGTTGTAAAATTCTTCCCGGCAGAGCCAGCAGGCGGACTGAAGATGATCAAAGCTATGGCAGCTCCATACACAGGACTGAAATTCATGCCTACAGGTGGAATCAATGCGACAAATGTAAAAGAATATCTTGCATATGACAAGATTCTTGCATGTGGCGGAAGCTGGATGGTAAAAGGAAGTCTTGTAGAGGCTGGAGAGTTCGACAAGATTGAGGCAATGACAAAAGAGGCTGTAGAGATTGTAAAAGAAGTAAGAGGCTAGTTTTATGAAGAAAAAAGCATTTGATCTGCTGACATTAGGAGAGATTCTGCTTCGTCTGTCCCCACCGGACAATGAGCGTATCGTACGTGGAGAGACATTTCAGAAGCAGGTTGGCGGCGCAGAACTTAACGTAGCTTCCGGCGTATCTCTTCTTGGTCTGAGATCCGGTATCATATCAAGAATTCCAGACAGTAGTATCGGTATGTTCGCAAAGAATAAGATCCGGTTCTGTGGAGTCAGTGATGATTATCTGGTATACGATACAGGAAAAGATGCAAGATTGGGCGTGTATTACTACGAGAACGGAGCATACCCGAGAAAACCGGGCGTGGTCTATGACAGACAGCATTCGTCCATGACCAGAATTGACATCGATGAATTTGATGACAGTATATATGAATCGACCAGATGCTTTCATACCTCCGGAATTACTCTGGCGCTCAGTGAAGAGTGTCGGAAGACCGGAGTAGAGATGATTAAGAGATTTAAAGAAAAAGGCATACTCATTTCATTTGACGTGAACTTCCGCCTGAATCTCTGGTCAGGAGAAGAAGCAAGAAAATGTATTGAAGGAATCCTTCCTTATGTAGACATTTTCTTCTGCTCCGAAGACACTGCAAGACTGACATTTGGAAAAGAAGGCAATGTAAAAGAGATCATGGAAAGCTTTGCAGCTGAATATCCAATCTCCGTCATCGCATCCACCCAGCGTACTGTATTAAGTCCAAAGATACATAACTTTACTTCTGTAATTTACGACGCAAAAGCGAAGAAATTCTATGAAGAGAAACCATACGAGAATATCGAAGTTGTAGATCGTATCGGAAGCGGAGATGCTTATTGTTCCGGAGTGCTATATGGACTTTTGAGAGAAGACGGAGGGTGTGCAAGTGCTCTTCGCTATGGAAATGCCAGCAGTGCAGCCAAGAATACTATCCCAGGTGATATGCCGTCATTGGATCGTGAGGAGATAGAGAATATTATCCATGATCACGAGACAGTCGGATATCATAGTGAGATGAATCGGTAAATTGAATATATTGTGAAGTAAATATATGAACCTCGCCTGAGGTTTCAGAGCAGGTGAGATATTTTCTATAGTTGCTGCGTCGCTGATATCTTACTCTCGACGGAAACTCGCTTAAAGAACAAGCTCAAACAATCCGTCGAGAGCAAGGCTATACTCGCAACTATGACGAAAATATCCCAATCCTGCCCTGGAAATCCCCAGGCGTTTTTTGTTTACTTAACAATATATTGAAGAAGAGGAAGTAAAGGATTTCCATGTTACAGTTTTCTACTTAGCCTAAATGATAACCTTCCAGCGTAAGCCGTCCTGCTTCCAAGCAGTTTATTTTTTTCATATACTGAGTGGGAGAAATAGAACTGAAAAACAGGCGGTGCGCACAGAAACATTGAATTATTTTGTAGTTGATGCGAGCATAGCTTGAACTTTCGGAGCATTGTCTGAGCCTGTTCATCAGGCGAGTTTGCGTAGAAAGTTCAAAATAAGCGACGCAGCATCAACAAAAAATATTCAGTTTCTGTGTGCACTGCCTGTTTCAATTCTATTTATCACAGAATATGATAAAAAATAAACAATAATGTTAAAAAAATATCATTTATATATTGACAAATAATTAACGATAATTTATACTACCAAATGTAAAGAATAAAAGACGTCTAATCAAGCAAACTATAATCCATACTTTTTATTTACAGGAGGGAATCCAGATGGCTAAGAAGAAAGATGTTGTACCGGTATTTGTTGACAATGTGGAAGCGTTGGAAGCGAAGATGCAGGCGATGCGCGAGGCGCAGAAAATCTTTGCCACCTATACACAGGAGCAGGTTGACAAGATTTTTTATGCGGCAGCAGTGGCAGCGAACAAAATGCGTATTCCACTTGCAAAGCAGGCAGTTGAGGAAACCGGACGTGGTATTGTTGAGGATAAAGTAATCAAAAATCACTATGCAGCAGAGTATATTTACAATGCATACAAAGACACAAAGACTTGTGGCGTGATTGAGGAAGATAAAGCATTCGGAATTAAGAAAATCGCAGAGCCAATCGGTCTTGTGGCAGCAGTTATTCCGACAACGAACCCGACTTCAACAGCAATCTTTAAGACATTGATCTGTCTGAAGACGAGAAATGCAATTATCATCAGTCCGCATCCGGCAGCAAAAGCTTCTACAATTGCAGCAGCAAAGGTTGTTCTGGACGCAGCAGTGAAAGCCGGAGCACCGGAAGGAATCATTGGCTGGATCGATGCACCGTCACTGGAACTGACCAATATGGTCATGAAAGAATCTGACATCATCCTTGCAACGGGTGGTCCGGGAATGGTAAAGGCAGCTTATTCTTCCGGAAAACCGGCACTTGGAGTTGGAGCCGGAAATACACCGGTTATTATTGATGACACGGCAGATATTAAACTTGCAGTTAACTCCATCATTCATTCCAAAACATTTGACAACGGTATGATCTGTGCATCTGAGCAGTCCGTAACGGTTCTGGACAGCATTTACGATGAAGTAAAGAAAGAATTTGCATACAGAGGCTGCTACTTCCTGAAAAAAGGAGAAGAGCTTGATAAGGTTCGTAAGACGATTATTATAAATGGAGCATTGAATAACAAGATTCCTGGAAAATCTGCATATGAGATTGCAAAACTTGCAGGTGTGGAAGTTCCGGAAAATACAAAGATTCTGATCGGTGAAGTAGAATCCGTAGACATTTCTGAAGAATTTGCACACGAAAAATTATCACCGGTACTTGGAATGTATCGTGCGAAGACATTTGACGAAGCCCTTGAAAAAGCGGAGCGCCTTGTAGCAGATGGAGGCTATGGACACACAGCTTCTCTTTATGTACATCCTGCTGAGACAGAGAAAATTGCAAAACATGCTGAAGCTATGAAGACATGTCGAATCCTGATCAACACACCGTCTTCTCACGGAGGAATCGGAGATCTCTACAACTTTAAACTGGCACCGTCACTGACACTTGGCTGCGGTTCCTGGGGAGGAAACTCCGTATCTGAAAATGTAGGTGTAAAACACCTGATCAATATTAAAACAGTTGCAGAGAGGAGAGAAAATATGCTTTGGTTTCGGACTCCGGATAAGGTATACTTTAAGAAAGGCTGCATGCCGGTAGCGCTTGATGAACTTGGAAATGTACTGCACAAAAAGAAAGCATTTATCGTAACAGACAGCTTCTTATATAAGAATGGTTACGTAGCTCCGATCGAGCAGAAACTGGATGAGCTTGGAATCCAGCACACATGCTTCTTCGAGGTGGCACCGGATCCGACACTTCAGTGTGCTGAAAAAGGTGTGGATCAGATGCGCGCATTTGAGCCGGATACGATCATTGCTCTTGGCGGTGGATCTGCCATGGACGCAGCAAAGATTATGTGGGTAATGTATGAGCATCCGGAAGCTGACTTTGAGGATATGGCCATGGACTTCATGGATATCCGCAAGCGTGTATTCACTTTCCCGAAAATGGGCGAGAAAGCTTACTTTGTAGCAATCCCGACTTCTTCCGGAACAGGTTCCGAGGTGACACCATTTGCTATTATTACAGATGCCGAGACAGGTGTAAAATGGCCAATTGCAGATTATGAGCTTCTTCCGAACATGGCAATTGTAGATGTAGATAACATGATGACTCAGCCAAAAGGACTGACCAGTGCATCTGGTATCGATGTTATGACTCATGCAATTGAGGCATATGTATCTATTATGGCGACGGATTACACAGACGGACTTGCCCTCAAGGCAGCAAAAGCAGTATTTGAGTATCTGCCGAGAGCATACGACAATGGTGCAAATGATCCGGAGGCCAGAGAGAAGATGGCAAACGCATCCTGTATGGCAGGAATGGCATTTGCAAATGCATTTCTTGGACTGAACCACTCCATGGCACATAAACTTGGTGCATTCCACCACCTGCCACATGGAGTTGCAAATGCAGTGATCCTGACAGAAGTTATGAGATATAATGCTGCAGAAGTACCGACAAAAATGGGAACATTTTCACAGTATCAGTATCCACATGCACTGGCAAGATACGCTGAAATCGGCCGCTTTGTAGGTTGCCAGGGAAAAGACGATGCAGAAGTATTTGAAAACTTTATCGCAAAACTGGAAGAGCTGAAAGAAAAAATCGGTATTAAGAAGTCCATTCACGAGTACGGCATTGATGAGAAATATTTCATGGACACACTGGACGACATGGTGGAGCAGGCATTTAACGATCAGTGTACAGCAGCCAACCCAAGATATCCACTCATGAAAGAAATCAAAGAGTTATACTTAAAGTGCTGGTAAGGAGGTAAATGTGATGAAACTTACGAATCCGGAATTAATTGTGAAACGTTCTTATAAGGAAGTCTACAAGGACGGGGATAAGATTGTAAAAATATTTGAAAAAGATCACCCGAAGTCAGCCGTTTTTAATGAGGCGCTGAATACAGTTCGAGTCGAGGAGGCGGGACTGGATATTCCGAAGCTTGATGAGGTCACACAGATCGATGAAAAATGGGCACTTGTTATTGAGTGTCAGGCAGGCGAGACTCTGGAAACAGTCATGGAAAAGGATCCGGATAATCTGGAAAAATATATGGCAGAGTTCGTAGATCTTCAGCTTCAGATTCACGCAAAGACGGCTCCGATGCTTACGAAACTGAAAGACAAACTGGCAAAACAGATCAATCAGTTAAAAGAACTGGATGCGACCCAGAGATATGAGCTTCTGGTACGTCTGGAGAGCATGCCGAAGCATACAAAAGTATGCCATGGAGACTTTAATCCAAGTAATGTCATCGTAGGCGAGGACGGCAAGCTGACAGTTGTAGACTGGGCACATGTTACCCAGGGGAATGCCAGCGCAGATGCGGCACTTACTTACCTCCAGTTCGCACTGAAGAACCGTGTGGCAGCAGAGATGTATCTGACTATGTTCTGCAAGAAGAGTGACACTGCGAAACAGTATGTACAGCAGTGGTTCCCGATTGTTGCAGCAGCACAGCTTGAGAAGAACAATGAGCTGGAGAAGGATTTCCTGATGAAGTGGATTGATGTCATGGATTATCAATAAAAATATTTGATATATAATTTGATTAAAATAAATAATAAAGCATATATAAGAAGATATATTGACAAACTTCTATGTATGATGTAAAGTGTGAATAGAACGAAACCGGTACGAAAGTTCGTGCCGGTTTTTATAAAACTAAAACATAGAGATATTTCTATATTTCTATATTTCTATATAATGAATTGTTTATAGAAATATCTAATGTTTAAAAGGAGACGTTATGGGTGCGATTAAGACAGGCTGGGATTTTTTTCAGGACCAGATATTAGGTATGCACTGGCTGAAAGATCTCATAGGCAATCTGCTTGTAAAGGCAGGAATGGGGGAGAGTAGATTTCCCGGTGAATTTTTACATTTTTTTATTTATGATGTGATTAAGATTTTTGTACTGCTGGCGGTGCTTATTTTTCTGATTTCTTATATTCAGAGTTATTTTCCACCGGAGAGAAGTAAGAAGATTATGGGAAGATTCCATGGTATCTGGGCGAATATTATCGGGGCATTGCTTGGAACGGTGACACCGTTCTGCTCCTGTTCTTCAATCCCAATTTTTATGGGATTTACAAGTGCAGGACTGCCACTTGGAGTGACATTTTCATTTCTCATATCTTCTCCGATGGTAGATCTTGGTTCGCTTGTGTTGCTCATGAGTGTGTTTGGAGGCAAGATTGCGTTTGCATATGTAATTGTAGGACTGATTGTGGCGGTCGTTGGAGGTACTTTGATTGAGAAGCTTCATATGGAAGATCAGGTGGAGGAGTTCATCAGACAGGCTCAGAATGTGGAGATTGAATCCCCAAAGCTGACGGTAGGAGACAGAATGAATTATGCAAAGAATCAGGTGGTATCCACTGTGAAGAAAGTTGCACCATACATTTTTGTTGGAGTAGCAATTGGGGCGGCAATTCACAATCTGATTCCGGAGCATATAGTTCGAAGCATATTAGGAGAGCAGAAGTGGTATGCGGTGCCGCTGGCAACGGTAGTCGGAGTACCAATGTATGCGGATATTTTTGGAACGATACCGGTTGCAGAAAGTCTGCTGGCAAAAGGGGCAGGGCTTGGAACAATCCTGGCATTTATGATGTCTGTGACGACTATTTCATTCCCGTCACTGGTGATGTTGTCAAAAGCAATCAAGAAAAAGCTACTTGCAATATTTATCGGAATTGTGTGCATGGGAATTGTCATTGTAGGATACCTGTTTAATATATTTGGATATATGCTATGATAAAGATACCAGAAGATTTTTGAACAGTCAGGAAGGTGATTAGATAATGGATGATAAAGTGATGATAGATTATGCAAAATATGCCCGTATATTTAAGGTAATGTCAAACCCAAAGCGTCTGAAAATTATAGATATGCTTTCCGAAGGGGAACTTTGTGCATGCAAGATTCTGGAAGAGTTTCACATCACGCAGCCAACGTTATCTCATGATATGAAGGTAATGTGTGACCTTGGAATTGTGAAAGCGAGAAAAGAAGGAAAGTGGATGCAGTATTCACTGGATATAGAAGTTTTAAATGATGTGTATAAGACAGTCGGAAGACTTATGATACCAGGAGCTTATGCGGGACTTTTAAATTGTAATTGTAATACAGAAAAGGAGAATGAGAAGAATGAATCAGATTAAATTATATTTTCTGACAGGTTTTTTGGGATCAGGAAAGACAACACTATTAAAGAATCTTTTAGAGAATATGGAAGGAATGAAAGTAGGAGTCATTCAGAATGAGCTTGGAAAAATCAGCATTGACGGAACAGTACTACAGAATGATGACATTCACATGGTAGAGCTGAATAGAGGATCTATTTTCTGTAGTTGTCTGCGACTTTCTTTTGTCGATGCGCTTGCGAAGATGTCACAGCAGGGATTGGAATATGTATTTGTTGAAAGTTCCGGTTTTGGAGATCCTTCCAATGCGGAGGAGATTCTGGAAGCTACAAAAGTACTGGTTGGGGAAGTATATGATTTCCGTGGCTGTATCTGTCTGGTGGACTGCTACAATTTTCTGGATCAGCTGGAGGATGAAATTACTATCGACCGTCAGTTAAAGCACTGCAACCTTGCAGTACTGACAAAAGTGGATCTTGTGGATCGAGAGAAGATTGAATTGATTAAAGAAAAAGTACAGGAGATTAATCCGGTTTGCCCAATTACAGAGAGTGAGAATGGCAATATTAAACGTTCATTTTATGATATGGATCTGATGAAGTATCAATGGGCAGAATGCGAGGAGACAACCAACTCAGCAGAGACAAAGCCAAAGACATTTTCCATGAACTTTGCAGGTGAGATTGAAAAAGACAAACTGGAAGCTTTCCTTGAGAGAATTGAGCCGAGTGTTTATCGAGCGAAAGGTTTTTTCAAGGTAAAAAATGAAGGCTGGGAGAAGGTCGATGTAGTTGGAAAGAAACTGGATTATGCGCCATATGAAGCACAGGAGAAGTCAGAACTTGTCTTTATTTCAAAGATTGGAATCGCACTGATCCGGGAGATTAAGAAAGCGTGGGATGAGTGTGTCGGACTTCCGATGGATCTGAAGAATTAGGATGGAATTTTAGTTGCCAAGCATACGACAAAAAGGTCCGGTGTACCTTTTTTAGTTGCCAAGCATACGACAAAAAGGTCCAGTGGACCTTTTTTAGTGAATGTGATGAGATAAGGAGTCAGATATGAATATAAAAGTAATCGGCAGTGGCTGTGAGAACTGTGATAAGACGAATGCAATTGTAGCAGAGTGTGTAGAGGAGCTTGGGATTGACGCGAAGATAGAGCGTGTTGCAGATCTGGTAGAGATTGTAAAGCTTGGAGTTATGACAGCGCCGTCTGTCATGATTGACGGAAAGCTTGTTATTTCGGGACAGGTACCATCAAAGAAACAGATGATGAAAGTGCTGAAAAAGTAAGGGAGACGAAAAGAGATGAACATCAGGATGATTGGTTTTGACCTGGATGGAACACTTCTGACAACGGACAAGATTCTGACGGAGAGAACGAAGAAAGCATTGGAGGCAGCGGCAGATCAGGGAGTGATTCTGGTACCGGCGACGGGACGGCCGTTATGTGGACTTCCAAAGGAACTTCTGGAGCTTCCGTTTATAAAATATGCAGTGACAGCCAATGGTGCCAGAATTTTGGAGACAAAAACAGAACAAGTTTTATCAGAAATGTTAATTTCGGTAGAAAAAGCGCGCGAAATATTGGATATTTTCTCAGATTATGATACACTACGAGATGTGTATTACGATGGAATCGGTTACTCAGAGAAAGAGAAGCTTGTCCATATTCAGGACTATGTCATGACGAAGGCCATGGGCGAATATATTCTTAATACTCGTGTCCCTGTTGAAAGTGTAGAAGAGAAGTTTGAGACAGAGAATCGAGGGACAGATAAAGTACAGGCTTTGTTCCGATACCAGACTGACAAGGAAGAAGCATGGAAGCGTATCCGTAAAGTGACAGGAGTGGAAGCAACCGGAGCATTGGAGAATAATATTGAGGTCAATGCAGAAGGTGTCCATAAAGGGATGGCTCTTTTGGAACTGGGCGAGATATTCGGGATCAGTCGGGAGGAAATTGCGGCATTTGGTGATGGATCCAATGATACGATGATGCTTAAGACAGTCGGAATGGGAGTTGCCATGGCGAATGGAATGCCGGAAGTGAAGGCAGCAGCAGACAGATTGACAGATTCCAATGATGAAGAAGGCGTGGCAAGATTCATAGAAAAATACATATTAAAAACTGAATAGGAGGGTAACTAATGTTAGACGTATTGAAAGTCATTTTGCTCGGAATCGTGGAAGGAATCACGGAGTGGCTTCCGGTCAGCAGTACAGGACATCTGATTCTGGTGGGGAATGTTTTGAAACCGGGACTCAGTGATGCTTTTATGGAGATGTTCAACGTAGTCATCCAGCTTGGTGCTATTATGGCGGTCGTTGTTCTGTATTTTCATAAGTTGAATCCGTTTTCACCAAAGAAGACTCAAAAACAGAAGCTTTTGACCTGGCAGATGTGGATCAAAGTATTGATTGCCTGTGTACCGGCCGCTGTAGTGGGATTACTTTTCGATGATATTCTGGATAAGATTTTTTATAAGCCGCTTCCGGTAGCTGTGATGCTGATTGTATATGGTGTACTATTTATTATAGTAGAAAACCGTAATGAAGGAAGAAAACCGGCTGTCCGCAGAATCTCTGAACTGGATATTAAGATGCTGTTGTGGATCGGTGCTTTCCAGATGCTGGCCCTGATACCAGGAACTTCAAGATCAGGTGCAACAATTGTCGGCGCGCTGATCATCGGAGTATCCAGAGAAGTGGCAGCTGAGTTCACATTTTTCCTGGCAATTCCGGTCATGTTCGGAGCAAGTGCACTGAAGCTTATCAAATTCGGATTCCACTTTACAGCAGCAGAATTCGGATTCCTGATGCTTGGCTGTGTAGTTTCTTTTGGAATGTCTGTTATTGCGATTAAGTTCCTGATGAACTATATCAAGAAGAATGATTTCAAAGTATTTGGATATTATCGAATTATATTAGGTGCACTGATTATTCTGGTAGCACTATTTAAGATGCTACTTGGATAAAAATGGACTTGAGTTTTAGCTGAAACGTGTTAAAATATGTATTATGCAATAAATATGTATAATCATGCAGAATAAAATTTTAGGAGGACAGGGTTATGAAAATGAAAAAATTAACCAGCGTACTTTTGGTTGCAGCATGTGCGCTTTCATTAGTAGCATGTGGCGGATCAGGAGACAAAAAGGACAGCTCCAAGGGCGGTTCATCATCAAAAACAGCAAAGGTTATCGATATTGACCTTACAAATGAAGAGTATGCATTCGGAGTAGATAAGACTCAGCCAGAGCTTCTTGAGAAGACAAATGCATTTATTGAGATAATTAAAGGTGACGGAACATTAGATAAAATCTGTGACAAATATTTTGGAAGCGGAGAGCCGGAGGCAGTTGAATCTGCAAAGCTCGACAGCTCCAAAGATCAGCTTGTAGTTGCTACAAATGCAGCATTTGAACCATTTGAGTATACAAAGGGAGACAGCTACTACGGAATCGATATGGAGATCGCTAAGCTTCTCGCTGATGAACTTGGAAAAGAGCTTGTAATTGAGAACATGGATTTCGATGCAGTATGTCTGTCTGTAAGCCAGCAGAAATGTGATATTGCTATGGCAGGTCTTACAATCAATGAAGAGAGAGAAGAGTATGTAACATTTACAGATTCTTACTATTCAGCATCACAGAGACTGATCGTACCAAGCGACAACACTACATTTGATGACTGCAAGAGCGCAGACGATGTAGCAGCACTTCTGGCTAAGACAGAGAAATCTGACAAGATTGGTGTTCAGGCCGGAACAACAGGTCAGTATTATGTAGAAGGAAGCGAGGACTGGGATTTCCCTGGACTTCCTGCAGAGTGTGTAACATATAAGAGTGGTTCCCTTGCAGTTCAGGATATGCTCAATGGAAACATCACATATGTAATCATCGATGCAGCACCTGCATCAGCTATTACAAAATCTATCAACGAGATGCAGTAATTCTCAAGTGATGGATTAGAAGAAGAGAGAGATTATGGGTAATTTTGATCAGAAAGTAAATAAGTTTATAGAGATTTTTGTGGAACAAAATGGTTATGCAAAAGTAATTCAGGGTCTGCAGAATACACTGTTAATTGCAGTGACAGGTTTGATCATTGGTATCATTGTTGGAACTTTGATTGCAACAGTGCGTGTACTTCCAAAGTATAAAACATTGCCAAAAGTATTGAATGGCATCTGCAGCTTTTATGTAGCACTGTTTCGTGGAACACCTATGGTAGTTCAGCTGTTGGTATTTTATTATGTACTTTTTCCAATCATCGGACTGAAAATTACAGGAGTACAGGTAGCCATGCTTGTATTCGGACTCAACAGTGGTGCATATATATCAGAGATTATGCGAAGTGGAATTCAGTCCGTAGATTCCGGACAGATGGAAGCAGGACGAGCAGTTGGTTTAAGCTTTGGGACAAGTATGATGAAGATCGTTATCCCACAGGCAGTAAAGAATATTCTCCCGACTCTTGGAAATGAGTTTATTTCCCTGATCAAGGAGACATCAGTAGTCAGCTTTGTCGGAGCAGCAGATCTTTATGTTGCATTTAATTACATTGGAACGAATAGCTATGAATTCATGGTTCCGTACTTGGTAATGGCACTGATTTATATTGCACTGGTATTGATTATTTCCTTACTGATAAAATTGATGGAAAGGAGCCTGAAGAAGAGTGATAGACGTAATTAATCTGAAAAAAAGCTTCGGCGAAGTCGAAGTGTTAAAAGGCATCGATATAACCATCAATAAAGGTGACATCGTAGCAATTATCGGACCGTCCGGTTCCGGTAAGAGTACATTCCTAAGATGTCTGAACTGTATGGAAGATCCGACGTCCGGGCAGATTATTTTTAATGGTGTAGACATTGCGGATATGAAAGTTGATATCAATATCCACCGCCGCAACATGGGAATGGTATTTCAGCATTTTAATTTGTTCAATAACAAGACAGTCATTGAGAATATTATGCTTGCACCGGTTTACACAAGATGCCAGGATCTAAAAAAAGCAAAGAGAAAGAAATTATTCGGAAAAGGTGGGGCAGATGCATCACTTGCAGGTCTGACAAAAGAGCAGATCAAGAAAGAAGAGAAAGAAAAAGCAATAGCACTTCTTAAGAGAATTGGTCTGGAAGATAAGGCAGATGTATATCCGTCAACGTTATCTGGTGGACAGAAACAGCGTATTGCGATTGTCCGCGCACTTGCTATGGATCCGGATGTCATTCTTTTTGACGAGCCGACATCAGCACTTGACCCAGAGATGGTAGGTGAAGTACTGGAACTGATGAAGCAGCTTGCAAGCGAAGGAATGACCATGGTAGTTGTAACACATGAGATGGGATTTGCAAAAGAGGTGGCTTCCAGAGTTGTATTTATCGACGAGGGAGTTATCAAAGAAGAAGCAGCTCCGAAAGAGTTCTTTGAAAATCCGAAAGATGCACGATTAAAAGAATTTTTATCAAAAGTATTATAAGAGATTATAAAAAAGATATAAAGAGACAGAGTGGAAAGAAATCCATCCTGTCTCTTTTTGCGTATGTGAAAATGTGGTATAGTAGAAACAACAAAGTTATCACAGATAAAAATGCCTGTTAGACATAGAAAGAGGCAGCAGAAAAGAATAATATTGACACTAAGGAGGAAATAATTATGGCTTTTTTTGACAGAATGAAAGATTCACTTACAACAGCAGGACAGGAAGTTTCTCAGAAGGCGAAGAATGCAACGGAGAATGTCAGATTGGGAAACTTGATCAAGAACAATGATAAGATGGTAGATAAATTGCTTTACCAGGTTGGTCTGAAATATTATGAAGCACACGGACAGGAAGAGGGAACAGAATATCAGGAGTTATTTGCAGAGATTAATCGTCTGAAATCAGAAAATGCGGGATATCAGCAGGAGTTGGATAATCTGGCAGCTACAAACAAATGTCCTCAGTGTGGATTTGGTAACAACGCAAGTGCAAAATTCTGCATTAGTTGTGGAGCTCCACTGAATCAGACTCCGGTTGCACCGGCACAGTCAGCACCTGGAAAATGTTGTGACAAATGTGGAGCTTTGAATGACGCGGAAGCCTTATTCTGTACGGAGTGTGGAAATCGATTAAATACACAGCCGGCGCAGCCAATGACCTATACAGTGCCGGAAGCAGACGAGGCAGTTGAAACGACAGTAGCAGAGGCTATGCCAGAGGAATCTGAATCCGAGAAAGTTGACTCAAAGGAAGTTGACTCAGAGGAAACAGTGACTGAAGTAGACGATACGCAAGAGCCGGTAACAGAAAAAAATCAGGCATGCTGTGCAAAATGTGGAGCACCATTAGAAGAAGATGCATTATTCTGCACATCATGTGGAGCAAGAGTTTAGGGGAGTTCTAAAGAAGCTGAAATTCGGTTGAAAGAGACTGTCGGGGGCATTCTTGAAAAAAGAAGATAAGGAAGAGAGTAAGGAGGAACAGCTATGGCAAAATTTTGTTCAAAATGTGGCAATGAGCTGAAAGAAGGAGCAAGGTTCTGTTCTGTGTGTGGAAACCCGGTAAAGCAGGTACAGAGCGCACAGAGTGCGGCAACAGCAGCAGGAACTAATGAAGAGAGACAAGGAGTGTCTTCACAGCAGCAGGGATTTACTGCCCAGGATATGCAGTATCAGCAGATGGCAGGATCTGCTGCACCAGTGAAGAACAATAAAAATTTATGGCTGCTTGCAATCCCGGCAGCGATTCTTGTAATTTTGCTTGTGATTTTCGGAATCAAAGCCGTTCTGTCACCGGCATATTTAAAACCTGTCAAATACATGGAAAAAGCATTCAATAAGCAGGATATTGATCTGATGAAAAAAGCAGTGCCGGATGAGTATGCAGAATGGATGACGGATGATATTGTAGATTATATGTTTGATTTGGACAGTGATTATAAAATTACGATTAAAGTTACTGATAAAGAAAAAATTGCAAAAAAAGATCTGGAAGAGACTCTGATTGATGATTATTATGTTCTGGACAGCATTGCTGAAGATGCAAAGGCGGGATATATTCTGGAAGCAGAGGCAACATTAAAACAAGACGGAGAAAAAGATACACAGGATATTACACTTGTAGTGGTCAAAGTAGATGGAAAATGGGTGATTGTCTCCGGATTATAAAATAATGAAAAGAAAGACGGGAACAAAAGTTATGCAGGAACAGACAAAGGAAAACAAACTGCCAGTAGTGTTACTGACGGTCATAATTGTAGTATTACTTGTAGGAAGCATTGTAATAGGAATATTTGGCGGTGGAGGAAAGAAAGTTGAGACTGCTGTTCCAAAGAAAGATATTAAAGCTGCAAGAGAGGCAGCAGAGCTTTCAGATGAGGGGGAAGTTCAGACAATTGCAATCGACAAAGATATTATTGTGAATGCCGGTGGCACTGGAAGTGCAGATGAGAAGAGCGAAATGCAGGATTCACAGACAACAGAGGATTCCCAGACAGTACAGAACACGGAAGATTACATTTTCCCGAATAGTTCCTCAGTACTTCTAACAGATGCAGAGGTGTCCGGAATATCAAAAGACCAGCTCAGAATTGGAAGAAATGAAATTCTTGCCAGACATGGAAGACGTTTCAACGACCAGGCACTGCAGCAGTATTTTGACAGCAAAAGCTGGTATAACGGAACCATTAGTCCGGACGAGTTCGATGCAAATTTAGATTCCAGATTGAATGATGTGGAACGTGCCAACATCGAAATCATTAAGAAGTATGAGTAACAGGGGGAATGAGAAATGTTTTGTCCAGAATGTGGATATAAGAATGTAGAGGGTGCGGCTTTCTGTGAGAACTGTGGAACGAAACTTACAGGAATGCCGGGAAGTATAAATCCAAAGGAAACCTCTTATGAAAAAACAGGAGAAAAAACAACAAAGAAAAGCGTATCATTGGGGAAGATAAATAAGATGCTTCTGATAGAGATACCTATCGCAATGATCAGTCTGTTAATATTCATTATGGTCTTCCAGGCAAAATTCAGCGTCAAAAGTGTGGTAGAGCGTTATGCGGAAGGGATGGGTGACGGAAACTGGAATCAGGTTTATGATACACTTTATCTTAATGATTCCGGAGACTTTATGTCAAAGCAGGCATTTGTTACTTCCCAGACTATCAATGGAATAAAATGGGATGAGGATCTGGAAGTTCAGAAGATCCGCAAAAAGACAAGCAATACATATCGTGTAAAATACGAAGGCGATAATGGCGTTCAGAGAATCGATGTAAAGGTAAAAAGAAGAGGTCTTACATGGAAAGTTGATGAAGCGGATACATTTCTTTCAAAAAACTTTTCTGTAGCGGTTCCGAAAGGTGCAGAGATTAAAATTGATGGAATTACACCAGATTCAAAACTGAAATCCCAGGATGAGATTGAAGGAATGGACACCTATACTATTAAGAAGATATTTGGAACAAGTCATTATGTAGAAATCAGCGGTTCTGACATTGAGACTACAAGTGCTGTACTTGAGTCATACGATGAACCTACTGTTATGACAGCCGGATACAGTAAGGCTACGGTGGAACAGATGGCAGATCAGGCAGTAAAAGATCTGAACAACATTTTCCAGGGAGCTGCCGCAAACAAACGTTTCAGTGATCTCGATATTTTGAATAATATGTATGCGGATGAAAAAGATTCTGCAATCAGAAAATATGAGAGTGCGAGGGACGATTATTTTGAAAATGGAAATAACAGCTGGGAGTTTCTGAACTATACAATAACGAATTGTGAGGCTCAGGCACAGATGATCACAAGAGATCAGAAACAACTGATTGAGGTGACGATCAAAGGTGATGCTCAGTGGGAAAAGAATTATGTCTACTATGATGGAGACAAGGAGAGAGAGACAGAGACAGAAGATGCAGAACATACATTGTATTACATTGATGATGGTGGAACATGGAAATTGTATGATTTAGATCTTTGGACTTGGTAAAATATGAACTGAAAAAGGAAGAGACAAAAATGTTTTGCGAAAAATGTGGAAAGAAACTGGAAGATGGAGTGAAATTTTGCCCAAGCTGTGGAAACCGGGTAGAAATACCGGAAAATCAGACTGATACGGTCTATGAACAGCCGGAAAAAAGTAAGAAATCCAGAAAAAAAAGTAAATTACCACTTGTTCTGATTGCGGTGCTGGCAATTATTTTGATTGTAGGCGGAATTTTATACGGAACGGTCGGCCTTAATCTGCAGAAAGATAAGCTGGCTGTGAAAATAAAAAAGGCTGGAATCCCGCAGTACACGGAAGAAATGAACGAAATTGTGGATGAATGGGATGATTTTGGAATATTCAGCATTTCTGATAAAAGAAATGATCTTCATAAGTTGAAAAAGATTGTAAATTATTTGGATGAATACAATGCGGCAGCGGATGAGTACAAATCCATGAATAAAGAAAAAGAGCAGTATGCGTTAGATGAGGATAGTTACAAAGAATATGAAAACGCACTTCATGACTGTAGCGATGCGATTGAGCAGAAAAATCCGGAGTCACTTATAAATGCAGTCGAGATTGCAAAAGAAACACTGAAGGATTTGAAAAAAGCAGATGATAGCTATGTAGAAGACCGGGTAAAGATGTATGAGGGACTGGAGCTTAAAGATGCCGGGGACGATGTTGTCTCCGGATATAAAAAGAATCTGAAAGAGATTCAGGGTTTGACTGGAAAAGGGAAAAAAGATTACAAAGCTATTAAGGAAGCATTTTCCAAGATGGATCAGATCGTGTACCAGTACATAGAGCCAAAGAATCAAGCAGTCGTATCCATCCAGCAGATTGATGCCAGTGAATTTCCAACTGTAAAACTATATATGAGTATCAAAGATAAGACAACCGGAAATGTAATTGAAAATCTGGATGATGCATTTTTCTATATCAATAAGCAGGATGCAAATGCAAAGTATGTAAAACAGGTCGTGAAATCAGCGAACCAGTTGAACGAAAAAGAAGCATTGAAAGTAGATATGGTAGCTGATGTCAGTGGAAGTATGGATGGTTCACCCCTAAACGAGGCAAAACAGGTAATGTCGGATTTTGTCGGAAGCGTGCAGTTTGACGCAGGAGATCTCGTGGAATTGACATCATTTTCAACCGGAGTATGTCTGGAACAGGAATTCAGTGATGATGCTGCAACATTGACCAATGATATCAATAATCTTGTTACAGGTGATATGACAAGTCTTTACGATGCACTTTACACAGCTGTTGAACGTGTAGCAGCACAGAACGGTGCAAGATGTGTGATTGCATTTACTGATGGAAATGACAATTACAGTAACTGTACAAAAGAAGATGTGGTAAATGTTGCAAATCGTTATCATGTACCGGTATTTATTATTGGAATCGGTTCCATTGATTATGCCGATGTAAATGATATTGCAACTCAGACCGGAGGTATGTATTATAATGTCAGCGATGTAACTTCCATGGATAAGATATACGAAGAAATCTATCAGATGGAAAAACAGCTCTATCTGGTGGAATTTGAAGATAATACAGGTGCAACTGTCGGGGATACCGCAAATATTCAAGCCGGATACCACAGTATCGATTATGGCGGAGAATGTGAATACACATACACTCCGAACGTTCTTATGAGTGCCCAGAGTAGGGATATATACACAGACGGTCCTCAGGCAGCAGTAGAAGGCTATCTGAAGAACTTCGACAGCGCCATGAATAAATCTGATTTTTCTCTGATATCCGGATATTTGAAAAATGGAAGCCCGATATACACAGAACAAGAAAAATATGTTCTGCGTGATATTACAGAACGATTGGATTCCTATGAACTGACAGACGTGTCATATGCAGACGCCAATAACTGCGTCATATCCACAAGAGAAACTTACTATGTACAAGTAAAAGGAAAACCATTACAACTTATGACCCAGGAATGTAAGTATAACGTAGAAAACCAGGGCGATAAGTGGCAGCTTACATCATTCGCAGATATTAAAGTCGTATCAAGAATCAAACAATAAAACATTCTTGGCATGGATGCTTTCCTGTAATTTACAGGAGGCATCCATTTTTTGTATAACAGGAAATTGCATTTCCTGTTATACAAAAAGCCTCCGGCAGCAAAATTCAATGAAACATACTATTTTTTAAAATTAAATTCAGTGGCAAGATCTTCAGATATTTTTGCGATAGTACCAGGTTCAAAAATATTGTTCAGTCCTGCAATTGTGAGTGCTTCCTGATATTTTGTCCCGGCAGGAACTGTGGTGAGAGTCATATATTTGGCAACACCGGAATGAAAATCAACCCGCGATTCTAAAAACAGTTCGAAAGAAGCGAGGGCAGAGGTGGCATAACCTATATAATAAAATGGCTCTTCAAAAACATGATCTATATAAGTCCAGGATGTGTCATCGCTGATGAAATTGTTATATTCATCACTGACATTTTCCCAAATCTGATCCAGTTTTTTAATATCCAGATCCGGAGTCGTATAGGAACGATATTCCGCTTCATTTATTGTAAATCCATCTGCAACAGAAGCCATCATATCAAAAATAACAAAGGAAGCCAGGGCATCGCCACATTCCGGATAATAGGTATCATAATAATCATAGCAGATTAATTCTAATCCTTGCGACATGATCTCTGAGACATCGGTTATATCGCGAGAATCAAATGGATGAGCAGGATTGTGGTAATAATAATTGTAGTGCCCGAATTCATGCAGGAGGGTTGAATAATCGGAGACGGTCTCATATGGAGAACTGTAAATATAAGCATCATTGTAGGCAGGCAGTGGTGCAGAAAAACTTAAGTCCGGATATTTCAGAGAAGACGCCTCGACATCATACAAAGTATTTTTTTGCAAATGAATCAAGGATTCCTCCAGTGCAGGACAGACTTTTTGAATACATTTGCGAAGCCGGTGGATTTTTTCCTCTCCACGGTCATGGTTTTCGTCATATACAACATAAATAGAATCATCCTCAGTGACGGAAGATACATATTCGTGAAATACAGGTATGAAATTATCTTTCACTTCATTTTCGATTTTCTTTAGATCGGTCATTGTGTAATCACGACCATATTCAACGGCATAGACAAAATCAGGGTAATTGGCATAACCGAAAGACTGAGCAAAAGCATTGTTCATATTTACAAGGTCAATGTAGAGCTGTTTGAGTTCTTGTTCTTTGGCGCCTTGTGTGATCAGAGCCTCATAACATTGGATTAATTCGTTTTTTTGTTGCTTCAGTGCAATTGCTTCATCAGAATAGATCAGTGAATTTTCTATCCGGGAGGCTTTATCTTCTCCAATGTAAGAACGAAAGACATCGCTGTATTGGGAAGATAAGGCACGCTGAAACAGACTGGAAGCTTTTTCAAAACTATCAGTATAGGCAGATTCTTTGCTATGATAACGTTCCGCTTTTTCCTGGCTTTCGGTATCCAGATAATACGCATATTGCGCTAAAGTTGCATCAGTCAAAAGCATGTTCAGTTGTTCACATAACTGATCATAGAGACCGAGAATCCGTTCTTCATTACCGTCACTGTCAAGAGCGGTATGAAATTCATTAAAGGTAGATTTAAAGGTATCGATATCGATAGAATCCATAGAACGGTCAGTCAGGGAAAGGTTGGAACGGTTGAAATGATCCGTATACTTGAAGTCTGCATAAGGTTTGACCGTTTCTTTTGCAGATGTATGATTCTTGACGTCGGTATGCTTTTGAGACGAGTCACGGTTATTGCAGCCGGAGCATATAAATGCAGCCAACAGGCAGGAACAACATACTGTTAAGAGTAATAAATATTTTCTTTTCATAAGGCAACCTCCTTTTAAAATATTGGATGATTTGTCTTTTTTAGTTGAAATAGTATAACAGGTTTGTAAGGCATCCACAAGGATAGAAAGATCTAATTTTCAGGAAAATGATTGACGAAATTTGAGGCAAAAATCTGTGTATTTTTGAAGGTGGATTTTGCTTTTGTGGGAGTCGTTCTTCATGATACAATGAAAAAAACAATACTTGACTTATCACAAGAAAAAAGATTCATGGCAGGTAAATCATATAGGAGAGGAGGAAAGGGTCATGGTAAAAAGAATATTAGGTGGAATTTTATTTATATGTATTGGAATTTTTTTGATGATTGCTTCAATAAAAATGATTTTTGTGGATGATCCAAAGGCAAAGAAGCTTTTAAGTGAAGCCGTCTATGTCACGACAGATACGGTAGATCCGGCAAATGATGGGAAAGCAGTTATCGTATCGGCGCCTTTTAAGCTCGTTGAACCGGCGTATGATGATGAAATGGGGCTTACCTTAGACAGTATTCGTATTTCACGCAAGAAAGAGAGGACGGAGTATGAAAGAAAACAAAATGATGAGGATGGTTGGAAGGAAAAGTTAGTGTGGAATCAAGAGGGGGCTTCGGAGGAATATATAGGAGAAGGAATGGTTGGTGGATACACGCTTTCCGAGGATTTTATCCATATGATCCGAATGACCGGCACCTGGAAAGACTATGATGAACAGGTATTAAAAGAACTTGGTTACGCCTTTGTATCGGATCCATTATATAGTCAGGGATATTTTATAGAACCACTGGATCAGACAGAAAGATCTTACCAATATTATCTGGAAAATGATATCCGTTATTCTTATAGTTATGCAGATTTCAAGGATGGCGATAAGGTGACGGCTATCGGTATTCAAGACGGACAAACGTTAAAAAAAGCACCTGGAATGACGGAATATTTGATGAAAGGTGAAATGGATATGGAAACTGCAATAAAAGAAGGTGGTGCCGCAGGGATTGGATTGAAGATTTTTAGTATTGCGATTTCGTTGATCTTTATGCTTGGCGGTGTACTGATGTTTGTAATAAAGAGGTGATTCTATGTCAATAATATGGGCTGGGGCAGTTGAAATCGCACTTGCATGGGCGGTTATACTGGGCGTAAAAATTGCAAGTAATGCATTTGAATGGAAATTCGAGCATCTATTGCCGAATTACTGGTATCCGGTTGTAAAAAGAAAATTAGCAAAACCAGAGACAGCAACTTTAAAAGATAAGGGAATACCAAAAAAAATATCCGATGAACTGGAAGGTCTGCTGGCATTTATGCAAGGCGGCAGTTTGCAAAATAGCAGAATTCGAATGGATCGTACTTTTCAGGATAAGATAGAGCACGAGACAAAGCAACTGAAAAAAAGAGGTCTGGCAAGACAATTTCATTTTACAAATTTAAAATTGTCGGAGAAGAATGAAAAAAAGAAAGATTTCAGACATTGGAGCGATGCTGGACGTGAATGGAGAGAAGTTATCGTAGAAGCGTCTGTTTCGGACAAATATCTAAGCAAAGATAAGAAAAAAGTACTCCATGAAACAATCTATCCTTACGGTGCGATATTACTTCGTCAGTCACGTCACATTCGACATACAGATAAGGCAGATAAGGACAGAAAAAAGGAACAGACATTTTACAGTGAATATTCACAGATGACTTGCCCAAGCTGTGGTGCGCAGTTAAATTTAAAAGGAAACGAAACGAATTGTCCTTATTGTGGCGCCTTTATACAGAGTCAATTTTACGATTGGCAGACAGAAGATTTTCGAATCTATCACCTTCCAGATCCGAATGCGAGGAATCTGTTATACACAGGCGGACTGATCCTGGCACTATTTTTACCGGCAGTTCCATGTATACGCTTCATCTCAAATATGTATCTTGCATTTGGTCTTGCATTTGTATTGACCATTTTAGTAGCTTTTGGAATACTCTCTTTCATAACTCCGAAATTAGAGAAAGAGGAAAAGTTGAAAGAACAGATTGTCCGATATGACGAAAGCTGGCTGGCAAGTAACATCAATGAAGCATTGTATAAATCCGTACTCACACCGGAACTACTGACATATATTGTTGACGATATAAAGATAAAAAGTGTAGAAAATACAGAAGATACAACGACAATTTCAGTGAGTGCAAAACTGCGCAGGACTATTTTGGAAAATGATCAGCATATTGTCATGAAAAACGAAAAAGAAAATTGGACGCTTTCAAGAGCACTACATCCTAATCGATTAAAATCAAAAGGACAGGACATTGTAATAGAAAAAGAATGCCCAAGCTGTGGCGCCAATTATGTTCCGGATGAGAAAGGCTGCTGTTCCTATTGTGGATATAGTTTGAAAGTTGATAACTCAAAGTGGAAAATTAATGCCAGTGAGAAAAGAAATATGTCTATTATAGTATAGTCGAAAGTAATATATTAATAAAATGTTTGACATAGAATAAGCAGACTGTTATTATAATAATAGAAGAGGTGCTACCGATGACGGTTCGCCTGATTTATTAATTAAAAAAATAACCGCTTAACTTGTCAGGGTGTGGGCGGTTATTTTTGCGTCTTGGAATCATGCTTTCCATGCATGTAACCAAGACTATAAAAAGTCGCACACAGCGAAATCACTGTGATAAGGTCACCAATGGTCAGCATAGGCATATTTCTCCTTTCCCAGATTTTCCTTTCGGAATTGATCTATGTAATCGGAGCTATGTTTTACTCTCCGCGCAAAGCGAACCGCCATCAACACGTCAACGTGTAGTAGCACCTAAAAATATTTTAACAAAATAAATATATTTTATCAATATAATATTTCTAAAACAATAAGTAATGTATTGATGGAATAGGAATATCATAAAATGCTTTGAAAAGAGCGATAAATGAAGTGTATAAATAAAAAAGTCCCAAACAATCAAGGAGATTTCCGAAATATCAGCGAGCATAGCCAGTATGATTATGTATTGTCTGAGCCGTTTCTCAGGCGAGTTTACATAATCATACTGAGATAAGCGGCGCAACTGATATCGGAAATACCTTGTGTTTGTGACTTTTTTTATTTATAAACACATTCCCGACTACTTTACAAACATTTTACAAACCGCCCGTTTTTGATTTTACATTCTCCTTTTATGATAATAACTGTCGACGAGGTAAATAATAAAAAAAGAATTATTGTACAAGACAAAAGGAGATTACGAAAATGAAATTGAAAAAGTTTATTGCAATGATGGCAGTAACAGCAATGGTTGCAGGAATGGCAACAGGATGTGGCGGATCAAAATCAGATGCAGGATCTGATTCAACAGGAAGTAATACAAAGACAGAAAGCTTAAGCGGAACAATTACAGCAGCTGGTTCTTCAGCATTAAAACCGCTGGCAGATGATGCAGCAGATTCATTCTTAAATGAGAACCCGGACGTATCTATTACAATTGATGCAGGAGGATCAGGAGAAGGACTGAAGCAGGTATCCGAAGGAACAGTTGATATCGGAAACTCTGATGTAGCCGCTGAGGATAAGTTGGATGCAGATAAAGCAAAAGAACTTGTAGATCATCAGGTATGTGTTATTACAATGGCACCAATCGTAAATGAGGATGTTGCAAAGGCAGGAGTTAAGAGTCTTACAAAAGATCAGCTCATCAGCATTTTCACAGGAAAGACAACAAACTGGAAAGAAGTTGGTGGACCAGATGAGGACATCGTACTCGTAACAAGACCAGGATCTTCAGGAACAAGAGCTACTTTCCAGAAATATGCATTAGATGGAAATGAAGAAGCTTCCAATGCATCTATGGAGACAGACGATTCAGGAGTACTTCTTACAAATGTAAAAGATACAAAGGGTGCAATTGGTTATGTTGCTCTTTCTTATCTGACTGGTGATGCAGGAGTTGAGACAGTTGCAATTGACGGAGTAGAGCCTACACTTGAGAACACATACAGTGGAGAGTACCCAGTATGGACATTTGAGCATATGTATACAAAAGGTGAGCCAAACGAAGTTGTAAGTGCATTCCTTGATTACATCACAGGTGACAAATATGGAAGCCAGATGGAGAAACTTGGATATGGCGTTTCTTCTAAGATGACAAAGACAGAGCACTAATCAGGAAAAACGAGAAGTGGCAGGGCAGACGAAAATATAGCAATGTCTGCCATGCCATTTCTTATGAAAATCAGGTGAATGATATGAATAAAAAACAAAGTATGTTTGCAAAAGAATATGCCTGGAGAGGACTTATGACAGCCGGAGGCCTTCTGGTTATCGTAATCACGATCTGTATCGGAGCATTCCTTGTATATAAAGGTTCTGGCACATTTACTATATTCCACCATTCCCTTTCAGACTTTCTGTTCTCAGCAGATTGGGGACCGGCAGATAATGCCGAAGGTGGTGGTACGGTCGGAGCATTGATCTTTATCGTAGGTTCTCTTTGTACATGCGGACTTGCACTTTTGATCGCAACACCATTTGCACTGGGATCAGCAATCTTTATGATTGAAATTGCGCCGAAATTCGGTGAAAAGTTTTATCGTCCGATTGTAGAAATATTTGCAGGTATTCCATCGGTTGTATACGGATGGGTCGGATTGACAGTGTTGATTCCGGCAATTAAAAAAATATTTGGACTACAGGTCGGACATTCTATACTGGCAGCGGGAATCGTACTCGCACTTATGATATTTCCAACAATCAGCAATGTGGCAGCAGATTCTATAAGTTCTGTTCCGAAAGATTATCGTATGGCGGCTTATGGACTGGGATCGACCAGATGGCAGTCGATTTATAAAGTTGTACTTCCGGCAGCAGGCTCAGGAATTCTTTCCGGTATTATCCTTGGACTTGCAAGAGCATTTGGTGAGGCGCTTGCAGTTGCAATGGTTATCGGACAGACGACAGCACTTCCAACTGGCATTTTCTCTACGACAAAGAGTCTGACAACGGAGATTGCGGCACAGATGGGAAATGCGACAGAAGGTGGAGAGATGAAGACAGCACTTTGGACAATGGCATTACTGTTATTCGTATTGTCCCTTGTATTTATTCTGCTGATTCATTATTTCTCCAGACCGAAGAAAGATAAAGTGTAAGGAGGAGACGAGAAGATGAACAGAATAAAACGTGCGCGTGGAACCAATAGCGTAATGACAGGCGTATTCTATCTGATCGCAGTTTTCTTTTTTGCACTTTTGATTTCATTTGCATCTTATGTGATTATAAAAGGATTCAGCGGTGCGACTCCGGAAATGTTCCGCTTTCTGAGAAAAGGAAGTATTGGAAACCAGTTATTTAATACGATTTATCTTGTATTCATATCACTGGTATTTTCCGTACCGCTTGGAGTAACTGCAGGAATTTATCTGTCTATGTATGCAAAAAAAGGATTTTTGACCAAGTTTCTTCGCATCTGCATCGAGACACTTTCCTCATTACCATCTATCGTAGTTGGTTTGTTTGGATATCTGGTATTCCTTGTGTTTTTCGGACTTGGAAAAAGTCTTCTTGCCGGAGCACTTTCCATTTCCATACTGGCAATTCCAGTTATTACAACGACGACAGAGGATGCGATCAATGGACTGCCAGATGATTATCTTCAGGCAAGTTTGGGACTTGGTGCAACGAGGTGGCAATCCATCTATCACGTACTTCTTCCGGCCTGTATTCCACGAATTATGACGGGTGTGATATTGGCAGCAGGAAGAGGATTTGGTGAGGCGGCAGCGCTTCTTTATACAACTGGTTCCGGAACAGATATCCGTTGGGGTAATTGGAACCTGGCAGCACCGACCTGTCCGTTAAATATATTCCGTCCGGCAGAGACGTTATCATTACAGATTTGGGGCTTACAGATCAATGGACAAGATCCGAATCTTGCCAATCTGTCAGCGGCAGTTTTGATGATCCTCGTTCTGTTATTTAGTATCGGGGCAAATGCCTTGAGCCGACATATCAATAAAAAGACGTCAGGTGAAAGTGTGTAGAAAGGATAAAAAAATTATGGCAGATCAATCAAAAAAATATAAATTTGATATCAGTAATCTGAATCTGCATTATGGTGGTTTTCATGCATTAAAAGATGTAAATATGCAGATTGAAGCAAATAAGATTACTGCTTTTATCGGGCCGTCCGGATGTGGAAAGTCTACATTTTTAAAGACTTTGAACCGCATGAATGACTTGGTAGAGAATTGTAAGATCGATGGAAAGGTGCTGCTTGATGGCACAGATATTTATAAGGATATGGATGAAATTACTCTGCGTTACCGTGTCGGAATGGTATTTCAGCAGCCAAATCCTTTTCCGAAGAGCGTATATGACAATGTGGCATATGGCCCAAGAATTGCCGGAATCAAGAAAAAATCGCAGTTGGATGAGATTGTGGAGCGAAGCTTAAGACAGGCAGCTATCTGGGATGAATTAAAAGACAGGCTTCATAAAAGTGCGCTTGGACTTTCCGGTGGACAGCAGCAGAGACTTTGTATCGCAAGAACACTTGCGGTAGAGCCGGAAGTCATATTGATGGACGAACCAACTTCTGCACTGGATCCGATTTCAACATCTAAGATTGAAGACCTTGCGATGGAACTGAAAAAAGATTATACTATTGTCATGGTAACTCACAATATGCAGCAGGCTGTCCGTGTATCTGACAATACTGCATTCTTCCTGTTGGGCGAAGTGATCGAGTATAACGATACAGAAAAATTATTCTCTATTCCTTCTGACAAGCGTACAGAAGACTATATTACAGGGAGGTTCGGTTAAGATATGCGTAATAAGTTTGATATGCAGCTGGAACGTCTCAACAGCCAGCTGACCCATATGGGAGAGATGTGTGAGATTGCAATTACCAGAGCAACGAAGGCTTTGGAAGATGGTAAGATTGATGAGGCGAAATCTGTCCAGGAGGCAGATGAAGAGATTGACCAGTTAGAAAAAGACATCGAACGTCTTTGTCTGAAGCTTCTGTTACAGCAGCAGCCGGTAGCAAGAGATCTTCGCCAGATTTCAGCGGCACTTAAGATGATCACAGACATGGAACGAATCGGAGATCAGGCATCTGATATTGCGGAGATTATTATTTCTGAAAAGAAGGATGAGGCAGCAGATATTCCGGTTATTGTGAAGATGTCTGAAGCAGCAGCAAAGATGGTTCGGGACAGTGTGAATGCTTATGTGGAAAAAGACCTGGAGTTGTCACGTGCTGTTATCGAATACGATGATGTTGTAGATGAGATGTTCGAGGAAAATAAAAAACAGCTGATTGATTACATTTCCAAGAATAGCGGAGAAGGTGGAAAGGAAGCCATTGATCTGATCATGGTCGCAAAATACCTGGAGAGAATTGCAGATCATGCGACCAATATTGCAGAGTGGGTAGAATTTTCAATTACAGGAATCCACAAGGAGAGCAAAGTATGATATTTTGTGTAGAAGACGATAGTAACATTCGAGAATTAGTCATATATACACTTGAGACCACGGGCTTTAAAGCGCGTGGTTTTGAGGATGGAAAGGAATTTTTAGAAGCGCTGGCACTGGAGACACCGGAATTGATCTTATTAGATATTATGCTTCCGGGAATGGATGGGCTGGAGCTTTTAAGCAAATTAAAAGCGTCACCGAAGAACCGTGATATTCCGGTCATTATGTTGACAGCAAAAGGTGCAGAATACGATAAAGTAAAAGCACTGGATGCCGGGGCAGACGATTACGTGACCAAACCATTTGGAATGATGGAGCTTGTATCCAGGATCAAAGCAGTCCTTCGAAGAACACAGAAAGATACACAGGATTCACAGGACGTCATTGTTCTTGGTGACATTGAGATGAATACGAAAAAACATGAAGTAACTGCAGATGGAGAAGTTGTGACATTGACGCTTAAAGAGTATGAACTTTTGAAGCGCCTTATGAAGAACCCGAACATTGTCATGACACGAGACTGTCTGCTGGAAGACATCTGGGGATACGATTTCGACGGTGAGACAAGAACTGTCGATGTACATGTAAGAACACTCAGACAAAAACTTGGCAAAAGCGGAGAGAAGATCGAAACAGTCCGAGGCGTCGGATACCGCATGAGTGAATAAGAGATAATATAGAATAACAGGGGACGAGAAGGGGACGGGAGCAACGGAGCCGGGGCGAGTATGCCCCGTCCCCAAAGCGAGGCGCAAGCCCGCTCAAGAGGCTCCCCCGTCCCCAAAGCGAGGCGCAAGCCCGCTTGGAAAGGTACGCATATGAAACTTAGAAGCAAAATTCAACATAGTATGATCATGGTCATCACAGTGACGCTTCTGGCGGCATATGCGCTGACCACACTGGTTATCTACAGACAGAATGTAGGTTTAATGGAGCGGGAGACGCGGCAGGAAGCGGATTATATTGTAAAGGCAATCGAGATATCCGGGACAGATTACTTAAAACAGATGGACGAGGTAGAAAAGAATACAAGAATTACCTTGATTGATCCGGCAGGCGATGTTCTGTACGATTCTACGGAAGACGCGGTGACTTTACAGAACCACAAGAATCGTCCGGAAATCAAGGCTGCCCATAAGAATGGTACTGGTCAGGAAGTCAGAAGATCCATGACGATGAGCAAGGAAATGTTCTATTATGCAAAGCTTCTTCCGGATGGAAATGTACTTCGTGTATCCAAAACTATGAACACAGCGCTTCACACAGCAATTTCAATCCTGCCGATTATGGGATTGATCGCAGTTGTGGCTCTTGCATTTGCATATCTGCTTTCCAGACAGCAGGTGGCAAAGCTGATTCGACCAATTAATGAACTGGATCTGGAGGAACCTCTGGAAAACGAAGTCTATGAAGAGCTGACACCGCTTCTGGAGAGCATTGATAAGCAGAACAAAGAAAAAGAAGCCATTGCCAATATGCGAAAAGAATTTTCGGCAAATGTGTCTCATGAACTGAAAACGCCGCTTACCTCAATTTCAGGTTATGCCGAGATTATGAAGAGCGGAATTGCGAAACCTGAAGATATGCCACGTTTCTCAGAGAAAATTTACAACGAGGCAAGGCGATTGATTACATTAGTAGAAGATATCATCAAGTTATCACATCTGGACGAAGGAAAAGTCGAACTGGAGAAAGAAGATATAGATCTCTATGAGCTGACAAGAGAAATTATAAGCCGCCTGGCGCCACAGGCTTCGGCGAAGAAAGTCCACATGGAACTGACCGGGGAATCCGTTATTTACAATGGAGTCCGGCAGATTTTAGATGAGATGGTCTACAATATTTGCGAAAATGCCATCAAATATAACAAAGAAGGCGGAGAAATCCGCATCTGGGTTGGAAATACATTGAATGGAAAGAAGATTATCGTGACAGATACAGGAATCGGAATTCCGGAAGATCAAAAAGAACGGATTTTTGAGCGATTCTACCGGGTAGACAAGAGCCATTCAAGAGAAATCGGCGGAACCGGACTGGGACTATCTATCGTAAAACATGGCGCAATATTGCACAATGCAAAGATCCATGTAGATAGCGAGTTGGGAAAAGGAACGAGGATGGAATTGACATTTTAATATTAAGGGATGTAGTCAAGCGTTGATTGACTATGTCCCTAATTGCGTTTAAGAATTGAAAATGATACAATGATAAAAAATGATGAATTAAGGAAGTATCAAATGGATAGACAGGATGTAAAATTTTCAATTCGAAAGAAAATACTAGGGGTAACGCTTGTGGCGGCGTTGCCTTTTCTTGCTATATCTATATATTTGCTCATTTCCATGTCAAACTACAATCATACATATAATAAGATTGTACAGAATCTTACTATTGCAAATAGTTATAATCTGGATTTTAAAGAAGAGATGGATGAAAGTCTTTATAAAATGGTTGTTGGATATGTTACAGTAGATGACTTTGACGATGCGGAAGAATTAAAAAGTCCCTATGTCCTGATTAAGAATCTGCGCAAGGAATTTAGAAATTTGAAGAAAATTACAACGGATACCGAAAGTAAATTATGGCTAGATAGTCTGCTCCGAAATATTGACACGCTGGAGAATCGGGTCGATGATCTGGTGCAGAATATTCATGTGGGTGGTACTTATGACAGTAACATCAAAGAACTGGATGATAATATTTATATTTTAACTGAATTGATTCAGGATGATATTCAGTATTATATTTATTATCAAACGGAAAGTATGGAAAAGGTGACGGATACGCTGAATACACAGATTCGGACATTTATCATTATCTGTGCATGTCTGATCGCGGTCCTGACCATTGGTCTTGTTATGGCAGTCATGCAGATTACAACAGGCATGTTGCGTCCGATTCAGGTGTTGGCACAGGCGGCTGGAAGAATTTCAAAAGGGGATCTAGATGCAAGGGCAGATGTGGATTCCAGGGATGAGATTGCGGTGCTGGCTGATAGGTTCAACGATATGGCAGGCAATATCCAGACTTTGGTTGTGAAAGTTAGAGAGGACGAGCAGAAAATGAGGAAGGCAGATTTGAGACTTCTGCAGGAGCAGATTAATCCACATTTCCTCTATAATACACTGGACAATATTGTGTGGCTGATTGAAGGAAATGAGCCGGACGAAGCAGTGGAGATGGTTGTAACTTTATCTGAATTTTTCCGTCTTGTACTCAGTAAGGGAAAAGAATTTATCACAATCCGACAAGAAGAGCAGCACATCAGCAGCTACTTGCAGATTCAGGAAAAACGGTATCATGACATTTTGGATTACCATATTTATATAGATCCTGAAATTTATGAGTATCAGATTCCAAAACTTACGTTGCAGCCACTTGTGGAAAATGCGTTATATCATGGAATTAAATATAAACGTTCCCGGGGAATGATTGAGATCACAGGAACGAAAGAGGGAGAAAATCTTTATCTGACAGTAGCTGATGACGGTGTCGGCATGGATGAAGATGAATTAAAGAAACTGGGAAAAGAAATTTCCAGACCATGTAAAGAAACGGAAAGCGGATTTGGACTTGCAAATGTAAATGAAAGAATCCGTATGTATTTTGGAGCAGAATTTGGTATGAAAATCTGGTCTGAAAAAGGAAGCGGAACGAGAATTACGATTGAAATTCCGGCAATCACAGATAATCCGGAAAAACCGGAAGCAGGCAAACAAAGCACTAGAAGCGAGGAGGCAGAAAATGAAGCGGAAAAATAAGATTTTTCGAAAGGTAATCATTGTATTAGCCGTACTCGCACTGCTTACTGGTTGTGCCGGACAGGAACCCGAAGCGGAAGATACAAGAACGCCGACCGATGACAATTTAATTGTAGTTGGAGTCTCTCAAGAAGGAAGTGAGTCAGTCTGGCGGACCGCTAACACAAGGTCTGTAAAGGAGACATTAACAAAAGAGAATGGGTATTTTCTGATTTTTAAAAATGCAAGGCAGAAGCAGGAGAACCAGATAAAAGCACTTCGGAGCTTCATTTCCCAGAGAGTGGACTATATTGTATTTTCTCCGATTGTAGAGGATGGATGGGATACTGTACTGCGGGAAGCAAGGGAGGCAGAGATTCCGGTTATTTTGATGGACAGGAAAATTAACGTGAAAGACGAATCTCTATATACAGCGTGGGTTGGTTCTGATTTTGTAGAAGAAGGAAGAAATGCGGGAAAATGGCTGGAAGATTATCTGAAAGGACAGCGTTTTAATGATGATCAGGTGAACATTGTTGTATTGCAGGGAACTGCCGGAACAACAGCTATGTTCGGAAGAACACAAGGATTTGAAGAGATAGCTGCAAAACATGAAAACTGGAATATTCTGGAGCAGACAAATGCAGATTTCACAACGGCAAAAGGCGAAGAGGAAATGCGCAGGCTTCTGAACACTTATCCAGAGATTGACGTGCTTGTATCCCAAAATGATGACATGACTTTTGGTGCGCTGGAGGCAATTCAGTCGGCAGGAAGGACGACCGGAACAGGCGGAGATATCACTGTGATATCTTTTGACGGAACGAAGAAAGCGCTGGAAAAGGTGAAGACAGGGGCAATTAATGTTGATGTGGAATGTAATCCATATCAGGGAAAATATATCGAAGAAATCATTCAGGCACTGGAGACAGGACAGAGCATAGAAAAGGATAATTACGTGGAAGAAAAAGTATTTACACAGAAAAATGTGTTGAGTGTGTTGAATGACCGAACCTACTAAATCTGTAACGAAATTTCTATGAAATTATGGAATAGATTGGATTCATAGCATAGAGCAGAATTTCGAACAAGAGTAGATTAAAAAAAGGGTGAAGATGTGATGTTAAAAGTATTTCTGGCAGAAGATGAAACTTTAATCAGAGAAGGTCTAAGAGACAATATTCCGTGGGAACAGTATGGCTATCGGTTTGTCGGGGAGGCAGCGGATGGTGAAATGGCACTTCCGCTTATACGAAAGACGAAACCGGATGTGCTGATCACAGATATTAAGATGCCGTTCATGGACGGGCTGTCATTGAGCCGAATCGTGAGGGAAGAACTCCCAAGAACAAAGATTATTATCATCAGCGGGTATGATGACTTTGAGTATGCAAGAGAAGCTATTTCCATCGGGGTAGATCAGTATCTGCTGAAACCTGTGACGAGAATGAACTTAAGAAAAGTGCTTCAGGAATTAAAAGAAAAGATTGAACAGGATGCAGAACAGGAAGATTACCAGACGATGCTTCAGAATGAAATGCATGAATATGAACAGTTTTCCAGACGGATTTTCTTTGAAAAAGTACTGGAAGGGAAAATGTCTGTCAAAGAAATCTATGATGAGGCGGCCAAGCTTGAAATGGAGCTGACAGCGTCCAGCTATAACCTGATTTTCATATATTTGCAGGAACACCGGAGGAACCAGACGGAGCGTGAAGTGGAGCAGTTTTTGCGGCAGCAGGAAGAAATTTTGCATTATTTTCTGAGGTATCCTAAGTTTCAGGTATTCCGGTGGAATGTAAACTGTTATGGAGTCTTAATAAAATCAGATCAGGATAATGTTGAAAAGGAGACAGACCAGGCACTGGATTATGTCCAGAAGATATGTGAGAAGGCGCCGGAGAAAATGGATTGGTACGTGGCTGCAGGAAAACCGGTAGAGAGACTGAGTATGCTCAAAGAATGTTACAAGAGCGCCAGTCATTGCCTTGCATACCGTTTTGTTCTGCCACAGATGCATGTGCTGACAGAGGAAAATCTGTCAAGATATATGGAGAATCAGGAAGAAAATAGTCAGGCAGCAGTGACAGTCGATACATCAAAAGTGGCGCCGGACGTAATTCTGGATTTTCTGGCAAGGGGCATCCAGGGGGAGATTTACAACTTTGTTGAGTCTTATCTTGGGGGGATCAGTGAAGCAATGAAATCCAGAATGTTCTGCGAATATGTAGTGCTGAATATCCGCTTTACGATTTTGTCTTACGTGGAGTCTGTCGGAGGCTCAAAGGAAGAATATCTACAGGCCATTGGAGAGTATGCACAGAATATTCATATGGAGTCAGAAGAGGTTTTTGAGTACTTTGTAAAAATGCTCCAGATAGCGATAGAGATTCGTGATAAGGATAGTGATTCACAGGGCGGAAGCACTCTTCGAAGAGCACTGGAATATATCCAGGATCATTACACAGAAGAATCACTGACTCTTGGAAATGTGGCATGTGAGGTTAAGGTCAATGCAAATTACTTAAGTTCTATCTTTAGTCAGAGCATGGAGAAGACATTTACCGAATACGTGACAGAAAAGCGTATGGAAAAAGCAAGAAAGCTGTTGCGTGATACGACTGTGTCAACCGCAGAGATTGCCGCAACGGTGGGCTATAAAGACTCCCATTATTTCAGCTTTGTATTTAAGAAAACGCAGGGAGTCAGCCCGAGAGATTACCGTAATGGAAAGAAGAACTAAAGGTTGTCCAAAAGGTTGTCTGGTGTACTTCCTTTTGGAATTAGAGTCCACGGGACCTCTAAAAATGTCACAGGAATTCCTTTGAGCTGCTGGATCATCATGTTGGCAGCGGCAGTGCCCATTTCGTGGGATTTGTGGGATAAAGTAGTCAGGGTCAGAATCTGTGAGTTGCTTAAGTAAGTATTATCAAAGGCTCCGATTGCCATATCATCAGGTAGATGGTATCCTGCCAGATTCAGTTCTTTAATTAAAAAATATGCGATCATATCATTATAACAGACGACAGCCGTGCAGGATTCCAAGGAGTCCTGCACGAATTTTTTTAAGAACCCTGTGTCCTGGAAACGCTGCAGGTGGTCAAGGTCACGGGAATTGAACCAGCCGACTCTGGAATCCGGGACAGGAAGCCCCTGGTTACGCATAGTCTCCATAAATCCTTGAAATCGTTCTGCACCTTGCAGGTCGTCAGAGTGAAAGATTCCGCCTATCGCCGTATGCCCTTGGGAAAGAAGATACTCGGTAAGCTGTCGGCTTCCGGAAACATTGTCGTCTTTTACAAAAGGAATCTGACTGAAATTCTGATAGTAATTATGTAAAAAGACAAAGCGGCAATTCTTTTTCTGAAGTGCACGGTACAGATCAAGATTCGGATTCGGAAGATAACTTCTGGATCCTTCTACAATAATTCCTCGTGGTGGAGCAGATAAGAGTTTTGTCAGAATCTTGCGTTCTTCATAAGTTTCATTTTTCGTAATATGAACCTGTGATGAAAAACGATTTTTTCGAAGTGTTCCCTGAATATCATTTAATACACCGGGATAAATATAATTGGAATCATCAGAAATCAAAATATCAATCTGGTCATCAGACAGATTTGAAGAATGTCCGGTAATATAACTGCCGCTTCCGTGACGTTTTTCAATCAGACCTTCCTGCGTAAGAAGATTCAGAGCCTGCCTTACGGTTTGGCGGCTGACGTGATAACGTCTGCACAGCTCCTGCTCCGATGGCAGCTTATTAATTTCATTTTTCACATCTTTTTTAATCAGATCCCGGAGTGTTCCGGCAAGCCATTTGTATTTTATAGCCATAAAAAAATCTCCTTTTTGAAAAAAATTATCTTTTCTTAACATAAAAGAATCTGAGAAAATCTAACGTTCCCCTGAAAAAATCAAACTTTTATGTGAAACAACTGCAAAGATAACAACTGTAAAATGTAAAAATCCACATAAAATATGTCAAAAAAACAACGATATCAAAAGAAAATCACTGTTTATCTGAGAATAGCAAACATTAAAAATAAACTTGTATTTATTTGATATTTTAATACAAAAAAGTTGTATTGTAAATAACTGATAAACCTTTAAAAACCGCTGTTTTTATAATTGTGAACAAAGCTATGTGATGCTATAGTGAAATCAAGAAAAAGAGAGGCCTTTCAAAAACAGACTAAAGTAACTGATGTGAAAAAATCAAGAAAATCAGGAGGAAGATTATGAAGAAAAAAATTATCTCAGTTTTACTCGCATCTATGATGGTCATTGGACTTGTAGGTTGCGGAGGATCAAAAGAAACATCTGACGGCGCAAAATCCGATTCTGGTGACGGGCTGATTAAAGTTGGTATCATCAACAATGATCCAAATGAATCCGGATATCGTACAGCAAATGATAAAGACCTAAAAGCAACATTTACAAAAGAGAATGGATATGACGCTTCATTCGCTTACAGCTTAAAGAATGATGAGCAGATTACATCAGCTCAGAAGTTTATCCAAGACGGTGTTGATTACTTACTCCTTTCCGCTGCTGATACAGCAGGCTGGGACAGTGTTCTGAAAGACGCTCAGGACGCAGGTACACAGGTTATTCTGTTTGACCGTACAATTGACGCAGACGAGAGCCTGTATGCAGCTTCTATCGTATCCGACATGGAAAAAGAAGGTGAGACAGCAGCAAACTGGTTAAAAGACCAGAAATTACCTGAGTATAACATCATTCACATTCAGGGTGTTATGGGATCAGCAGCTCAGAAAGGACGTTCTGGCGCACTTGCAGATACAGCAAAATCTGAGGGATGGAACATTGTAACAGAGCAGACAGCAGAGTGGAATGCAGAGAAAGCACAGCAGATTGTACAGTCCGTTATCGATTCCGGACAGGCATTCAACGTAATCTATGCAGAGAACGACGATATGGCTAAAGGTGCTGTAGCAGCTCTTGACAAAGCAAATATCTCCCATGGTGTTGGAAAAGACGTTATCGTTATGGGATTTGACTGCAACAAATGGGCATTAGAAGAACTTCTGAACCAGAACTGGAACTATGATGGACAGTGCAACCCTTATCAGGCTTCTTACATCGAAGATGTTATCAAGAAACTTGAGGCAGGCGAGACACTTGATGAGAAGACAATCATCATGGATGAGAAGGGATTCGATGCAACAACAATTACACAGGACGATGTAGATCAGTTCGGTATCTAATGATGGATTGTGAGAGTGCGCAACAGGTCGTAATCCACAGGAATCAAAGTGTAGAAAAAATATGTTAAGTCGCGCGGCGCAGCGTAAGAAAAATAAAAAAATACGCGGCGTCGCGCATTTTCTCTTAAAAGGAAAACAAACCCGAAAAGAGATAGAAAATAATAAGCAAAACAGTAAGTAAGAATGAAGAGGTGAATACGCTGGTGAAAGAGAATTCTGTATTGGAAATGAAAAATATCTATAAAAGTTTCCCGGGAGTCAAGGCACTGCAGGCAGTAGATTTCACATTGTGTGAGGGAGAGATTCATGCATTGATGGGAGAGAATGGTGCAGGTAAGTCAACCTTGATCAAGGTTCTGACCGGAGTCTATGAAAAAGACGGTGGAGATATCTTCCTGAAGGGACATGAAGGAGCAGTTGCAATCCGTTCTCCACAAGACGCACAGAATCTTGGAATCAGCACGGTGTACCAGGAGATTACACTCTGTCCGAACCTTTCCGTGGCAGAGAACATGTACATCGGACGTGGAAAAGGAATCGGACAGAACTGGAAGAAGATGAATGCGGACGCGGATAAGATTCTGAAATCACTGGATATTCCCGCAAAAGCAACACAGCAGCTTTCCAGTTGCTCTATCGCGATCCAGCAGATGGTAGCAATTGCCCGTGCGGTCGATATGGACTGTAAAGTACTGATTCTCGATGAGCCGACATCTTCCCTTGATGAACAGGAAGTAGAAAAATTATTCGGACTCATGAGAGACTTACGTTCCAGAGGTGTTGGAATTATATTCGTAACACATTTCCTGGATCAGGTATATGAAGTGTGTGATAAGATCACGGTTCTCCGTGACGGAAAATTAGTAGGTGAATATGAAATCAAGGATCTCCCGAGAGTCAAGCTGGTAGCCAAGATGCTTGGTAAAGAGCTGGACGATGAGGCGGATATTAAAGATGAAAGTCTGGTCTATGAGGCAGATGAGTCCATTCCACCAGTCATTGAAGTGGAAGGCTTACAGAGCAATGCCGGAATCAAACCATTTGACTTCAATATAAGAAAAGGAGAAGTCAATGGATTTACCGGACTTCTCGGATCTGGACGAAGCGAGTGCGTGCGTGCAATCTTCGGAGCAGATCGTGTGACTGGCGGTACAGTAAAGAAAAGCGGAAAAGCAGTAAAAATCAATAAACCACTGGATGCTATGAAGCAGGGAATCGCATATCTTCCGGAAGACCGTAAGAGAGACGGAATTGTCGGAGATTTGTCTGTCAGAGACAATATCATTCTGGCGGCACAGGTGCTTCGTGGATTCTTCAAACCATTTTCAAAAGCACAGGCAAATAAATTTGCAGATGAATATATCAAGCTCCTGGAGATCAAGACCGCTTCTGCAGACACACCGATCAAATCACTATCCGGTGGTAATCAGCAGAAGGTAATTCTAGCAAGATGGCTTCTGACTCACCCGGAATATCTGATTCTCGATGAGCCGACCAGAGGTATTGATATCGGTACTAAGGTTGAAATTCAGAAATTAGTACTTAAGCTTGCATCAGAAGGTATGAGTGTGACATTTATTTCTTCTGAGACAGATGAGATGCTTCGTACATGTTCCAGACTGATTGTCATGAGAGACCGAAAGAAAGTCGGAGAGCTTTCAGGAGAGGAACTGTCACAGAGCAGTATCATGGACACAATTGCCGGAGGTGACAAAGAATAATGCAGAACACTACAACAAAAAAATCAAAAAATATTATGGATATGTTCAGCGGTAAGCAGATTTTGATCCCGATTGCGGCGCTTCTTCTGCTCGCTGTATTTAACTTAATTGCAGACCCGTCATTTTACAAGATTTCCATGGACGTCAACAGTGCCGGAAACCATGTATTATCCGGATATCTGATCACAATTCTTGACTATGGCTCAGAGCTTGCGATCCTTGCAATAGGAATGACCCTTGTAACAGCGGCTTCCGGCGGACAGGATATCAGTGTGGGCGCCGGAATTGCAATTGCAGGTTCCGTGATTTTACGTGTACTTTGCGGAACCAATTCCAGACCAGACAAACTTCAGGCTCCGATCATTGTAGCATTTTTAGTAGCATGCGTTGTATCCATGTTATTCGGTGCATTTAACGGTATTCTTGTTGCAGGCTTCAAGATTCAGCCGATGGTAGCGACCTTGATTCTATACACAGCAGGACGTTCTATCGCAGCATGGATTAATAACAATGAACTTCCGGTCGTCAGTGATCCGACATTTGCATACTTTGGAGGATTTATTCCGGGAATCCCGATTCCGACACCATTTTTCATTGCAGTTGCATGTATGATCGTGATCGCACTGGCCATGAAATTTACAAATCTCAGATTATACACACAGGCGGTTGGAATCAATGAGCATTCTTCCAGATTGAACGGTCTGAATCCTGCATTTATCAAATTCTTAAGCTTTGTAATCTTAGGACTTTGCGTGGCAGTGGCAGGACTGATCAAGGTCAGCCGTATTTCTTCCATTAACTATTCTGTTATTGCGAAGGATATTGAGATGGACGCGATCCTGGCAGTAGCCCTCGGAGGAAACTCCTTAAGCGGTGGTAAATTTAACATGACAGCTTCAATTCTCGGAGCATACGTTATTCAGTTTTTGACAACAACACTTTATAAATTCAATGTAAAATCTGATGCAATCTCTGCTTACAAGGCAGTTGTAGTAATCATTCTGGTTGTAATCAGTGCACCGGTCGTACGTGAGAAATTTGCTTCATTTACAAAGAAAATGCAGGCAAAGAAGGAGGTAGCTTAGTATGAAATCTAAAAAGAAAAGAAATATTTCGGATACAAATCTACTCCTGACAATTACAATCGTCGTATTCTTTGCTATGTATATCGGCGCAATGGTATTCCAGGGCGGTGGATTTTTAAAGACACAGACATTCTTTAACATTTTAAATGCAAATGCAGCACTTTTAATTACTTCCTGTGGACTGAGTTTAGTAATGATTACAGGCGGGATCGACATCTCCGTCGGTGGTGTGGTAGCACTTGTCAGTATGAGCTGTGGTGTATATCTGGATTATATGGGTGGAAATGTTGCCATGTCTATCCTGATTGCACTTGGAATTGGACTTGCATTCGGACTCGTTCAAGGATTCCTGGTTGCTTATCTTGATATCCAGCCATTTATCGTAACACTGGCAGGTATGTTCTTTGCTCGTGGTATGACGACTATTGTACATACAGATCCGTTCAACGTACAGAATAAAGCATTCGTTGCATTAAAAGATACTCGTGTTATCGTACCTGGAATGGGTTCCGTAAACCGAATCGGTAAATATGTGGATGCTTATGTAGAAATCGGAGTTATTGTGGCACTGCTTATTGTAGTCCTGATGTTCGTAATGCTTCGCTGGTCCAAGCTTGGCCGGGCATTCTACGCAGTCGGTGGAAACAAACAAAGTGCACTGATGCTTGGTATTAATGTAAAAAGAACACGTTTCCTTGCACAGCTTTTCAGTGGAGTTCTGGCGGGAATCGCAGGCTATGTATATTTTCTTCACGTAGGATCAGGTTCTGCTTCCCATGCGACAGGAATGGAAATGAACGCAATCGCTTCCTCTATCATTGGTGGAACACTTCTGACCGGTGGTGTTGGAAATATTATCGGAACATTTTTCGGAGTACTTTCTTTAAGTACAATCCAGAATATCGTATCTTCCGCAGGTCTGGATCAGGCATGGTGGACAGGAATTACAATCGCAGCAATGCTTTGTCTGTTCCTTGTAATCCAGAGTATTGTTATGGCTCGTAAGAACAGGGGGTAATGACCGATGTTAAAAACGAAAAATTATCAGTTCTGGTTCTGTACCGGCTCTCAGGATTTATATGGAGATGAATGCCTGACCCATGTGGCAGAACATGCACAGAAGATTGTGGAGGCACTCAATGCCTCCGGAAATCTTCCGTATGAAGTTGTATGGAAACCGACCTTAATTACAAATGAACTGATCCGCCGGACGTTCAATGAGGCGAATACAGATGAAAATTGTGCAGGAGTCATTACATGGATGCACACATTTTCACCGGCAAAATCCTGGATACTGGGACTGCAGGAATTCAGAAAACCACTGCTCCATCTGCATACACAGTTCAACCGGGAGATTCCGTATGACACCATCGACATGGATTTCATGAACGAGAATCAGTCCGCACACGGTGACCGGGAATTCGGACACATTTTCAGCCGCCTTCATATGAACCGGAAAGTCGTTGTCGGCTACTGGGCAGATGAAGACGTGCAGAAGCAGATTGGTTCCTGGATGAGAACTGCAGTCGGAGTTGTCGAAAGCAGTCATATCCGTGTGATGCGTATTGCAGATAATATGAGAAATGTTGCCGTTACCGAAGGTGACAAAGTAGAGGCGCAGATCAAGTTCGGCTGGGAGGTAGACGCTTATCCGGTCAATGAGGCAGTAGAAGCAGTAAATGCAGTCTCTCAGGCAGATATTGATACATTAGTTGAAGAATATTATGACAAATATGAAATTCTTTTAGAAGGAAGAGATGAAAAAGAATTTCGCCGTCATGTAGCCGTTCAGGCAGGAATTGAAATCGGTCTGGAAAGATTCCTGGAAGAGAATAACTATCAGGCAATCGTTACACATTTTGGAGACCTCGGCGGATTTAAACAGCTTCCGGGACTTGCAATGCAAAGACTGATGGAAAAAGGGTACGGTTTCGGAGCGGAAGGAGATTGGAAGACTGCAGCCATGGTCAGACTTATGAAGATTATGACCGGCGGCATGAAGGACGCAAAAGGTACTTCCTTTATGGAAGACTACACATACAATCTGGTACCTGGTAAAGAAGGAATTCTGGAAGCGCATATGCTGGAGATATGCCCGACTATTGCAGACGGTAAGATCAGCATCAAAGAGCAGCCGCTGAGCATGGGCAGCAGGGAAGATCCGGCAAGGCTTGTATTTACGGCGAAAGAAGGACCGGCAATTGCGACTTCCCTTATTGATCTGGGAGACCGTTTCCGTCTTCTGATCAATGAAGTGGAGTGTAAAAAGACAGAAAAACCGATGCCGAAGCTTCCGGTAGCAACTGCTTTTTGGACACCGAAACCGGATCTTAAAATCGGAGCACAGAGCTGGATTCTGGCAGGCGGTGCACATCACACTGCATTTTCTTATGATTTAAGTGCAGAGCAGATGGGCGACTGGGCAGAAGCAATGGGAATCGAGGCTGTCTACATTGACGCAAACACAACAATCCGTCAGTTGAAAAATGAACTTCGCTGGAATGAGCTTGCTTATCGCAGATAATTCCGGAAAGAAACGGAGAAAATGATATGAGTAGTAGAAAAGAATTAATAGAAAAAGGAAAAACAGTCCTTGGTATTGAATTTGGTTCCACAAGAATCAAAGCAGTACTCATTGATGAAAATCATCACCCGATTGCTTCTGGAGATCATGAGTGGGAGAATCGTCTGGAAAATGGAATCTGGACCTACAGCCTTGATGATATCTGGCAGGGACTCAGGGACAGTTATCAGAAACTGGCATTTAACGTAGAAGAAACTTATGGAGTGACTTTAAAGAAAATCGGAGCGATTGGGTTCAGTGCCATGATGCATGGCTATATGGCATTTGATAAAAATGGAGAACTTCTTGTCCCGTTCCGCACATGGAGAAATGGAATCACAGGAGAAGCCTCTGAGGCACTTACAGAAGCTTTTCAGTACAATATTCCTCAGAGATGGAGCATCGCTCATTTGTATCAGGCAATCTTAAATGGAGAAGACCATGTAAAGGATATTGAGTTTTTCACCACACTGGCAGGATACATTCATTGGAAGCTGACCGGACAGAAAGTACTCGGAATCGGAGATGCCTCCGGAATGTTCCCGATCGATCCGGAAACAAAACAGTACCATGCAGCCATGATCCAGAAGTTTGATCTTTTAGTTGCAGACAAGAATTATCCGTGGAAATTAAAGGATATTCTTCCCAAAATACTGGTTGCGGGGGAAAACGCAGGAACTTTGACACCAGAAGGTGCAAAACTTCTTGATCCAAGCGGTAATCTGGAAGCAGGAATTCCGCTTTGCCCGCCGGAAGGTGACGCGGGAACCGGAATGGCAGCGACAAACAGTGTGGCAAAGCGCACTGGAAATGTATCTGCCGGAACGTCAGTATTTGCTATGGTCGTACTGGAAAAAGAATTAAAGAAAGTCTATCCGGAAATCGACCTTGTTACGACCCCGGACGGGAGTCTGGTCGGTATGGTACATGCCAACAACTGTACTTCAGATTTAAATGCATGGGTCGGACTCTTCCGTGAATTTGCCGAAAGCTTCGGTATGGAAGTGGATATGAACCAGTTATTTGGAACTTTATATAACAAAGCACTGGAAGGAGACAAAGACTGTGGCGGACTTCTTTCCTACGGTTATCTGTCAGGAGAGAATATCACAGGCGTGACAGAAGGAAGACCACTCTTTGTCAGATCGCCTGAGAGCAGATTTAATCTTGCAAACTTTATGCGAACACACCTTTATACATCATTAGGAGCCTTAAAAGTCGGCATGGACATTTTGTTAAAGGAAGAACATGTACAGATTGATAAGATTCTCGGACACGGCGGACTCTTTAAAACAAAAGGTGTCGGACAGGGAATTCTGGCAGCAGCCATTGACACACCGGTATCTGTTATGGAGACCGCAGGAGAAGGCGGCCCTTGGGGCATGGCACTTCTGGCATCTTATATGTTGAACAAAGAATCAGATGAGACACTGGCACACTATCTGTCAGAGAAAGTATTTGTAGGAAATAAAGGAACTTCTATGGATCCGGATCCGGAAGATGTAAAAGGATTCGAGACATTTATCGAGAGATATAAAAAAGGAATTGCCATTGAGAAGGCAGCCCTTGAGAATCTTATAGTTTAATCGGTGGTAGTGCCCTGTACGGCTTTGAAGTATGAAATGAGATAATCAATACTAGCCGTGCAGGGGAAAAGGAGAGACAGCAATGTTAGAAGAATTAAAAAAAGAGGTCTATGAGGCCAATATGCTTCTTCCTCATTACGGACTTGTCACATTTACATGGGGAAATGTCAGCGGAATTGACCGGGAAAAAGGCCTTTTTGTTATCAAGCCAAGTGGAGTAGATTATGAGAAACTGACACCAGAAGACATGGTCGTGGTAGATTTAAATGGTAATAAAATAGAGGGAGATTTAAATCCATCTTCTGATACAGCCACCCACGTTGTTCTTTATAACCGTTTCCCGAAAATCGGAGGCGTGGTACATACACACTCACCGTGGGCTACGAGCTGGGCACAGGCAGGACGGGGAATTCCGTGCTATGGAACAACTCATGCAGATTATCTGTATGGAGAAGTGCCTTGTGTGAGAAACCTTACAAAAGAAGAAATCAATGAAGCTTATGAGAAAAATACAGGAGTCTTGATTGCGGATGAATTTGCCATCCAAGATTTGGACTATATCGCAACACCGGCAGTACTCTGCAAGAATCACGGCCCATTTACATGGGGAAAGGATGCACAAGAAGCTGTACATAACGCAGTGGTACTGGAAGAAGTTGCAAAAATGGCAGCCCGTGCAGAACTGATCAATCCGCAGGTGAAACCGGCGCCACAGGAACTTCAGGATAAACATTATTACAGAAAACACGGTGCAAATGCTTATTACGGTCAGCCAGGGAGATAAATGGCCAGAAAATTAATTGGCAGGGAGTGAACCGGCCAGAACTTAAGGAGGAAAAGAACATGATAAATATTCCTAAAATTAAAATTGGTATTGTAGCAGTCAGCAGAGATTGCTTCCCGGAGCCATTATCAGTAAATAGAAGAAAAGCGCTGGTAGAGGCTTATAAAGCAAAATACGATGAGACAGACATTTACGAATGTCCAGTCTGTATTGTGGAGAGTGAGATTCACATGGTACAGGCGCTGGAAGATATCAAGGCAGCAGGCTGTAATGCACTTTGCGTTTACCTTGGAAACTTCGGACCGGAGATTTCCGAGACATTGCTCGCAAAACATTTCGATGGACCGAAAATGTTTGTGGCAGCTGCAGAAGAGAGCGCAGTAGATCTTCTAGACGGACGTGGCGATGCATATTGTGGTATGTTAAATGCAAGCTACAACCTGAAACTTCGCAATATTCATGCATATATTCCAGAGTATCCCGTTGGAACCGCAGAGGAATGTGCAGATATGATTCACGATTTTCTTCCGGTTGCGAGAGCCGTTGATGCATTAAATAACTTAAAAATCATCAGCTTTGGTCCAAGACCGCTCAACTTCCTTGCATGTAATGCACCAATCAAACAGCTCTACAATCTCGGAATTGAAATCGAAGAAAACTCAGAGCTGGATTTGTTTGAGGCATTTAACAAACATGCCGGAGACGAGAGAATTCCAGAAGTCGTAAAAGATATGGAATCTGAGCTCGGTGCTGGAAATAAAAAGCCGGAGATCCTTACGAAACTGGCACAGTATGAACTGACATTATTAGACTGGATCGAGGAGCACAAAGGTTATCGCAAATATGTGACGATTGCCGGAAAATGTTGGCCGGCATTCCAGACACAATTTGGATTCGTACCATGCTATGTAAACAGCCGTCTGGCAGCGAGAGGCATTCCGGTATCCTGTGAAGTAGACATTTACGGTGCACTCAGCGAGTTTATCGGAACCGTAGTCAGCCAGGATGCAGTCACACTTCTTGACATTAACAATTCCGTGCCGAGAGATATGTACGAAAAAGACATCAAGGGTAAATATGACTACACCCAGAAAGATACATTTATGGCATTCCACTGTGGAAATACAGCTTCCTGTAAGCTGAGCAGCCACGAGATGAAATACCAGAAGATCATGGCAAGAACTCTGCCGGAGGAAGTAACACAGGGAACACTGGAAGGAGACCTTGTGCCGGGAGATATCACATTCTTCCGTCTCCAGAGCACCGCAGACAATATCCTCCGCGGATATATCGCACAGGGCGAGATCCTGCCGGTAGCAACACACTCTTTCGGATCTATCGGAGTATTCGCAATCCCGGAGATGGGACGCTTCTACCGCCATGTGCTAATTGAGAAGAACTTCCCACATCACGGCGCAGTAGCATTCGGTCATTACGCAAAAGCACTCTACGAAGTATTCAAATATATTGGAGTACCGGTAGACGAGATTGGATACAACCAGCCGAAAGGTGTAAGATACCCGGACGAAAATCCTTGGGGTTAGAAAATAGAGATGATGGGAGAATGGAAAGGAACTCTTGAATTGATATATATTTAATGTTAATATAGATATATCAAAAGAATAAGAAAGGTGCTACCGTTGACGGTTCGCCTGATATTAATGGGTTATGAATAACCGCTCATGTTTGTAGGACGATGGGCGGTTATTCTTCTGCTATCATTGTAATATTTTTTATACTACCACTTCTATGATTTTTTTATTACCCACTTCGATTTCTTTCAATCTTGTCTTTTGGTTCTTATTGAAACTGAAACTCAACAAATATCCCTTTTACAAATGATAGTAATCTAAATATTCAGCCAGTTGTTTTTCGCCTCTTTTGTTGTACTCATCACCTCGCCAGATTTTTAATTCTATCACATACTGTTTTCCTAAATAATCCACGATTATGTCGGTTCGAGTCTGCTCTCGGGGCTGCGCTTCTGTATAATAATTTCCTGTACCATTGATGATTGTATATCCATTCTTATCTCTTAGTATACAAAAAAATGTTGAACGACAACTGAAACTGTCATTCAACATTTTTTAAGGAGTTTTATTTATTTACATAACTCTTCTGCCAGGTTTTCAAGCTGTGTTGTGCTTTCTTCGTTCAGCGCTGACATAATCTTTACAGTAGTTTCTGTAAATGTGATTTCTTTGCTCTTTTCAAATAACTGACGCATCACTTTGGCAGCGGTTGCAGCCCAGGAACCGTTTTCAATCAGTCCGATGGTACGTTTCTGGTAATTGCGTTCGGTCAGTGATTCAATGAACTCTCGCATAAATGGGAAGACATCCCCATTGTAGGTTGTTGTTGCCAGTACGAGGCGGTCATAGCGGAATGCATCTTCCACAGCCTCGGCAATGTCATCTCTTGCAAGATCTGTGATTGCAACTTTCTCACAGCCTTTGTCTACTAACATCTGAGCCAGTAATTCAGCAGCTTTCTTTGTATTTCCATAGACGGAAGTATAGGCAATGAGCACGCCTTTATCTTCCGGCTCATAAGTAGACCATGTCTGATACAGGTTCAGATAGAAGTCCAGATTTTCGTTCAGTACTGGTCCGTGGAGTGGGCAGATGGTCTGGATATCAAGACCGGCAGCCTTCTTAAGAAGAGCCTGTACCTGAGCGCCGTATTTTCCAACAATTCCGAAATAATAGCGTCTTGCTTCGCAAGCCCAGTCTTCCTCAACATCCAATGCACCGAATTTTCCAAATGCATCGGCACTGAAGAATACTTTTGCATAGGAATCGTAAGTCATAATGACTTCCGGCCAGTGAACCATAGGTGCTGCAACAAATGTAAGTGTATGTTTTCCAAGTTCCAGTGTGTCTTTTTCTTTGACTACAAGCTGGTGCTCTGCATAATCACATCCAAAGAATTGCTTCATGATGGTAAATGCTTTCGCGCTTGCCACAATTGTGGTATCTGGATAATTCTCCATAAATATGCCAATACTTGCGGAGTGATCAGGTTCCATATGTTGAATGATCAGATAGTCTGGTTTTGCATCACCGAGCACATTTTTTATATTTGCAAGCCATTCTTCTGAAAAATGTGCATCAACGGTATCAAAAATGGCAATTTTATCATCCGTGATCACATAAGAATTGTATGCCATACCATTCTCTACCTGATACTGTCCTTCAAAAAGATCAATGTCATGGTCGTTCACGCCAACATATTTGATATCTTCTGTAATAGTCATATTGATTAATACCTCCTGTATTTTGAATTTGTCATTAAAATTAAAAAGTACATCCGCAATTTTTGTAAGAACAAAAGCTGCCTCGTACAAAGCTCAAATTCGTCAGGATTATTATAACGCCATCGAAGAAAAAAAAGATAGTATTTTACAAAGTGTATTTAGAAAAATACAAAAGAGATTTCAGAATATGTTGACAATAAAAAATGTTGTGCTAATTTATAGAAAAATAATTTAATCAACTAAACCGTTGAAGCGGAGATTAAAACAATCATGCGCGCACAGGTCAAACTGTGAATCAAGGTGGCACCGCGGGTGGTATCATATCAATGAGGCAATGGGTGCTTACAATATGCAGAAATACAGAGAGATTATTACAATCGTAGATAAGAACGAATATCAGAAACTGATGAATTATGTCAGTAAAAAAGATCCGGAGGCATTCGTGACAGTGTATACAGTATCTGATATGCGGTACCGGCCGAAAGCAAGAACATTTTAGAACTGAATAAGAAAGTTGAGTATTAGCTTCAGTAAAGACGAAGAGGGAATATAGTTTTACAACAGATTAAGAGAAAACAGTAATAAGAGAGAATAACGTTACGAGAAAGAGATCGGAGAGTACATGAGCTGCCTGCTTAAGAAAGATACCCGGCAGCTGCTTGCAAGAGCCAGAAGTCTGTGTGCGTAAGGAGTAATATGATACAAAAGACGGAGAAGCAAAAGGTCAGGCTTTTCCGTCTTTTTGATATACGCATTTCTTAAATTTCTCGAAAAAAGAGGAATACCTAATACTATTTCCATAATTTCGGTGTATATTTATAGTCTGGAAATGATTATAGTGAATTCAGAAAATACATCCGTAACAAACAGAAGATGTATTCGCATAGTAAGAACAGGAGAGACAGTTTATGTTTACATTATTATTTTTGATCTGTATGTTAGGAATATTTGGAAAGCTTCTGGTATTCGGCTTAAGGGCAGCCTGGGGAGTGTCGAAGTTATTACTGACAGTGGTATTCTTCCCGATGATCCTGAGCGGTATGGTATTCGCCGGGTTAATCTATCTGGCATTCCCGATCCTGATCATAGTCGGAATCGTGACACTGCTTAGCAGAAACTAGAAACAAAAGAAAAGAGTAAATGTACAGAAGAGAGGAGATGCCTATGAAGACAAAATTTAAAGTAATCATCGCCGTAATTCTCGCAGTTGTGATCAGTATCGGTTCGATATCTGCATACAAGTATATCACCAGTCCGAAGGAAGAGAGCATCCCGCTCGAGACTACACTGGAAGATGCTGCAGAGCTGACCACACAGAAGATGATCATCTCAGATGTATTCAGGAGCACAAAGGGAACCATCCCGCACTGCACGATCGATGAAGATTCGATCAAGATCAAGTCCAGTGACCTGAAGATCTATGACACGAACTTCGCAATTATGAGTGTAGATAAAGAGACAGTCATGGAATTAGTCGGGGAAGCAGAAAAGAAGGCAAAGAAAAAAGCAGAATCAGACGAATATGGATTCCTTGAAAATGCAGATGAGAATGCAAAGAAAGTAATCAAGGGGATGTTCGAAAATGTGGCAGACGGACGGGAAGTCGTCGTAGAATTCACAAAGTAAGACGATAGAACCGGATAATGATAAAGCAGAATAGAAAATAATGACAAAAGCTATTGCAGATATTGAATGCAATAGCTTTTGTCTTGTGCTGCCATGCGTCCGGAAGAAGCTGCCGGATGCAGCAACGGTCATCAGAATGTCAGTATATGTCTATGAAAAAATCGCAGAGAGAAAAAGTATGCGTAAAAAACAAGAAAATGGAAAATAATGGGTCTGCTTGAATTGACTTAATGAGAAAAAGAAGCTAATATAAGATTAACTGTGGGAGTCTATGACCACGGGGGAAAATATTTTTGGAATGAAAAATTAATAGGAGGAGAAAAGCGATGAAGAAGAGAAAGTACAAGCAGTTGCTTGCATCAGTAATTGCCTGTTCTATGGTGCTTTCAGGAATGCCGGTAACCGCATACGCTGCCGGAAATGACACCGCTCAGGAAGTACAGTCAGAAGACCAGACTTCAGAAACTGCCGGATCAGAAGATTCAAGCAGTGCCGGACAGCAGGAAAATGCTGGAGACCAGACGACTGCCGGAACGAATGAAAGCACATCGACTGAATCAGACAGCAATAGTCGATAACACATCCAAGAACAACACAGCACAGTCAGGCACAACACAGAACAACACAGCACAGTCAGGCACAACACAGAACAACACAGCTTCCCAGCCTGCAGCAGCTGATGTGCAGAGTGCGCAGGATGCGAAAGCGGTTAAGGCAGGAACACCGTTGGAGATTCATAAGAGTGAGGGAATCTTAGGGAGTGACTTGATAAAAGAATTAAAAAGTAGATTTGATAACAGTGTGATAATTGCACCCACATATGGATTTGTGAACGGATCAGATGTAAAAACAATCCAGTCTTGGAATGGTTTGAAACAAGCAAAATACACTTTTTCAAGTGGAGAACTTGTAATTAAACGTAAGAACTGGAAACAAGTATGGGAAGATGCAGGAACGCTCACTATCAAAAACTACAACAATGTAACTTTTAGTGCTTCTAATGTTTCCGGTGCAGGCGTTAAGATTGACAATCAAGATGTTACAACAGCCGTAAAGATATATGATACGGAGTCTAAAAAGTTTACAGTAAACGATGTAGAAAATTATGATGTAATTGTAAAAATAGGTAAAACAGTACTTGAAAAAGCAGCAGATGGTACCTATACAGTGCCGGCTGGTTTAACTGAGGATACAACGGTTAATGTTGTATATGTAGCTAAAGAAGGAGTAAACATTGCTGTAACACATCCTGCAAATGGAACAATTACTATAAATGACCAGAAGGTAGAATCTTCTATAAAGGTTGAAAAGAGCAAGAATTACAAAGTAACAGTAACTCCGGAAGATGGATATGCTGTAGAAAGCATATTGGTAGACAATGTTGCTGTTCCAACAGCGAATATTGTTTATGAAAATCAGACAGCAACAGTTACTTTATATTCTGGTGATGATAATGATGCGACATTTAATATTACTGCTCAGACAGTTCAGTGTAAGTTAGATGTGAAAAATGCCGAGGTATCATATCACAATGGAATGTCAACAGATAAGATTGCGCAGAAGATCTTTGAGGCAGTTGTTGGAACAGAAAATGTACCAGATATTACATTGAATGATGTGACAATTGAATATGATGCATCAAGTAATAATTGGAAAAATCTAGATTATAACCCGAGTGGAGTGGAGGAAGTTTATTGTCATAAATTCGGAAGAACACGGTGGGATTTGAAAGATAGTGATACTGAAAAAATCCGTATCACCTACAACGGAACAGACAAGTATCCATCCATGCAGAAGACTGCTAAAATCACATTAAAAGACCTTCGTGAGGAAACTACACTTTCTATCAACGATGGAATTATGATGAAGTATCAGTCAGCTGAGATGATGGATGCAGTAATCAAAGTTCTGATCGCTCAGAATGCAACTGTAACAGATAAAGCAGGTAATAAGATTGAGACAACAGCAGATGACTTTACTTATACTCCATCTACAGATGAATGGAAAGCAGGAGAACAGGAAATCACAGTTACCTATAACGGAAATGACGATTATCTGTCAAGTTCTGCGACAACAACCATCACAATCAAAAAAGGTGATGCAAAGGTATGGGTAAACAGCCAGAATATTAAATATGGCGAAAGCTTCTCTCAGATATTCGCAAGTGATCCATCAGATGCAGCACCACTTGGAATGATTGTTGGAATCGATGGAAATGGAAAATCATTTGTTGGATTTGATGTTTCTAATATTGTTATCAAACAGAAAGTTCCTGTAATTGGTACAATAGAAGTACCATTGGAACAGGCAATTTTAACATTAGTACCAGATGGAAAAGTGAATGTTGGAAATCTTATGACCGTTATCAACAAGCTTCCTGATTTAGGAGATAATGCAGGTATTATTTCCGCTGTACAGAAAGTTGTTAATCAGATTTTGAAGATTTATCCGGCAGCAGCTGACTGGTCTATTTCTTTCAAACGACCAACAGAATCAGGTGTATACCTTGCAGCAGGAGCATCTACAAGCCAGAACTACAACACAGCAGTAGGTGTTGGATATCTGACAATTGCACCTCAGTCAAAAGATGTAAAACTGGAGTTCAATAGTCCACTTCCAAAGAATTGTACTTTAACGTATGAGGAAGCACAGGAATTTGACTTTAGTGGAAAAGCAACACAGAACGGGCAAACTGTCAGTGCGAATATTAAGACAAAATATGTGGGTGTAACAGCTGACGGAAAATGGGTAAGCAGTAAGGAAGATGCACTCAGAGAGCCAGGTAATTATGTAGAAAAAATCTACACAGTTGGTGGCAATTATGTAGCGGCACCAATCGTCAGATGCTATACAGTAAAAAAAGCTGAGACAGAGATTAGATTTGATAATATAGATCTTGAAGTTCCGTATGATGGACAGCCACACGGCATAACAGCAGGTGTATACCATGGAGACGAAAGAATCGCAGAAGCAGATATCATTTATATGAGTTCATCAGGATATAAGAGTGCAGAAAAGCCGACAGATGCAGGAATGTATCAGGTAATGGCTTCTTACAAAGGTGATTCTAAGTATGCATGTGTAGATGCTAAATACACAAGATTATTTATAAAACAAAAAGTAGTTACAGTTACACCAAATGCTCCTCAGAATCCAATTTACTATCGTGATCAGTTACCAGAATTCACTTACACAGTAACAGATGAAAATGGTAATGTATTATCTGAAGAAGAGATTGCAAGTCTTGGAACAGTCTCTGTTGTTAAAACACCAGAAGATGTAACACCAGGACATTACACAATCAAAGCCCAGGTTGAAAATGCAAACAAGAATTATGATATTACTTGTGGAGAGACAACATTTGATATTCTTGCAAGACCAATCACAATCAAGACCATGGATATGGCCATCGAATATGGTGATGATGTACCGGATGTTGATTATTACATCTACGACATGAATGGTGAACTGGCAGATGCAGCAATCGTAAGTGGAGCAGACTTCCCGTCATTAAGCTTCAGCATCAAAGGACAGGAAGAAGGAAAACATCTGGCAGCAAACGCAACATATGTGATTAATGTCAGTGGATTAGACAATGCAAACTTCGCTGTAACATATGTAGGCGGAAGCCTTACAGTTAACCCAAGAAAGATCAACATCTCTATCGACTCTAAGAAGAAGGTAGAAGGTGACGCTGATCCGGAACTGACATACACAGTATCAAGAGCAACTGGAGAAGCTGTTGCACAGGCAGTTGAAGATACAGCTGCAGCAAGTGCTGTTGTAGAAGGTGACGAGCTTGGAGTTACATTAACCCGTGAAGCTGGTGAGACAGTTGGATTATATGACATTTACGCAAATGTAGAAGGATTAAATTCAAACTATGCATTAGCTGAGACACCGGACGGAACAGATAAGTTCGAGATCGTGAAGAAAGGAACTGTTATCGATGATAATAAGAAACCTTCTGATCAGAACCCATCAGGCGATAAGACGACTGTAAAGGGTGACAACAAGAACAACAAAAATACAAACACTGCCAAGAAAGCTGACAATACAAAGAAGAATCAGCCGAAGACAGGTGACAATTCACACGTTATGTTCTATCTGTTCATGATCGAGGCTGCAATGGTTGCAGCATTCATTACTCTGATCTTCAGAAGAAGACGCAGAAGGTAATCAAAGATCATAAAAGATATAATAGAAATGTCTGTCAAAGACGATAAATAGGAGACCGCAGGTCAGGCCCGTTTAAGAGCCGGATCTGCGGTCTCTCTTGTATTTTCAAAAAGGTGGTTTATACCGGTAACAGTTCAATATAACCAGGGGAGCTTGTGAGACAAAGCTGAGAGTAAGGTATGACCTTAGACCCTAGAACCTGTTTGGATAATGCCATGTAGGAAGTGTTTGTCAGAAGAGTATAAAGTTAGATTGACATCTGAGTGCATCCGCATTTCTGTCAAGGGCGTTTTCCAGTCTGCCGGGAAATGTATTCCGACAGATATACGCCGGTTGAGGTCATGCGCATTTTAAGAAAAGAAAGCAGGCACTGCTATTTACTTGAGAGTGCGGGCCAGACCGAGCAGTGGGGACGATATTCATTTCTTGGATACGATCCATCCATGGAGATCACTTGTACCGACGGGAAGATGCGGATCAGAAAGACCAGTCTGGGAGGCTGGTCAGAGGAAGAACTTCGGACAGTTGATCACCCGGGTCAGGTGCTTCGTGAGATTATTGATGAGAACCGGACACCGGAACTTCCGGGGATTCCAACATTTACCGGAGTTCGCTCGGCGGATTTGGAGCAATCTTATGAAAAAGCGGAGGCGAAGTTGAATGAGAGAGAGAAGATTCTGAAAACAGGTGAGAAAATGGAATTTCCACCGATCCAGTTAAAAACCGAAATCAAGCCTCAATTCTCTGAAGAAAAATACGAGGAAATGATAGAGAAAGCGAAGCATTATATTCGGGAGGGAGACATTTTCCAGGTAGTCCTGTCAAATCCGATGCGGGCGAAGGCTGAGGGAAGTCTTTTTGATACATACCGGGCGCTTCGGACGCACAATCCTTCTCCGTACATGTTCTATTTTTCCAGTGACGACATCGAGATCGCTCACGCAGTAGCATATGCAAAGAAAATCGTACCACAGATGGACAAAGATGAGATTGTAGTCATTACATTATCCGGACGCGGAGACAAGGACTGTGCAGCAATCGCACGTTACAGAGGGGAGGATATCCATGAATAAAAACATAAAAAAAGCATTTGGAAAAGGGAAAGCATTTATTCCATTCATCACTTGTGGTGATCCGTCGCTGGAGGTGACAGAACGGATTGTGTACGCTATGGAAGAGGCAGGCGCAGACCTCATTGAACTTGGAATTCCATTTTCAGATCCGACAGCAGAAGGCCCGGTCATTCAGGCGGCAAATGTACGGGCGCTCTCAGGCGGCGTGACAACCGACAAAATATTTGACATGGTAAGGCGTATTCGTCAGAAAACTTCTATACCAATGGTTTTCATGACCTATGCAAATGTGGTATACTCTTATGGTACAGAGCGCTTTGCGAAGGCGGCAGCAGAAATCGGGATGGACGGACTTATTTTGCCGGACGTACCATTTGAAGAGAAAGAAGAATTTGCCATACCATTTAAAGAGCATGGACTGGATCTCATTTCCTTGATTGCACCGACTTCCCACGAGAGAATTGCCATGATCGCAAAAGAAGCAGAAGGATTGGGAATCTCGGAACCCAAGCAGGCGGAGAAAATGGCAGCCCAGTCAGATGGAGTTATTGTAGGTTCAGCAATTGTGAAGCTCTGTGAAAAATATGGAGCAGATTGTGTCCCACACATTTCCACATTCGTGAAAGAGATGAAGGACGCAATCCGGTAGAAAGGACATGCGTAGAAAATGGCAAGATATGTGAAAAATCTGGTGCTGAACAAACCAGAAGATTTTGTAACATTTATTATGAACGACTATTTACAGAAAAATCAGTTCGTTGTATCAGAGTGGAAAGGTGAGCCGGCTTACCGGACAGGAGATGCGCTGATCGAAGGATACAAGTATCTGAAATGGTCCTATGAAAATGGAACACTTCATCTGGAAGCATGGATGAAAAGCACATTTGGAAAAGAAATGGGCCTGGACGGATTCGTAGGAGCTTTGCAGAAAAAACCATATAGAGAGGGGCTTGAGCAGCTTTTTCATGTGTTAAAGCAGGCGATTCCTGAGGCCGGTATGAATGAGATGACAGGACAGCAGGGCATGAATGGTGCAAATGGACAGCCAAAACCACATCCGGTTCCGGTGAAGACCGTGGATAATTCCAGCGCAGCAACGATGGCACTTGTGTTCGGAATTCTGGCATTTGGTATCAGCTTTTTATCACCATTGATTTCTATTATCCTTGCAATACTTGGCTACAGTAGAGCACGCATAGGCATGCAGTCCGCATTAAAAGGACGGGCAAAAGCCGGGCGCAACTTCTGTATAGTTGCAATTGTACTTTCTATAATTCTATGGGTAACGAACCTTGTGCTGACAATTATGGTCCGGTAAATGTTATGAAGCTTAGAGAGCGGATCTTTCAGGAGACAGAACGAGAAAAAGCGCAGGATTATCTATGGAACGAATTAGTCCTGCTACAGAGTCAGACCTTTCGTACCGTGAAGGGACTGGAGTATACATATCAAATCCGTGGAAATGAAATGTTAGTGTCAAGAAAGACGAAATCCATAACGAAAGCTTCCGTGGATCTGGCACTTGAAAAAATCATAGAATTAAGTGGAGAGGTGGCAGGACCTAAAAAACTGAAATGCTTCGGCGCAAGCTACCTATATCCGATATTTATAGAAATGGGACTTATTAAGAACAGCTAGTTTATGAGAAAAACAGCTGATATAGCCTCCGGCAGGGCGCACATTGTCCGGTGGACAATGGTTTTGCGCCGACCGAAACGGAGTGTAGACTTGCAGAGGTGCGCAGTAGAAGTATGTCATGCAATTGCATGATGCGCACCTCGCAGCAAGAATGCCGAGGCATTCTTGAATGAAATATGAAATAAAATTATGAGAGGCAGACTTAAGGAAAACATAAGAAAACATTCCTTGAGACTGCCCTTTGCTGTCGCAGGAAGGAAGATATGTTATGGAGATACAAATATTGAATTGGCTGCAGAGCTTACATACGCCAATTTTGGACAAGATCATGCAGTTGATCACACATCTGGGAGATATGGGAATTATATGGATAATTCTTACGATAGTTATGCTCCTGATTCCAAAGACAAGAAAAAGCGGTGTAATCATGGCAGCAGCACTGATTGTAGATGTGATTTTATGCAATGTAATTTTAAAAAATCTGATTGCGAGAGTGCGGCCATACGATGTCAACACAGCAGTACAGGTATTAGTTGCAAAACCGAAAGATTTTTCTTTTCCGTCCGGACACACAGCAGCGTCGTTTGCCAGTGTGACAGCCCTTTATCTGGCAGGAGAGAAAAAACTGTGGAAACCAGCCCTTGCGCTGGCAATTCTAATCGCATTTTCCAGAATGTACCTGTATGTACATTATCCGACAGACATTCTCGGTGGAGTTATCTTTGGAAGTTTAAGTGCATGGATTGGATACCGAATATCGACGAAAGTCTTGTTGTATGCTATGATGAAAAAAGAATGATTTTAGTAGAAATGAGGGATTTTAGGTGGGAACGACATCTGAAACTAAACCAAAACGATATATCAGCGTGGGGCTTCTGGCACATGTGGATTCTGGAAAGACAACGCTTTCAGAAGGAATCCTTTATCTGACAGGACAGATCCGTAAGCCAGGGCGTGTAGATCATGGGGATGCGTTCCTTGACAACTACGCGCTGGAACGACAGCGGGGAATCACGATTTTTTCCAAGCAGGCAGTGTTTCAGCTTGGTGACAGCCAGGTGACACTTCTGGATACACCGGGGCATGTGGATTTTTCCGCGGAAATGGAGCGGACGCTCCAGGTGCTGGATTATGCGGTTTTGGTAGTCAGCGGAGCTGATGGCGTGCAGGGACATACCCGCACGCTCTGGAACTTGCTTGCGCGCTACCGGATTCCGACATTCATATTTGTCAATAAAATGGATCAGCCGGGGACGGACAAGGTGCTGATTCTAAAAGAGCTGAAGAAAAAACTGGATGCTTCCTGTGTGGACATGGAAGATCCGGAAGATATTGCCACGGGGGACGAACGTGCACTGGAAGAGTATCTGGAAGCGGGAGAAGTTTCTATAGATACCATAAGCCAGATGATTGCAGATCGTCAGATTTTCCCTTGTTATTTTGGTGCTGCGCTGAAATTACAAGGTGTACAGGAATTACTGGACGGGATTGGAAAATATGTGGGAGATAATGTTTCGGCCAATTATGATCAGGCAGATAATAGATTACAGAACAGTGGAGATGCTCAGCAGTTTGGTGCGCGTGTCTATAAGATTTCCCGTGACCCTCAGGGAAACCGACTGACTCACATGAAGATTACTTCCGGTGAATTAAAAGTTAAATCTTTGCTGAAAGGTGGACAAGTCTCTGAGCCGTGGGAAGAGAAGGCAGACCAGATCCGAATTTATTCCGGAGAAAAATTCGAGACAGTACAACAGGCGAAAGCAGGCATGATCTGTGCTGTGACAGGATTAAAGCATACATTTCCAGGGGAGGGACTTGGAATTGAAGCCGGTAAACAGGCAGTAACACCGATGTTAGAACCAGTTCTGAATTATCAGGTTTATTTCCCTGATCAGGTGGATGCACACACCATGCTCGGCTATATGCGTCAGATCGAGGAAGAAGATCCCATGCTTCGGGTCATTTGGAATGAAGAACTGGGCGAAATCCATGTTCAGCTTATGGGCGAGGTGCAGACAGAGATTCTGAAAAGTCTGGTAAGCGAACGATTCGGAGTAGATGTGACATTTGGCACTGGAAATATTGTATATAAGGAAACAATAAAAAATGTCGTAGAAGGTGTAGGGCATTATGAGCCGCTCCGCCATTATGCGGAGGTGCATCTGATTCTGGAGCCGGGACTTCCGGGCAGCGGGCTTGAGTTCTCAACCGACTGCAGTACGGATGATCTGGATCTGAACTGGCAGCGGCTGATTCTCACACATCTTTTGGAGCGGGAGCATAGAGGTGTGCTTCTTGGAGCGGCAATTACTGATATGAAGATCACACTGGTAGCAGGAAGAGCACATTTGAAACACACGGAGGGCGGTGACTTTCGACAGTCTACTTACCGGGCGGTGCGCCAGGGACTGATGCAGGCGGAAAGTGTACTGTTAGAGCCATATTATGAATTCCGTCTGGAAGTGCCGTCAGAAATGATCGGGCGTGCACTGACGGATGTTCAGCGTATGTACGGTGAGTTTGCGCCACCGGAGACAGACGGGGATCAGAGTGTGCTTACAGGAAGCGCGCCGGTTGCCTGTATGCGTGATTACCAGAAAGAAGTGGTGAGCTACACAAGAGGACGGGGTCGGCTGACACTTGTATTTCAGGGCTATGCACCATGCCATAATACAGAAGAGATTCTGGAAAATGCAGGCTATGACCCGGAAGCGGATAACGAGAATCCGACCGGTTCTATATTTTGCAGTCACGGAGCCGGATATTATGTACCATGGCAGGAAGTGCCGGAGCATATGCACATTTCCTCTAAGTTGGAGGAGTATCTCAGAAAAGACAAAGATGCGGGGGAAATGCACGAAGAAGCTGACGGCAATGGCAGAGGTGTATTAAGAAATGGTGCTGCCGGTGGAAGTCCTTCAAAATCAGGCAGAAGTCGTGATTTTGGCGCGGAAGACCGGGAATTGGAAGAGATTTTCATGCGGACTTACGGAAAGATTGAACGCAAGAAACCAGGCAACGGACCGCGTACAATCATTGCCCAGTCCCAATATAAAGAAGAAAAACCACAGGAGAAGGTTGCAGAATATCTTTTAGTAGATGGGTACAACGTCATTTTTGCGTGGGACGAACTGAAAGAACTGGCAAAGGTGAACATTGAGAGTGCCAGAAATAAATTAATGGATATCTTAAGCAACTATCAGGGATTTAAGAAATGTACCGTGATCCTTGTGTTTGATGCATATAAGGTGGATGGCGATACGCTGGAGATTCAGAAATACCACAACATTCACGTTGTTTATACGAAGCAGGCTGAGACAGCAGATCAGTACATAGAAAAGGTCGTGCACCATATCGGACGAAAACGCCATGTGACAGTCGTAACTTCCGATGGCGTGGAGCAGGTCGTGACCCAGGGACAGGGAAGCGCACTTATTTCTTCCAGAGAATTTTATGAAGAGGTAGAAATCACCCGCAGACAGATTCAGGAAGAAATTAAGGAGCGCACAGGCGGCACAAAAAATTACCTTTTCGACCATATGGATGAAGCATTTGTAAAAGAGATGGAAGATGTCCGTCTTGGAAAGAAGGATATTTGATGTTATGTACCATACCAGATTATTATAAAGAATTTTCCTGTATCGCCGCAGACTGCGAGGACACTTGCTGCGCGGGGTGGCAGATTGTAATTGATGAGAAGTCGAAGCGGCGGTACGCAAAGGCAGCAACAGGGCTTAATAATATTGAAAAGAATCTCGCCCGCGAGCTGCGCCGCTGTGTCAACTGGCGCGAGGGAGTCTTCCGTCAGGATACGGAAAAGCGCTGTGCATTTTTAAACCAGAATAATCTCTGCCGGCTTTATCAGATGGCGGGACCGGACAGCCTGTGCCGGACTTGTAAAATGTATCCGCGCCACATAGAAGAGTTCGAGGGCGTCAGGGAAATCACGCTCTCCCTTTCCTGCCCGGAGGCAGCAAGAATCATATTAGGCAAGAAAAATCCGGTGCATTTCTTAAGTTATGAGAAGCCGGGAGAAGAAGATTATGGCGACTTCGACCTGTTCTTTTATTCACAGTTGGTGGACGCAAGAGAAAGCATTTTAAAAATGCTTCAGGATAGAAGTCTCTCCATTCATCACCGCATGGCGCTGGCACTGGCAATCAGCCATGATATGCAGGCACATGTAGACCGCAGGGAAATGTTTTCCTGTGAGGATATTCCGAAGAAATACGAGTCCGAGACAGCCAGAAAGTACACAAAAGAACGTCTGGAAGCATTTGAAAAAGACGAGACCGGACGATTCGAATTCGCACAGAAAACATTTCAGTATCTGTATCGGCTGGAGCTTCTGAAAGAAAACTGGCTGTATGTGCTGATGGACGCAGACAAATTACTTTACGGCGGTCTGGCAAGTGTGTATGAGGATTCGGTGAAGAGCGATGCAGAACAAAAAGGCAATGCAATACAAAAAGGCAATGCAATACAAAAAGGCAATACAGCACAAAAGGGTGGAGAGGAACAGTCAGAGGAAGACATTGACCAGCTCAGATACTTTGTAAATCTCCAGGAATTTGAACTGTGGAAGCAGGAGCATATGCCGGATTGGGACATTATGCTGGAACAAATGCTGGTATATTTTGTGTTTACTTATTTCTGTGGGGCAGTTTATGATGGACGTATTCAGGCGAAAATGCAGGTGTGCGTGTACAGTGTCTATATAATAGAAGAAATCTTGCGCGCCAGATGGCTGGAAAATGAAAAGACACTTTCCATGGAAGAAGTTGTGGAGCTGACCTACCGTTACTCCAGAGAGGTCGAACATTCCGACCAGAACCCGGAGCGTCTGGAACATTTCATGGAGAAAAATCCGTGGATCCGTGTAAAGAAGTAAAAGGAAAATAGAATAGAAAGAACCGGAAGAAACAGGAAAAGAGGGATTTAATATCGTGGAAGAAGACAGAGAATATAAAGACACAGTGCAAAAGTTGTTTACATTTATTGAAGAGAGCCCGAGCCAGTATCATGCCGTTGATACAATGAAAAAGCATTTGGAAGCGGCTGGCTATGAGCAGCTTTTAGAGAGCGGAGCGTGGAAGCTGAAATCAGGTGGGAAATATTATGTGATCCGCAGTGGTTCATCACTCATTGCATTTCGAATTCCGGCGCAGGATTCTCAGAATTACTGTGGGTTCCAGATTGTGGCGTCCCATAGTGATTCTCCGAGCTTTAAGATTAAAACAAATCCGGAAATGAACGTGGAAGAACATTATGTAAAATTGAATGTTGAAAAATATGGCGGTATGCTCTGTGCACCGTGGTTTGACAGACCACTGTCTGTGGCAGGGCGTCTGATCGTAAAAGAAAATAACAGACTTGTCACGAAGCTGGTCAACGTAGACCGGGATTTGGTCATGATTCCGAATCTGGCTATTCATATGAACCGGGAGGCAAATAAAGGCTACGATTATAACATACAGAAAGATATGCTGCCACTTTACGGCTGCGGCGAAGCAAAAGGGAAATTTATGAAGCAGATTGCAGAGGCGGCAAATGTAAAAGAGGACACAATCCTTGCAAGTGATCTGTTCCTTTACAATCGCATGAAAGGAAGCATCTGGGGAGCTTGCGAAGAATTCATTTCCAGTCCGAAGCTGGATGATCTTCAGTGCGCATTTTCTTCATTAGAAGCTTTCTTGCAGTCTGAAGAACCTTTGCCATCGGAAAATGTACAGGCAAATGAACAAAGCGAAGTCGATGGAAAAAATGTAATCAATGAAAAAAATGTAATCAATGGAAAAAGTATCCCAGTTCACTGCGTATTCGATAATGAAGAAGTCGGAAGTGGGACAAAACAAGGAGCTGCATCTACATTTCTTGCAGATACACTGATTCGGATCAATCATGCCATGGGACGGGACGAGGCCGGATACAGGCAGAGTATCGCCAACAGCTTTATGCTCTCGGCAGATAATGCTCATGGCGTACACCCGAACCATACCGACAAGGCATGCCCGACGAATCGGCCATATCCGGGAAATGGCGTGGTCATCAAGTACAGCGCCAATCAGAAATATACTACCGATGCAGTATCAGCAGCGGCGTTTGAGGAAATTTGCAACCGGGCAAATGTACCGTATCAGATCTACGTGAACCGTTCCGATATACTGGGAGGTTCCACACTCGGGAACATTTCCACGACACAGGTACCAGTCAACACAGTAGACATCGGACTGGCTCAGCTCGCCATGCATTCCCCATATGAGACAGGAAGTGTGAAAGACACAGATTACATGATCCAGGCTATGAAGACATTTTTTGAAGCTTCCGTGCGGCAGACCGAAGATGGATATGAACTCAATTTTCTTTAACAAAGTTAGCAAGAAAAATGTGATTTCGTGTTGAAAGAAGTAAAATTTTATAATAGTTATTATGTAAACTAATAAATGGACAAAGGAGCGGTTTTTTATCTGATTGAGATGGAAGAACCGCTTTTAGAATATAGCTTTTTAAAATGTGGTATGCTATCATGAAAATGTTGTTTTTATACACTACAGGAACGAAAGGGGAACATCATGTTAGAAAAAGTATTTAAACTTAGTGAAAACAAGACCGATGCGAAAACAGAAATACTTGCCGGAATCACAACATTTATGACAATGGCATATATTCTTGCGGTCAATCCAAGCATACTCTCCGCAACGGGGATGGATTCAGGTGCTGTATTTACTGCTACTGCTCTGGCAGCATTTATCGGAACACTGCTCATGGCAATCTTTGCAAACTATCCATTTGCACTGGCACCTGGTATGGGACTGAATGCATATTTTGCATACACAGTCGTATTAGGAATGGGATATAGCTGGGAATATGCACTGACAGCCGTATTTGCAGAAGGAATCATCTTTATTCTTTTGTCTGCGACAAATGTACGAGAAGCTATTTTCAATGCAATCCCACAGAATTTAAAAGCAGCCGTCAGCGTAGGAATCGGACTGTTTATCGCATTCATCGGACTTCAGAATGCAAAAATTGTAATCGGAGGATCCACACTGCTTCAGTTATTCTCCGTAGATAAATATAACGAAGTAAACGGAGTATCTGCGTCATTTAACGATGTAGGAATCACAGTACTCCTTGCAATCATCGGAATTATCGTTACAGGAATTTTAGTAGTAAAGAACATCAAAGGAAATATCCTCTGGGGAATCTTGATCACATGGCTGCTCGGAATCATCTGCCAGTTCACAGGACTTTATGTACCAAATGCAGATCTTGGATTCTATAGCCTGCTGCCAAATTTCAGCAACGGATTATCCATTCCAAGTCTGTCACCAATCTTCTGCAAACTGGACTTCAGCGGAATCTTCTCCCTGAACTTTATAGTCATCCTGTTTGCATTCCTGTTCGTAGACTTATTTGATACGATCGGAACACTGATCGGAGTATCCGCAAAAGCAGACATGCTCGACGAGAACGGAAAACTTCCAAGAATCAAAGGCGCACTTATGGCAGACGCAGTCGCAACAACAGTCGGAGCCGTAATCGGAACATCAACAACAACAACATTTGTAGAAAGCGCATCAGGAGTATCCGAAGGAGGAAGAACCGGACTTACATCAGTCACAACAGCAATCCTTTTCGGACTGTCACTGTTCCTGTCACCAATCTTCCTTGCAA
>OLSC01000181.1_pt1 | contig 81510 bp, 75 predicted proteins | sample 1672881 | NCBI WGS metagenome assembly OLSC01 (sample SAMEA3136733, study PRJEB25190) | human gut metagenome | biome: human gut; feature: human-associated habitat; material: faeces | place: Austria | collected 2013 | reverse complement strand
ATTGATAAAATCAAAAATTTAAAAATCGAAATGATTTGTAATGGACATGGCCCTGTGCTTGATACTCGCATTGATGAAATCATTAATACATACAAAACATGGTCAACGGCACCACAAAAAGCCCATCATAAAAAAGTAGTCGTCCCTTATGTATCAGCTTATGGTTATACTGGGGAACTTGCCGAAGCTATCGTCAAAGGAATCCAAGAAGTAGACCCATCTATCGACGTTGTAATGTATAACTTAGATATCTTAAATTATCCACAGAAAAAAGATGAAATCTTAGCAGCATTCGCTGATGCAGATGGGATTTTATTCGGAACATGTACAATCAATGGAGACGCACTTCCTATCATTTGGGACTTAGCAATCAATTTAAATCCAATCGTTCACGGTGGAAAAGTGGTATCATGCTTTGGATCTTATGGTTGGAGCGGTGAAGGTGTGGATAATATTATGGACCGTCTACATCAATTACGTATGAAAGTATTAGATGGATTCAAAATTAAATTCCGTGCATCGGATCGCGAAACAAAAGATGCTATCGATTATGGTAAATTATTTGCTAAATGCTTAATCGAAGGAAAAGTTCCTGCTCGAAAAAAAGCCGGAGCTACAAATACAGAAGACTTAAATCCAAGTGGAAAAGTTGTTTTATGGCGTTGCGTCATCTGTGGAGAAGTTTATCCTGGTGTATTACCTCCTGAAGTTTGTCCTGCTTGTGGAGTTGGTGCTGACTTATTCGAGCAATATGAAGAAGAAGTTATCACATTCAATTCAACTAAAGAAGAAAACTTCGTTATCGTTGGTAGTGGTGTAGCAGCAGTAAGTGCTGCAAATGCAATCCGTGCTCGTAATGAGGTAGCATCTATTACATTAATCAGTAAAGAGGCAAGCTATCCATACTACCGCCCTGCTTTATCTGATTTAATTGTTAAAGATGTACCGACTGAAGAATTCTACTTAAATCCTGAAGCGTATTACGCTGAAAAAAATATCACATTAAAATTAAGTACAACTGTTGAGTCATTAGATGCTACTAACAAATCACTTGTATTATCTGATGGAATTACAATGTCTTACGATAAATTAATCTTAGCAACTGGATCATCTAACTTTATCCCACCTATCAAAGGAGCAAATGCAGAAGGTGTGTTCAGCATTAAAGATAAAGAAGATGCATTAGCGTTACGTGAATACGCTAAAGGAAAATCTAAAGCTGTTATTATTGGTGGTGGAGTTTTAGGACTTGAAGCAGCTGATGCGTTACAAGAACTTGGATTACAAATCACAGTTATTGAAGCAGCCCCACGCATTATGCCACGTCAATTAGAAGAATCTGCATCAGCATTCATGCAAAATATTTTAGCTACTAAAAACATTAACCTAATTACTGAAGCATCTGCTCAAGAAATTGTAGCAAACAGCAATAAAGTAACAGGTGTTAAAGTTAACAATGAATTAATTGAAGCAGATTTAGTCGTTATCAGCGTTGGAGTTCGTGCAAATACAGGGTTAGCTGTGTCTGCTAACATTACTGTTGATCGTGGAATCGTTGTTAACGAAAACATGCAAACATCAGTTGCTGACATTTATGCTTGTGGTGATGTAGCACAGTTTGAAGGTATTTCAACAAACCTTTGGGCCCCAGCCATTGAACAAGGTAAAGTTGCCGGTACTAATGCTGTTGGTGATGTGGCAACATTCGCTAATCAAGTTGAACCATTATCATTAATTGCCTTTGATACAGAAATGTTCTCAGTGGGAACATATCCAACAGAAAACATGGAATCTTACCAAGTGATGATGGATTCAAATCCAGCAACAGGATTATTCAAAAAATTATACTTCAAAGATAATCACTTAGTTTATGGTGTCTTATTCAAAGATATCTCTAAAGCAAATGTTGTATTAAATGGAGTTCGTCAAGGTCATGACTATCAGACAGTGATGAGCAAAATGTTTAACTAATAAATAAAAAGACTCTAGAACCTCATCGTCCTAGAGTCTTTTTATTACTATTTATTGATGCAGTATAGTGACTTATTATTTTTCATCAATTTTTCTTAAAATCCTAATATAATTTTTTAATATATCCTCACCTTGACATAATAATCTGAAATTTATTTTACCCCACCGTACAATTCCTTTTTTCTTTAGTCATTATAAATGTTAGTAAACTTCATTTAAAAATTTTAATAATAAAAAAAGAGCCGCTTGGCTCTTTTTTTATTATTAAAATTTGCTTTCATAGTCATAGATTGTACGTAAAATAGCTTCCATATCATGTACCATTGGCATTCTTGGATTAGCTGGTGTACATTGGTCCTCGTAAGCATTCATTGCCATACGATGTACTGATTCTTCCCAAGCATCAGCATCAATTCCTTGAGATTTAATATTACAAGGAACTCCAACTTTTTTACATAACTCTTCGCAGGCATCTGCAAACATCTCTACCCCTTCAGCTGGAGTTTTTGGATTTAATCCAATTAATTGAGCTAACTCCATGTATTTAATATCTGCTTTATAATTTTCAATTTTTGGCCAGATATTTAATTTTGTTGGAATCGTTCCGTTATAGCGGATTACGTGTGGTAATAAGATTCCGTTTGTACGTCCATGAGGAACGTGCCATTCTCCACCGATTTTGTGGGCTAATGAGTGATTCATTCCAAGGAATGCGTTGGCAAATGCCATCCCTGCAATCGTTCCAGCATTATGCATTTTTTCTCGTGCTTCAGGATCATTTTTTCCATTCTTAACTGAACGTTCTAAATAATCGAACACTAATTTAACAGCTTGTTTTGCTAATCCATCTGTAAAATCAGACGCTAAAATTGAAACATATGCTTCAATCGCATGTGTTAAAACATCAATTCCCGTATCAGAAGCAATCGATGCTGGCATACTCATTGCGAATTCTGGATCAACAATGGCAACAGTTGGCGTTAATGAATAGTCCGTTAATGGATATTTTTTATTAGCCGCTTTGTCTGTAATAACCGCAAATGGAGTTACTTCAGATCCCGTTCCAGATGTCGTTGGGATACAAATTAAGCTTGCTTTTTTACCGAGCTCTGGGAATTTAAAGGCACGTTTTCTAATATCCATGAATTTTTGTTTAATATCATCAAAGTTTACTTCAGGATGTTCATACATTAGCCACATAACTTTTGCAGCATCCATTGAAGATCCTCCACCTAATGCGATAATCGTATCAGGTTGGAATTTTCTCATTAATTCAACACCTTCATTAACTGTGTCGATACTTGGATCTGGTTCTACATCAAAGAATAATTCTAAATCAACTTTATTACGACGTCTTCTAATCACATCTTCAATTTTTGCAACGTAACCAAGATTATACATTCCTCTATCCGTGATAATCATGGCTTTTTCCATTTCCTTCATATCTCTTAAATATTTAATTGAATTTTTTTCAAAATAAACTTTAGGAGGAAGCTTTACCCATTGCATATTATTGTTACGGCGCCCGATGCGTTTAATATTTAGCAAGTTAATTGCACTCACGTTGTTAGAGACCGAATTGTGCCCATAAGATCCGCACCCTAAAGTCAAAGAAGGAATGAACGCATTATATACTGAACCAATCCCACCAAATGTCGATGGTGCATTTTCAATCACACGAATAGCTTTACATTTTAATCCAAATTGAACTGTAATATCATGATCTTGCGTATGAATCGCAGCTGAATGTCCAAGCCCGTTAAATTCAACCATTGCTGCCGATTTTTCGATTCCATCTTCCGTAGACGTCGCTTTTAACACCGCTAAAACTGGGGATAACTTTTCGCGTGTTAAAGGCTCGTTAGGTCCTACTTCTTGACACTCAGCACAAATAATTTGAGTATCTTCAGGCACAACAAATCCAGCTTGCTGTGCAATCCATGTTACAGGTTTACCAACTACAGCAGGATTTAAGTGAGCATCATTTACATGATCACTATAAGCCGTGCATCCAAACATATAATTTTCTAATTTTGCTTTCTCTTCTTCATTAGCAAAATAAACTTTAAAACGGCACATTTCATCTTTAAAATCTTGATAAATTTCTTCATCAACAATGGCTGCTTGCTCAGAAGCACAAATCATTCCATTATCAAATGACTTAGATAACACGATATCATTGACTGCACGTTTTAATACACAAGTTTTCTCAACATAGGCTGGCACATTTCCTGCCCCTACGCCAAGTGCTGGTTTTCCACATGAATAGGCGGCTTTAACCATCGCGTTACCACCTGTTGCTAAAATCGTTGCAATTCCTTTATGATTCATCAATGCAGATGTAGCGTACATTGAACGCATTCCTAACCATTGAATACAATCCTCAGGTGCTCCAGCAGCAATCGCCGCATCACGGATGACAGTCGCTGCTTGAACAGAACATTCATAAGCAGATGGATGGAATGAGAAAATAATTGGATTTCGTGTTTTTAATGCAATTAATGATTTAAAAATAACCGTAGACGTTGGATTTGTTGTTGGAATAATTCCACAAATCACTCCGACAGGTTCTGCAATTTCAGTAATTCCAGTTAGCGGATCTTCACTAATAATCCCCACTGTTTTTAAATGACGGAGGTTGCTCGTTACATACTCACAGGCAAATAAGTTTTTAACTGCCTTATCTTCAAAAACTCCACGCCCAGTTTCTTTAACAGCTGCTTCAGCTAACACACCATGTTGATCAAGCCCTGCAACTGAACATTTCGCTACAATATAATCCACAGTTTCTTGATTGAAAGATTCAAATTTTTCTAAAGCTACTAGTGCCTTTTGAACTAACTCATCGACATGAACATCAATTTCTTCATTAGTCCATTCCATCTTTTGTTCACTCATTATTCAAATTCCTCCCCATTTAAAATTTATATCTTATGCTACTACTATCCTTAGTATCAACAAGTCCTATATACTAAGCTCGATTCTTAAAATCTAAGAATCTATCTTACTGTCTATACAGATGTATTATAAAATTTCAAAAATTATTCCTGATTAATTCACTTTCTTATAGAAAAACGTTTTACTTTTTTTTATATTTAAATATTTTTTGTCTAAGGTACTATTCCTATGCTCATAACAAATATAATGATATGATTTCCATAATAAGGATGAAAAGAGGGATTGAAATGAAAAAGGTATTAGCAATCGTATTACTGTTTGTTACAATACTAGCTGGCTGTTCATCAAATGAAGTTTATTTACTATTCTCAAGCTTTGATGAAAAGTTGGTAAATAAAGATTTTGAAGGGTTATATCTTTTACTGAGTAGTGAATCACAGGCTGCCATCACCCAAGAAGAGTTTGTCACAAGATATAATAATATCTATTCTGGAATTGAGGCTAGCAACTTAAAAACTGAGATGGGAGAAATCGATACTGAAAATGAAGTAATCCCCTTCTCACTAACAATGGATACCGTAGCTGGAAACTTCTCGTCATCTGACTATGAACTTCCATATATCAAAGAAAATGGGGAATTAAAAATTTTATGGTCTGAAGCCTTAATCTTTCCGATGATGGAAAGTGGTGATAAAGTTCGCGTCGTGACGAAAAGTTCAACGCGCGGGAGTATTTTAGATCGAAACGGTGAAGCGTTAGCATCTGATGGAACATTAAAAATCATCGGAATTCATCCTGCTGAGTTTGACGATAATAATCGAGAAAGTAAAATTTCAGAGCTTGCTACCCTACTCGATATTGACGAAGATACCATTATAAAAAAACTAGACGCAAACTCAAATCCTGATTACTTTGTTCCAATTGTTACGGTTCTTCCTGGAACTTCACTTATACAATTTTTAAGTAATCGAGAACATGAAGGAATTTTAATTCGAAATACCCAAGGTCGAATCTATAAAAATGAAGAGGCGTTTGGCCGATTATTAGGGTATATTGGTGAAATTACAGCTGAACAATTAGAAGCGGACGAAGAAGGCATTTATACAAGAAATTCTTTAATTGGAAAAGCAGGACTTGAACAAGTTTATGAAGAAACGTTACGTGGAATTGATGGAATGGAAGTTTATATTGAACGAGATGGAACAAATATCGAAACCATTGCTTTAACAGAAGCTCGAAATGGATCTGATATCAAACTTTCAATTGATCCAAATTTACAGGTAAAAATTTATGAAACAATGAATGGTGAAAAAGGTTCAGCCACAGCTGTTGATCCAACAACAGGAGAAATTTTAGCTTTAGTTAGCTCACCTTCTTACAACTCAAATCGTTATACGACTTACATGACAAACAGTGAGAAACAACGTCGCGAAGCCATTAATTATGCAGATGAAGCCAATCGCTTCACTACCCTCTACTCACCTGGATCTACATTTAAATTAATTACTGCGGCAACTGGGCTTGAAAATGGAACTCTTGATCCTCAGGAAATCAAAACAATTGAAGGCTCAGAGTGGCAAAAAGAAAGTTCTTGGGGAAATTACAAAATTCACCGTATCAACGGGCAAACGCAAGTAAGTTTAAAAGAAGCTGTTAAATATTCAGACAATATCTACTTCGCCATGAATGCACTAGCTATTGGAAGTGATGCCTTCATTAAAGGAGCAGAAAAGTTTACAATCGGAACAGAATTAAATATTGGTTATCCCCTTAACACAAGTCAAGTCTCTAATAGTGGAGCACTAAGTAGCGATATCTTGCTTGCCGATAGTGGTTATGGACAAGGACAAGTGATGGTTACAACTTTAAACATGGCACTCGCTTACAGTATGCTATCAAATAACGGAAATATCATGAATCCAAACTTGGTATTAAATGACTCAACAACTCCTACAATCTTAAAAGAATCTATTGTTTCAACTGATCATTTAACGATTCTACAAGACGTCTTTTCTGCAGCTGTTGAAGATAGTGATGGAACCGGTCATCTAGCTAAAATCGATGGTGTAAAACTTGCTGGAAAAACAGGTACAGCTGAAATCAAACAATCTCAAGGTGAAACTGGAAGTGAAAACGGATGGTTCGTTGCAACTGACTTAGATAACTCAAAAATATCAATAGCCGTTGTCGTTGAAGATGTTCAAAACGGTCTTGGGACACTAGGCGTTGTTTCAATGGTCGGAGATATTTTAAAAGCATACTTAAAATAAAGACAAAAAAGCTTAGAAAACCTCACATAGGTAATCTAAGCTTTTTATTATTTTCACTCCACTCACTTACTTAACACGGTATGAACCTGTTGCAACAACCTCTATTTTTTCAATATATGGCTCTTTACGGCATTCGAGGATTTTGATTATTAGATTATCCGTAACTATTGGCTCAAAAATTGCAATTTTTGAAAAACCAATGATTGTCCCCTCATATATTTTATTTTTATCGGAATAAATAAAAAAACACTCAACTCGCTGAGATTTTGTTGTATCTTCTGAAATCCGTATACGGTCAACAGACTGCTTTTCAAAGGTCATTTTTATGTTAAAGCCATCAGTAGAACGTTCAATCTTCACATTATCTATTACTAAGTCATCTTCTTTTTTTATCCACTGTCCCATTTCACGCAAACGTTCAATATCCCTCTCATCAAGCAAACCATTTTTATCAGGGGGAATGTTCAATAGCATAAGCGAGTTATTCCCGACAGAATTATAATAGATTTTCATCAGATGATGAAGCGACTTAGGACTTTGCGTTAAGTGATAAAACCATCCTTCACGAATTGAAACATCTACCTCAGCAGGATACCACATAAATTCATCAAAATGACTTAAGAATTCACGTGATCCCATATCAGGCAACATAATATCTTGGCAACGCTGTTGAAATTTCTTCATATCATGGTCTGTCTGACAATTTGCTACAAAATTCTGTTGTTCATATTGAAATTTTGGAACGACATTCCATTCACTTTCACGAGTTTTTCCACTTTCATTCCCTATCCAACGAACATCAGGAGCACAACCTGACATCACAATATCAGGTTGTAATTCAATTGCTGTAGTCCAAATACGTTCAAAATCATATTTTTGAACTGGCTTACCATCTTCTTTGGCACCACATGCACCATCTAACCAAAGCATAAATATTTCACCGTAATTAGTTAATAGTTCTGTTAACTGTTTGATATAAAAATCATTATACTCAGGAGTTCCATAACAATCTGCATTTCTATCCCACGGAGAAAGATAAACCCCGAATTTAAGTCCATATTTTTTACAGCTATTCGCAACCTCCTGTACGACATCTCCCTCACCGTTTTTATAAGGACTATTTTTAATTGAGTACTCTGTTGTTTGGGTTGGCCACAAACAAAATCCATCATGGTGCTTGCAAGTTAAGATAATCCCTTTCATTCCCGCATCAGCAATCGCACGACACCACTGATCCGTATCTTGATTTTTAGGATTAAATAAACTTTCTTCCTCCCTGCCATTTCCCCATTCTTTATCCGTAAACGTGTTGATACCGTAATGAATGAAGGCATAGTATTTCATTTCCTGAATGATGAGCTGACGATGATTGGGAACTATACTAGTATACATGTCCAATCTGTGATCCAAAGTAATCTCCCCTTATAAAATATTAGAATCATCTTAATAGTACTGCCATATAACGTATTGTTGAAAGTGTAAAAATTCAAGAATAACTCGTTATTTTACTGTATTTAAAACTAAAAAATGTACGCTATGGAATAGACTTTTTACATTGTCTATCCTATAGCGTACATACTAATTTCTTTTATAACAGTCTTTTGATATCTTCTACAATCAAATCTTCTCTTAGGCGGTATCGTTCATATAATAGGTTAATATCCTCACGATCCGTAAATTCTTTTGTTGCACCGTAATTTAAAACTTTCATCTCTTTATCCGCGTAGAATCTTGAGATTTTTTCACCAAATCCACCATCAAGAACACCGTCTTCTAGTGTCACGATTATCTGATGATTAGCTAATAATTGTGTCAGTAAAGCTTCGTCAATTCCACTAGCAAAACGAGGATTGATTAACGTTGCCTCGATACCTGTTATAGATTTTAACTTTTCTTGAACGTTTTGACCTAATGTATAAAATGAGCCTAATGCTAAAATAGCAACCTTGCTTCCATCATTCATTTTTTGATAACAATTTAGTTGACTGAAGTTAGGTGCAACCTCTTCTTTTGTCGAAATAACAGGACCTCCAGGTACTCGCACCACAACCGGATGCTCATTTTGTTCAAGTCCCCATTCTACCATGGCTAGATATTCTTCCTTAGTCGTAGGAGCTAGATAAACGATATTTGGAATATTTGAGACAAGCGCAATATCAAATACACCTAAATGAGTAACATCAGCCGAAGAAATTCCGCTACCAAATACTAAAATCAGCGCAGGATTATTATTGATGGCTAAATCTTGAGACAATTGGTCATATGTTCGTTGAATGAATGAGCTGTAAAGACCAAGAACAGGTTTTGCACCTTGAGAGGCTAATCCTGATGCTAGCGCAACGGCATGTTCTTCTGCAATTCCAACATCCATAAATTGTTCAGGGAATTCATATCTAAACTTATTTAATCCTACAACCCCTGGTGTTCCAGCTGTAATCGCAATGACTTTTTCATCTGTTTTAGCTTTCTCACATAAGAAATTATCTATAATTTGACCATAGTTTTCACCATTGAAACTGTAAAGTTGTTTCCCCGTCTCTAAATTAAACGGTCCTACATAATGGAAACCTTCTTTATTTGATTCTGATGGTTTATATCCTTTTCCTTTGACCGTATACATATGAATGACAACAGGTTTCTCGGTATCTTTTACTTCTGAGAATACATTAATTAAAGCATCAATATCATGACCATTTGGAACAAAGCGATAATCAAATCCAAGTGATTTAAAGAAGTTATTTTCACAGGTTCCATTCGATTGACGAAGTTCAGCTAAGTTTTTATATAAACCACCATGGTTGACAGCAATCGACATATCATTATCATTTACTAAGATAATCATATTTTTACCTGAGGCAGCAGCATTATTTAAACCTTCATAGGCTTCACCACCACTTAACGAACCATCTCCAATAACTGCAATAATATTTTCTTTTTCACCTTTAACATCGCGCGCTTTGGCAAGACCGCACACCAAACTAATAGAAGTCGAGGTATGACCTACTGTAAAGAAATCATGTTCACTTTCTTTAGGTGAGCTATATCCTGTAATTGATGCAAATTGCTCAGGATCAATAAATCCATGTTTTCTTCCTGTTAAAATTTTATGTGGGTAACATTGATGTGAGACATCATATACAATTTTATCCACAGGTGAATTAAAAACATAATGCATTGCAATCGTTGCCTCTACCATTCCTAGATTCGGACCAAAATGCCCGCCTGTTTGACTCACCTTTTCTATAATAACTTGTCTAATTTCATCCGCTAATAATGGTAAGTCTTCCTGATTAAGCGCCTTTAAATCTTTTGGCGAATTTATACGATTTAAAATATTTAACTCCATTTAATTTCCTCCTTTATGTTTTCCTCAATCTCGAAGGATTTAGTTAATAAACAATGATTTACATCCCTGTCTTATCCTATTTTACTTTGAACCCTCTACAAAGAAAGTATCACCTATTCTTAACTTTAATATCCATCTGAAAGAGAGTATAACACCTGAAGTAAACTCTAACGCAATAGTGAAAATTAAATTTTTCAAAATAAGAAAAAGCTCCCTATAATAAGGAGCTTTTCGTTAATCTATTGTTTCTTTAACAGGCTTCTCTTCACTAACATAAGAATCTACCACATTTTCAAATTTCTTTATTTCTTCAATCATTAAGGTAGATGACGTTTGGTATTCTTTTTTCCCTGATAGACATCTCCTTCTTCTTTATACGCTATTTAAACCCTTTTATCAACTATCAACTTTGCATATCCTTTAAATAACTAAATTTGCTCTTCTAATAGTAGAACTTCAATCTCTTTATCAGGCCAATACCCCCACGATTCAACAATTTTACCATTAACAACTTTAAAGTTTTCCAATGCTTCAAAGCTGATTGTTTTATGTGTTGCACTAATTCCCATATACTCGCCAATATGTTTAGCCTCGTACCGAACTCTCGTTGCCACCTGTTCATTTTCTGCAAAAACGTCTAGTATTTCTATCTTAAGATTATCAAATATGTTAGCAATAATTTTTAAAATATTAACTGCATCATGATTACTTCTAGCTGACGCTGGACTATGATCAATATAATCTTCACTTAAAATTTTTAAGACATACTCATAATTCTTCTTCACATACCCTTCAATAAAAAAGCGATGACTATTTCTTTTTCACTCACTTACAACTTCAACTCCTCTCCTTCTTTATAAATTTATGTACTTAAAATTGATTCTTTACTTCTTAATTTATTATTTATTCCTTATAAAAAAAGCTTGGAAAAACTTTAAAATAAAGGTTCTCCAAGCTTTATAATATTATTCCCACTCAATTGTTGCAGGCGGTTTAGATGTAATGTCATACACTACGCGGTTAACGTGTGCGACTTCGTTTACGATACGAACAGAGATTTTTTGTAAAACATCAAATGGGATACGTGCCCAATCTGAAGTCATACCATCAATTGACGTTACGGCACGAACAACAACCGTATGGTCATATGTACGCTCATCTCCCATTACCCCAACTGATTTAATGTTAGGTAACGCAGTGAAATATTGCCATACATCGCGTTCAAGTCCTGCTTTTTTGATTTCTTCACGTAAAATGAAATCTGACTCACGAACGATTTCTAATTTCTCTTCTGTCACTTCACCTAAAACACGAATTCCAAGACCAGGTCCAGGGAATGGTTGACGGAAGACAATTTCTTCTGGTAATCCAAGCTCAAGTCCTAATTGACGAACTTCATCTTTGAATAAAGTGTTCAGCGGTTCAATTAATTCGAACTCCATATCTTCAGGTAATCCCCCTACGTTATGGTGTGATTTAATTGTTTGAGCTGTATCAGTACCAGATTCAATAATATCTGTATAAAGAGTTCCTTGTGCTAAGAACTTCATGTCTTTTAATTTAGCAGATTCTTCATCAAAGCAATAAACAAACTCATTACCAATAATTTTACGTTTTTGCTCAGGATCAGAAACACCTTTTAATTTATTTAAGAAACGTTCTTGTGCATCAATTTTGATGAAGTTCATATTGAATTTTCCATCAAATGTTTCAACAACACTTTCCGCTTCTCCTTTACGAAGTAATCCATGATCAACGAACATACATGTTAATTGATCTCCGATAGCACGGTGAATTAATGCTGCAACAACAGATGAATCAACCCCACCACTTAAGGCACATAATACATTTTCAGATCCAACTTGAGCGCGGATTTTTTCTACTTGCTCATCAATGAAGTTTTTCATTGACCAGTTAGCCTCTGCACCACAAACATTAAAGATAAAGTTCTTTAAAATTTGTGAACCATACACTGAGTGTTGTACTTCAGGATGGAATTGAACTAAATAAATGTTACGTTCTTCATTTGAAGCTGCTGCAATTGGACATGAATCGCTGCTAGCATCAACAACAAATCCTTCTGGTAACTTTGTTACATGATAACCATGACTCATCCATACCACTTGTTCTTGTGGCATATCTTGATATAATTTATTCACATTTTTAATTGTGATTTCTGCTTTTCCATACTCACGTTGTTCAGCACGTTCTACTACTCCACCGTGCATATGAGTTGTTAATTGCATTCCGTAGCAAATCCCTAAAATCGGTAATCCTAAGTTAAAGATTTCAGGATCAACTGTAAATGCACCTTCTTTTGTGACACTATTAGGACTTCCACTGAAGATAATTCCTTTAACATTTGGCATTTGCTTGATTTCTGCTGCCGTTAACTTATGTGATTTTAATTCACTATATACTCCGAATTCACGAATACGGCGAGTAATTAACTGATTATATTGACTACCAAAGTCTAATACAATAACCTCATCATGTTGCATATGTCCTTCACCTCTTTTTACTAGTTTGTTTTTTGCTTCGATATTTTATAGGATGACCGCCTAAAAATTTCTTATTTAAGATTATATAGTAAAAAATGAACTTTTGTCACCCTCATTATGACAAAATGTTCATTTTTTCTACTATAAGTTACTTACTGCATGATGAAATGTAATAGGAAAATAACTGCTAATCCCCACATAACTGGATGAACTTCTTTAGAACGACGTGCTGCTACCATCATGATTGGATATAATAAGAACCCTGATGCAATCCCTTCAGCGATTGAATATCCAAGTACCATCATAATAATAGTTACGAATGCTGGAATTGATGTCTCGATGTTTTTCCACTCAATGTCACCTAAAGAAGAAGCCATTAAAATACCTACAACAATTAAGGCTGGTGCTGTTACAGCTGAAGTAACAACTGATAATAAGCCTGAGCAGAATAACATAATTAAGAAACATAATGCAGTAAAGACTGAAGTTAATCCAGTACGTCCACCCGCTTCAACTCCTGTTAATGATTCAACGAAAGAAGTTGTTGAAGATGTTCCTAAAACGGCACCAACAACAGTAGCAGTTGAATCGGCAAGTAATGCTTTATCTCCATCTACTAAATGACCTTTTTCATCTACTAAACCTGCACGTGCTCCAACAGCCATTAAAGTTCCCGCCGTATCAAAGAAATCGACGAATAAGAATGAGAAAATAACTGGAATCATTTCTACTGTGAAAATACTTGGTAAGGCTTCAAATAATGCACCAAATGTTGGTTTTAAAGAAGGAACTGATGCAATAATTTGCGTTGGTAATTCAACCACACCTAAAATCATTCCGACAACAGCTGTCACAATCATACCAATAAAGATAGCTGCTGGTGTTTTACGAACTAATAAAATTAACGTTACAACTAATCCAATTACTGTAATTAATACATTTGGATCTGTGAAATCTCCGATTCCAACTAATGTTGCATCGTTATTAACGATGATTCCTGAATTTTGGAATCCTAAAAAAGCAATGAAAAATCCGATTCCTGTTCCAACAGCATGTTTTAACGATGTTGGAATACTATTAATAATTAATTCACGTAACCCAGTTGCTGATAAAATAATGAATAAAATTCCTGAGATAAAGATACCTGCTAAAGCTTGTTGCCAGCTATATCCCATCATTAAAACAACGGTATAAGAGAAGAATGCATTCATTCCCATCCCTGGAGCAAGTGCTACTGGGAAGTTAGCGAATAATCCCATAATTAATGTTCCAATAGATGCTGCTAAAATTGTTGCTGTAAAGACAGCGCCTGTATCCATTCCCGCAGCTCCAAGTGTATTTGGATTAACGAAAATGATGTACGCCATTGATAAGAATGTTGTAACTCCGGCAATAAATTCTTTTGAAACAGTTGTGCCACGTTCTTCTAATTTGAAGAATTTGTTCATGTCGGTACTCCTCCCAATTCTTCTCCTTCTCTCGGCTCGTAAATTAAAAAGGTAAGTATCACGGATCTATCTAATTTCCTACTCCAATGAACAAAGATAGAATGTCCTCCCCCGTAATACTTACCTAAAAAACAAAAGGGACTTCCAGCTAAAAATGCTGAAAGTCCCTACTTATGGTAAATCAGAAATCAAAAAAATAATTGGCCTATTTTCTTAATAACTGATAAAACCCGTAGTCTACTCATTTACGGTGAGTAGGTAGAGACTTTCGGACCATATTTCCGATGATATACGAGAGAAAAGATTCAATTTACTACTTAAATATAAGGTCTATACCTATAAAAGTCAATGATTTTCCACAGAAAATTTACACCTTTTTTGTATTTTATTGTAAAAATGTAAATAATGATTTTTATTTTCATAATTTAAGCTAGTAAAAAAGCGATTATATCTATAATCGCCTCATTCAACGTAAAGAAATATTCTCTTAATTTTGTTAATAACACACCAAATCAATTTTAAGACAATATAAATAAGATATCCCCAAAAAACCCCCAGTGTGTTTACCATTAAATCATCGACATTAAATCCTCGATAAGCATATCCAGTTACTAAGTCGTACGTTAATTGCAAAGATTCTATACATAAAGAGGTCATAAAACCAATTAGTGTTATATTTACTAAATTCCACTTATGCTTTTTAAATAGAATCGGAAAATAAAAACTCAATGGCATTAACAACAAAAAATTCCCGACCGTTGTAATATGAAATAGATTTCCCCATTTCATAAAATCGAATAATTCAAAATTATGTCGTCTCTCAAGTAAAATTCCACATTCAGACTCTCGCTTTAAAATCTCAATATAATTTGGATTAATTGGAATCGGAAAGAAAACTAACCGAATGACATTTAAAACATAAAAAACAAAACTCGTGACTAATAAACACTTCCATATCGAATTCGTACTATTAAATCGGCGATAAAAAAACAAAAAAATCACTGACAAAATAACAGTAACCCAAAAATTAAAGTGAATAACTGATGTTGCCTCTAAATGTTGAATTTGATTATACAACTCTCTTAAATCACTACAAGTTGTTAACATCATCGTTTTTTCCTCTATTTCGTTACTTTGATAACATCTGTTTTCATAACATAATCTTGAAATGCGCGTAACGGTTGTTTACGAATCGATTGATACGTTAATAAAATAGCATTAAAAATAACCACAAATCCTGAAGTCATAGAAGATAATAAAAATTTTAATAAGAAATCACGTTTAAAATAATCACTAACTGTCATTTCCTTTTGGTTTTGTTTTACTTCTTTAATTTTCATGATACGTTTTCCAACTGTTTGCCCGGGCATACGAACTGGAATATAAATAAAATAAATGAATACATAAATAAGTTGTAGCATAATCATCGCTATGACAACTTGTAATCCAAAAGTTTGTCCAGCATTATCGAATGAAATAAAAATAAACTGTGCATTTCCATAGAAGATTAACAATAATAAAATAAAATCAATAAAAAAAGCTACCCCTCTTCGTATTAACATCTCAAACATGCGCATCACTCCTCTAGCCATTTTAAATTTTGTCCTAATGTCCATTGTTTGATTCTTCTATCTCACAAAAATAATTATACATGACAATTGAAAACGCATAAATGAAATAATATTAATTTTTAAAACTTTCCTCATAATTAAAGATAAAAAATTCCAAAATATAGTATAATACGTTACATAGATTTCAAATTAAATTAGAAATGGGGAATAGCGATGAATTTTGATCATTCATATTTTTATTCATTAGCAACAGATATTTTAATGACACCCAGTCCAAGTGGTTATACACAGGCTGTGATTGAAAAAATTGCAACTTATGCAAAAGAATTAGGTTTATCAGCTATTAAATCAAATAAAGGAAATCTAATTGTCACATTTGAAGGATTAGATTCTACAAAAGTTCTTGGACTTTCTGCTCACGTCGATACACTTGGATTGATGGTTCGCTCAATTAGTGCTGATGGAACATTACGCTTAACATCAATTGGTGGAAATCAAATGATGACGCTTCTTGGAGAATACTGCACTGTTCATACCCGTGATGGAAAAGCTTATACCGGAACAATCTTAAGCCTTGCCCCAGCTTCACATGTTTATGAGGATTGTGGTAAAAAAGGGCAAACAGTCGATGAGTTAATGGTTCGTCTTGATGAAGTTGTGCTTTCAAAACAAGATGTTATTGATTTAGGGATTCAAAATGGGGATTTCATCTCAATCGATCCTAAAACCACAATCACAGAAAGTGGGTTCATTAAATCCCGTCACATCGATGACAAAATTAGTGTTGCCATCATCTTTACTGTTTTCAAATCTTTACTAGAAGCAAACATCAAACCTAATCACACGATTCAATTCGTTGTTTCAACATACGAAGAAGTAGGTCATGGAGCAGCTTCATTACCAGCTAACATCACACGTATGATTGCTGTTGATATGGGCTGCATTGGTAAAGATTTATCATGTACAGAATATGACGTCTCAATCTGTGCAAAAGACTCATCAGGTCCTTACGATTATGAAATGACATCGGAGTTAATTGAACTTTCTAAAAAGCATGAATTAGGATATGCTGTTGATATTTATCCATTCTACGGATCAGATGCATCAGCTGCTCTTCGTGCAGGTCATGATATAAAGGCTGCATTAATCGGACCAGGAGTTCATGCTTCCCATGGTGTAGAACGTACTCATATCGATGGATGTGTTAATGTTATGAAATTATTATCTGCTTATCTTACTGAAATTAAATTTTAATTAAAAAGGTGACTCCTAAACTATTAGGGTCACCTTTTTTCTATCCTATTCTTCAACAACTAAACGAGCTGATTTATCTCCATTTAAGTAAGCTTCGTAACGATTTACAATGTCCATCATTTCTTCACGAGTTTTAACAGTTGTAATCATACGTTTAACATGAGTTGCCCCTTCTAATCCTTTGATATACCATGCCATATGTGAACGCATTTCAAGCAATGCTACTTTTTCACATTTTAAGTCAATTAAACGATCCATATGATCAACCGCTAAACGTAATTTTTCATGAGCTGATGGTTCTTCAATTAATTCATCTGTTGCTAAATAATGAACGATTTTTTTCATTAACCATGGGTTTCCAAGTGCGGCACGTCCAATCATAATACCGTCTACACCACTCTCTTCAAGAACACGCTTCGCCATTTCTGGTGAATTAATATCTCCATTTCCGATAACAGGAATCGTCTTAATAGCATCCTTAACATCTTTAATAATTCCCCAGTCAGCTTTTCCTTCATACATTTGAGAACGTGTACGCCCATGAACAGCAATTGCACTTGCTCCGGCTTGCTCAATTTTTAGTGCATTTTCAATCGCATAAATATGTTCTTTATCCCATCCAGTACGCATTTTAACTGTAACTGGCTTTTTAACAACATCCACAACATTTGCCACAATATCATAAATCTTATCGGGTTCAAGTAATAAACGTGCTCCCGCTTCATTTTTAGTAACTTTAGGAACAGGACATCCCATATTAATATCAATAATATCGCAATCACAATTTGCATCTACGTATTTTGCCGCTTCAACAAATGTTTCCTTATCTGATCCGAAAATTTGCATTGATAATGGACGCTCAGCTGGATCAACATAAAGCATATCTAATGTTTTCTTATTTTGATAAACAACCGCTTTATCACTTACCATTTCAGCGTAAATTAATCCCGTTCCCATCTCTTTGATAATCGTACGGAAGGCTGCATTACAAACACCTGCCATTGGTGCTAAAACAACTGGATTATCAATCTCAATTTCTCTAATTTTAAAACTCATATCTTCACCACTTTCCTAAAAGTTTTATATATATAAAATTTCTTATAATCAATCTTCGACAAATCATCATTATACCTTATCCACAACTTTTGTGCAACCAAGATAAAACCGTGTTGCCATGATAAAAAAGTTATCTACTATGCGGTAGTAGATAACTCAATATCCTACATAAAATTAGCAAAAGCAGAAGCGGCAATTATCATAATTAATCCAGCTACTGTACTAGATAACCTACTCATTGTATATTCGATTTATCCAAAATAACTTCTACATTGAAACCAATACAATCAAAGAAAACTTCTATTATTTTTTAACTCATTTATTGGCGCTATCAAATAGTTTAGCTAGTCAATATATTTCCCAAGAAAATAAGATTCTCTTTACATCAAACTTGGGTTTATAGAATTTACTACAGTTAAATCAAACATTTTCTAAAATGGACTTATTATCTTTTACTATTTTACAAAGAAAAAAAGGCTTACGCCTTTTTTAACCTTTCCAAATAACAAAGATCATGTATGCAACATATAAGCAAACAAGGAATGCTCCCTCTTTTTTATTAATACTACGTTTTGATGCTGCAAATCCGTATGTAATAAATGAAGCAGCCATCATAATAAACATATCTAAGAAGACAGCACTGTTAATTGTAATCTCATGGATAAATGATGAAATACCTAATACAAAGAAGATATTAAAGATATTAGATCCAATAACATTTCCTAACGCAATATCACTTTCACCTTTACGTGCAGCTACAATTGAAGTAACTAACTCAGGTAATGAGGTTCCAACCGCAACGATTGTTAAACCAACTAAACTTTGACTCATTCCCCAAGCTAAAGCGATGTTTGAGGCACTATCTACAACTAAATCTCCACCAATTACAATTCCAACAATCCCAATAATTGATAAAAGAATACTTTTTGGCAATGGATAAGATTTAATTTCTTCCTCATCTTCTTGGTCTTTTCCTTCTTTACGTGCTGTTAAAGCTAATTCAATTAAATAATACATGAAAATTCCAAGTAATACTAATAACATAATTCCATCAGCACGTGTTAAAACGTTATCTGTATAATTATGATATTTTGAATCTAACCCTAGAACAATTAAAACAAATGCTCCGAGTAAAGCAAATGGAAACTCTTTTGCAATAATTGACTTCTTAACATTTAGAGGTGAAATAAAGGCTGCGACCCCAACTACCACTAATAAGTTAAAAATATTTGATCCAACAACGTTACCTACTGTAATATCATTAGCACCAGCAAATGCTCCTGTAATACTAACAGCTGCTTCTGGAGCACTTGTTCCAAATGCTACGATGGTTAACCCTATAATTAAACTAGGAATTTTTAAAGTTTTGGCAATAGATGATGCTCCATCAACAAATAAATCTGCTCCCTTGATTAAAAAGATGAATCCAATGACTAATAAAATATAACTCATAAAAAATTCGCACCCTTCTATTAAATTTTCGATTTATTAATTAAGCTAAAACCGTGTGTTCTAAGAAAATACTAACTCCAATCAGAATTAAAATGATTCCCCCAACGATTTCTGCATAATTCTTTAGATATTCTCCTACTTTGTTCCCTATAATAACACCGGCAAAACTAATAACAAATGTAATAACACCAATTAAAGTAATAGATGTCAAAATGTTAACATTTAAAAAGGCAAATGTAACTCCTACTGCTAAAGCATCAATACTTGTTGCAATAGCAAGAACGAGTAAAGAACGAGCATTTAACGGATCAACCTCAACACTATCCTCTTCATCCTCTCCTTTAAATGATTCATATAACATTTTTCCACCAATTAACGTTAATAAAATTAAAGCAATCCAGTGATCAAATGCTGTAATATATTTTTCAAAACTTAACCCAAATAACCATCCAAGTAGCGGCATTAAAGCCTGAAATCCACCGAAGAATAAAGCAACTTTAGCAGCTTGTGGAACAGTTGCCTTTCTTAAGCTAATCCCTTTAGCAATTGAGACTGTAAAAGCATCCATTGCTAAACCAATTGCGACAAAAACTAATGCAATAATACTCATTTTAAACCTCCTATTTTATTGACTCAAATCATAACTCAAAGGTCGGCATAAAAAAAACGAGACCAATGCATAACAAAAAAGTGTTATGCATGAGTCTCGTCATTTAAGATTAAGCCAGAACTAAGTTCGCGTTTTGTTGACTTAACCACACTAAACGTGCCAACTACTCCCTCATCATAAAGTGAGTTATTTAGTTACAACAAGACTATTATATGTTATTTTTACACATAAAATCAACAATATTTGGATACAATTTATATTTATTATTAATTTATGTAAAAAACGATAAAATATGTATTTTTTTTAATAATTACCACACTAAATTTTCTCCTAATCTATATACATGTTGTGAAAAGGTGCTAAGGCCTACACCAATTCAAACTAAAATCTAGGGGGAATAACTTATGAAGGAAAACTTAATTAACCGTAAATTAATGATTTATTTTACAGCAGGTGTCGATGATGATGGGAAAATTATTAACAAAACTAAAACGTTTAATGCGATTCGTCTAGATAGCGAGGAATCAGATCTTGCCATCTTTGCTGATAAATACAGGGTGCTTTCTAATCACATGTATAAAAAAACAGTAGCAGCTGACTACTTTGAAATCTCATTAGCAGATACACTTTAATCTTTATCCACAAAACAAAAATTTAGGGGGAATTTTAGATGATTACAAAATCACTTATTTTAACATGTAAATTTAAAGATAGTTTAGGAAAAGCAAGATCAATTAATATTGATACGCCAAACGAAAATATTACAACAGACCAAATCAATGCTTTTATGCGAGCCACAATTGAGACGAATGTCTTATTAGTTGATGATAATCAGCCTGAAGTGACATTGGCAACCATTGAAGGTGCTGAAATTGTCAACAAAACAGTTGAAAAGCTTGATTTAGCAGAGTAGACAAAAAGCTCTTATCCTTGCGGTAAGAGCTTTTTTATTTCAAAATAAGAGTTAGTTCTTTCAAAAATTACTATCAATTAGGCCATTTATCTATTTTAATCATTTAGCTACTCTCGGTTTTACAATTTTTTAGATAAACAATCAAGTATTTATAAAACAAGATGGCTATGAGATTTTAAGATACAATAAAAATCCATCATCTTTACCATAATCCGAAGTAAAAAAAGATAAACTAACATCCTTTGTATATATTTCAACAAAAGTTATAAGTTTTTCCAAATTACCGACGTAAGCTTCTATTTTTCCCTTTTACTGTTATTTCACTCCCTAATCATAAGGGACCTAAATCAATGGTTATAATCTTTGCCTCTATTCCTGAAGGTTTGTCTGACTATCCTGTCACTGCATAATTACCTCTAAAATGTTTTTCCAAAACCTCAATTTTATCAAGAAGTTCAAGTCTTAAGAGCTATTCGTGATACGCATTGTATAGTTCAAAATCTATAAAAATCCAATCATCATACACTATTTACTCCAATACTTCTAAAGCTAACATTTTACGCATTCTCTCCCTAATTTATACAATTATTACAACAGAAAGTATGGAAATTTTAAACAGTTCCATTGTATAATTAAGCGATTAATTAGGGGGTGGACATTTTGAGACAGCAAAAAGAAACGCAGAAAATTATTTGGTTAACTCTAACGATTTTTAACCTCTTTCTACTCTTAGTTGGAAGTTTTGCCTACTACTACGATAAAGCCAATACGACAATTAAAGAACTAACCTTAAAAGTAGAACAACAAAACATAACCATTGAACAACAACAATCAGCACAAAGTTCACTAATTGCTTCTAATCAAGAGATGCAAAAACAACTTGAAGAAGTATTACAAGCATCTGTTATCATTGAAGAAGAAAGCAACCAACAAGAATCACAACTTTCTCAGCTTTCTCAACAAAACCAACAACTAACTGATAACATCAAAAACTTGACCAGTCAAATAGATGAGTTAACAAAGCTAAATGAACAATACGTATCTGAGCGATCATTAAGCGTTAAAGAATTAGAAACAAAATACCGAACACTCGTATCAGATGCCGAAACAAAAGTAACCCAACTTGATACTGAAATTGTTCAAAAGCAAACAGAATTACAACAATATTATGATCAAATCAATTCATATTTCTATATTGACGACGACCTAAAAATAAAATTAGTCGAAGAAAAATCAAATAATCAACATTACTGGGTGGCCGAAGTTATTGCCTCGAAAAATAAACAACTACAGTCCGAATTCGCTAATAATACTTATGGTGGAACTCGAGAAACATTATCTAGTATGGCTAATCGCGTAGGAGCAACACTTGCTATCAATGCATCAGGATTTTATACCGATACCAATAAACCAATGGGATCTATCGTTCGGGACGGCCAACTTCTTCAAACCGATCCAAACTTCACCTGGGAAGTCCTCTCTACCACTTGGTCGGGAGACTTAAACTTCTTCCAAGTAGATGATCAAGCCTCTGCTTATGCGGCTGATATCAACGATTCCTTTGCCTTTGGCCCAATATTAGTTCGAAATGGTGTAGCAACAGAAATCAAAGACACTTCTCGTCATCCACGAACAGCCATCGGCCAACTTGATGAAAATCGATACATCATCGTTGTAGCTGAAGGACGTCTACAAGATGCCGAAGGGCTAACCTTAACCGAACTACAAAACATTTTCCTAAGTCTTGGCTGCCAAACTGCGTATAATCTAGATGGTGGGGGATCAACAACTTTGTACTTTAAAGGAAAAGTGATCAATACACCATCAGATGGTGCAGAACGCGCCATTGCCGATATGATTTACTTCTAAAAAGGAGCTAAGCTCCTTTTTATTTTTGAAAATAAAATTTATGTCTTTCATATGTCATCGTCTGTGACAATTCCGTCACTTTAAAAATATCATCCAACCACGTATAATATATTTATAAAGAGATTGACGTTTAAAACTAGATTAAACTAGAGAAAAGGCTGAAATCACCAGTTAAAAATATAAACTACAAAAAGAAGCTAAAGGAGAGTTTATGATGTTAATACTTGATAACATTTTAAATGAGATTGACGAGGAATGGGATGTTCCCGTTGAAATAAACCATCATTATGATATGGCAATTTTTAATGAAAGTATGTCATCAGATATTAACAATCACGGACACCTTTTATCGGTCTTCTTTGCAGATTAATATAAAAAAGTCATCACCTATAACTAGGCGATGACTTTTTTTAATGCCTTCTGATCAAATTTTTGAATAATTGTTTCAACTGTGATGCCATCTATCTTTAAATCTTTTGCAATCTCACAAAGCGGAATCATTACAAAGTCACGTTCTGTCATAAATGGATGCGGAATCGTTAAACGTTCAGTATTTATCGTCTCATCTTCAAATAATAAAATATCTACATCAATAACACGTGGTCCCCATTTAATTAAACGTACACGGCCAAGCTCTTGTTCAATGAATTGACAACAATCTAATAATTCAACAGGAGACAAACTTGTTTCAATTAAAACAACCAAATTCATAAATAAATCCTGCTCCGTATATCCCCACGGACTCGTCTCATATAAAGAAGATAACTTTACGATGTGAATACCTTTATACCCATCCAATAACTTAATCGCATCATATAAATACTTTTTCTTATCTCCTATATTTGACCCTAAACTTAAATAAGCTAGTTTCATCCGATAACCCCTCCAACTTAACGTTTAATCGTCACTTCAACGGCAGCCGTTCCATTAAACCCAGTAATCGGAGGCTGCATTTTGCGGACTTCAACCTTCACCTTATCAATCACAGCATAAGTGTTTAATAAATCTGTCCCAATACGAAAGGCCAACGTCTCAAGTAAATCTACATGATCGCCATACATAATATCTGCCACCACATCGTAAGCATCTGCATAATTAATCGTTAAACTTAAATCATCAGTTGCTCCCGCTTCTAATACACAATCCGTATACATAAACACATCAACCTTAAACTTTTGGTCAAATTCATATTCATGTGGACATGCTCCATGCTTCGTAATAAACTCCATATCATTTAACATAATTTTCGCCATCTCAGTTTCCTCCTATAATTAAACTAAAGCTTTCATAACCTTTGCTGCTCTCGCATTTTCTAACACATCATGCACACGAATAATATGAACCTTTTGACTCACAGCAAAACAAGTCGCTGCCACCGTACCTTCTAAACGATTTGCTACATCCAGTCCACCAAGCAAATGTCCAATCGTTCCTTTCTTACTCACACCTAAAAGAAGTGGATAACCTAAAGAATGAAGCTCACCAACACGACGCATCAACTCAACATTACCCTCTACTGTTTTGGCAAAGCCAATCCCTGGGTCAAGAATAATCTTATCCTCACTAACCCCTGCTGCTTTAACCAACTCTACACAGTCTTTTAACTCCGTCATTACGTCTTGTACGATATCATCATACACGGTTAATTCACCTGTAATCGCCGTAATACAATCTGTTTCACTCATATTAGGCATACGATTATGCATCAGGACAACATAAGCACCTGAAGTGGCCATCACATCTGGCATATCGGGATCAAACTTGCCACCACCAATATCATTAATAATCTTAGCACCTGCTAAAACAGCCTGTCTTGCCACTTCTGCTTTATAAGTATCAATTGAAATCGGAACATCAATTTCTTCAACCAATCGTTTAATAACAGGAATAACACGAGCAATCTCATCTTCTACTTTTACAACAGTTGAACCAGGTCGTGTGGATTCCCCACCAATATCAATAATATCAGCGCCATCAGCAACCATTTGGCGTGCCTTTTTGACAATCTCATCAATATGTTGATAACTTCCACCATCCGAAAAACTATCCGGGGTCACATTCAAAATTCCCATAATAAGCGGTCTATTTTGAGCAAACACTCTCATCACCTCAATCAATAAAGCCTCTAAATTATACCTATTAGTATAATTCATCTCAAAATTTCTGTAAACATAAGAAAAAAAGTATCGGAAAATCCGATACTTAATTATTAGCCGCTTCTGCTTTAAAGTAACCTTTAGCATGTTTACAAACTGGACAAATTGCTGGAGCTGCGACACCATAATGAATATGACCACAAACCTCACAGTGCCAGGCAACAGGAGTTGGTTTTGTAAATAAAGTATCATTCTGCATATCTTTTGCAATTGCTGCAAATCGTTGACTATGAGTTTCCTCAATCTTAGCAATCATATTAAAAGTTGCTGCAATTTGATTAAATCCTTCTTTTTTAGCCACTTCTGCAAATGCAGGATAAATTTCCTGATGCTCATGAGTTTCAGCTGTAACAGAAGCTAATATATTTTGAAGGGTATTTTCTTGGTATATATCTACTGGATAAGCTGCATCAATTTCAATCTCTTCTCCATTAAACTCTTCAGAAAGATATTGAAAGAAAATCTTTGCATGCATTTGCTCTTGATTAGCTGTTAAAGTAAATGTTTTTTCGATTAATGGATAACCTTGTTTTTTTGCAATTGAGGCATAAAACGTATATCGATTTCTTGCCTGTGATTCACCTGCGAATGCACGCATTAAATTTTTATGTGTTTCAGATCCTTTTAAAGATGCCATCCCAACAACCTCCATATGTACGATTTCACCTTTATTTTGGAACATATTCATCCGATTATTCAAAATTACTCATCTATGTTTAAAATACTTTCACCTAGATGCCACAATGCACGAAGATTATACAAATATATGTAAACACAATAAACTCATCTATCACATCATCAGAAAAAAACTCCTCTTTGTCGATTAAGGAGGAGTCATGATACACTTAAATACAAATTCTTAATATAAAATTATATAACGTAACTTGATCTTCTATCAGTGAGGTAAATTCATTCGTCGCCTTAATAAACTCACCTCGTTTTTGTTCTACTTTATCCCTAAGTTCTTTCATATCCTTCGTTCTTAAATATGTTTTAAACGGCAAAGATAATTGCTCTAACTGTGGATATTGCTTATAATAAAAAGCTACTAAATCGATCATCGCAACATTCGCACGGTCATATTTCATTAACTGACGATTCAATAACTTCGTAAAATAAAAACATAACTCTGTCACAAGGGGAACGCTCTGACCTTCTTGCTGTAATTTTTTATTATATTCATTCGCATGTTTAAGTTGTGATAGCGTCGTTTTTAAATTACTTGATTTCGCAAAATGGGTATTAATTCCTTGTGCCATCAACCAATTATAAATACTAAACAAATTCGCTAAATCTAAATGACCCAGTTTTGCAAGAGTCACAGCAATACGATTTCTTAAATGACAACTAGCTTTTGGATCATCTTCTTCACCATACAAATAAACATACACTTTTAACCTTAATTCAAGAGGCAAGTAATCCACAGGACTTGTGGGATAAACTCTAAAATTACCTTTATATAACCACACGACTCTTCTAGATAAGAAAGACTCTAATTCCTCATCCACCTTCCCATGTTTATTTATAATATTCGCAAATGTTTTTTCGAAATAATCATATAAATCATTAATTTTTTTTTGCATTAGAGTGCTATACCAACTTGGAAATGTTTGACTTGTTTTATAATACTGATACAAATATAAATATTTAATTGTTGACAGATAAGCTTTACTATCAATACCCCGATTTAATTTCTTGGATTCTTCTAACAACCCCTCATTTTGTTGTTCACCGTAAAGTGAAACAAGTTGTTCGGACTTATAAATCGCCTTATTAATATTCATAATTTCACCCCACCTATTTAACTACGTAATACCCTATTGCCTTAATACATTATATGCAGGGAAAAGATTTATTTGTTAACACCTTTTAAAAAACTTAAAATGATAAATAAAAAAAGAAGGGGGTATCCCTTCTTATTCAGTCACTTCTTCAGCGGTTTCTTCTACCTCTTCTTTTACTACTACATCTTTTGTTGCAACTTTTGATTTTAAAGTAGGCGCAATTTCATTTAATAAATAATCACGAACTTGATCCCCTAAATCTTTACGATTTAAAGCAAAGTCAATTGTTGCCTTGATAAATCCAAATTTATCTCCAACATCATAACGTTTACCTTCAAAATCATAAGCATATACGGCTTGACGATCCATTAAACGATCAATTGCATCTGTTAATTGAATTTCTCCACCTGCACCTGGCTCTTGAGTTTCTAACATTTCAAAAATTTCAGGTGTTAAAACATAACGTCCCATTACAGCTAAGTTAGATGGTGCATCTTTTTGAGCTGGTTTTTCAACCATTCCACTTAATTTAACCATACGTCCATCTGCAACATGAGAAGATGATGGACGAACAATTCCATACTTAGATACATCTTCCCTTGGAACTTGTTGAACACCCATGATTGAGCATCCAATTTTATTATAAGCTTCTACTAATTGATGCGTTGCTGGATTCTCATCATTAACAACCACATCATCTCCAAGTAAAACAACAAAAGGCTCATCTTTAATAAATGTCTTAGCACAAAGAATCGCATGTCCAAGTCCTTTTGCTTCTTTTTGGCGCACATAATGAATTTGAGCCAAGTTAGAAATTCCTTGAACCATTTCAAGCATCTCTGTTTTACCTTTCTTAGCTAACGTATCCTCAAGTTCATATGACTTATCAAAATGGTCCTCAATTGGACGCTTCATTGAACTTGTCACAATTAAAATCTCTTCAATTCCTGAAGCAACAGCTTCTTCAATAATATACTGAATCGTTGGTTTATCTACGATAGGTAGCATCTCTTTTGGTTGTGCCTTTGTAGCAGGTAAGAATCGTGTTCCAAATCCAGCTGCTGGGATAACTGCCTTTCTTACTGGTTTACGCATCGTTTCATCTCCATTCACTTAACACTCTATATTAGATGTTTAATCAGTGTCATTATATCACAACTAACTGACTAAGTAGAAGTAGTAATGGCTAAATTATGTAACCGATTAACTATGCTATCTTTATTTCGAAATACAACCAACTATTTCTCCTAATAAATTTAAAATTAATATCTGATTTATATCACAAATTATTCCATTCTTCATAAATTAAATTAGGTAGTGAAACTACCAATTATGTTAAATGAGGTGAATGTAATATGTGTGGAAATCAAGGAAATTCATGCTGTTTCATTTTAGTGTTATTTATTTTATTAGCTATTATTTCTTGCTGCTGCTGGCGTTAGTGAATAATGCTATGAAACCTGAATAATATAGATGTGGGAAAGGGACTATCTCATTTGAGATAGTCCCTTTTTGTTTTACTAAAGCTGAGAATAATGTTATTTGACACGTCTACGATTAACTCGTCCATAAGCAATTTTCCATATAATAGTGCGTTGAAAATACTTCATTGGTCTTATTCGAGATTGTCTCATCTAATACCAGTCCGTTACTTACATCTGTTTATCAATTAGCGCTACCTAATTAATACCCCTAAAGGTCACCTCTTTTCAGAGCGTGCGCAGACTATATCTTCATCCTAAAAACTATAGGAGCACCATTTTTCGAATTACCAATCACTTGTAATTCTACTCCCACGCAATGGGATAGTCGTTGAACGTTTTCCATATCACTGAGACTTAGGAAATTCGCTGCTAAACATCCATTTTTCATAAACACTTAGGATTTAACCATATGTTCATCTCAATGTTTTTTTCTGCTTTCGCTACGTTCACGCTTATCTTTTCAGATGACGTTTTCGTACATTGAGCTTTAGGATTTCAAAGCAATTAACGGTGAGTATCTGCTAATCACTTAACAGACAAGGCTAGTATACCCCTTTTTAGCACAATCGTTTTTACGTGCTTATTAAAATCTATTCAACTTTACTAATTAATATACTAATTAAAGTAACTCAGCCAAAGCACTAGCTTCTTCACTAGTCACATCGATGGCACTAATCATCTCGTAATATATTTTAACTTCTTCCATCTTCCCATCATTGACTGCTATATTCGCTAACTCATAATATTCATTCACTGTTTCTGCTATAATATTCTCTCTTAATTGTGATAGCTCCTCTACTTGTGCATCAGTAGTTGCATATTTGACAGCTTCTTCTAAACTATTTAAGAATAATGAATAAAATAATTTATGATTAAAATATGTTGATGCCTCTGTTTTCGCTCTATCTACATAATATTCAAATAGAACATTTTGATAATAATCGATTTTCTCTTGCGTTTCTTCAACGTTTACACCATATGATAATGCAAGTTCTAATTTCCCCATAATCATTAAGTATAAATGCTTATCATATAAATCATCAACTTCTTCGTAAATAGATTCTACTAACCTTTGAGCTACTACTTTTAATTCATCCTGCGCTTTTTCATATCGTTCTTCATCACTTGGAATAACATTTTGATAATAGTAATACGCACTATCATAGTTTTTATTTTGATTTGCTCTTTCACCTTTTAAGTAGTTAGATTTTGAAGTAATTAATTGCTTCACTTCATCGATATTCTCTTCAATTACTTTTTGTTTAACTGCCTGATAAGCTTTTTCATAACTTACTAGGGCTCCTTCTAAGTCATCATTTAAAAGTGAAACTTTAGCACTTTGAATATTTTTATACATTTCGATATAGCCCGGAGCCTCTTTTACAATAAAGAACATAAAAATAATTAGGAATAATCCGATTCCTAATCCAACTTTTTTTCGATTTGTAATAATCCAATTTTTGAAATTACTCATTCCTAATACCCCTAACCTGACTTAATAGTTACATAAAAAGTCATTTTAATACAATTTTAGACTCTTTTCCATGTAATATCCTATCAGATATCCTACTAAGGATAAAGCATTTTATCATTAATTTTCCAACAAATTAAAAAAGCTCCAAAATGTTTAATGACACTTTTGAGCTTTTTTATTACAAATCATAATTTTATGCCCTGGATTGAGATAAATCGGTCCATATTTTTCAATATAACGAGTTAAAAACAAAGTAAACTCCGCTATACGATGTCTTTTTACAATCAAATCAATAAAATTTAAATTTTTAGCTGCAATTAATAAATTTATTAAAACATCTGCTTCATAAATTCCTGAATTATTATTATAATTTATGATTTCAATACTTTCAAATTTCTTTTCTAAAAATGACTCCACTTCATATCGTTCTAATCCAGTAGGATCCATTTGAATATCTAAACTTGAGTCAAACTGATACAATAACTGATTCATTATATTTGTAAGTTGATTATTATCAATAAAGAAATAACAAGTACCATTTGGTTCAACCACTCGACAACATTCTTCAATCATTATAAGTTGATCACTTAGACTACATTCCTCAAAATCAATACGAGAAATGACTTTATTAAAACTATTATCATCAAACTTTAAACGCTTATAATCAACTAACTCAACTGGATAATTAATATTTCTTGATTTTAGATTTTGCTGTGAAATCCGAACATTAACTAAAAGATTCTCCCCTAATGTAATAGGTGCATATGATTTTAACTTCTCCACATTTTGACACCATAGAACGCCAAAAGAACAACCTAAATCTAAAACAGTAGTGTCTACCTTTAAATTTAGATAATCAAAAAAGCTACGACTAATCCATCTTTGATGTTGTCCAGAATTAAAATACTTCATTTTTAACTTATAATATTGTTCATTCAATGGATGTAGATTAATGATATAAGATTTATTATTAAATTTAAAATGAGATGTTACCCTACGTACTAACTCCACCCTATACTACCTCGATCTTATCTTAAATTTAGACAGCTAATTTTAAACTACATTTATTTTTACCTATGATGAGATTTACACGACGCTTAATTAAAATTCCACCATCTTCTTTTATTTTGTTCAATAAAAATGTTCTAAATTTTGATAATCCAGATTCGGAAATGATAAGTTTCAAACTATCAAATTCACGTTCTGATAATAAATATCCGATTAAGTCATCAACATTCGTTATCCACCAGTCAGATTTAAAATACTCGACTTTAACCTCTGAAAAAATCAGTTTAAAAAAATCATGTACTTTATCGACATTTACGATTTGAAATTGACTCCAATCTAAACCACTAGCTAATCGTGAATCATACTCTATTAATAGTTCATAAATAGAATCATAATATTCCGCTGAAAGATTGGAGAAATAAAGAACCCCATCGTCTTTTAGAACTCGTAATCCTTCAGATAAAAAACTCATCCTTACGTCTTCAGGTATCAAACTAAATGATGAATTACTAAATATAATATCAATTGAATGATTCGGTAAGTTTAACTTACTTTTCGTTGAAAGACTTACTTTAAGGTTCGATACAATATTTTTTATAGCTGTTTTAAAATGAATCATCCCACCAAAATACTGATCTAAAACATAAACGTTTTGAAATTTACTGAAAACCTCTTTATGCTTCATCAAAGCTAGACCACTAATATCAATAAACTCAATAGCATTTTTATTTTTATTAGGATTCACATTTTCATTTACCCACTGAAGATAATCCATTGATGAAGTTGCATATTTCTCCATCATATAAACTAAATCATATTTTCGACGATAACTGCAATTTTGAACATTAGAAGACTTTGTAAAAAAAGGTACCAACATTTTGTTCTTCATACTAAAATTAAATAGATTGTTCGCAATCACGAATTATTCCCCTCCTTAGTGACTTCGTTTACGATAAGTTATCCCCTTCTTATCAACAAAACCAAAAAATCTATGTGGATAAGAAACACATACCTTAAAATATGGTAATATCAATTATCATTAGCTATATTTCATCTTTATTATCTATTAATATCCACAAGACTGTGTATAAATCTATTCTAACATATTGTGGAAAAAAATAAATATCTTTGTTCCTGTTTTTTACATTTTTCTGATATTTCGATAAAATTCTCACTTTTTAAAAATAACATTTTAGAGTATTTTGTCTTTTTTTACACACTGTCGACACCTAATTGTCGAAAAATTATTTATCTTATCCCCTAATTTCAACTTTAAGCTGTTGATAATATCCACAATAAAAAAAGATAGTGGATTTTCCACTACCTATCACATTATAGTCACTCTATTTTTTTACCACTACGACACCAACGCACAAAATGTTCACAATTATTTGTAATCAAATTATATTTTTCTTCCCCTAATCGACTAACAGCCCTGACCATTACTTCTTCCCTTGAATAAGTTATTTTACTTTGAACAATAAAAATAGGCATCCCCTTTGCAAACTGTTCTAAAGTCACAATACAAATTCGATTAAAATCATAATGAATAACAAGTCCAAGACCAAGATAAAGTCCATGATGAGTATACGGCGTTGGTTTATATCGAGTGACGCATATATGATCAGCACAATCTAAATTATATTTAGAAGGAACATAGCGTTGATTAGCCCTTAAGTTAAAATCACTATCAATTTTATTCCCTATTGTTCGTCCTATCCGTTCTACCTGTTCGACTGCATCTACAATTTTATGATACTTAGGTGAACTCCCTTCAGTCTCTTTTTTAGAGTTTTTTCTGTTTTTTCTTCGTCTATCGTCAGTCTTCACGTTATCACCACCATTTACATCGTTACTATAGTGTATGAATAACTAAAATCACTTGTGACTTTTAAGAAAAACTATGAATATTGCAGATACTAATCGCATATATATTGATATAAATTATTTAAAAATATTAAAAAGGGGGGACCTTTGTGAAATTTCAACTTGTTGATCCTTCATACTGTGTCACAACTGATTTAACCTATCATAAACATGCGATTCGCGAAGGAATCCACGTCCTATATCCAAACGCAACAATTAATATCCACCGATATTATTTTGAAATTGAGGATGAATCGACTGAAATCATTAAAGACTTACCGTTAATTAATGAAGAAATTGCAGCAAGAGATCCTTATCTAAAATCCCTCTTCAAAGACTATCCAACGAAGCAGAACAATGAAATTACACTCTCATCTTTTCTATTTAAAGATGCCAACTAAATATAAAAAAAACGTAGATTTTTTCTACGTTTTTCTTTTCTATCTTTTAAATTTACTAAATAAACTCTTAAAAAATCCTGATTTTTGAACCTCAATAGGCATAACCACTTCAATTAACTCATTATTATAAACCTTTAACGGATTTTCAATGAATAACTCACGTGCTTTATCACCACTTAATCGGGTGATTTCATCTAATGCTTTTCTTACCTTAGGTGCACGGTTTCTTGGTGTATGAGCATCTGTTGCAACAAAATGAATCATATGATGTTCAATTAACGTGATCACAGTTTTTTGAACGCGTTCTCCAAAAAATCCCCGAATACTTCCGACATTTGCCTGACATAAAACACCTAAATTCAAAAACTTTAACAATATATTAGGATCCTCCATAATCATTGGATAACGTTCCGGATGCGCAAGAATCGGAGTCAACCCCATTAATCTTAATTCATAAAAAACATCCTCAGCATAAAGTGGGATATCATTCATCGGGAATTCAACTAAAATATACTGCCCATTATTAAGTGTACTAACCTCGCCAGATTCAACTAATTTCGGTAAATCCGGAGTTAAATAAATTTCCTGACCGACTGCAAGTGATAAAGCAATATTCTCTTTTTTTAAAACATTATTCACTTCGTCTACAAGCTGTTGAACCTGCTCCTTATTAGCATAATCACTATACTGGATATAGTGTGGTGTTGCAATAATATGATAAATCCCTTCACTTACCGCAATACGTGCCATTTCTAAAGTTTCATCCATAGATTTTGCACCATCATCAATTCCAGGTAAAATATGACAATGAATATCAATCATAAACTATCCCCCTAATAACCAAATTATTATATTATTTATTTTATCTCATCTATTTTGAACAAACAATTAATATTACCTTTAAAATCTTTCCCTTTATGTGACCTATATCACATTTTTATCTCACTATATCTGATATAATACTCTTAACTAGATATGAAAGGGATGAATGATATGAGTGAAATGATTTCAATGAAATGTGGTTGTGAATTTGAAAATGGTCAAGCCGTAGCAGATAAAGTGCGTATGAAAGGATTTGCTGATAAAGAAATGCCAACACCAGCAACTATTAACTGTTCTTGTGGAGAAACATACACTAAATTAAAATTAGTTGATCAGTGTCCAAACTGTAACATGACATATGCCGTTACACCATGTTCTGCTGATGATCATCAATATATCGTTCCAGCTGGATTAAACTATTAAGATCATTAAACCCCATCAATTATAAATTTATAATTGATGGGGTTATTTTTTATTTTCTTGAATAATTAGGAAGAACCGTTAAATACTATGAAAGAAATCGACATGAAAGGAAGATTCAGAATGAAACGTTTAATGGTTATGTTTATGATTGGGTTATGTTTAGTTGCTTGTTCAAACAATAAATCAACAACGACAACAACAGAGAACAATACAACTCAAAATACGCCAACAACAACTACTACAGAGGATAAACAAATTAAATATGTAAGTGACTTAGGATTTAAAAATGTTACTAATGTTAACGGAAGTAAGTACTACCAAACCTATACACTTGATGAAGCAACAGCTGCACAAGGCGATGTCTATAATCAATGGTTATATACATGGGTAGAACCAAGTGAATATGTTGGGAAAACAGTTGATGTTTATCAATATACAGGAACAAAAGATAACAAAGATTATGATATTTATTTACTAATGAGCGGAGACAAAGAAATCGGTGGTTACTACTATGAAAAAGGAAAAGATATGTCTTCTGCAACAATTTTAGATAATTCAGTAACTGCCCGTATCGCATCTGACTTCCAAGCAACATGGGATAAGTTATTTAATATTCAAAAATAAAATAAAAAAATCCTCAGATTAATCTGAGGATTTTTTTACTCTATTAAACTAGCTTTCACAACATATCTTTCAGGTGTTGGCCCCATATAAACAAACGGATAACAAGTCACTAATGTAATCATTGATCTATCTGATGACTCGTAAATCCAATCATCATCTGGATCAACAATCTGAATATCTTGTATCTCATAAGTCAAGGTATTATCTAATGTCTCAATTGTAATTAACTCTCCAACCTCAACATGTTTTAAATTCCAAAAAATTTCTTCTCGGTGGCCGTAAAGTACTGAATTACCCACATCACCAATCATAGATGTGTCGTCATCTATTCCTACCCCTTTTGTCAAAATCGCATCAGATGTTCCAACACGGATTGGCAATAACTTGTCAAATGAAGCAATCTGCATCATCCCAACAATACTTTGATCGACATTCTCATTCGATGTTTCTTCCTTAGGAGTATTTTTTAATTCCTCCCATTGTTCCACCGATTCTTTAACTCCTTTATTCATCTCAATTAATGGATAAATTCCTATACCTAAACAAACTACACCAATCAAAATCAATAAAATTGGTATTATCTTCTTCATCACTTCTACACCTCTAACGCAAAGGAGAAGCACGTTAGTAGCGCCTCTCCTTTTATGATTACTGAACGTAATTTAAATTATCAAATGAAACAATTGTTTTTGTCTGATTATTTGCGTCAATATACTCAATCTCAACTACGTCACCTTCGCGGGTAATAGCTAACTCCGGTGAGATAGTGCTTGCTCCCATCAATAATAAATTAGTTTGATCTTTTAAAATAATCGTATAATAAGTATTTCCATCACTTTGACTCATTCCAAAACGCTCAACAGTCCCCTTAATTGACTTACGTTCTCCTGATGCAAGATTTGAAAAATCACCTTTTCCAAACATCAACTTCGTATAATTAGCACGAGCCTCACTTAATGTTTCACCTGTACCAACCATCGAATAATCTTTTACATTAACAAATGCATATTGCTTAACTAAACCTTGGTTATCCTTTAACGTCATAAAATACGTTGGTTCATTTTCAATATTTAATAACAATGGGAAACTCGCAGAATATGACATTTGTTGAACTTTTCCTTCTGCTGAACGCATCGCTGCAATCTCAGTTGCACCTGCAATTTTATAGAACTTTGTTTCCTTCGTTCTCGTATTCGATAACATAAATCCAACCGTTGATTCATCAGAGCTAGCTGAAGTCATACCAGTATAGAAATACCACTCTCCATCGACATACATATAATTACTTCCCTGAGTTGCTTGAATAATCCCTTTTTTAGCAAATAATGTATTGAAGAATCCGTTTGTATACCACCCCCAGTCATTAATTTGATTAATCACAAATGATTGTGGTTGGATACGGTCAATCCATGTTGGTGCCTCTTCAGTTGAATATTTATGAGTCTCTCCAGTTTGCGCATCAACCACTACTACTCCAGTCGCATCAGATCCACCATTAATTCCGACTTTCTTAGTATAAGTTGTCACAACCCAATAAGGGCGTCCTGAATCATCTAATTCAAATGAGAAATCAGTCAATCCTTCAAACATATTTCCTTCAAAATATACCTTACGTTTAATATCATCATTAAAGAATGCCGAAGGTAAATACTTTAAGTGAATTGGGTTTCCTTCTGCATCTTCTTGAACTAAACGTACATCCTGAGCATCAGTCGCTGAAACCATTATATATCCAGGGGTCCCCTCATGATTAGCAAACCACTTAATAATATCAATATGTTCAAGAGGTGCTACCCAGAATAACTCGTCATTCATACTAATTAACGTATAATCCCCAACATAAACCTGAGACCCCAAACCAACATCTTCTCCAAGCTTTTTCTCACCTAAACGGCGAGCATAATCTTCATCAACTGTTGGAATCTTAGATAAATCAACTGATGGAATCTCTTCAACAAATTCTTTTGTCTCCACATTACCAATTAAATCGTGATATTGTTTGCTCCAAAAAATAGGTAATGATGATAACTGATATCCAAAATAAATGATAATCATCGTCAGTAAAACAAACTTAATTTTTGAACCTGGAAAACTAATGGGATGTCCTTTAGCTATATCTTGAAAAATATAACGTACATCTTCATAAAAATAAGCAATAATTGCAATAATTAATAACCCGTAGAATAATCCAAATCCTTCTTCAAATCTAATATTTAAAGGTACTAATAATACATAATCCGCAATTAAAAATAAAACAATCAACGGAATAATTGTAACTAAAATATTACGTAATCTTTTCACATTATTCACTCCATTATTTAATAAGACGTATAAAAATTATTAATGTAATTATATCAAATCATGATATTTATTACCACACTTTCCCCTTACTACTATCATTTAGAAAACGACACCCTTCATCGCTTAATCTAGTAAAACCACTAAAATTCTTCATCACACTCTATATTATTAAAAGACTTTGAATGGTAGTCTTCAAAATTCACGACAAATAAAAAATCCTCGAAGTTTACCTCGAGGAAGATAATCAGAAAACACTTGGTGGAGATAGTGATAGAATTTGAAGTCTTTTTAGAATCTACGCCGCAAATCATAGATTCCAAATTTAGTTTTATTTATATTTGAGGAGTACAAAACTAATCTATAGGGAATAAGTATTCTTAAAAAATACTTGAATGACTTCCAAATTTCTATAGGTGATAAATTCGATGAAAACTCATGACAATTTTCATCAAAACTGACACTATCCTGTCATTAAATGACCATGTTTCCTAACACGTATATTATACTATAATTTTACATATTTTTGTGAATTTTTTTAAAAAGTTTGTGATTTTTTTATTTTTGTAATTAAATTTAATAAAAAAATAAGGTGAAATACTCACCTTATTTGCAAATTATTATTTTAACGCAGCACTAATTTCATCAATCATCATATTTGTTGAAGTAAATCCACCACTCGCTGTATACCAAATCCCAGCATTTAAATAAACAATGTGATCATTTACACTTGCATTTGTTGCATGAATTAATTCATTATCTAATAAAGCCGCAGCCGTTGATTCTCCTCCAATCGCAGCCCCACGATCAACAACAAATAGATAATCTGGGTTAACTTCTAAAACATATTCAAATGAAACATTTTGTCCATGTGTTGATACTTCAATATTTTCATCAGCTGGAATAAATCCAAATGTATTGTGGATGATTCCAAAACGAGAAACTTGACCATAAGCACTTACAGAACCATCATTAACTAACGTAATTAAAGCATTAGCTCCTGTTGCCGTTACAGCTTCATTTAAAGTCGCAACTGATTCCTCAATTTTAGCTAATTCTTCTGTAACAAACTCTTCTTTTTCAAAGATTTGACCTAAAACTATCATATTTTCTTTGAATGATTCTAAATAATTCTCATTATCAATTCCCATGGAAATAGTTGGCGCAATTTTTGATAATTCTTCATAGTAATCAGATTGACGTCCAGAAATAATAATTAAATCTGGTTGCATTTCATAAACAGCTTCTAAATCTACTTCTTTTAAAGAACCTGCATTAGCATATTCAGAACCATCAAATTTTGATAAATGTTCTGGCATTGAACTTGATTGTGGAACTCCTGTAATTTCAACCCCCATGTAATCTAATGAATCTAAAATTCCGTAATCGAAAACAACAACATTTTCTGGGTTAATTTCAACTTCTGTTTTCCCTAAGTCATGTTCAATTATTAAAGTTGTTGCTACTTCTTTATTTTCAGTTGATTTTACTTCTTCAGATACAGCTGTATCTTCTGCCGGTGCTTCCATTGCAGGTGCCTGTGAGCATCCTACCATTCCCATTGCCAAAACGGCCATCATTACTAATAAATTTTTCTTCATTTTTCTTTTCCACCTTTTCTTATATATTTAATCCTAGCCTAGTAATACACACAGATTTTTTTGTTATTAATCTCTTTAACTTCAAAATCCATATCATATAACTCGCTTAATGTTGATGCCTGCATAATTTCATCTACTGTTCCGCAAACCGAAATTTCACCGTTTTGCAAAGCAATAATTTCGTCTGAATAACATGATGCAAAATTAATATCATGAATCACAATAATAACTGTTTTACCAAGCTCATCTGTAATACGACGTAACATCTTCATAATTTGCACACTATGCTTCATATCAAGATTATTTAAAGGTTCATCAAGTAAAATATAGTCAGTATCTTGTGCCAACACCATTCCGATAAAAGCGCGTTGCCTTTGGCCCCCACTTAACTCCTCTAAAAACTTATCCTGAATATCCTCAAGTTGCATATAATGAAGCGCCTCGTCAATCTTAGCTTGATCGACTTCCGTTAAATTACCTTGACTGTGTGGGAAGCGACCGAACGCGACTAAATCTCGAATTGTAAGTCGGACGCTTAAATGATTACTTTGCTTAAGTATCGCCAGGACTTTAGCTAATTCATTTGTTTTCCACTGTGATAACTCTTTTCCATCAATAAAGACTTCACCAGAATCTCTTTTCAACAAACGACTCATCATTCCTAATACGGTACTTTTCCCAGCACCATTTGGTCCGATAAATGAGGTAATCTTTCCCCTCTTAATTTGAAAAGAGACATCATTTACGACAGCTTTTGAACCATATTTCTTTGAAATATTTTTCACCTCAATCATACGCGCTCCTCCTTTAACAGAACATAAATAAAGTAAATCCCACCGACAAAGTTAATAATAACCCCAATTGTTGTACTAAATTGGAACACTCTCTCAACTAAGAACTGACCTCCAATTAACGATACAATACTAATTAATATTGCACCTGGAATTAAAACACTATGACGATAATCTTTAAATAATTGATAAGAGAGATTGGTTACCAGTAATCCTAAAAACGTAATAGGTCCTACAAGTGCTGTTGAAACAGCAACTAAAATTGAAACAACAACCAATAATTTTCGAACAATCTTATCGTAATCAATACCTAAATTAATCGCATGTTCACGCCCTAAAGATAAAACATCTAATCGCTTCATATCTTTAAATGCCCATAAAAATGTAACAACTATTGTTAAAAATGAAATCATTAATAAAGATGATTTAACATTATTAAAACTTGCAAACATTTTATCTTGAACGATTAAAAATTCATTTGGATCCATCACCATTTGCATAAATGAAGATAAACTACTAAATAAGGTTCCAAAAATCATTCCGAGCATTAGTAAGAAGAATAAATTCTGATTTTCCTGCTTGAACATAATACGAAATAATACTAACGAAAACAGAACCATTAAAATTCCAGCTAAAATAAAGTTAACATTCGAACCAATTAAAGCAACATTTGCTGATCCAAAAATAAAGACAATGACAGTTTGTAACATTGTATATAAGGAATCCAACCCAAGAACACTGGGCGTTAAAATCCGATTATTAGTAACTGTTTGAAAGATAACTGAGGATACTGCAATTCCCCCACCTGTTAACATAATCGCAATTAACTTTGGAATTCGTCTTGACAAAGCATATTGATAAGAATTCGGATTTAATCCGTATGCTAAATATAATACGCTAAAGCCAATCGCTAAAATGAGTAGGATACTAAAAAACTTACGACGTTGCATTTGATTTCCTCCTCATAATTAAAAATAAGAAGATAATGCTTCCAATGACACCTACCGTTAATCCAATCGTAACTTCGTATGGATAAATAACTAATCTACCAATCAAATCACAGATTAGTAAGAACAATGCTCCTAAAATAGCAGTATGACCTAAACTATTTTTTAGATTATCGCCTAAGTATAATGACACAATGTTAGGAACAATGAGGCCGATAAATGGGATAGCTCCAATAGTAATGACGATAACTGATGTAATTAAAGCAACAATCGTTAATCCAATATTCACAATCCACTTATGATTAAGACCTAAATTTGTTGAAAAATCTTCTCCCATTCCTGCGATTGTAAATTTATTAGCATATAAAAATGCAACGATAATAAGTGGAATACTTAAATAAATAAGCTCGAAATTTCCTTTCATCACATTTGTAAAATTTCCTTGAGCCCAAGATGAAATATTTTGGACTAAATCAAACTGATAGGCAATAAACGTTGTAATGGAGTTAACAACATTCCCAAGCATCATCCCGATTAAAGGGATAAATAAACTATTTTGAAATTTAATTTGCTTTAATATTCCCATGAATAAGAATGTTCCTGCTAAAGAACAAATAAAAGAAAAAAACATTTTATGTAGCGGAGATGCTCCAGCAAAGAATAACATAGCGATAAGCATTCCTAATTTAGCAAAATCGATTGTGGCAGCAGTCGTTGGAGAAACAAATTTATTTCGTGTTAATTGCTGCATAATTAAACCACAAATACTCATTCCAACCCCCGCAACTAATATACTTAGCAATCTCGGAATACGACTCACAAATAAAATAAATAATTGATCAATGTCTCCATTGATAACTGAATCTAACGTAACATTACTTGCTCCAACAAATACTGAAACAATAGACAGTATTAACAATAGAATTAATAAATATCGCTTCTTCAAATTCATACCTCTTCCCCGTTGTCAACATATTTACTCTCAATAAATTCTATGTTATAATTAATCCAACTTAATTGATAATTATTATCATTTGTTTTTATTATAACAGTTAACCAAGTAACATTCTTAACTATGTTTAGATTTTTATAACTATATTTAGGTTTTAGCCTTTTTATTGATAATAATTATTATTATCTTTTTATTTTTTTATATGGAGGGAAAAAAATGAACGATACAAACAAAAATAAAGCTCCAAATTCCGGTCTTTATGGCCCACAAGTTTTAGCATATATCTCAAATAATTACGATCGAAACTTAGTTTTAGAAGACGTTGCTAGCTACTTTCATCTTAATAAATGCTATTTTTGTTCTGTTTTAAAAAAGGAATTGGGGAAAACTTTCTCACAAGTTGTTAATGAAATTAGAATTGAAAATAGTAAACCACTACTCGAGGAAGGAAGATTATCAACCCTTGAAGTTGCATTAACAGTTGGATTTAATAATCAAAACTATTTCAATATGACATTCAAAAAAATAACAGGGATGACACCCCTACAATATCGTCGAATTGCAAATCAAAAATAAAAAAGGTCAAAGCACAAGCTTTGACCTTTTTTATTAATCTACTAATAATTCACGAAGTACACGTCCATCTGCTTCAGGCATTTCAAATCCTAAAATAGCTGCACATGTTGGAGCAATATCCACAACTTTAGCAACTGAGATTTCTTTTCCTTCAAGTACCCCTGGACCACTTAAAATTAAACATGGTTGCTCCCCTTTACTTGGGATATGTCCATGTGTACCACGACTTACACGATAATCATCATTCATAATTGGATTTTGATAATCAGCTAATAGATTCCATCCAAATGCGGCTCCTTCTTTAGCTTCTAATACAAATGTAAACTCTCCATTTAAACGATACGTTTTATTAACTTCCTCACGCGTAAAAATATGCTCAATATGTAATAAATCACGATTTTCGTTTAATAACTGATAAACCTTTTGAACCATTTCTTCATCTTTAGGATTTTTTAAATAAACTTGAGCAGATACAGCACTAGATTGGATATAAGCTTCCCAATCTGTCATTTTTCCATTCTCATCTACTGTTAATAATCCATTTTCAATTAATAATTTATTCGCATTAATATTCATATCCACATCAACTTGTCCATGATCTGAACAGAAAACAAACGTTGTTTTTTCATATAAATCATTTGCTTTTAAAGCATTTACAACGATTGCTAACATATCATCTAAATATTTATACGCATCTACTAATTTTTCAGATAATACCCCGTGTGAATGACGATAATGATCTGGTAATGTCATATGCATTAACATTACATCTGGTTGATATTTATTAATAACATATTCTGTTGCTTTTGCAGAAAATTTATCTGTTGAATAATAATTTGGTAACGTCCATGCTTCCGCACAATAGTCCCACATTTCCTGTGTTAAAACATCATTTGAATTTTTACGAATTTCAGATTCTTGTTCTTCTTTAGGATAATGAATTCCAGCACGTTGAACAACATAATCAACATTTGCTCCTACTAATGTTGGCCAACTATTAATAAATGCTGAATAACCATTTTCTTGAGCTAGTTCAGGTAGAATTTGAGCTTTATTTTGTGAACGTAACTCATACCAAGGTGCATTATTAACTAATGGTGTAAATACCTCATTTGTGATAATTCCATGTTTATTAGGATAAGTTCCTGAAACAATCGATGCATGAGCTGTATAAGTCATTGATGGATATACTGTCTCAACTGATTTTACAATTGATGCTTTTTTTAAAATTGGTCCAAACGTTGGTAACTGTTTTAAAATTTCAATATCTTTACCAATCATCGCATCTAATGACATCAATAATAATTTCTTCATATCATCCACGCCCTTTCTTTGCTGTCCTCAGATATAAAATAACTTTATTAATATGATGACATAATTTTGTATAAATGTCCAATATTTCCGCTCACGCCTTCCTTAGTCCACACGTATAGTAATATTGAGCTCAATCTCGACAAAAGCGATAAGGAGTGACACTGATGAAAGTATTAAATACTATTCTTATCATTTGTGGTTTATTATTATTTTACATCGGACTTCAAGCAGATACCCAAGCTCCTTCAAACTCTTCTGATTTTTCAAGCCTAAGATATCAGCTTGAACAAGGTAATATTGATCTCCGCCCTAATATCATTAAAGTTATTGATGAATTCTATCCGATGTAATAAAAAAATCCATTATTTCAAAATGAAATAATGGATTTTAATTTTATCCAAAAATAATTTTATAAATAACGTAAAACCAACCAAGTAATCCATGAATAATCGCCCATAAAATAGAGTGATGTGCTGTGTAAGAGATAACAACTGCAAGCATCATTCCTAAATTATAGCTTTTTCCTAGAACCGACATCATTCCCTTTCTTAGTTCATGTCGATAATCGTTTCTTAATTCTTGGCGAAGCTCTTCTTTAAGTTCCTCACGCCAATAATCCTTTTGTGAAGATGTACTTCCATCACTAATAACTTCACCTTCAACTACTTCAATATTATCTTCATAGCGATTCATATTAATTCATCCTTTAATTACTTTACTCGTTCTTTTAAGGCTTCTAATTCTTCAGCAGTAAATTGATAACGTTCCATACAGAAATGACAAACTGCCTCCGCACCGTGATCTTCATCAATCATCGCTTGGATTTCATTTTCTCCTAAACTAATAATTCCATTTTCAAATTTATCTTTTGAACATTTACATTCAAAATGAACATCATGACGATCTAAAATACGAACATTTTCCGAACCAAAAATCGTTTCTAAAATTTGTTCAGGAGTAAGACCTCCATCAATCATTTGAGAAACAGGTTTAATATTAGATAAAGCAGTTTCTAACTTCACTAATGTTTCTTCTGTAGCTCCTGGCATTACTTGAATAATAAATCCTCCAGCTGCTTTAACTGAGTTATCTGGTTCAACTAAAACCCCTACGCCAACAGCAGATGGAACTTGTTCAGATACTGCAAAATAATACGTAAAGTCATCACCAATTTCACCTGATTGTAACGGAACTTGTCCTGTGAAATAATCTTTTAATCCTAAATCCTTTGTCACTGATAACTGCCCATCAGTTCCAACAGCCATCCCTACATTTAATTTTCCTGAATTATATTGGAAGTGTACTTCTGGATTCGTAACATATCCACGTACAATACCTTTTGAGTCTGCATCTACAATAATTGAACCGATTGGTCCATTTCCATTAATACGAATAGTAATTGTTTCTTCACCTTTTAACTGGCTTCCCATCATAGCAGCAACCGTTAAAGTTCTACCAAGAGCAGCCGAAGCAGTTGGCCAGCAACCGTGACGACGACGTCCTTCTTCAACTAAATTTGTTGAACTTACAGCAAATGCACGAATTTGATCATCAAATGCTAATGCTTTAACTAAATAATCTTTCATTTAATGTGCCTCCTTGTTGTCTCTTTTATTTCTTAGGAAATCATTTTTATGTTGTCTATGATAACAAAAATACACTTATTTTTCTACTCATTATTGTCAGTATTAATTTTATATTGAGCTAATAGGAAAAATTTATTTACATCATCTCATAAAAAAACCGTTTCTCTAATGAGAAACGATTTTTTTATTATAACTCTTCAATTGGAGGTAATTCATCCTTTGAATGAGTTAATGTTGATTTTAATTGATAATTATTATTTTCACGCACTAATTTGAAATTAGCTTGTTTTTTATCATCTTTATTAGAGCTACTAATTGTATAAGCTGTTGTTTCTAAGTGACCTTTTTCAACTAACTCATCAATTTGTTCTTTCGTTAATGTTTCATACTCTAACAATGTTTCAGCGATTAATTTTACTAAATCTTGATTTTGCTCAAGAACCTTGCGACAACGTTCATAACATTCACTAATAATCTCATGAATTGCCTCATCAATTTGACGTGCTAAATGATCAGAGAAGTTCTTATCTTTATTATAGTCACGTCCTAAGAATACATTTCCACTACGTTGTTCGTATTGGATAGGCCCTAATTTACTCATCCCGTATTCAGTAACCATCGCACGTGCAATAGCAGTTGCTTTTTGGAAGTCATTATGAGCTCCCGTTGTTACCTGGTGGAACGTTAACTCTTCTGAGACACGTCCAGCTAATAATCCAGTAATACGGTCTAATAAATCTTGTTTAGTTTGTAAATAAGTTTCCTCTTCAGGAAGCATTAAAGCATATCCTCCCGCTTCTCCACGAGGAATAATTGTAACTTTATGTACAATCTCTGCATTTTCAAGTTTTAATCCAACAACAGCATGTCCTGCTTCATGATAAGCAACAACACGTCGTTCTTTTGGTGAGAATACTTTTGATTTTTTAGCAGGTCCCATCATAACGCGATCCGTTGCTTCATCGACATCACGCATTTGAATTTCTTTACGATTTTCACGAGCTGCTAATAAAGCAGATTCATTTAATAAGTTTTCAAGATCCGCTCCACTAAATCCTGGTGTACGTCTTGCAATATCTTCTAAACGTACTTCAGGTGCTAAACGTTTATTACGTGCATGCACTTTTAAGATTGCTTCACGTCCTTTAACATCTGGACGACCAATTGTAATTTGACGGTCAAAACGTCCTGGTCGTAATAAAGCCGGATCTAAAACGTCTGGACGGTTAGTTGCAGCCATTACGATAATACCTGAATTTGGACCAAATCCGTCCATCTCAACAAGTAACTGATTTAATGTTTGTTCACGTTCATCGTGTCCTCCACCCATACCAGCTCCACGTTGACGCCCTACTGCATCAATCTCATCGATAAAGATAATACAAGGCGCTGTTTTCTTCGCAGTTTGGAACATATCGCGTACACGACTTGCCCCTACCCCTACGAACATTTCAACGAAATCAGAACCTGAAATTGAGTAGAAAGGTACTCCAGCTTCTCCTGCAACTGCACGAGCTAATAACGTTTTACCTGTACCTGGAGGCCCTACTAATAAAATACCTTTTGGAACACGTGCTCCCATTTCATTATACTTAGCTGGACTTTTTAAGAAATCGACAACCTCAACCAATTCTTCTTTCTCTTCATCATTTCCAGCAACATCTTCGAACGAGATTCCTTCTTGTTTAGATAATTTAGCACGGCTCTTACCAAAATCAAACGCCTTATTATTCCCTCGTTGTGCTGATTTAAACATAAACATGATGACACCTAGGAATAAAACAGTTATTAACGCGTAAGAAAGGAATGACCATATCTTACCTACACTTGAAGCTAATTTATTATTAATTTCAATGTTATTTGATAATGCTAAATCATAAATACGTGACAATTCCGAATTTGGAACATTTGCAGTATAGATAGTTTTCTTTCCATCTACCATCATTTCACCTTGAACAGACCACATATTTTGATTGTCTTCACCATCTACTGGTTGAACATATAATGAAACAATTTTTCCTGATTCTAAATCACTTAATAATTGTTCATAACGTGGCTCTTCAATTTTCTGTGTTTCCTGTGGAATAAATAAGAAACCATATAACCCTAAAACAATGATAAATAGAATAAAGTAGATTCCAATACTTTGTGGACCTTTTTTATTAAAACTACTTTTCTTTTTCATGCTTTTAATTTTATCTTTTGGATTAATTGGCGGCATCTTCGCACCTCTTTCTTAATTCATGTAGACTTCTTCTTTAAGAATTCCTACATATGGTAAATTTCTATAATACTCATCATAATCTAATCCATAACCAACAACAAAGGCTTTTGGAATTGTAAATCCAATGTATTTTGGTTCCATTACAACTACTCGACCTTCTGGTTTATCCAACATTGTTACTACTTCAACACTTGCAGCTCCGCGATGTTTTAAAAGTGCGATAACTTTATCTAAAGTAAATCCTGTATCTACAATGTCTTCAACAATAATGATATGACGTCCCTCTACTGAGATATCAATATCTTTTAAAATCTTAACTTGTCCAGTTGAAGCGGTTCCCCCATGATAACTAGAAACATCCATAAACTCAATTTGAACTGGAATATTCATGCACTTCATTAAATCTCCGATAAACGGAACAGATCCTTTTAATAACCCTAATAAAACCGGTTTTTTATCCGCATAGTCGATTTCTAATTGCTTCGCTAATTCTGCAGCTTTAGCTTCGATTTGTTCAGTTGTTAATAAAATTTCTTTAATATCGTTATGCATCTTCTTCATTCCCTCCGAGGTGACAATAATCAATTGTAATCGTTTTACCATTTAAATGTTGTTGACAATAAGATGATTTTTTTAAAAGTGGAATCCAGATAATTCGATCATTCGAATCTGTAATAATCGGCCATGTATCTCTTAAATGTTTGGGAACTCTACATTCAATCATAATTTCTTTAATTTTTTTCGTTCCATGTCCGTTCATTAGAGTGATACGATCACCTGGTTTGCGTGTTCTAACCTTTAAAGGTAATTCTATTTCATTATAACACAAATCAACTTTATTAATGCAAGATTTTTCCGTTTTTTCATCGACTTTGTTCTCCCTTATACACAAAGTAGAACCTTGAGGTAAGACAAGCGTAGAATCTACATCTAAAATCATCTCATATGGCTCTATTTCATCAAGCATTGTAGAGAATTGTACTATATCATAGGCTATAACACAACAAATTTGATTAGGTAACGTCACGCTCAAATTAGGTTTTGAACTCTGCATAACTGACAGTACTTCTTCAATATGTACAGTTTGAATATCCTTTATCATAAACTGCTGAAGAATTCGTTTAATCAATCGTCTTGATAAGCTTTTAGGAAGGCTATTTATAAAACTTCTTGAAACTTTAAATACTCCCTTAATTTCAGAAACTTCATTCATTAATTGATCAACCTGTAAATTAAAAAACGCTTCATCTTCACTTAACTGCTCACTAATGCTTCGAGAATGTTCATAAACAGAAAAAGTTTCTTCTGCTAAAGCTGGAATAATATATTTTCGAATTCGATTACGAGTATACACATCGCTTTGATTTGATTCATCCTCTCTGTACTCAATTCTAGACTCACTACAATACTTGTAAATATCATCTTTTGTTACCTCGATTAATGGTCTAATTATTTTCAATCCGCAATACTCCACTATCGGTTCTATTCCAATTAAACCACTAACTGTACTATGATATAAAAGTCTATAAATTTGTGTTTCTAAATGATCATCGGCATGATGCGCTGTCACAATACAATCTGCTTTATAATTAGCAGCAACTCTTTTAAAAAAGTTATATCTTTCTCTTCTCGCATATTCATGAAAATTTTCATTAGTTAAACACTTAGGTAAATAATAAACCTCATAATCTAATCCATTTTCTAATGCTATTTTGTTAACTAGAACCTCGTCTAAATCTGAGTTTTCACGCTTCTTGTGATTCACATGAGCTACAACTAAATGAAGGTTATACAGTTCTTTAATTTCGACTAGCAAATTTAGTAATGCCATTGAATCTGCCCCGCCTGAAACTGCGACAACAACTGATTTATTTTTCTCCAATAAATTGTATTTTTTTATCGTCCTTAATATAACCTTTTTCATTTAATTCTATTTCTCCTTGCCCTTTAAAAAACGCTTATTATCTATTATATCCATTTTGAGGTAAAAAAAAAGCATTCCCCTTACTTTCATACACTTTTTCTTAATATCCTCCAAACAACAAAAAATCAGATCCTAGATAGAATCTGATTTTTAAATTTATAATGAGCTCATTATTACAAATTAAACTTCAACAAATGACATGATTCGCGACTATCACATCATTCAAACCGGTCCCCTTACATATTCGGAACCTTCGAATACGCCCCTGTATCCGAAATAACGATTTACAAAATCGTGGATAATATTCAATTGTTTGTCCGAACACGTCCCTACTCTAGTAGGACACTTCCATCATAAAATGGTTTTAAAATTGGATGAACACATAAAACTTTTTAAAAAAATATAAATCTTACTTAAAAACAAATAATTTTCAATGAGATTTCTATTATAACTACTTATATGGTGCCAGCCATAAAATAGTCAACCAATCTCCAATTTATAATAAATAATCAATTACTTTATTAAGGCTAGTAACCTGACCCTTGAACCTAGTACCCTACTAAAATTAATTTGTCGTTGTATAAGTTAATAACTTAACTAATATAATTCAAATAAATATTTAAAATTTATATCACTATTTTAGGAAAGTGACCATCCTTACATATTTTTGATTACACACTCATTGTCACTGTTTAGGTCAGCAACTTACCTCGCACACTTTGATCTACACACACAATTTTAAATTACTGAATTTTACACACACTCGTTGTCACTGTTTTAGGTCGGCAACTTACCTCCCATACTTTCATCTACACACAATTTTAATTTACTAGATTTTACACACACTCGTTGTCATTGTTTTAGGCCCATGACCTGCCTCGCACACTTTGATCTACACACAATTTTAACTTACTGGATTTTTTACACACTCGTTGTCACTGCTTTAGGCCAGCAACTTGCCTCGCACACTTTCATCTACACACACTTTTAATTTACTTGGTTTTACGCACACTCGTTGTCACTGTTTAGGTCAGCAACTTACCTCGCACACTTTGTTTACACACACACTTTTAACTTACTGGATTTTTTACACACTTGTTGTCACTATTTTAGGTCAGCAACTTACCTCGCACACTTTAATCTACACACACTTTTAATTTACTAGATTTTACACACACTCGTTGTCATTGTTTTAGGCCCATGACTTACCTTGCACACTTTGATCTACACACACAATTTTAACTTACTGGATTTTACACACACTTGTTGTCACTGTTTTAGGTCAGCAACTTACCTCGCACACTTTTTTCTACACACACACTTTTAACTTACTGGATTTTTTATACACTCGTTGTCATTGTTTTAGGCCCATGACCTGCCTCGCACACTTTAATTTACACACACACTTTAACTTACTGGATTTTGCACACACTCGTTGTCACTGTTTAGGTCAACAACTTACCTCGCACACTTTTTTCTACACACACACTTTAACTTTCTGGATTTTTTACACACTCGTTGTCATTGTTTTAGGTCAATGACTTACCTCACACACTTTGTTTACACACACACTTTTTTCTGGATTTTACACACACTTATTGTCACTGCTTTAGGCCAGCAACTTGCCTCGCACACTTTGATTTACACACACACTTTTTTCTGGATTTTTTACACACCTATTGTCATTTTTTAAGGCTAATGACTTGCCTCACACAAATTTAAATACCTCATTGCCATTGGATACATGTATTAACACTCAACATTTCACTGAAAACAGATAAAATTAATTAGTTTAGATGATAGACGAGCTTCTTTTATGTTGCCAGCCATAAAGAAATCTCATCTATCTTCCTGTTATCTATCTTGCTAAAGTTTTATGATGCATATTGCGCTTGAACTATCGATTGTCTACGATATTGAACGACTAATACCATCATATCGTCTTTTATTTTTCCTTTATTTTTATTAACGGTTAGTTGTAACAAACTCTTAGCCAATACTTTTGGCGTTTTGTCAACTTGATATAAAATTGTCTGTTTTAATTGTTCGATATTTCCATACTGTTCAATGATTCCATCACTGCACATGATTAAAATATCATTATCTTCTAAATTTAACGTTACATGGTCGACTACTTGATCTACCATAACTCCAACGGGTAGTTGAGCTAAATTGATTAGTTCTATTTGATGATCACGCACTAAGAATGTTGGGGTTGCGCCGTTTTTATAAAACATGGCTCTTTGTCTTTCTCGGTCAATCATACAAATATCTAACGAAAAGAATCGTTCCTCTGTATTGGAATGTTGTCGTAATTGTTGTAAGGTTTGGATGGCTGTTTTAACAGGGATATTAAAACTTAACAAACATTTTAAAATTTTAAGAGCTTCTGAGCTCTCTTTATGGGCAGCTTCTCCATTTCCCATTCCATCACTTATTGCAATAAAGGTTTGACCATTACTGAAATTCTCATACATATAGCTATCACCTGAAATTTTATTTCCATCTTTTCCAACATAGGAGACAGCGTGATCAATATTAAATAAGTTCGATGAATAAACTTTAATTTTTGTTTGTTTACCTTTTGTTTTCTCAACAATTAACCGAAGTGGCTCATTCATTATACTCTCTAGTATCGTTTGAATGGACAACAGCGTCAACTCTTTCGGGGGTGAATTAATAACTAAATCCATCTTGATGAGTCTAGGATATAAACTCTTAATCTTAATATCTGCACACCGCACATGAAGCTTATCAAGCTCCTCCTTAATACGATTAAGTTGAAGTTCAAAATCATGACGATCATACATGATTGATTGCATCATTTGATCAATCACCATACGGATACAATCCATGATGACATCAACTTTAATCAACTGACCATGACCAATGAATTCATACATCGATTTAATTAACTGTTGAAAGTTAACCAATTGATTGAATAGCTGGCTAATTGTATAAATATTCAACTTCTCTTTAGCCTCGCGTTTTGGTCTTGGCGAAAATGTCTTTTTCATTTTCGATACAAGTTCCATAACATCTCTCCTCCTACAGAATAACCAATTGTCCCCCCGGGCTCAATTCGTAAGCCTATATTACCACCCTGCAAGTTGATATTTTGTCACTTTGTTGGAGTGTTTTAGTCTTTTGAAAGACAGAATTAGCACCTCTTCGTCAGAGAGTTTAAAAATTATTCAGCCTTTTGACTTTGTTTTACAGCACTCGGCAGTAATTGATGTTAAAACCTTTGTAACGTTAAGTAGAAAGTAGAATAAAAAATCTCAAACTTGCATATAATAAATGCTCATTTTTAAATTTTGATATTAAATGTTAAATTTTGTCCAAATAAAAAGGTCCCTCTATCTACGATAAAGTGACCTTTCTAATATTAATAAATAACAGCTTTTCCTCGCCATCCACCACGTTTGAAACGAACTAGGAAAATAATTGCACGGACACATTCATCAAGAGCCATCGCTATCCAGATACCAGGAAGTCCCCATCCTAATACAATACCGAATACGTATGATAAAAGCGTCGCAATACCCCACATCGATAAAATCCCGACATAGACCGGATACTGCGTATCTCCCGCTGCTTGCATTGAACGAACCAAAACTAAATTCACAGCTCGTCCTAATTCTAAAAATATTTCGATGAACGTGATAGTCTTTAATAAACTTAAAATTTCTTGATTACTCGTAAAAATCCCAAAAATCACATCACTAAACATATAAACCGTAATTGATACCCCGAGTGTAACTGCCATTGCCGGCCATAATGTCTTAAGCCCACGTTGATATGCCGCGTCCTCTTCCTTTGCTCCGACTAAATGCCCGACAATAATCTGATTCGCTTGTGCAACAGCCGATGAATATAAAAATGAAAACCACGCAATCATATTTGCATAAACACGCGCCGTAATAACGATTGTTCCTAACATATTCACACACGTTAAAATAATCATTTGTGAAACATTATACGCCACACTTTCTCCACCAGCAGGCAACCCAATTCGAATTAACTGTTTAAACGTCTCACGGGGAAATGGCCTTAAATATTTAATATGTAAATCCCCCGAAACACTTTTAACAAATACACGATACACTAAAATAACTCCAATAAAGCGACTAAATACACTCGAAACTGCAATTCCGGCTATTCCCATTGAAGGAAGTAACAGAGCATTTCCAACAATATTTAATACATTCACAATAATTGAAACATACATTCCCTGCTTCATTAAACCATTACTTCTAAAAATTGCAGAGAAACTCATAAATAAAGCTTGTAAGAAAATCAGTCCTCCAACAATATTTAAATACACTTTAGCATCAGCCATTAATTCAGTTGGCATCTTTAAAGCATTAAACATCGCGTCACTGCCTAAAAATAATCCTGCACTAATAATCAAACTAAAAATTAAATTCGTAAAAATTCCAACCGTATAAATTTCAGATACCTTTTCTTTATTCCTTGACCCTAAATATTGTGTAACCATAATCGTAATAGCCATTGTTACAATACTAAACGTAATCGTCACAAAATTCATAATCGTATTAACATTTCCAATTGCTGCAACAGAGTTCTCAGAATACTGGCTCATCATAAACTGATCCACATTTCCAACCAACATCTGTAACACTAACTCGATAAATATAGGCCATGTTAATTTAAACAATGAACTTCTTTTATCAATCTCTAACGTATTCATCTTCTTCTCCTCATTATTTATTGAATTTTTTTCTCCTTAAATGCAACAAATCTGGATTATAACACCCACTATTACCAATGTAAACAAATTTTTAAATCCTATTGACTTTTTATTGTAGCAATAATATATTGTATATATACTGTATATACAATATAACAAAGGTGATGCAATGGAAATCATTATAAGCAACTCAAGTAAGAAACCAATTTACGAACAAATAACATCTCAGATTAAAAATCTAATCATGACCGGGGCTTTACAAGAAGGCGATGCCCTTCCCTCAATGAGAGCCTTAGCTAAAACTCTACACATCAGTGTCATTACAACAAAAAGAGCCTATGAAGATTTAGAACGCGATGGCTTCATTGAAACGGTTGTAGGAAAAGGGAGTTTTGTTGCGACTCACAACTCCCATCTACTTAAAGAAGAACAACAAAGACAAATCGAAGATTATTTAACAAAGGCTGTCTCACTTTCAAAAAGCTGTGGTATCTCTTACGAAGAATTAACTGAAATCTTAAATGTTCTATACCATGAGGAGGTATAAAAATGGAACACGCCATTAACGTGAAAGGATTAACTAAAAACTATCCCAATTTTTCAATCAATAATATTAATTTAGTTGTACCTAAAGGTTACATCGTTGGTTTAATTGGAGAAAATGGAGCTGGGAAAAGTACCACCATTAAATCAATCTTAAATCTTATTAATAAAGATAGTGGTTCAATCGAAGTATTTGGACTAGATCATTCAAAATATGAACTAGAAATTAAGCAACGAATCGGAATCGTCTTTGATGAAAGTCATTTTCCTGATCAATTAAAAGCTAAAGATATTAATACAATGATGAAAAATATTTATCAAAATTGGGACACTCCCCTATTTAATCAGTATTTGAAGCAATTTAAACTTCCTGAAAATCAGATCATTAAAGAATTCTCTCGTGGAATGAAGATGAAATTATCTCTCGCCACCGCACTAGCTCATCATCCCAAACTATTAATTTTAGATGAACCGACAAGCGGCCTTGATCCGATTGTACGTAATGAAATTTTAGATATCTTCTTAGATTTCATTCAAGATGAAGAACATTCAATCTTAATTTCAAGCCACATCACCTCTGATCTTGAAAAAATAGCAGACTATATTACGTTTATCCATGAAGGAAATATCATTTTTTCCAAATCAAAAGATGCATTATTAAATGACTATGTCATTATTAAATGTCGTGAGCAAGAACTAACACAAATTGATCCGATAGATATTATCCACAGCAAAAAAACTGGGCAAATTTATGAAATACTCGTTAAAGATAAACAAAAAATGGAGATTAAATACCGAAATCTAATTATGGATCAGCCAAGTATCGAAGATTTAATGCTTATTTATATCGGGGGAATGAAATAATGAAAGGACTTATCTTAAAAGACTTATTAAATTTGCGTAAAAATTTAAAAACAATCATTATCATGTGTCTATTCTACACACTCTTATTTTCAACTTTAAATCCAACATTTCTTTCTGGCATGATTACCATTTTATTTGCAATGCAAATCCTTACAACATTCTCATACGATGATTACTCTAAATGGAATATGTACGCTCTATCGTTACCTATTACCAAAAAGCAACTTGTTTTAAGTAAATATATTTTAGGAATTTCTTTTATTATTTTTGGGGGAGTTTTCTCATTTATTTTAACTTCTCTACTTAGCCTCTTTAAAGGGAGCTTTATACTTGGGGATCTGGTCGCCTCAATAATTGGAAGCACAGGAATTATGATTCTCATGATTCTTATCCTACTTCCTCTTATTTTTAAATATGGAGTAGAACGTAGCCGCATCATGCTATTAGCTATCTTTGCGATTCCAACCGTTTTAATCCTTATTATTAGTAAAGTCTTAGCTTTAACAGGCATTCCTTTCCCATCAGAAGAACAATTGAATGCTCTATTACCAGTCATCTGTATAATAGCCACCCTTATTCTGATTGCTGGAAGCTACGTATCATATATGACATCAGTTAAAATTGTCACTAAAAAAGAATACTAATTAAAAAAACTCCCCTTCGATTTGAAGTGGAGTTTAAATATATATTTTAAACTAAGATCGTCTTAATTAGTTAGAGCGACGACGTTGAGTTTTTAAATTCTTTTTAAGACTAGTTTGTTTCTCATCGCTATCTTTTAAGAAATTAGTGATTGCCTTGTCTAAGTCTAAAGCTGGACGTGCAGGTCTTTCTGGACGTGCAGGTTTCATTGAAAGGTTAATTTTCCCTTCTGGTGTTACCTCTTTAACGCGTACAGTTACTTCTTGACCAACGCTAACAACATCTTCAACTTTTTCTACGAATTTTTCAGATAATTCACTGATGTGAACAAGTCCTGATTTACCATTTTCTAATTCCACAAATGCACCGAACTTCTTAACACTCGTGATTTTACCGTTTAACTTTTGACCAGCTGTGATTGACATAAAAATCGACAGTCCTCCTCATAATATTTATATTAATTAATTTTCGTTTGATTCCTGTGAATCTTCTGGAAGCTTAAAGATTATTTCACCTTCCTCGGATTTAAAATACTTCTCGCGGGCAAGTTGAGCAATATAGTCTTCATTCTCAAGTTTGCTTATTTCATCGCGATAATATTCCTCTTTTTCAGATAACTCTGAATATTGTTCTTCATACTCAGCAAGTAGTGCTTTAGCTTCGGAAAGTTTAGTAAGACGCTCTGTATACATAAAATAACCAGTAGTGACCATAATTCCAACCAAAACAGTCAGTGTTAAAAAGCGTTTGAAAAATTGTTTTCTTCTAATTTTTCGATTCTGTTTCGTTATTAGTGTTAGTTTTCTTGCCACGTCGTCTCACCTTCTTTTTCTTCGTAAACCAAATTCCTAACTTAGCAAAAGGAGTGTAAAATATAAGCTTTAAAATTCTAAGAAACACAATTATTATATCAGAAACAAGCTTGTAAATAAACATAATGGGTGAAATAACTAGGATAATAACCAATTTTTTAATGAACTTTGCTACAATAAACAGGCTTTCTCCCAACATTTCGAGGTCATGATGCAGATTTTGTCTCATAAACTTATAATATAGAATAACACCCAAAGCTAAGAAAAGTAATATGTACAGGTGAAAAATACCTTCATTAACATTATAAATATATATGAATGTGAGGGGGATTTGGATAGTCCAATATAGAATAATCCATGCTATTTGGACGATTTTGTTAAACAATTGATTCTTAACAATCGTCACACAATCAAACGTTATTCCAATAAAAATTCCGTACAAAATAGCATGAATCATTAAGGCGAATTGTGTATTTAGACTCATCTAAATAATTTGCTAAAGATTCCTTTTGAGTCTTCCCCCACTGTTTGAAAATCATCGTATTCATATCCAGTGATATACCCAATAATCGATAGCTCTCCTTTTTCAAGATCAAGATTTTTCAATTCTAAATCCATTCCCCTAACAGTTAAAATCCCCATTGTTGTATCAATAGTAAACAACTCACTATCAAAACTTAATAACTTGGTTATACCTGTCACATCCATCAATTTACGTTCTTTCATCATAACCTGGTGGTGACCAAGTAAAGTGCTTGGCTTCTGTTTCATGTACGATTCTTTCTCATAAATGTTCATAGTCTCTTTTCCCTCCATTATCTGTTATCAATAAAAGTTATGTAATATTAACAACAAATATAACTAAAGGAAAAGAAGTCATTGTTTCTACCTTTTATTTTATGCTTAATCTCACTCGTTGTTCTAACAAAATGACAGATTTCTTTGAAATTAAAATCACTTTTTATCAATTAAAATAGTTTTTTGTTAATTTACTCTAACTTTCTTAATAAAAACTTCATTATCATACTAATTAAAAAATCAAATATCATCACAATCAAAATTAAAATAATCGTCCATCCAAAAACTCCAGCCATATTTAAATACGTCTTCTCATAATTAAGTGCCTGTCCAATTCCAATCCGACTTTGAGCCATAACTTCTGCCATTACCATCACCTTAAAAGCAAGACCGAGCGTTGCCTGTACACCACTACTTAAAGCATAAATTAAATTAGGATAATAAAGCGCAAAAAACTTTTCAAATATTGTGCATCCAAATAATAGACACACATCTTTCAAATCACTATCTACCTTTTTAATTGATCCGACTACCAACTCATAAATAATAGGAAAAATAACTAATCCCACAATAATCGTCGGTCCTAAATCACGACCAAACCAAATTAAGAGAATTAAAATTAATGAAACCGTCGGAATCGTCCGGAGCAATATCATCGCCGGATTTAACAACGCCGCAACTACTTTATAATAACCCGCTAAGATGCCAACAACTAAAGATAAAACTAAAATACACACAAAAGTTACAAGCGTCCTAACAACTGTGACTGAAATAATTTCAATAAATGTTGTGCCTCTTATAATCGTAAAAATCTCCATTAAAATAGATTCACCAGATGGGAGAATTAATGGCTTTCCAACCGAAAATGAAAAATATTCATAAACGACTAAAACAATAAACATCGAAATAACAGTATATATTTTCATGTACTCCCCCCCAGTGCATCTAATAATAAAAAAAGCACTCGAATAATGCTCTCAAACTGAATTCACAAAAATCACCAATAACTGATGAACGTTAAGTTAAACAACAGATTGAAATGCATATTCAAGTGCTAAGTGACAATAACTTGGTAGGTGGTCTTTCCCCTACAAAACAAGTCGGCTACCAAACCGAATTTCAAGTTATCACCGTTTATAATATGTTCAAATCTACCTCATTTATTCCAAAAATTATTTATCATTATCTAAATAATAAAAATCATCATCCGGTAATGCTCCACCTATCGTTTTCGAATCAAACTCATAAAGTTTTTCTAAATATAAATTAATCTCATCCTGCGCCTCTTTAGCCGTTTTAAAAATTAAATGTGAATTAGGAACAGAGGCGGCAATAATAGCTTCAGGCGTTTCAAGCCCTGTTGCATTAGCCTCAATCGCCATTTCATTCGGAGACTCATTTGCAAAATTAACGCTTGCCGCTACCTGTGCTAATAGTGACTCCACAACTCCTGGATTATTTTCAATTAAATCACTGTGAACAAAAAGGCTCGCCTGTGGATAAGACGTCACATCATAAAGAGTTCTCCACTCTTCTTGAAAATCAGCTACCAAATTAGCATTCTCAACCTTCGTCTTCGAAACCGATAAAGAAGGTTCCGCAATAACCGCTATCTCAATTTCCCCCGCAGCAAACATCGACTGAACATCAGTCACACTATTCAAATACTCAATCTCAACTGAATCTAACAATCCTTTTTCCTTAAGAACCGTTTGTAAGACAATATCAGGAGTACTTCCCTGACCAAACGCCGTAATGGTTGTACCAGACAACTCCTCGATTGTCATAGGTTCACTACTGATTAAATACAAATTCCCCCAAACAATCGTTGCTGCTAATTGATAAGGAACCCCCTTCTGATACAACGTTGCTCCTAAATTAGTCGGCGCTACAATCACATTAGCTGTCTCAGAAGTAAAAGCCGCTAATAACGGATCACTACCTTGAACATACGGCTCTACAATACATTTAACTCCTTCATCAAGTTCTGGTAACTCACTTGCTAAATGAGCCATCGCCATAGCAGTCGAACCACTTGGTACTAATATATTAATTGAAACCTCTTCTATATCATCCGCTACCTCTTCAACTGGATGTTCCTCTTTTTCTACTTCCTCTAAAACTTCTGGTTCTTCATTTACTATTTCATTAGTCTTTGGATTTGAACTACATCCCGTTACCATTACTAATAAACACATCATCACCATCATTAAAAACTTCTTCATAACATATGCCTCCCTTTTGACTAAATTATAAAGGCAATATTCCAAATTACATATTAAAAAATATCATAACCGTCCGATGATATCCGACATCTTCAAAAAAATCCGTAACATAATAAAAAAAATCGTAAAATAATAGCGAATCCTAACTCAATTCAAATGCAAAAATCCGATGAAAAAAAACTTAATCAACCATAATTCTTAATCCTTAGAAAATACCTGTCGAGATTTCAAAAAAATAGGCTACCTCCAAATTAGGAGATAGCCTATTTTAATTAACTAGCTTCACGTTTTATAAGTTAAAAGGGGTTTTCAGCCTTTTAGACGGTCTAATCGAATTTTTGAGATTATAAGACCATTTATCCTAATTAAACCCCTTCTACCTATTTTGTATGGAGTAGAAGAGGTTAATTAGGGTTACTCGCAATCCAGCTTCAAACACCAATCCTCCTATAAAGTCTTCAAATGCCTATTGACTCATAAAGCGAGTCAATAGCATTCGATACGACTTTTACGTAGGATTAATCGGTGTTTTCAGCTTTTTACTCAATCTAGCTCCAAGAGACAACTCCTCCATAAAGTTGTATTCACTCTTGTGCTCAACACATAGCACTTCGGTGAATGTCAACTTTTGTTCGCAGTTAACCGTCTCTCTCAGCCTTTTACTCTTATCATTCAAATATTTCGATTCCTGTTACTTCATCTAATGATGGACGTTCAATGCGTTCTTCAGAGATGATTTCATACATGTAAGCTGCATCTTGCTTCTTAGTTGAATCCTTAATATCAGTTACACGTACTTTTAAAATCTTGTTTCCATAATAAAGTGTTAATTCATCACCAAGTTTAACATCTGTACTTGATTTGGCCACTTTTCCATTAATTTCAATACGCCCTTTATCCGCTACTTCCTTAGCTAGCGTACGGCGTTTCACTAAGCGTGAAACTTTTAAATACTTATCTAAACGCATATCTATTCTCCTTTCGTTACTTTATCTTTTGTGTCACCTTTAAAATTTATTACTACCTAGTTAACGATTATCCTACATAATTTTTGGCTTTTACTGTGATTTAAGCCCGCATCTCAGCTTTTTATTCAATCCAGCTTCGACAACCAAATGCTCTATAAAGTCTTAGCCTTTTAGAGGTGGTACATAGATTGTTGTTAGGTTGTCGAGTTTGAAGTTGTGATCGAGTTCGTATAATTTTACCCATTTTAGTTCTGCGATGTTGCTTCCTGCTGCACGAACAATGCATACTTCATATTCATCGTCGTAAACTTCCATTAAATCTATTTTTAAGTTTGAAGCTGTAATTTGATCAAATACTTGTGGAACAATTAGGTGTTGTTTAGGAGCTATTGCTTCATAGTCAAAATCTAAGGCGTCCATCACTTGTAACCCTTCAATCGGATCGATTGCTAATGCCGCAAACATTGGATCTAGGAAGCTTTGCCCACCTAAAACAACAGCTTCAGCTTCAGCTAATAATCGTTTTACTGCATATTCAGCCACACATGGATGACCAGGAGTTGCATAAATAATGTCACCTTTTTTAGCTTCCTCTTTTACTATTTCAATAATCTCTTCATAAACAGCTTCAAATGTATCATGCTTAATATAAATATCATCAAATGCGCGATACTCAATTCCATTTTCCTCTAAAAAATTAATCATTGGATGTTCTTTCGTTCTTAAAAATAAAGGTAATCCAGACTTTAATTTTGCCACAACGCCTAGCGTTAATTGAGACTCATCTCCTGCTCCAAGTCCTACAATGTAAATCATCCATGCTGCCCCTTTCTATTATAAACAGAAATATTTTTTAATTTTTTTATTCAATCTCAGTCCTTAGACCCTATATCCTATAGTCCAATTAAAAGTTTTTCAACTGTAAAAATTTTATCTAGACCTATATATAATTGTTGAAATAATCATTCATCATTAGAGTAAGCTATTTCATCTATCTTTATACTTTTGCTATACTCTTTACATTTTTCGCTTTCTTTTTACGTCGTTTCGCACCTTTTCCCGCTACCTTAGTCGTCATCAAGAAAATTCCCATTATCAATCCATAAACAGTTACACCAGCCATCACTTGGATCGCTAATGAAATCACATTATACATTCGCACATCATCCATTCCCGATAAAATCGTCGGAATCTGTGGTCCTAAATAATCCAGCGTCATCCAAAGTCCAAGCGTTGAAAACAAAACCTTAATCAACGTTAAAATAGATTGGCGATAAATCATCTTCTTAAATTGGAATAAATTAATGACTGCCATAATTCCAAGTGCCGCTACAGAAGAAATAGCAGCTCCGCTAATCCCCATCTCCATCGTTAATGGGGCGGTCAATCCAATCTTAACTAGGATACCCGCTAATACTGACATCACTAACCTCGAATACTGCCCCTCCTGTTGCATTACAGCCGTACTTAAGAAAATAAACGGATAGAACAAAATTTGAATCGTTAAAATCTTTAGCGCCTCTACTCCACTATTATCTTTAAACAAAGCAATATTCAATTCATCTACCACACTAAATAATCCCACACAGGCAGGAATCGATAATAACAGAACTAAGAATAACGCAAAATTAAATACCTTCTTACGTTTTTTTATATCTGTCAGACCGGCCATCTGAGGAATCGTTGAAGAGACAATCGCACTCGTAAAGACTGTTGCTGTTTGAACAATTGGTAATCCACGATCAAAACTTCCCTTTAATTTCATTGCTTCAAGAGCTGGAACTCCACTATCCACAAGTGAGTTAAATACAAAGAAGCTATCTATCAATTGAAAAATAATTAAAATTCCGGCACTTAAAAACAAAAACACACTTTTCTTAAAGAAATGCGGACGATGAGTTAACTTTAAAAACTGTTGCGGTTGATCCTTTGGCTTCTTCAAACATAAATAAGCAATCGCCATTAAAGGTCCGGCTAATCCACCTAAATAAGCAAAATAAGCTAATCGATACACGCTCTGTTCTTGTAACATAAACAAGGCGAACACAATGGTTATTACACGAATTAATTGCTCAATCGTTGTCGAGTATCCAACTTCATGAATGGTCTCTGCCCTTGTTTGAGAAACACCTCGTAAATATGATAAAGTCGGAACTAATAAAAAGGCCAATCCTACCACTTTAATTAAAAGACTCAGTTGTAAGTCTCCCATTAAATATGCAATTACATTACTTCCTAAATATAAACATCCAAACGATACTAATCCAAAAAACCATAACGAATTTCTGATGTATCGCTTAATATCCTCACTGTATCCATACGTTAACAACAACTCTGAAATAATCGTCGGTAAAACAATCCCATTCAACGTTGTATAAATACCAATCAAGGGGTAAACCTGTTGGAACACATATAAACCTTCATCTCCAGCTAGATTCTGATAAGGCACCTTATAAAGCAAACTCAAAAGCTTCACAAAAAAGGCCGTTCCAGTCAGAATCACAGTCCCCTTCATCCAACCCGACTTCATAGCATCACTCCTAAAACTCCCAATCTACTTTCTCAACTTAATATTATATCACCAAAAAATTAAATTAACCTATAAACGTCGTATCAATTATAAAAAAAGCCTATTTTTTCTTCAAATCCACTTCAAAAGCTTCCAAAATGAGCAATTTTATCAAGTATTTTTTTCCATCTTCCCAATTCTTGCTTATACTATTTGTAATTTGTGCAAATATTTTATATACTTTTAACTCAAACTAATTTTAGTTTTTTTTTTTGAGGTGATTTTTATGAGAATTATAGGTGATAGTCCAATCTGGACACGAAAAAACGAAGAAACAGTCCCTTATCCTAGATTAACACATGATTTAAAAACGGATGTTGTCATCGTTGGCGGTGGGATAACAGGTGCACTAACGGCACATTATCTAATGAAACAAAACATCAGTTGCGCTTTAATTGAAAAAAATACAATCGCAATGAATGCGACAAGCGCAGAACCAGCTCTTTTACAATACGAAATCGATAACGATTTAACAGAACTTTCTTCATTAATTGGTGAAACACAGGCACAACAGGCCTTTTTATTTGGATACCAAGCTGTAATGGAAATCAGTCAAATCGTTAAAGAAATTAACAGTGCATGTGACTTCTCATTCAAACCATGCTTCTATTATACTGAAAATCCGACTAAATTAGATTACATGGAAAAAGAATGTAAATCTCGTCAAGCAATCGGAATTCATTGCGAACTTTTCACTCCTGAAAATAATAAAGAGGATTTTAGCTTTAATTTTGAAGCTGGAATTTTCTCACATTATGGTGGTGCTATCATGGACCCTGTAAAATTCACACGTGATCTCATCGACTATAATGTAAAAAAAGGTCTTCAAGTCTTTGAACAAACAACAGTCGTTGACTACAATTTATCATCACGTGAAGTCATCCTAACAACAGAAAATGATTTTACCATTACAGCAAACAAAGTAGCAATTTGTACAGGTTACGATGCCTTAACGTGGTTTAAAAAAGAAGATCCATTCTATACACTTAGTCGTACATTCTCAATCGTATCAAAACCGGTATCAGCACTAAATGGATGGAGAGAAGAATGTCTAATTCGAAATGATGAAAAACCATACACATATCTTCGTCCAACAATGGATAACTGTATTATTATCGGTGGAGAAGATCTTGAAATCAAAAACGAAAAAGATGAAATCGCCACAATGGGGGATCGTGATCCTGAAGCATTACAACAATATCACCAACTACTACGCCGAGTTCGTCGTATGTTCCCACAAATTGAAAATATCAAAACAGATTCTTGGTGTCACGGAATCTTTATTGACACAAAAGACGGACTTCCATTCATCGGTAAACACCCTGATTACCCTGGAGCCTACTTTAACTTAGGATTTGGATCAAATGGAATCCTTTATTCATTAATTGGGGCTAAATTAATCTCACAAGACTATACAGGTAAAAATCCAAAAGAATTTGAACTATTTAAATTTAACCGTTACTAAAAAAAGAGCCACAGGCTCTTTTTTTCATACTCTTAACCTTTGGGTCATACATTTTGTATAACACATAGAAAAGGAGACTAACACATGAAACGAAAAGAAAAAATTCCAGTTAAAACTCATTACTTTATTTTAGGAATACTCGTAGGAACACTCATTATTCCTAAAATCACAAAAAGTTCTTTTGGATGCAATAATGGAAACAATTATTTCATCACAATCAAAAAAGACAATCATCAATAACACCCATTTCATGCTATCATAGAATTAAGTAAAAATCGAAGGAGCATAGTTTAACATGAAACTCGAAACAGAACATCTCATTTTATACCCACTAACGGACACACTCATCGGGCAAATACTAAATAATGAAATAACAGAATTTTCAACAGCGAAGTGGCTAACAGAAGATAATCGCACACTCTTAACGTGGATGAAAGATGAACTCTACCTTTTCATGCCACCAAAAATCGGATTTACATCTTGGATTTTTATTGAAAAAGAAACAAACCAAGTCATTGGTGATGGTGGATACAAGGGAAATCCAAATCAAGAGGGTGAAATCGAAATTGGATATGAAATAATCGAAGCTAAACGCCGCAAAGGATACGCAACAGAAGCTATTAATGCCCTAATTGATTGGGCTATGACTCATCGAGAAGTCAAATCCATTATTGCAAAATGTCACTATGAAAACATCCCATCCCAAAATCTCGTCCAAAAGCTACAATTCACCTTTGTAGGCGAAGAAGATGAAATGAACATCTATCAACTTTACTTTGATGAACATCCACTCTTTAAAGCTTTTAAATGCGTGATTATCGGTGTAGCCTGCTTAGGTGCTATCATCCCACTTTCAAAAAAACTAATTAAAAAGGCTAGTCGTAAATAAACGACTAGCCTTTCCTTATTGTTTCAAAATACGATTAATGACTTTCTTAGCATTTATATGCGTAATATCGTCAATCTCCATACTACTATAACCTCGACTCATCAACTCATCAATAATAAGTTGTGCCTCTTTTGCACTACCACAGTCTGATAAGTTGGCATTCACGCCATCTTCTGATAAATAGTTCATAAAGTCAAAACCTAACGCAATATACTTACTGCCAACTAACTTCTTAATATAATCAATATGATCAACCATTGCTTTAATTGTATACTCATCTGAATGCACAAAATCAGGCACAGCTGTAACCCCAATCACACCACCGGTTTCTGCAATCCCTCTAATTTGGCCATCCGTTAAATTACGTCGATGCCCTCTTAAAGCATAGCAATTCGAATGGGAAGCAATAACAGGCTCAGTTGTGACATCTAAAATATCAGTCATCGTTTTAATACTGGCATGAGAAACATCGACAACCATCCCAAGCTCATTCATTAACTTTACTGCCTGACATCCTAAATCTGTTAAACCAGTATCACTATCCGCAAAAGCTCCACAACCAAAATGATTAACTTCATTCCAAGTTAACATGGCATGTCTAAATCCTAAATCATATATCTTTTTTAAATGATTTAAGTCCTGAATAGGTGCTAAACTTTCAAGCCCAAGAATTACATTTACCTTATGATCAGCCCAATCATCCTGTGATTTAACAATCTGAACATCTGGTGATTGTTCAACTTCCTCTAGTATATATCCAATTGCTTTATCAAAATCATCGCATAATAAATGCTCAACATCTGTAAAATACGTCCAAATTCCCCCTGTTATGTTACCTTCTAACTGTTCTGGAATATGGTAATCTTCAACAATACCTCTTTTACCTTTTAATCGTTTTGCAACGATGTTATATAAAATATCGGTATGCGTATCAAAAATCAATGGGTCCCCCTCCTTAAAGATAAGGTCATAAGATATGCTACTCATTTCCTATTATATCGCAATTTTTCCTAAAAAGAGCATATATCATTCCTATTTTTCCGACAAAATAACTCTAAAAAAGGTAAGTAATCAACTTAGATTACTTACCTTTTTGATTATTCTTCTTCGTTGCTAAACTGACTATTATAAAGGTCAGCATAGAAACCATTTGCAGCCATTAATGTATCATGATTTCCTTGTTCAATAACATCGCCATCTTTCATAACTAAGATGATATCTGCTTCACGAATAGTGGATAAACGATGAGCAATCACAAAGCTTGTGCGACCCTTCATTAAAGTTTTCATCGCATTTTGAATTTGTAACTCAGTACGAGTATCAACGCTACTTGTAGCCTCATCTAAAATCATAATCTCAGGATCTGATAATAAAGCACGAGCAATAGTTAATAACTGTTTCTGACCTTGAGAAATATTTGATACTTCCTCATTTAAGATTGTGTCATAACCATCTGGTAAAACACGAATAAAGTGATCAGCATGTGCCGCTTTAGCTGCCGCAATAACTTCTTCATCTGTTGCATTTTCTTTTCCATAAGCAATATTATCACGAATGGTTCCATTAAATAGCCAAGTATCTTGAAGTACCATTCCAAATAACTTACGTAAATCACTACGTTTCATATCGTTAATATCGACACCATCAATTAAGATTTGTCCATCGTTCACTTCATAAAAACGTAATAATAAATTAACTAATGTCGTTTTTCCTGCACCAGTTGGACCTACAATAGCCACCATTTGACCAGGTTCAGCTTTAATATTCATATCTTGAATTAAGATTTTATCTTCACGGTAACCAAATTTAACATGATTAAATTCAACAGCACCACGAGGATTGTCAAGTTTTACTGGTTGAGCTGTTTCAGCCGTTAACTCTTCTTCATCTAATAATTCAAATACACGCTCTGCAGATGCTACAGTTGACTGAATAATATTTGAAATCTGTGCAACTTGTGCCATTGGTTGAGTAAACTGACGGCTATATTGAATGAAAGCTTGAATATCTCCAATAGAGATACGTCCTTTTGTAACTAAAACTCCACCAACTACAGCCACTAATACATATCCTAAGTTTCCGATAAAACTAATGATTGGCATAATTAATCCAGATAAAAATTGAGCTTTCCATCCCACTTCGTATAAACGATCATTAACTTCATCAAACTCTGCAATAGCTTTTTTCTCATGGCCAAATGCTTTAACAACATTATGACCTGTATACATTTCTTCGATGTGACCATTTAATTCACCTAATGTACGTTGTTGACCGATGAAATATTTTTGAGATTTTTTTACAACTTGCATCATTAAAATTCCCGATAGAGGTACGACAATAATCGAAATCAATGTTAATAACGGGCTAATTGATAACATCATGATTAATACCCCAATAATCGTTGTTACTGAAGTAATAACTTGAGTAATTGATTGTTGCAATGTCGCACTAATGTTGTCCACATCATTTGTAAAACGACTTAATAATTCTCCATGTGTATGTGAATCAAAGAATTTTAACGGTAGTTTAGCTAACTTTTGATCGATCTCTTCACGTAAGTCATAGACAACTTTTTGTGAAATACCAGCCATAATAAACTGTTGTAAATAACTAAAGGCCGCACTTAAAACATATAATCCAATTAAAATTAAGATAATTTTCCAAATATAACTGAAATCAATCGGAGTTGGATTTTTAACTCCAGTCATTAACTCCTGAATTGGGCGAAATAATTCATTTGTAATCTTCGCCATTACTTTAGGTGAAACAATAGAGAAAATGACACTTGTAATGGCTGCTAATATTACAACAATTAAACCTACACGATAAGGTTTTAAATACTTACTTAAACGTGATAACGTTCCTTTAAAATCTTTTGCTTTTTCAGTTGCTCCACCATGTGGGCCACGTCCCATAGGTCCCGCCATAATTATTCCTCCTCTCCTTGTTTAAGTTGTGATTCAACAATCTGTTGGTAAATTTCATTTGTTGCTAAAAGTTCTTCGTGTGTTCCGCATCCTGCAATGCGTCCTTCATCCATAACTAAGATACGATCGGCATCCATAACAGTACTTACACGTTGAGCAACAATAATCACTGTCGCCTCTTTTGTCTCTGCCTTTAATGCTGCACGTAACTGTGCATCTGTTTTAAAGTCTAATGCTGAAAAACTATCATCGAATAAATAAATTTCTGGCTTACGAACAATAGCGCGAGCAATTGATAAACGTTGTTTTTGCCCACCAGAAACATTTGTCCCACCTTGAGCAATCGGTGATTCTAATCCGTCTGGCATTTTAGAAACGAAGTCTGTTGCTTGGGCAATATCTAAAGCATGCTTAATTTCTTCATCAGTCGCATCTTCTTTACCATATCGAATATTATCTCGAATCGTTCCTGTAAATAAAATAGCCTTTTGTGGAACATAACCGATTTTTGAACGTAATAAAGCTTGATTCATCTCTCGAACATTGACTTCGTCTACTAAAACTTCTCCTTCAGCCGCATCATAGAAGCGAGGAATCATATTCAATAAAGTTGACTTACCTGATCCCGTTCCACCAATAATCGCCGTTATTTCACCTGGATTAGCTTTAAATGAAATGTTAGAAATCGCATGTTCTTCTGCTCCTTCATATCCAAACGCAACATTTTTAAACTCTACAACACCCTTTAATGAAGGTTGTGCTCCATTAGCTGGATTTTGAATTGGAGATTCCATCTCTAATACTTCGTTAATACGTACAGCCGATGCTTGAGCACGTGGGATTAACACAAACATCATCGTCAACATTAACATTGAAAATAGAACTTGAGTCAAATATTGAATAAACGCCATTAAATCACCGACTTGGAAACTTCCTTCGTTAATACGAATTCCACCAAACCAAAGAACAGCAACAATTGATATATTTAAAATTAACATCATTAATGGCATTAAAGATCCCATTAAACGATTAGCTGTCGTTGCAACACGTGATAAATCTGAACTTGCTTGATTAAATCTTTTTTGTTCAAAATCAACTTTATTGAATACGCGTACTACACGGATCCCTGTTAAATTTTCGCGAACAACAAGATTTAACTTATCAATACGTTTTTGCATTTTTTCAAACATTGGCATTGTAAACTTGGCAATAACACCAATAACAACAACGATAATTGGAATAACCACTAAAATAATCGTTGATAACCCAACATCCTTACGAAGCGCCATAATCAATGCTCCAACAATCATTAACGGAGCACTTAACATCATACGCATCATCATAATGGTAACCTGTTGAACTTGATTGATATCATTTGTTGTTCTTGTAATTAACGATGCCGTTCCGACAGTATTGACCTCAGTCAGTGAAAAAGATTCAACTTTTTCAAATACTTTCTTTCTTAAATCACGACTAAATCCTATCCCAATTCGCGAAGAAAGATAACTACTACAAATAATACAGACTGTTCCTAAAAGAGCAACAGCAAGCATTACTCCTCCGCGTCCTAAAATGTACGAAACATCCCCTTGAACAATCCCAGTATCGACAATGTCAGACATTAAATCTGGCAATGCAAGGTCAGTCATAGTTGAAATAAATACTAAAATTAATACTCCAACAACCATTAACCAATAAGGCTTTAAACCTTTAAATAATTTTAACATCCTTTATACCTCCCTTGACATGAAATATCACCCAAATTGTCTATTAACTTTTGGAAAATATTTTTAGCTTGCTTTAACTCTTCATCAGTAAAATTACCAAACCCTTTTTGATTCATCTCATCAAAAATTTTCTCAACCACATCTGATTGTTGTTTTCCATACTCAGTTAAATAAACATGTGTTACCCTTTGATCTTCTTGGCTACGACGTCGCTCAATCATCTGATCTCGCTCCATACGTTTTAGCATCGCACTAATAGTAGCAGGCGTTACATTCAATTTAGTTGCTAACTCTACTTGTGTCATTCCATCATGTTTACTTAAAACATGAATAATTCCTGGCTGTGAACGACAAAAACCCTGTTCTTCCATTCGCTTATGTACAGTCACCATTTGAAGACGAATAACATGAGATAACAGTTTTGCTAAATCTCTTACTTCATTACTATCCATCATGTCACCTCGCTTTAATCTAATTCTATATTACTTCTACCTATTTAATTAGTCAACTAACTATTAGTTAACTAATCATTTTATACAATTCTGCCACATAAAATATCGTTTTCAATATTAGTTTTGGATTTTACCTGAAAATACATACAAAAAAAGCTCACATAAAGTGAGCTTTAAATTAAAAAATTAAATGTGCAATTAATGCGATAACAGGTAAAGTAATCAACGTACGTTGAATGAAAATAATAAATAATTCTTTTAAACTTACCGGAATTTTTGATGCTAACAACAATGCTCCAACCTCAGATAAATAAATTAACTGTGAAACAGAAACAGCTGCGACTACAAATCGAGTCATCTCGCTCTCAATCCCTGAAGCTAAAATCGATGGTAATAACATATCAGCAAATCCCGCTACAAGCGTTTGAGATGCTGCCATCGCCTCTGGAACCTGTAATAACCATAAAACTGGATAGAATGGTAATCCTAAAATTTTAAATAATGGAGTGTACTCTGCTACCACTAATGCAATCGTTCCAACCGCCATAACAATTGGAATAACTGCTAACCACATATCTAAAACATTTTTAAATCCATCCACAAAAACAACCTTAACTAAATCCTGCCCCTTAGCCTTCTTAATAGCCTGGTTTAAACCATGTGAAAAGCTACTTGATCCCGCTGGAATAACCTCATCATCTTCTTTTGGAGTTCCATCAAAGAATATATCTGGCTTCTTCGATAAAGGTGGTAATTTGGGTAAAACAATGGCTGCCACTAAACTCGCCACGGTTACCGTAAAATAGAAAGGTAAAAACATACGGCTCAGTCCAACCGTATCAATAACGACTAAACTAAACGTAATTGATACTAACGAGAATGTTGTTCCAATAACAGCTGCTTCACGCTTTGTATAAAAACCATCCTCATACTGCTTACTCGTTAATAAAACACCAATCGTCCCATCTCCAAGCCAGGAAGCAATACAATCAATCGCAGAACGCCCCGGTAAATTAAAGACAGGACGCATGATTTTAGATAATAACGTTCCAATAAACTCTAACAATCCAAAATTCAATAATAACGGCAAGAATAACCCTGCAAATAAAAAGACAGAAAATAAAATCGGTAATAAATCATATAAAACAAGTCCGCCTGTATCTCCTGAATAAATCGGTGCAAATCCCACCTCATAAAGAGCTATCACAATAAATACAGCCGCTAACATACGAATAACAAACCAAACAGGTGTTACATTAAACAACGTATTTAAAAAATCATTCTTAATAATAAACTTCGGTGAAAAAATCTTGGTCACTAATGTTCCAACCGCTGTAATCATAACTAATAATAATAAAACCATCGGTAATACATCTGCAAACGTCGATTGAACCCACTTCGATAAAACCGCAACAGGAATCGTAATCTCTCCACCAATAGAAATAGGTGTCATAAATAAAAATACACCCAGTAACGAAGGAATCACAAACTTTAAAACTCCTCCTAAATTTTTAGAGCTACACGAGCCAAGATTTCCAGTATTCTTCTTCATAATTTCTACCTTCCTTATTTAAAATTTACTTTTGATTTAATAAGTATACTTCCAACCATTGAAGTTATCAACCTTTTCCAACAATAAAATTCAAATTATGACACAAAAAAGGATTAAACTTTACAGTTTAATCCTTTAATTTTTTTGCCATGCAATTAAAACTAAATCTGCTCCAAATTTTTCAGACAACTCCGCCTCAACACGTTTTAATTCACGTAACTTATCATAACTTAAATTCGCAATATGAAACTCTTTACTATCCATAGTATTCACCTCATCTTTAATATCTTCAATTCCCAAAAGAATATTCCCTTTCAATCACATTCGCAAAAGCTTCAACAACCACTGGATCAAACTGAGCTCCACTACATCGACGAAGTTCAGTTATTCCCTCCTTATAACTCATTGGGTGATTATAAGATCGCTTTGAAGTCATCGCATCAAAACTATCCGCTACTGCTAAAATTCGAACCAAAAATGGAATTTCATCCCCTTCTAAACGAGAAGGATATCCACGTCCATCAAAACGTTCATGATGATGTCTAATAAACATCTGAAACGGAGCTAACTCCTCAAATAACTGAATCAGTTCTACCCCCTGTTCAACATGAGACTTCAATCTTAGCCACTCATTCTCTGCAAGTGGCATTCGCTTATTCAAAATAAACTGATCCATATCAAGCTTCCCAATATCATGTAAGTAAGCCCCACAAACTAAAAGACTTTCCTCATCATCACTGATTCCAAGCTCACGTCCAAGACATTGACTATACTCAACAACCCGCATCACATGACCATACGTATAACTATCCCAAACACGCAAAAATCCCATCAACATCTTAATCGCCGTCACCACATCACTATCTATCCCATTCATATGTCTCATCATCCATGCATACCGATGTAAACATTCCTCACTATTTACAATATCCTCAACCTTCTTAACTAAATTCACCCCATCCTCAGGGTAGTACACAATCCCACTCTTTAACTCAACCTCTTTGATTTCATAAATTCTTTCCTCAAGCCATTGCACCGATTTTCCCTTATCTGCATCCGGCAAAATAACCATAAATCCATTCAATCCATATCTAAACGTAAACTGACTATTTAATATGCGTGCTATCTTCTTTTCTACCTGTGGATAACCCTCATCATCCATCCTAACAAAAATCAATGAAAACATCCGATTATTAGAAATAAAACTTTCTAACACCTCATCAAAACAAGATTCACTCAGCACACCTGTTAAAAAATCACGAGATTGATAAAAATAATCACGCCATCCCCCTACAAAATAACTCACCATCAACAAACTAATGCTCCCAAAATAATTAGTTTCTAAAAACAAAAGAATACCTGAACATAAAAAACTACTTAATAATCCAGCACGACGTCCATAAATAATTGTAATAAACAAACAAACCATCATAAAAATCAGTGAATATGCACCTCCACTAACTATTCCTAAAAACAGTCCCGTCATCACAAACAACATACAATCAAAAACTTCTTTTTTAATCTTACTAACCATAAACCCAATCCCTGTTAAAAGCGAAACACAACCAAGAATTAAAAAAAACTTCAATTCCTCATCAGAAAAGCTAATTTCAAAAATAAATAGCATACAAACAAAACAGATTCCTACTAATAAACTTAGGATTTTAATCATCTTCTCTATACTATCATTATATTGTTTCATCAAATCTAACATCTAACTCACCTCATGATATAAAAAAAAGAGACTCAATTGTCTCTTTTAAGATCTGCATTTTTATGGATATTATTCATATAAATTGTTAAATATATAAATCTTTATCTACCCCATACACCTTTTCATTTAAAACTCTTCTAAATTTAATTTGCGCCTCTTCTGATAATTCAGTATTTGAAGACATAATCTTTAATTCTAACCCATCCATCCCTTCATTTAAAGATGGTTGAAAATGATAATGTGGATTTAATTTAAATCCTAATTTTTCATAGAATCTAACACGTCTTTTTGTCAGTTCATCAACAGGCGGTTCAACTTCTAGAATAACCACTCGATTTTCATCTTCAGCTATAACCTGTTGAACTAGTTTCGTTCCAATTCCTAGTCCTCGAACCTCTGGATTACATGCTAAATGTTCAATATAAATAAAATTATCAAACTTATAATAGGCACAAAAACCAGCAACTTCATCTTCATGCATGTAAGTTTTAATAAAATAATCATCACGCTCTAATAAAGCTTTTTGTCCTTCGTAATTTCTCATTTCCTCTTGTGGAAATGATTTTTTCATAATGGAGAAAACTTCATCAAATTTTAAAGTCATGTTATCATCCTTTCATCTTATCTAATCCCATCATATCCTGTTCCTTCATGGCTTGCAACTTTTTTCATTTAATGGTTTAAAAATCTACTTTTTGACACATAATAAAAAAAATATAAATCTCTTTTTTAGCAATGGCAAATTATTATATGGAGAGGTAATAATGAAAATAAATCCTGATTTATATCATGGCCAAAATCAATACACTAATTTTTTTGAGGGGTGGTATTTTAAAATTGTGGATAGTACGGCCACTTACGCCTTAGCATTTATTCCTGGAATTTCCCGGGGGAAAGATCCACTCGATCATCATTGTTTTATTCAAGTCGTCAACTTAATTGATCATAGTTATCAATATTTTCGTTATAGTACAAATGAATTCTACTCAAATCCACGTCATTTAAAGATCAACATTGGATTAAATGAATTCAGCCTTAGTAAAATTAATGTTCAACTTCTAAATTCTGAAGAAGAAATTAAGGGAGTCCTATTCCTTAGTCCTCGAAAAAAATGGCCCGATACTAAATTTAATCCAGGAAGTATGGGTTTTTATAATCACTTTTCTTTTATGGAATGTTACAGTCAGGTTTGTGCTTTAGATGGAACGATTGAAGAAGGGCACCTTAAAGTGAATGGAAAATTAATCGATTTCAGTAATGGAAAATACTATATCGAAAAAAATTGGGGCAAAAGCTTTCCAAAATCGTGGATCTGGATTCAAAGTAACAGTTTCAATGATCAACGCGCTACTCTTACATGCTCTCTTGCTACCATCCCTTTCCCACTTGTAAAGGAATTTAGGGGCTTTATCATAGGTGTAACAGTTGATAATAATTTTTATTCTTTTACAAGCATAAACAAAAGCTCTATTACGTTGAATGTTTGCGATAGAGATATTATTTTATGTGCGACTCGGAAACATTTACACCTTGTTGTAAAAACTAAAACTAACCCGCATGATTTTGTTTTATGCTATGGTCCTAAAGACGGTGAAATGGTTCCTCTTGTTGAAGAAACTCTTTTAGGTGAAATTGAAATGACATTACTTGATACCAAACGCAATATTATCCTTTATCAAGGAATCGGCAAAGCCTGTGGTATTGAATATGGTGGGGAACAGATGAACCTTATTGACCAATAAAACTTTACTCTTTTATCCTCGTATCTAGGATTAATTTGCCATAAATAAATTAATTAAGGTATAATAACTTAAAATGAGATGAAGGAGGATTAATATATTATGAAAGATTCTCGTGTCTTAGTTGTTGATGATGAACGTGAAATTCGCGAAGCTATTCGTATTTATTTACGTGGCGAAGGAATTGAAACAATCATGGCCTCTAACGGTGAAGAAGCACTAGATTTAATGAAGACCAATGAGATTCACTTAATTTTAATGGATGTTATGATGCCGAAAATGGATGGAATTGTTACCACTAGTCTAATTCGTGAATTCTCCAACGTCCCAATTATTATGTTAACTGCAAAATCAGAAGATACAGATAAAATTATGGGGCTTTCACTTGGAGCTGATGACTACATTACAAAACCATTTAATCCGATGGAACTTGTGGCTCGAGTTAAAAGCCAATTACGACGTTATTTAATGTTAGGGGCTAAGTCATCTAATCAACAAACAACTGACGAAGGCACTATCGAAATTAATGGGCTTCGTATTAATTTATCAACTAAACAAACATTTGTTGATGATATAGAAGTAAGATTAACCCCTACCGAATTTAAAATTCTTAGCTTATTAATGAGAAATAAAGGACGTGTATTCTCAATTAACGATATTTATGAACGCGTATGGGATGAACCAGGATACAATGCAGAAAATACAGTTGCTGTTCATATTAGAAAAATACGTGAAAAAATCGAAATTAATCCTAAAGAACCCAGATACCTTAAAGTAGTATGGGGTGTTGGATATAAAATCGAATCTTAGATTTATCCTATATACTATTTCTTTGAGAAGGAATTAAGTTAAAAGGTTACGTTCTTTTCTTAAGTCATTCGTAGAATCTACTCATGATCGTGTAGAAACTAGTGTAGCATCAACAGAAAATTCAATCAGTTATCATTCGTATTTAATTAATCCCAACTTCATCAAACTGGACAAAACGCTACCTTATTAGCTATAATATTGGTCTACTAAATGCACCTCAATCTAAAGAATCCCAAAAGGCATTTAACAAGCAATACTAAAAATTCAAAAAGCTATTAAAGGATATGAGAAATTAGTTAAAATGGATGTAAACAAGCAAGTTAAAATAAATCGTTCCCCTCAACTTAAACCTTAAAAACATAGTTTCAGAACTATGTTTTTTTTATTAAGAAATTCTTAAGAAATCAAATAACTAATTGTTAAGATATTGATGGTATCTTAGTATCATAATAAAACTATAGATTGGAGCTGAGTATATGTCTGAAAAAACAAATTCTTCTATAAAACAAAAGACTCTTCACAACAATTGGATAAAATTTTTAGTCTGCTGTTTTATTTTTCTATTATCTTTCACTTATGTGACCCAAAATATAAATAACCTATTTCCATTGAATTATTTTGAATCTAGTCAATATGCTTCACAGGTCGATGACTTCTTACACTGGTTTTATGATATCAAAATTCAATTACCACAGGTTAGCATCCCATTAGATAGTATTGAAGTATCAAAAGAAGAGATACTAGATGCTAAAGTAAATTCGAATCAATATAGTAACTATTTATACAATGAAAATACAGATGAGCAAATATCAATCACTTCTCTTTCTGATGAAGAATTAAAACAATTAATCCAATTTTCTAAGTATGAAAAAAATCAACAGTTACTCCAAGAATATCAAAATTATAACTATTCGGAAAAAGACGCTTTTTATTATCAATTAACCGATACTAATGGGGCAACATATAGCAACCTACCAAGCGATAGTGTTCCTACATTAAACACTATTCAAATTCCTTACAAAGGAAATAACCAGGATAATTTTGCGCGTGTAAACAATAATTCTCATAACTATGGTCTAACTGGAACATTATATCTTCCTAAAGCATCTATGGGAGATTCTACAATTCTCCAAAGTTATCAACAATACACCAACAATAAAATATTCCTCGTTATTGGATTTACAATTACAATGATTTCATTACTTCCTTTATACCATTACTATAAGAAGATACAATCGACATCTATCCAACTACCCGAACAATTAAAGTGGATAGAAGCAAAATATAAAACTCTTCCCATTGAAATAAAAGTGATTTTATTTATTTGGACCATTATATTGTTACAAGATTATACTGTATTTGGTTATTGGAATATACAGTATATGTTTTCACACTGGTTAAATACAATCACTAAATTTGCATCTATTTTCCTATTAATTTATGTTTTTATCCTTCAATTTAAAAGATTAATCTATCTCCTTAAAAATCCATCTATCATAAAAAAGGAATGGGAGAATGGTCTTTACAGCACTAATATCGATGATATTAGAAATCTCCCTATCTATCGTAAAGTTTTTACAAAAGTTTTAATGTATACCATCTTTATCGGCCTTTGGGGAATAATAATTGGAACATCAATTATTGATGGATTTGCATTCCTACTAGTTGGAGCAATAAGTTTTGTTCTAGCACTCATTGTTTTACTTAAAATTCAAAGAAGTTGTAAAACAATTCAGGTCATCAACGATTCATTAGATTCTATGGCACAAGGGAAATCTACATCTGATATCCACATTTCTGGCCAAGGATTAATCCCAGATATGGCAAAAAACATCAATATTATACGAGAAGGATTTATTCTTTCTAATCAAAAACAATCGAATAGCGAACGACTAAAAACAGAACTCATAACAAATGTATCTCATGATTTAAGAACACCTTTAACAAGCATTTTAAATTATGTTGATTTAGCTAAACGTTCAGATATTACTGCTGAAGAAAGACAAGAATATTTACAAATAATTGATAATAAATCCAAGCGTCTTAAAGTTTTAATCGATGATTTATTTGAAGCTAGTAAGATGGCAAGTGGGGCTGTTGAATTATATAAAGAACAAGTTGATTTAGTTGCTCTAATGCATCAGTCTATTGCTGAATATGAAGATAAGTTTATTGAACATCAATTAATTTTGAGGAGTAAAACATCAGCTCCACAAATGTATGCCTACTGTGATGGAAGAAAGATGTATCGAGTATTTGAAAATTTATTTGGTAATATTATAAAATACGCTCAATCAGGGACTCGTGTTTATTTAGAAATGTTATATGAAGGATCAGAAATTGTCATAACTTTAAAAAATATATCGAATTATGAATTAGGATTTGATATAGTAGAGTTAACCGAACGATTTAAACGTGGAGATAGTTCTCGTAATACTGAAGGATCAGGACTAGGATTAGCAATTGTAAAATCAATTCTAGATTTACATGGTGCTACTTTTGAATTATCTCAGGACGGGGATTTATTTAAAGTTACAATTAAAATAAAAAAACTATAGATTCTTCAAATTAGATAAATAAGGAGTAACAAAAATGGCTAAAAAAAACGTCGTAATCAAACGAAAAAAAAAGAAATTAATACTAATTCGATTATCAATCATTAGTCTAATTTTACTTACATCAATTATTTATGTTGCTACCATCTTAAATAAACCTCATTTTACTACTCAAGCTCAAACAATAGAATACCTTAATGATAGTTTGATTGTTAGCAACTTAGAAACTAGATCTATACCTAATAGATTTTCGACTGAGCAACGTGAGTATTTAGACTCTTTTAATTTACCTGATGAAACGTTGGAACAGCTTACATCTTCTCCAAAATTTAATATCGATTCTATGCAAACTTATGCAAATATTTTAAAAAGTAATCGTAATTATTCAGTACAATATGCATTAAACTATGTCCTTTATCCAAATGTAAAAACAAACTTCTATAAAGACACTGTAGAAGTAGCACATCCAGATAATTTATTAGTTTTAGTTAATAAAAACTATCGATTACCTTCAGATTACATTCCAAGTGATTTAGTATATCTCAATGTTCCTTTATATCGACCAGATACAAATAATGAGGCTAACTACTTAAGAAAAGTAGCTGCAGACGCTCTTTCATCACTATTTAGTGCGGCTAATCAAGAAAAAGGATATGCATTAATTGCACGTAGTGGCTATCGCTCATATAAAACCCAAGTTAATTTATATAATAATTATGTGTCCACTAATGGTCAACAATATGCAGATTCTTATAGTGCACGCGCAGGTCATAGTGAACACCAAACTGGTCTAACAATTGATATAACGGCAAAATCAGTAAATGAAGGTTTATCTCAGACTTTTGGTCAATCAAAAGAAGGTGCATGGGTAGCAGAAAACGCTCATAGATTTGGATTCATTATACGTTATCCACAAGGGAGAACAGCAGAAACAGGATATGAATACGAACCTTGGCATTTAAGATATGTCGGTGTGGATGCAGCTACATATATCTATGAGAATAATTTAATTTTAGAAGATTACCTATTAGAAAAAGGAGACATAGGCTCTTTATAATAAATAAAAACACACTGTAAATCATACAGTGTGTTTTTATTTATTATAAAGATATATTAACTGGCATCTCCTCAATGTAATTTAAAATTTACTCTAGTTATTTTAAATTAAATCACTATTAACACTAAATGACATTATTATTATTTTGGAAAATAATAATAATAATGTCATTTAGCATTTCAACTAGGTTAGCTCACTACTTAATAATACTATTGAATAGCATATGAATGTAGCTAGAATCACTCTTAGTTCTTGTTGTAGTAAGGATAAAAGATTATCCTTCAAGATCTGATGTACTTTGAGTCTGATATTAAAATTATAATTCATATTTCTCATGCTGATTAAAAGATACCATTTAGCGATTAGAGATATTACTAGATTATATCAATACCTGTATTAAATGAAGTTAACTTAATATCTAATATTATCAAATCTTTCAGTCACCTCTTTGACGCACAAAAAAAGCACTCTTTCGAGTGCACTATTCGCTATTGGAGCGGGTGAAGAGAATCGAACTCTCACAGTCAGCTTGGAAGGCTGAAGTTCTACCATTAAACTACACCCGCATTTCTTTGGCCCAGCAACGTCCTACTCTCGCACTTGCGTACTACCCTCGGCGCTAAGGAGCTTAACTTCTGTGTTCGGTATGGGAACAGGTGTGCCCTCCTTGCCATCGTCACTAGACCTTTTGGAGATTCTTTCGTTAATCTTCCAAAACTAGATATCTTCTTCAGTTTCTTTGGTTAAGTCCTCGATCGATTAGTATCAGTCCGCTCCATGTGTCACCACACTTCCACTTCTGACCTATCTACCTTGTCGTCTTCAAGGGATCTTACTTCTTTCGAATGGGAAATCTCATCTTGAGGGGGGCTTCACGCTTAGATGCTTTCAGCGTTTATCCCGTCCACACGTAGCTACCCAGCTATGCTCCTGGCAGAACAACTGGTACACCAGCGGTGTGTCCATCCCGGTCCTCTCGTACTAAGGACAGCTCCTCTCAAATTTCCTACGCCCACGACGGATAGGGACCGAACTGTCTCACGACGTTCTGAACCCAGCTCGCGTACCGCTTTA